>Ga0306923_10007723_pt1 | contig 10749 bp, 10 predicted proteins | sample sta12Can44000108_FD_203841 | JGI IMG/M metagenome (GOLD analysis project Ga0306923, IMG submission 203841) | Lab enrichment of tropical soil microbial communities from Luquillo Experimental Forest, Puerto Rico - statanox.12C.anox.44.000.108 (v2)... | ecosystem: Environmental > Terrestrial >...
CTGAAGGGCTCGAACGTCACGGCGCAGGATCTGATGGCCCATATCACGCCACAGCTTACCTCCTACAAGCGGCCGTCCGAGATCATTCTGATCGACGCCTTGCCTGCGACGTCGACAGGCAAGCTGCTGAAACACAAACTGGCGGAGTCGCTGCGCAGTTAAAGCACGTGCGTCTTCGCACCATCCCTTGAACGCTGGAGAAGATCTTTGCAGAAAAGAAACAGGACGGTCGTGGTGATAGGTGCCGGCGACTACATTGGCGGCGAGATCGCCAAAAAATTTGCTTCCGAAGGCTTCACCATTTTTGCCGGACGCCGGAACGGCACCAAGCTCGAGCCGCTCGTCAAAGAGATCGAAGCGGCCGGGGGCGAGATCTACGGCCGATCATTGGATGCGCGGAAAGAAGAGGAGATTGCGGCGTTCCTGAAGGACGCGGACAAATACGCGCCAATGGAGGTCTGCATCTTCAACATTGGCGCCAATGTCAATTTCCCGATTCTCGACACTACCGAACGCGTGTTCCGCAAGGTCTGGGAGATGGCCTGCTATTCCGGATTCCTTGCCGGCCGCGAGGCGGCGCGGCTGATGCTGCCGCGCGGAGCGGGCAACATCTTTTTTACCGGGGCGACGGCGTCGCTTCGTGGCGGCCTCGGCTATGCAGCATTCGCCAGCGCGAAGTTCGGTTTGCGTGCGGTGGCGCAGGCGATGGCGCGCGAGCTGGGACCGAAGAACATCCATGTCGCACATCTCATCATCGATTCCGGCGTCGACACAGAATGGGTACGGCAGCGCCGCCTCGAGGCATTGGGCCCGAACGCGCTCGACAATCCCGATCTTTTGATGCCGCCAGCATCAGTCGCCGGTGCTTATTGGCAGCTCTACCAGCAGCCAAAGAGCGCCTGGACGTTCGAGCTGGAAATCCGTCCCTTCGGCGAGAAATGGTAGGGAGCTGCGCCATGCGCAGATCGACGCGGCCACCTGAACAAAGAGGCAGATATGACAACTGAAGCAGTTATCGTTTCTACCGCGCGCACTGGCGTCGGAAAGGCCTATCGCGGCGCGCTCAATAATACCGAGGGGCCGACCATGGCCGGCCACGTGATATCAGAAGCGGTGAAGCGTGCCGGCATCGCTCCCGGTGAGGTCGAGGACGTGGTGATGGGCTGCGCCATGCAGCAGGGCACCATGGTCATGAACGTGGCGCGCAAGGGCGCGATCCGCGCCGGACTGCCGATCACGGTAGCCGGCACCACCATCGACCGGCAATGTGCCTCCGGCCTGCAGGCGATCGCGGTCGCTGCGCGGTCGGTGATCCACGATGGCGTCGAGATTGCAATCGGCGGCGGCATCGAGTCGATCAGTCTGGTGCAAAACGAGCACATGAACAGGTTTCATGCCATCGACGACGAGCTGATGGCCATGAAGCCTGAAATGTACATGCCGATGCTGGAGACCGCCGAAGTTGTTGCCGAGCGATACAAGATCGTGCGCGACCGGCAGGACGAATATAGTCTCGAGTGCCAGCGCCGCATTGGCGCCGCACTCCAGGGCGGCCGCTTCAATGACGAGATCGTGCCGTTTACGACCAGAATGGCGGTGGTCAACAAGGACACCAAAGAGGTCAGCTACCAGCAGGTGACGTTGACCAGGGACGAGGGCCCGCGTCCGGACACCACCGCGGAGGGGCTCGCTAAGATCAAGCCGGTGTTCGAGGGCAAGACCATTACCGCCGGCAATGCTAGCCAGCTCTCGGATGGCGCGTCAGCCTGCGTGATCATGAGTGACACGATTGCGGCGAAGAAAGGCCTGAAGCCACTCGGCATCTTCCGCGGCTTCGTCGCCGCCGGCGTCGAGCCGGACGAAATGGGCGTCGGTCCGGTCATTGCGATCCCGCGGCTCCTGAAACGGCATAGTCTCAAGATCGACGACATCGATCTCTGGGAGCTCAATGAAGCTTATGCGGTGCAGGTGATCTATTGCCGGGACAAGCTCGGTATCGACCCTGAAAAACTCAATGTCAACGGAGGCTCGATCGCGATCGGCCATCCCTATGGCATGACCGGCTCGCGGCTCACCGGCCATCTTTTGATAGAGGGCCGGCGGCGCAAGGCTAAATACGGGGTCGTGACCATGTGCATTGGCGGCGGCATGGGCGCGGCGGGCCTGTTCGAGATCGTCCACTGACCGGGAGCGCAGGAGATCATCGTGAAGACAGCAATCACTGAACTGTTCGGCATCCAGCATCCGATCATCCAGGGCGGCATGCACTATGTTGGCTTCGCCGAACTGGCCGCCGCGGTATCGAACGCCGGCGGACTCGGCATCATCACTGGTCTCACACAAAAGACGCCGGAGCTATTGGCAAAAGAGATCTCGCGCTGCCAGGGCATGACCAACAAGCCCTTCGGCGTGAATCTCACTTTCCTGCCGAGCTTTACTGCACCACCATACCCGGAATACATCGCAGCCATCAGGGAAGGCGGCGTGAAAATCGTTGAGACGGCTGGACGCAGCCCGGAGCAGTATATGCCGGCGCTGAAAGCGGCGGGCATCAAGGTGATTCACAAATGCACCTCGGTGCGGCATTCGCTGAAAGCCGAGAAGATCGGCTGTGACGCCGTCAGCGTCGACGGATTCGAGTGTGGCGGCCACCCCGGCGAGGACGACATCCCCAACATGATCCTGTTGCCGCGCGCCGCCGATGAGCTGAAGATCCCGTTTGTTGCCTCGGGCGGCATGGCGGACGCGCGCAGCCTGGTCGCGGCGTTGGCGATGGGCGCGGCCGGCATGAACATGGGCACCCGCTTCATTGCGACGAAGGAAGCGCCGGTTCATCCGAATGTGAAGAAGGCCTTGGTGGAAGCGACCGAGCTCGATACGCGACTTATTATGCGCGCGCTGCGCAACACCGAGCGCGTGCTCAAGAACAACGGCGTTGACCAGCTTCTCGAGATCGAGCGCGAGAAAGGCGGCTCTTTGAAGATCGAGGACATCCACGACCAGGTCGCGGGCGTCTACCCGCGGGTCATGATCGAAGGCGAGATGGACGCTGGCGCCTGGAGCTGCGGCATGGTGGTCGGTTTGATCAACGATATCCCGACGGTGAAAGAACTCGTTGATCGCATCATGATGGAAGCCGAGCAGATCATCCGGCAGAGGCTGACCGGCTTCCTCGATGACGTCGAGACGCAGAAACCGGCCCGCGCGGTCGCTTAAGGGAGAACAGCCATGACCGAACACGTCAAAACCGAGATTGCTAACGGCATCATGACGCTGACGTTGCGGCGTCCGGAGAAGAAGAACGCGCTGACGGGCGCCATGTATGACGCCTTGTCTGAAGCGCTCGAGCGGGCGGAGGCTGATACGTCAGTTCGTGTTGTGCTGTTTCAGGGTGACGGCGACAGCTTCACAGCCGGCAACGATCTGGCGGACTTCGCAAGCCAGGCCCGTGGTGAAGGAACCGTCGATAGCCCTGCCCACCGCTTCATCGAGACCATCAGCAAGGCAAGCAAGCCGTTGGTTGCCGCTGTGCAGGGCAACGCGGTCGGCGTCGGCACGACCATGCTGTTGCATTGCGATCTCGTCTATCTCGCCGACAACGCGCGGCTTATCACCCCCTTTGTCAATCTTGCGCTGGTTCCGGAAGCCGCGTCGAGTTGGCTACTGCCGCTGCTGATCGGGCACGCGCGCGCTTACGCCATGTTCGCGTTGGGCGAACCGATGGAGGCTGCTGCTGCGCTGGCCTGCGGCATCGCCAACGCTGTGGTGCCGCAGGGTGAACTGCGCAAGCGGGCGCACGATGCGGCGATGACGCTGACCAAACGGCCTGCGGGCGCACTGAGCCTGACCAAGAAGCTGATGCGAGATCATCAGCGAATCGCGACGCAGATCGCCGAAGAAGCGCAATTGTTCAAGGACCGCCTGAAGACGCCGGAGGCGCGCGAGGCGTTTGCCGCGTTCGCCGAACGGCGGCCGCCGGATTTCACGAAGGTCGCCTGAAATTCGTGAACTCGGAACTCGTCCCCAACGGGACCAGGGAGCGAACGAAGATGGCCGGTTTACGGATATTCTCCTACCTGCCGAACCCCCGTGTATGGAAGGCGACGATCGCCGCCCGATTTTGCGACGTGGACATCGAGATCAGGGGAGCCTCGGGCAAGGAGTTGAGGGACTGGCTGTGGGATTACGACGCGCGTCCCCTGCCGGAGCAGGAACGTCAATCGCTGTCATCCCTTGTTCGGACCGGCCGGGTCGGACTGACGGGCGCGAAGCTCTTCAAGACCGATGCCTTTTTGGAAGCACAGCCGTTCGGCAACGTCCCCGCGGCGTTCGCGCGCGATGGAACGATCGGCATCTTCGAATCGAACAGCATCATGCGGGCGGTGGCGCGGCTCGGCGAGGCGAGGTTCCGGCTCTACGGTCGCGACGCCTGGGAAGCTTCCAGGATCGACAGCTTTCTGGATGTCAGCCTGGTCTTTGCCCGGGACTCGCAAATCTACTTGCTTGCGCTGTCGGACAGTACGGTCGATGTGGCGATTCACGCGTGCGCCAAGCAGGCATTCGCGATCTACGCTTCCGGACTCGAGCAGGCCTTGTCTCCACAACGGAAAACCTTAGTTGGAGATGACATCTCGCTGGCCGACATCTGCTTTGCTGCCGAGCTCGCGCTGTTCATGAACGAGCACGCGCGGGCTGCGCAGTTGAACGAGCGCGGCCTGGACAAGATTGCACAAGGATATCCAAAATGAATACCCCAGGGTGTTCGCCCACTTTGCTCGACTGGTCGACCACGAGCACTTCCGACCGGATCTCAAGCCATATGTCGAAAAGTTGTTGTCGAAGGCCGAGCTCTGACCCATGAACGCTTCCGGCTCGAGCGGGGAGGTTTGATCGCATGACTGCACCGGTGTGCTTGATTTCCGGCGTCGGACCCGGTACGGGTTCAGCGCTCGCCAGGAGGTTTGCCGAGGGTGGCTATCGCGTTGCCTTGCTTGCAAGGAACGAAGGACGTCTTGCCGCACTCGAGAAGGAGTTACTGAGCGCAAAAGGATATCGATGCGACGTGTCGGATGCCGCGCAGGTCGAAGCTGCAGCGTCGGCCGTCGAGCGCGATCTCGGTAATCCCGACGTCGTCATCCACAACGCGGTTGGCGGAGCATTCGGCACGTTCCTGGAGATCGACCCGCAAATTCTGAACCGCAACTTCCAGGTCAACACGATGGGGTTATTGTACCTGGCGAGGCAATTTGCTCCGGCGATGGTCACCTCCGGCAAGGGCGCGATCATTGCCACAGGCAATACTTCGGCATTGCGGGGCAAGCCTGGCTTTGCCGGTTTTGCGCCGACCAAGGCGGCGCAGCGGATTCTCGCCGAAGCAATGGCGCGCGACCTTGGACCGAAAGGCGTGCACGTCGCCTACCTCATTGTCGACGCCGTGATCGACCTGGAGTGGACGAGGAAACGCTGGCCGGACCGGCCGGACGACTTCTTCATCAAACCCAAGGCGATAGCAGACGAGATCTGGCACATCGCGCATCAGCATCGCAGCGCGTGGTCGTTCAACGTTGAGCTGCGGCCCTTTGGAGAAAGCTGGTAGTCGACAAAATGCACATTTTCGATGCGGAAGGGAGTGAAACAGCATGCGCGTCGCGGGCAGTTATCAATACCCGACCATGGAATCCGTGATCTACGGCAAGCCCGCGGCCGAGGCGCTGCGCGAGGAGGCGGAACGGCTGGACGCGCGACGCGTGTACCTTATCGTCAGCCGCACGCTGAACACCACAACCGAGGAGATCGAGAAAATCCGGAAGGCGCTTGGCGACCGCCATGCCGAGACCTTCGACGGCATCCCGCAGCATACGACGCGCGAAGTGGTCGTACGGGTTGCCAAGCAGGCCAAAGACGCCAAGGCCGACCTGGTCGTCGCGATCGGCGGCGGCTCGGTGGTCGATGCGGCGAAAATCGTGCTGATGTGCATGGAGCACGAGATTTTCGAGCAAGACGGGCTCGACGGCTTCGAGACCACGCCGGAGCGGCGGATTGGACCGTTCCGGACTCCGAAGGTCCGAATGGTTGCCGTCCCGAGCACGCTTTCCGGCGGCGAATACAATTCGGGCACACTGGTCACCGATACCCGTCGCAAGCTGAAGCAAATATTCAGTCATCCCATGATGATGCCACGCAGTATCATTCTTGATTCCTCGATCACTAAATACACGCCAGAGAAACTCTGGCTGGGCTCCGGCACGCGGGCTATGGATCACGGCATTGAGGCGATTTGCTCTGTCCGCCCCAATGCGTTGGTCGATGCCGTGTGTTTGCAGGGACTGCGGTATTTATATGCTGGTCTCCGACGCACCAGGAGCAACCCCGACGACAAAGAGGCGCGACTGAACTGTCAGTTGGGCTCCTGGCTGTCAGCCTTCGGGTTACAGGCGCGGGTGCCAATGGGCGCGAGTCACGCCATTGGCCATGTCCTCGGGGGCACCTGCGAGGTACCGCACTATTTCTGTACAGCAGTAATGATGCCGAGCGTGCTCCGTTACAATCGTTCGGTCCACGGAAGCCGCTCAGAAGTCGATCGCAGCGGCACTCGGCGCACCGGACCGCGATGCCAGCGAAGTCTTTGCGGCCTTTATCGCGGAGCTTGGGCTGCCGAAACGACTCGCCGAGGTTGGCGTTGGCGAGGACCGCTTCGAATTGATCGGCAGGAACGCAATGCTGTCAATTTTCACTCGCGCGAACCCGCAACCGATCCGCGAGCCTGGCGACGTCGTCAAGATACTCCGGCTCGCGGCCTGAAGACCCGCGTGTCTCAAGTTGAAGCCGATTTCGCGTCTTTGGCGCAATGATGACAGGACGAACTTGGTAGCGGGGCCCCCCCACCCGAACACTCTGGTTTGTCTTCAGATAATTCAGCGGGCACAACCGGCGCAAACCTAGTCCCCTTCTCTTCCCAGCAAACTCTAAGCTTTCGGCAAAAACCCCTTCCGTTCCCGAAGTGAAGCCGAATACAGGCTCAGAACCGGTACGTTCATTCCATAACCGCTCATTGTGCGAATCCGTCGACGACTGGTTCAGAACCTCGCATCGGCTTCGCTGATGTAAAAAATAACCGGATCACCGGGCGGCAAGTCGCCTGGAAATTGCCTTCGGATCTGATCAAGCAGCCGCGCGGCGCTGTTGTCCTTGTTAAGCGCCATTGTGTAGATCTGGCGGACAAAAGCATCCCAACGCGACATCGTGATTCTGTGACCGTCGACTTCTATCGGGACTTCCTCTCTTGCAACCTTGCGAAACAGGAATCCAGCAGAGATCTCCCGCTGGTTTTGCCTTGGTCGACCCCTTGGATGACCTGAGCGGCCTTTTTTGAACTGACCGTTTTTTGGAGGATTTCTGTACCCGATGCTCATGGCTTCCTTTGTCATCAGTTTGATTTGCGAGCTCTTCAGGCACAACAATGAACTGTGTATCGGATGGACCTTCAGCTTCAGGTCCGAAATATCTCGCGGCCATCTTCACGACGAGTCTTGCGGCGGTAAGATCCCCTTTGATCGCCTTTGCAAAGATCTGACGAAAATGAATCTCAGCTTTTGTCATCCGCTTACGCTTGTTATTGTCGTTCACGAAAATGACTTCGTTGTCGATGGATTGCAGGACCTTCCCGGGGTCCAGCTCCCGAGCAACCTTTTTCGGTTTCGCTCGGATTTCCAGATACACCTTTCGGAAAACGCGTCGCGACCGGCGGCTTTTTGTAGCCGATCTCGTATTCTTTCTTCTTGTTACTGCTCATCGTCCTGCTCTCTTTCAGCCTCAATATCGCGGAAGAGTTTCTCGGCGCCAACCTGCACGACCACTTCAATTCGTATGTCGCCTGGCGCTCGACCAAGACCGGCACCTTCAATGAGCTCCATCGGCTCGCCGCTCCGAAAGCTTGCGGCCGCAAAGGCTAGAGACGCATATGCCATCGAATTTGCCCGGATCTGCCGGTCCAATACCACCCGTAGTTTGGACCGCAGCTTTTGAAAAGGCGAAGCGAAGAAGCTACGTCATTTCAGGAGGGTTGACATGACGTCCTACCGACATCAAATATTTAAATGCGACAGAGATAGCTGATAGTTCATATCTAAATTGCCAAGAAAACGAGCCTTGATGCGTTCGATGGTGCTGATCGGGGTCTCGGCGGCGGTCCGGTGACTTATTGATTGGCAATGATGCAAAAAGACTAAGGCGATGAAGCTCTACTATGCCCCTGGCGCGTGCTCGCTCGCCCCTCACATTGCGCTCGAGGAGGTCGGCGCGCCTTTTGAGCTTTCGCGCATCGATCTCGCCGCCAACCAGCAGAATAGCCCGGAATATCTTCGCATCAACCCGAAAGGGCGCGTGCCGGCGCTGGTCGACGGCGACTGGGTGCTCACCGAAGCGCCGGCCATTCTTCGCTATATCGCCGTGCGGCATCCAGCGGCGGCACTATGGCCGTGGGACCCGCGCGAGGAAGCTCGTTGCACCGAATGGCTCAATTGGCTGGCATCGACAATGCAGGCTGCCTTCGGTCATGTTCGCCGTGCCGCGCGCTACGCCTCCGATCCGAAGGCGGTCGAGGACGTCGCTGCGACGGGTAAGAAAACGTGTCGGGAGCTGTGGCGAGCGGTCGATGAAAAAATCGGCCGCGGGCCTTGGGCGATCGGCGACCGCTACAGCGTCGCCGATCCGCTGTTGCTGGTGTACTGGACATGGGGGCGCGGTCCGATGCTCGCGTTCGACATGGCGCACGACTTTTCGCACTGGACAGCGCATGCGCGCCGTCTCGCCGCCCGACCTGCGGTGCAAAGGGCGTTTGCGACGGAGGGGCTCGAATTGCCGTCTTAGACGCGCTATCCGAGTGCAGCGATGACATCACTCGCTTTCGTGACCGCGGCCACGTTCTGCATGGCATATTCGATCGACGCACGATGCCAATCGGCATTCATCGTCGAGCAGCAGTCCTCCGGAACGATGACGAAATAGCCCTTGTCGGCCGCAGTGCGGGCGGTGTGCTCGATCGACATGTTGGTCCAAGCGCCAGTGTCGATAACGGTATCGCGCCCGCCGGACTTGAGCACGGTCTCGAGTTTGCTCCCTTCAAACGCGCACATGCGCATTTTTTCGACGATGTGGTCTCCGGGTTGCGGTTCCAAGCCGGCGACCGGCGCAGCGCCCCAAGTGCCGCGCACCATTGCCTTCTGATCGATGACGCCCTCAAACAGCGGAGCGTTGAGCGTAAACCCAGGCGCCCCGGGTTCGACAATGAACCATACGTGGATGACCATCACGCCGCGCGAGCGGCACGCGTCAGCCAAGAGTCGAATGTTTTCGACAACGTTCTGCTCGCGTGCGTGCTGCGGCGACCCCGAAGACGCGAAAGCGCCGCCTTCCATCATTACGTCATTTTGCATATCCTGGATGATCAGTGCGCAACGAGATGGATCGAGTGAGAGGGCACCTTGCGTGCTGGCGCGCTCGGGCGCAGCGGTAGCCGGCGCCGACGCCACATGGCCAGTTCTCGCGCTCGCCCGCATGAACGGTTCGACGCGCGGACCGATTTTCGTGCGCACGGCATAAAGCGAATGCGTGGCGCACATGAAGAGCGCGCGCCAATCCGATTTGCCCCAATGCAGGTTGGCGACAAGCTCCGGAACCCTGACTTTGCCGAGTAAAGCACCGCCCCGTCCGTACACCCAGACGCCGCCAGGCGCCGTCACCCAGATGTTGCCCGCGGCGTCGCATTTCATCCCGTCGGGGACGCCGGGCTCCAATTCGGAGCGGATGCCCGAGGCGAAGATGCGATCGGGGCCGAGCGAACCGTCAGGGTTGACGTCAAAGACGCGGATCAGCGCACGAACCGTGTCGTTGACGTAGAGCTGGCGCTCGTCTGGCGAGAAGCAAAGCCCGTTCGGCTGTTCGAAGAGGTTGCGCTCGACAAGCAGCTGCGGCTCGCCGCCGCCGGGCGGAACGCGATAGACGCCCTGAAAACCAAGCTGACGCGGCCGCTCAATTCCGTAGACCGCCATACGCCCGTACCACGGATCTGAAAAATAGATCGAGCCGTCAGAACGCACGCAGACGTCGTTTGGACTGTTGAGTTCCTTGCCTTCGAAAAGCGACGCCAAAATCTCGCGCCTGCCATGGTGTTCGCGAACGAGGCTCGATGTCGCGTGCTCGCAGACCACCAAGCCGAGGTTGGCGTCGTATGTCATGCCGTTGCATTTGTTCGACGGCTTCATGATTTCGCGAACACCACCGCGCTCGTCCCAGCGGCGACGTACATCCGCAGGCATATCAGAGAAAAGAAGAAATTGATCGTGCGGATGCCAGATCGGCCCTTCGGTGAAGGTGAAACCGCTCGCCAGCCGCTCGACTGGCGTGTCAAGATCGATCAAATCCGAGAATTCGCGGCGAAGCGCGCTATGGCTCATCGGATGCCTCCCGCGGTCATGCTGGGAACCATTGCCGCCGCGGCAGCGACTGCACAATGGGGCCGGGCACTGCGTCATGCAGTCGACCCACCACCTGTCCCGCCTCGATCATCGCCGGCCGGTCATGCACCGGCAAGGCGAAGCGCGACCGCGCCAGGACCTTCTTGATTGCGGCTTTTTCCTGCCGCTTGGTGGTGCCGTGATTGCCGGTGACGCGCGGCTCCATATCGCCGATTTCCCGGAAAGGCTCAACGATCTGGTCATTGACGTCGTAGATGACGTCGCCGCAGATCGT
>Ga0306923_10007727_pt1 | contig 10749 bp, 9 predicted proteins | sample sta12Can44000108_FD_203841 | JGI IMG/M metagenome (GOLD analysis project Ga0306923, IMG submission 203841) | Lab enrichment of tropical soil microbial communities from Luquillo Experimental Forest, Puerto Rico - statanox.12C.anox.44.000.108 (v2)... | ecosystem: Environmental > Terrestrial > Soil...
TGGTCAGGCAAGAAAGTAGGCAAAGAAGCAGCCCCCGCTGTCCCGGCCTGACTGCGTCAGGCTGCCCTCCCGCCAGATCACCCGAACGGTCGGTCTTGCAAACTAGCGGCTGCGCCGCGTCGGACAGCAAGCCCGGATAGCCCCGTTCGGGAGTTCTTCTGGTCGGCGGGACAGAGGGGATTTGGCCCAGAGTGACCACTGCCGCATCTATAATCGCAGCCTCGATTGGTGAGGGTTGGCGGATGCTGGCTCTTAGGGAACACGGTGCGGGGCGACCCTATTCCGTGGCGGACCCGCCGCTGTAACCGGGGACGATGCTTGCACGATGCCACTGGACCTAGGTTCGGGAAGGCGCAGGCAAAGGATGATCCGGGAGCCAGAAGACCGACCTGTCGTGAATCCGTAACCGCCGTTGGATGACGGCCGCCCTGGACCCGCGGCTTGTGCATCGACGGCAGATGACCGGAGAAGAATCGGTGCATTCATTCAAGATCAAGGCCGTGAACCACAGCCTCGCCGTCGACCTGCAACGCAAGATCGACCAGAAGACCAAACCCCTCGGGGCCCTCGGCCAATTGGAAACCCTGGCCCTGCAACTGGGCCTGATCCAGGGCAGCCTGAATCCGCAATTGTCCAACCCCCACATCCTCGTCTGTGCCGGCGACCACGGTGCCGCCAAGGCTGGCGTATCCGCCTATCCCCAGGACGTGACTTGGCAGATGGTGGAAAACTTCCTTGCCGGTGGGGCGGCCATTAACGCCTTCTCCCGCCAGAATGGCCTGGGCCTGGTGGTGGCTGATGCCGGCGTGGCCCACGACTTCGGTTCCCGCCCGGGTTTGTTGGATGCCAAGGTGGCACCAGGCACGGCCAACTATCTGGAAGGTGCCGCCATGACGGCTGAGCAGTGCCAAACGGCACTGGCCAAGGGTGCCGCCATCGCCCGCGATTTGGCGGCCAAGGGCTGCAACGTGCTGGGTTTTGGCGAAATGGGCATCGGCAACACGGCCTCGGCCTCCCTGCTGACCCATTGCCTGACGGAACTGCCGCTGTCGGCGGTAGTGGGTCGCGGTACGGGGCTGGACGATGCCGGCGTGGTGCGCAAGCGGGGCTTGTTGGAGCAGGCGCTGACCGCCTGGACGGACCGCAATAGTGACCCCTTGGCCGTACTCGCCCGTTTCGGCGGCTTCGAAATTGCCATGATGGCCGGCGCCATGCTGGCGGCGGCAGAAGCCGGCATGGTGCTGCTGATCGATGGTTTCATCGTGACCAGCGCCTTGCTGGTGGCCCAGAAAATGGCGCCAGAAATTCGCGACTACTGTGTGTTCTCCCATTGTTCCGACGAGTCGGGCCATCGCCTGCAGTTGGACCACCTGCAAGCCAAGCCTCTGCTGCAACTGGGATTGCGCCTGGGAGAAGGCACCGGTGCCGCCCTCGCCTGGCCTCTGCTGCAGTCCGCCTGCGTGTTTTTGCGGGACATGGCGAGCTTCGAATCCGCCGGGGTCAGTGAAAAGTCATTGTGACGATTCCGGCACAATCGTTTTAGGGTTGAAACCTTCCGCCTACAATGCCCGATTTCCATACAACGACCAAGGGTAATTCATGAGCAAGTTCGGCCAGTTCGCCCACCTTGATGCCTTGCTGGTGGAACCTTCCGCCATGCAGGCCAAGGTCATTGCCCACGCTTGCCAGGAATTGGGCATCACCCGACTGCGCATTGTGGATGGCGGCAACGCCGCCCTGGAGGCCATGGCCATGGCCCGGCCGGACGTGGTGATCAGCGCCCTCTACCTGCCGGATATGTCGGGGACCGACCTGGTGCAGACCATGCGGGCTACCCTGGACCTGGAAAACGTGGCTTTCATCCTGATCTCCAGCGAGACCCGGCCCCAGGCCCTGGATCCGGTGCGTCAGTCCGGCGTGTGCGGCATCGTGCCCAAGCCCTTCACTACGGAACAGTTGCGCATGGCCCTGGCCAACACGGCGGAGTTCCTGGCGGAAGACCAGTCCGTGGGAGGCGATTTCGACCCGGAAACCCTGCGCGTGCTGCTGGTGGACGACAGCCCCAATGCGCGCAAATTCACCCGCCGCGTGCTGGAAAACCTGGGCATCCAGCATTTCGTTGAAGCCAACAACGGCCGCGAAGCTGCATCCATCCTGGGCGAAACCATGGTGGATCTGGTGGTGACGGACTACAACATGCCGGAGATGGATGGCCGCGAGTTGGTGGACTTCATCCGCCAGCAAAGCTGGCAACAGTCGGTGCCCATCCTCATGGTGACTAGCGAGTCCGACAGCAGCCGCTTGGCCGCTATCGAAGAGGCGGGCGTTTCCGGCATTTGCGACAAGCCCTTCGAGCCGGGCATGGTGCGTCGACTGCTGGCTCGCGTCCTGAGCGAGCAGTAATGGGGGCGGGGGAACTCCGGGTCTTTTTCACTGCACTGGGGTTCTTCACCCGTATTCCCGTGCCGGCCTGGGTCGGCTATTCCCCTGAATTGCTGGCGTCTGCTCCTCGCTACCTTCCCCTGGTGGGCTTGTTGGTGGGCCTGGCAGGGGGGCTGGTGACGGAACTGGCCGCCCTGGTGCTGCACCCCTGGGTGGCCATCGTGCTTGGCATGATTGCCACCGTCTGGCTCACCGGCGCCCTGCACGAAGACGGCTTCGCCGATACCTGCGACGGCCTGGGCGGCGGTTGGACCAAGGATCAGGCCCTGGCCATCATGAAGGATTCCCGCATCGGCAGTTACGGCGCCATCGGCCTGGTGTTGATCTTGCTGCTCAAGTACCAGGCCCTTCAACAGGTGGACAGTGATGTAGAGCTGTTCGACGGGGCTTTCGATGAAGGACTGTCTGCCCTGTTGCCGGCCCTGGTCGCGGCCCATGGGGTTTCCCGTCTGGTGGTGCTGGGCCTGATGGCAAGCCTGGACTACGCCCGCAGCGAGGATTCCCGGGCGGCGCCTCTGGCCCATCGGCCGGGGCCGGTGTCGCTCGCGTTCGCGGCCCTTTGCGCTTTGGCGCCTTGCGTTCTGTTGCCGTTGCCGCAGGTGCTCCTTGCCCTGGGAGGCAGCTTGATGGCGGGCCTGGCGGCGTGGCGGTGGTTCCAGCAGCGTTTGGGTGGCTACACCGGCGATTGCCTGGGGGCGGCTCAGCAGGTGGCGGAAGTCGCTTTCTATCTGGGGCTGGGGTGCAGCTTTATCTGATTCGTCACCCCCGTCCTGCCGTGGCTGAAGGACTTTGTTACGGGCAGACCGACCTGCCTTTGCAGGAATCGCCAACGGTTGCAGCGGCCACCTTGAGGTCCCAATTGCCCGCGGGCGTGCCCTGCTTCAGTAGCCCCTTGCAACGTTGCCGTTTGCTGGCAGAGGCCTTGTATCCAGTCCCCCTACTGGATGAGCGCCTCATGGAAAAGCATTTCGGTGCTTGGGAAATGCAGCCGTGGGATGCCATTTCCCGGGCTGGACTGGATGCCTGGGCTGAAGACCCGTGGGATTTTTGTCCCCCCGGCGGCGAGTCGGTTCGCCAGTTGCAGGGCCGGGTGGCGGATTTTCTGCGGCAATACCGCCACGAGCCTTCAATGGTGTTGGTCACCCATGGCGGGGTCATGAAGGTGCTTTCCGGTTTGGCCCAAGCCGACCCCTTGGCGGTGTGGCAAGCGCGGCGCTTCGACTACGGCGCCCTGGTATCCCTGAATCTGGCCCCATCGTTGTTGGATCATTAGTCCGGTCGGGAGGGGCGGCCTCTGGCAAAATGCCGGCCATGCTTGCCACACTCCCCCTTTCCGAGATTCGCCGCGCCCTGGTGATCAAGCTGCGCCATCACGGCGACGTGTTGCTGACCTCCCCGGTGTTTTCCGTACTCAAGGCCCAGGCGCCTCAGTGCGAGATTGATGGTTTGATCTACGCCGATACGGCGCCGATGCTGGAAGGGCATCCGGCCCTGTCGCAACTCCACCTGATCGACCGTAACTGGAAGAAGCAGGGAGCGCTGGCTCAGGCCCGAGCCGAATGGTCCCTGTTCCAGGCCCTGAAGGGGCGCCAATACGATTTGATCATTCATTTGACCGAGCATCGACGTGGCGCTTGGCTGACCCGCCTGCTCAAGCCCAAGTGGAGCGTGGCCCCGCGTTTGCGGCAGCGAGGGAGTTTCTGGCAAAACAGTTTCAGTTACTTCATTTCCTACCCCAACCATGCCCTGCGCCACACGGTGGAGAAGAATCTCGACAGCTTGCGGCGCATCGGTATCCATCCCTTGCCGGAAGATCGGGGCCTGACCCTGGTGCCAGGCCAGGAAGCGGAACAGCGGGTGGAAGGGCTGATGATCCGGGAAGATCTGAAACCCGGCGGCTTCATCCACATTCATCCTGGCTCCCGCTGGCTGTTCAAGTGCTGGCCACCAGAACGCATGGCGGCGCTGATCGACCAGTTGTTCCACAGTGGATATCGCTTGGTTTTGACGGGGGCACCCGATGCCAACGAACAGGCCATGATCAGCCAGATCAAGGGCCGTGTTCATGTGCCGGTGGTGGATTTATCGGGCCAGTTGAGTTTGAAGGAATTGGCCGCCCTGACCCGCCGGGCGAAGCTGTTCGTCGGCGTGGACTCGGCTCCCATGCATATGGCAGCCGCTATGGGAACGCCTGTGGTGGTGCTGTTCGGCCCTTCCGGCGACAAGGAATGGGGCCCTTGGATGACCCGGAATCGTATTGTTACCACCAACCACAGTTGCCGTCCCTGCGGGCGTGATGGTTGCGGTGGTGGCAAGGTCAGCGACTGCCTGACCACCCTGCCCGTGGAGCGGGTGGTAGTGGCGTGCCACGAATTGCTGATGGGCTGACGGCGGGTTTATGAAGCTCGCCATTGTTCGACAGAAGTACACCCCTTTTGGGGGAGCGGAACGTTTCGTGGAACGGGCCCTGTCGGCTTTGGCCGACAAAGGCCTGGATGTGACCATCATTACGCGCCAATGGAAAGGTGATCGCCAGGATGGGCGCAAGCTGCGCTTGTGCAATCCCTTTTACCTGGGGCGTCTGTGGCGGGACGCTAGTTTTTCCCGGGAAGTGCAAAAGATCGTGGCCGAAGGGGAGTTCGACCTGGTGCAAAGCCACGAGCGGATTCCTGGTTGCCATATCTATCGGGCCGGCGACGGGGTGCACGCGACTTGGCTGGAGCTGCGGGCGAGAACCCAGTCTGCTCTGGCCGCCTTTTTCACGCGCTGGCACCCCTGGCACCGTTATGTGCTGCGGGCCGAAGCGCGCATGTTCCGCGATCCGGCCCTCAAGGCGGTCATCTGCAATTCCCGGATGGTGAAGGACGACATCGTGCGCCGATTTGGCGTAGCGGAAGACAAGCTGCATGTGATCCACAATGGCGTGGATCTGGAATATTTCCACCCGGGATTGCGGGAGCAGTATCGGCAGGTGGTACGGGAGCAGTTAGGCATCCCTCAGACTGCTTCGATGGTCCTGTTCGTCGGATCCGGTTTTGAGCGTAAAGGCGTTTTTCCTTTGCTCAAGGCGGTTGCCGGTTTGCCGGACGTCCATTTGGTGGTGGTTGGCAAGGACCGGAAATTATCTGCCGCTCAAAAATTGGTTCGGCAACTGGGTATTGCCGAACGGACCTATTTTCTCGGTGCTCAACAGGATGTGCGTCCCTACTATGGGGCTGCTGATGTGTTTGCCCTGCCAACTTTATACGATCCTTTTCCTAATGCTGTGCTGGAGGCTTTGGCTTGTGGGCTGCCGGTACTGACTTCACCGACCAGCGGGGCAGCGGAGTTGGTCGGAGAGCATAGCGGCAAGGTTGTCGACGCTCTGGATGTCATCGGGCAGCAGAATGCTTTGAAATGGCTGCTGTCGGAGTCACCGCAGGCTGTAAAGGGTGCACGGCAGGTTGCCCAGCAGTGCGGAGCCGCCGATATGGCTGGCCGCTTGCTGGCGCTTTATTCCCGACTGATGGGTTCGGCAGCCCCGGTATAATCGCCGATCCGATTCTTTTTCAATATCGCCATGGTTCAACAAGTTACCGGTTTGAGCGCAGACACGACGATTGCCGTCATCGGTCTGGGATATGTCGGTCTGCCTTTGGCGGTCCATTTTGGGCAAAGTTTCAGAACGATCGGATTCGACCTCTCCGAGGCGAAGGTGGCTGCCTATCGGCAGCATGTGGACCCCAGTGGGGAAGTCAGTACGGAAGAGTTGCAAGCAGCCATCAAGCTTGAGGCAACGACGGACCCGGAGAGGTTGAGAACCGCGGACTTCCTGATCATTGCCGTGCCAACACCGGTGAACGAAGCCCACCAGCCCGACTTTGCCCCCTTGGTCAGCGCATCCGAATTTGTCGGCCGCTATTTGAAGCAAGGTGCGACCGTCATCTATGAGTCAACGGTTTATCCGGGGGCAACGGAAGAAATCTGCATTCCGGTATTGGAACGTTGTTCCGGATTGCGCTGGAAAGAGGGATTCCATGTGGGGTATTCCCCTGAGCGAATCAATCCTGGCGACCGGGAACACACCCTGACCCGCGTACTGAAGGTGGTTTCGGGAGACACGCCTGAGACACTGGAACGAGTGGCGAATTTGTACAGCACTATCGTCACTGCTGGGGTTTACAAGGCTTCCAGCATCAAGGTGGCTGAGGCGGCCAAGGTGATCGAGAACACCCAGCGGGACCTAAATATCGCTTTGATGAACGAGTTGGCCATTATTTTCGACAAGGTCGGAATTGATACGGCAGAAGTGCTCGAGGCCGCTGGTACCAAATGGAATTTCCTCAAATTCAAACCAGGTCTTGTGGGGGGGCATTGCATTGGTGTCGACCCCTATTACTTGACCCATAAAGCCGAGATGGTGGGTTATCACCCGCAAGTGATTTTGGCGGGAAGGCGCATCAACGATGGCATGGCCGCTTATGTGGCGCAGCAGACCATCAAGCAGATGATTCACAATGGCGTCAATGTCAAAGGTGCCAAGATCGTGGTGTTGGGGCTGACTTTCAAAGAAGATTGCAGTGATCTGCGTAATTCCAAGGTGGCCGAGTTGGTGAAGGAACTGGCCAGCTATGGTGTCGATGTGTCCGTACATGATCCTTTGGCTGACCAAGAAGAAGCTCGGCACGAATACGGAATTTCATTGACGGCTTGGGATGATTTGCCGAAGAAAGCAGATGCCATGGTTTTCGCAGTTTCTCATAAGCACTATCTGGATTTGCCGTTGGCGACTTTACTGTCCTGCCTTAAGTCCTGCGCCATCGTGACGGATATCAAAGCCGTTTTACCTCCAGTCCAAATAGCAGCAGCAGGCCACGCCCTCTGGCGCCTGTAATGAGCAGCATTACTGCCAGAGAGAATTGAATGACTCATTCCGCGCATTCTGACACCAGCGAGGCCAGAACCAGTCGAGAGCTTTACATACGATTGTTGTCTTATGTAACGCCTTATTGGCGCACATTTGCGTTTGCCCTCTTGATGATGGCGGCTGCGGCTGCGACCGAGCCGGTGTTTCCCGCCTTGATGAAGCCTCTTTTGGATGGCCGGTTTGGTAGTGATGCCGCGACAAATGCATGGCGCATGCCGCTATTGATTGTGGGTGTATTTATGCTTCGCGGCTTGCTGGGGTTTGTGGCGGATTATTCCTTGTCCTGGGTTTCCAACAAGGTGGTTTTGGATTTGCGGAACGCCATGTTCGGTCAGTTGGTGCGTTTACCGGTGGGGTATGTGGATGACCAATCCTCCGGGGTATTGATGTCCAAAATTGCGTATGACGTAACCGGTATCACTGGCGCCGCAACCGGTGTTTTGACCACCTTGGTCAAAGACTCTCTCGCTGTGCTTGGTTTGTTGGCATGGCTGCTTTGGCTGGACTGGCAACTGACCTTGGTCGCCTTAGTGATGATTCCCCTCATTGCGGTCTCCGTCGGTGCCTTTAGCAAACGCCTGCGGGAGAACAGTCGCGCAGTGCAGCGGGCCATGGGCAACATCATGCGGGTTTTGCAGGAGACTATTGAGGCACACAAAGTGGTCAAGATTTTCGGCGGTCAGGAATATGAGAAGCAACGTTTCGTTCAGGCTAATGCGGAACAGCGTGCTTATGCCATGCGTCAGACCATCGCTTCAGCCGCCATGGGGCCCATCGTCCAATTTTTTGCCGCTATTGCCCTGGCCATCATCATTTCTTTTGGTCTACGTCAGAGTGCCAATGGTGCCACTGTAGGTAGCTTTGTATCGTTTATCACCGCCATGCTGATGCTGTTGGCGCCATTAAAGCGCCTCACCGATGTGAATGCACCTCTACAGAGAGGATTGGCGGCGGCTGAAAGTGTTTTTGCCCTGATTGACCAAGTACCTGAAACGGATACCGGGATCGTGGAATTGGGTCGGGCAAAGGGCGAGATTGTTTTTCGTGAGCTCGGTTTTCGCTATCACGATGCTCCGCGGTTGGCTTTAGATCACATCAATCTCACTATTCGGCCTGGTGAAACTGTGGCGCTGGTGGGGGCCTCGGGTAGCGGCAAGACAACCCTGGCTAATTTGCTGCCGCGGCTCCATCATCCAACCGCAGGTCAGATCTTGGTGGATGGCGTCAATATTGAGGATGTTGCCCTCCGCAATCTGCGAGCCAACATTTCTCTGGTCAGTCAGGATGTGGTGTTATTTAACGATACGGTAGCCGCCAATATTGCTTACGGTATGTCCGGTACTGTTGATCGTGATGTAGTACGCAAGGCCGCGGAGGCTGCCCATGCATTGGACTTTATCGAGACGATGCCCCAAGGTTTCGACACCCTGATTGGCGAAAACGGTGTCAAGCTGTCCGGTGGGCAACGGCAGCGCTTGGCAATTGCTCGAGCGCTGTTGAAGGATGCGCCCATTCTTATTCTGGATGAGGCCACATCGGCACTGGATACTCAGTCGGAGCGTGCCGTACAGGAAGCCCTTGAAGTGCTAATGCAGAACCGTACTACCCTCGTTATCGCTCACCGTTTGTCCACCATCGAGAATGCTGATCGTATTGTGGTATTGCAACACGGGCGTATCGTCGAGGAAGGTACTCAGAGAGAGTTGCTAGCGAAGGAAGGTTTCTACGCCCAGCTTCACCGAATCCAGTATGTCCTTGAGCACGATGCTGCTTGAGACAGAAGATTTTGGCGAGATACTCGTCATTAATGTTGCCCGTATCGGCGACACTTTGTTGGTTACACCCGCTTTGCGGGCGTTAAAAGAACGTTTCCCCTTTGCAAACCTGACGGTACTTGCACACCCCAAGCGAAAGGAGGTGTTGCAGGGAATCCCTTTTATTGATCACTTGAGAGGCATTACACCAAAGCGGGCTCGCTGGATGGGTTGGTTAAGTGGTAAGAGATACGATCTAGCCCTTGTGTATGGCAAAGATTTGCCTTTAGTGCGTTATGCCCTGCGGATTGCTCGTCATGTTGTCGTTGTGGGGTGGAAGGATTTGCCACCTGCTAAGCACCTCACCGTTGTCCCTCCCTTGTCACGGGATATGCCATTACATGCAGTAGATGAAAGGATGCGGTTGGTGGAGGTAGTAGGGGCTAAACCGCGACAGCGACGTCTTGCTTTTTGGATAACTGATGATGAGCGCCGGGCCGCAGAGGAGTGGCTACGTGCTAGGGGTGTGGAAAATCGGCATCCCGTGATTGGTTTGCAGATTTGTAGTTTTCCTACCAAAGCTCATCGGGATTGGCCCTTGGAATCGTTCCGCACTCTTATGGCAAGCCTTGCCATTGAGTGGCCCACCAGTGTGTTCGTTATCCTTGGCGATCATCTGGCTCGGACAGCAGCAGTTCCATTAACTCAGGCTTTTCAGGGCCGCGTTTTGGTTGCAGCTGGTAAAACCAACTTACGCCAGGCTGGTGCCCTGATTAGTCAGCTTGATCTTTATATTGGTGTGGATACTGGGCCTACCCATATAGCTGGGGCTTTGGATATTCCCATGATAGCTATGTATCACGCCGATTATCCGGGCTGTAACCTAGCACCACTTGATCGCCCCGGTTGCATCGTTTTGGAACATCCGCTTACGGGGCTGGTGGCGCCAGGTGTGGCCACCATGGCAGACATCAATGTCGACAGTGTTCTTAACGCGGTGCGCCGACTTTTGCTGAACTAGGCTACGTGGTTGTGGTCGGATGTATTCGGTTGGACTGAAGCTGTTCCTCGATAGTCCTCACCACGCGTTCAACCGTAATATCTGCCATGCATGGCTTGCCTGCAATGGGACAATCTTTGTAGCCATCTAAGAAGCAAGGCGAACAGTCTAATTGAGATTCTTGGCTGATGAGGACAGTGCTGTCGTAGGTGAAGGATTCTGGATAGAAGTACCCTGACAGTACGACGAACGAAGGCACATCGAAAGCTGCGCCGATGTGGTTATAGAGGCCTTCGATGGTGAGTACTAAACGGCTTTCGGCAACTAAACAGAATAGCTCTCGTAAAGTAGTGCCTCCTCGCGCATCAATTACGCCCTCTAACAGAGGGTCATCAGCCAATCCTGGTTGTACCCAAGTGATATGAGGCATGGCGTTCACCACCTGTTGGAAGTGCTCCAGCCCCCATTCCTTCTTTGTGGTTACGGTAGTTTTACCCGTTGGTTTGATGACAGCATAGGTTTTGGATAACTCATAACGGACCCGGACGATTGCGCGTTCCTCTTCAGTGACGACAATCAAGGGGGTGAGATTTCGCCATTGCAGGCCAGGAATGTGCAATGTATTGAGTACTACGCTATGAGGGCGA
>Ga0306923_10007731_pt1 | contig 10746 bp, 10 predicted proteins | sample sta12Can44000108_FD_203841 | JGI IMG/M metagenome (GOLD analysis project Ga0306923, IMG submission 203841) | Lab enrichment of tropical soil microbial communities from Luquillo Experimental Forest, Puerto Rico - statanox.12C.anox.44.000.108 (v2)... | ecosystem: Environmental > Terrestrial >...
CGCTGAGTCCCGCGGCCCGAAGAGTCCCCAGGCCGACCTGCCGCCGCGCGCGGCGCGCGGCAGCTCGTCATAGGCAGGCAGGCGATCCGGGGACGGCTCAGTCATCGGCATGGGAGCCTACCAGCCGCGCAGCTGGCCCTGTGTGATCCAGAAGGCGGCGAGCGCGGCCATGCAGGCCAGGGCGGCCGCGGCGGCTAGGAGGCGGCGGCCCGGGCGTCCGGCGGACCAGCGCAGGCCGATGGCGGCGGTCTGGCGCGCTAGGCCGGTCACGACGTAGACCGAGCCAGCGATCGGCAGGATCGCCAGGGCGGCGCCGATCACGCTGACCGCGGCTATCCCGTAGTGATGCGCGCCGGCGGCCACGGCCATCTGATGCGCTTGCTGGCTCGCGGAGCGCCATAGCGCGCGGTTCAGCCGGGGAAGGTAGGCCAAGAGGTACCCGATCATGAACGTCAGCAGCGGGATGACGCACAGCACCCAGCTGGTCACCGTGATCCGGGCGCGGGGCCGCAAGCCGGCGACGCGCGGATCCCGGGGACCTCTCGACATGGAGCTCTTCAGGATCGGGCTGACGCGGGCGAACAGATCCGGCACACCGACGAGGTCACTGAGGATGAAGTAGCCGTCGAACCGGACGAACGGGAGCAGCTGCTGCAGCATTTCCATGTGCGTGATGGCGACGATGAGGAGCAGGATCTGGGCCGCGCGCCGCCGTAGCGGCAGCCGGCGGCGTGCCCGCCCTCGTGGAACAGGGCGGAGGCCACTGTCAGGCCCGCGACGATGGGCAGGTCCGCCGGGTCGCGCAGGAGCTGCTGTAGCCCTGCGGTCAACCCGTGTTCGGCGAATAGCCAGTAGTCGAGCGCGGCGACGCTGACGACCACCACCGCGGCGATGGGCCACCAGAACAGCGGCCGGAGGAACACTCCGACGGCATTCGCGATGCGCTCGGGCACCAGCGTGCCTCGGGCTCTGAGGGTGAGCAGCGGGCTGGCCTTCGGCGCCGCGGCCGGCCCATACTGGCCGGCGGCGATGCCGAGGGGCAGGAGCTTGGCGGTGATGAGATGGCAGACCTGTTCGGCGCTGAGTGACCGGCCAAGATCATGACTGACCAGGTCCGCGATGGCGGCCGGGCCACGGAAACCGTCGATCCGGGATGCCACCAGGTACAGGAGCCGCGACATCTGGATGACCTGGCCGTCGGGCCGCCGTACTAGCGACGGCGGCTGGCTGTAACCGGAATCCTTGTACTCACCGAGCAGCTGGACTCCCTCCGCCAGCCGGGGCGGGGCCGCGCTTCCCGGCTGATCACCCGGATGCAGCGCGGCTGCCGCAGGGCTGCTAGTCACGGACCTGCTCCTCTCACCCGCCCTTATCTGCCCGAGCCCAAGCGAGAGGGCCGCCCGGAGGAACCTTCGGGCGACCCTCTCTTACTGCGGTGCATGCCCCGCCGGTCGATGCACCACAGGAGCGGTGCTGGCTGTGGCCGTGCTACAGCACCGCGACGTTGACGTTGCCGACGTTGATGAGCCCGATCTGGAAGTTGCTCCCGTTGGACTGGCTGAAGCTGGACCCGTAGCCGTTGCACGGCTGGTAGCAGCAGAGGGTCTCCCGGGCCGGAAGCAGCTCGGCGTGCTCGAGTTCGAGCTCTTCCATCGTCACGGCGTATTCAGTGGACATCGAGCCTCCTTCGAAGGTTCGGCTGATGTACGCTTTTCGACATACATTTCGTACGGTCATCAACGTACAGTACGATCACGGATCAGTCAATGCTGATGATCCGCGGCTGATCTCATCGGGCGAAGACGGGTTAGGTTGGTGGCTATGACGGCGCATGCGGCCGATGACAGGCGTGACGTCCCCGGGGAGCGGCCCGGAGACGCCGACACAGCGCCGGAGCAAGGCAGGAACCCCCTCCAGCGCTTGATCCTGGAGCGGTTGCACGAGCGAGGCTGGTCGTACGGCGAAGTCGCCCGGCGCGGCGGGTTGCCCCGGTCGACGGTCTACACCCTCGCCACGACGCGGAACCTTGTCCGGCCTCCGCGGCCGGCGACAATCGACGCGCTCGCCAAAGGACTTGACGTGCCCGTGTCCGCGGTCCGTGCCGCTGCCGCCGAGTCCACGGGACTGCATTACTACGATGACGCCTCGACGGGTCAGGAGCCTGCTGGCGACCGGGAGCGGGAACTCCTGATCGCCAGCATCGACGAACTCTCGCCCGAGGATCGCCGTCACGTAGCCGCGCTGGTCGAATCGCTGCGGAAGAGGGCTTCGCCGGACACGACGGAGCATTAGCACCGGCTGCTACAGCGGCCAGCCGGCGGCCACCCCGAGATGACAGGCCAGTTCCTCGTAATGGTCTTCCGGCAGTACCAGGCGGGCGGCCCGCAAGACCGCTTGCGGATCCTCGCCCGGAGGGCGAAGCACGTAAGTCGTGTCGTCGGCTTTGCTGCACGTCACCACCAGCCGGTCATAGTCGGCCTCGACGATCGGCCAGCTAGCGGGCAGCCCCAGGTGCTCGGCCAGGTCCCGGTAGGGGTCCTCCGCCACCACGAGGCGGGCCACCCGCAAGATCGCTTTCGGATCCTCGCCCGGGGGGCGCAGGACGTAGACCGTATCGTCGGCCCTGCTGTGCGTCACGATGAGCTGTTGATAGTCGGCTATCACGATGCGAGCCTTCGGCGCCGGCAACGGCTGAGGATCCTGGGCGCCGGGCCGGCGCCACCGACGGGTGATTGCCAGCACGGCGCCCTGAAACCGCGCCCGCCCGGAGTTATCTCAGCTTGGTCATCCAGAACCGGACATTTCGTTCGGTGACCACCGTACAGCTGGCCAGCTGGCCTGGCAAGTCTTTCTGGTGCACTGCCAACGAATGGCGCGTAACAGGCGGGGCGGGGTTAGCCCGCTCTGGCGGTGGGTGGTCCGTGACTGCGGAGGATCTCGCCGTCAGGTGAGCGGGCTTCGGTGCTGCCGTCGGGGTGCAGGATGAGGGTCCAGCCGAGCCGGTGGATGCACACCTGATGGTGGTAGGAGCACAGCAGCACCAGGTTGGTGAGCGCGGTGGCGCCGCCGTGGGCGCGGTGGGCGATGTGGTGCACCTGGCAGCCGGCCGGGGGCTTGTCGCAGCCGCCGGGCCACGCGCAGTGCCGGTCCCGCAGGATGACGGCGCGGCGCAGGTGGTCCGGGATGCCCTTGACCTTGCCGACGTCCAGCGGCAGGCTCTTCCCGCTGTAGGGGGCGCCGAGCTGGCGGGCGCGCAGGTAGCCGGCCAGCCCGTCCGGCCCGGACATGACGTCGGCGGCCAGCGTCAGCAAAGTCCGCCGCAGCCGCGCTTTCTCCTCGGGAGTGAGCGGGGCCGGGGGCTGGCAGCTGCAGCCGCCGCAGACACAGCCGCACGGCTGGCGGTGGTCCGGGCCGTGCGCGTCGATCCACACTTCGGTCATCTGGTCCAGGGCCTGCCAGTCCACGCTGCCGGTGACGACCGGGGCGATCAGCGCGTCGCACGCCTCGGCCTCCGCCCCCGGCCCGGTCAGCCAGCCGGGCTGGCCCGCGTGGGTGGCGATCCACTCCCGCTCCATCGCCGAGGAGCCTTGCATCCGCCGCAGCCCGGCGAAGTCCATCAGCACCTGGGCCATCGTGGCCTGCCCGGCGCTGTCCGGCAGCAGGCCGGCCTTGATCAGCCGGCTCAGCGCCTCGGCCAGCGCGTCGTGCTGGCGCTGCTCGATGCTGCGGTGGTCCTCCGGGCCCAGGTGCTTGCCGAGGGAGTCGAAGACCGCCTGCAAAGCGGCGGCGCAGCCGGCGGCCAGGTCCCCGTCCAGCTTCCCGGCCCCGCCCAGCGTGGTGCCCAGCCGCAGGTACCGGTCCCCGAACCCGTCCTCATCCCCGTCCCCGCCGTTCCCGTCGTCCGGGTCCGGGTGCTGCGCCGTCCACGATTCGTGGATCTTCTGCGCGAGCACCGCGATGTCGTCCAGCGGCAGGCCCTGGGCGGCGGCATCGAGCAGGATCTCGTCCGCCTCGTCCCGCTTGTCGGCGGGCAGCTTGTCGGTCCATCCGGCGATCTCCCGCGCCCAGGACTCGGAGATCTCCCCCGCGGCCATCGTCTCGGCGATCCGCCGGTGCCGGGCCAGGCGCTTGTGCCAGCCGACCGCGGCGCCCGCCGCCCCCTTGGAGACCCCGGTGCGGTTGATCAGCCACGCCCGGGCGGACCGGTGCCCGTCCGGCTCATAGCCTGATTGCGCGGTGAACGCGGCCAGCACCGCGGCGTTGACCGCGGTCAGCTTCGCCTGCGCGCGCTGCAGCCGGGCCAGCATCTCCGCGTGCGCCGCCGTGCCCAGCGACGCCCAGTCCACCGCGGCCAGGTGATCCAGCGCCGCGTCGAGCGCATCGGCCGCGCCTGCCGGGCTGGCGAATACTGTTTCCGGCACCTGGATCACCTCCCACCGGGGCTCACGGAGAATTCGGCATACATTGATTATACCGGCTCGAGAGGGCGAATATCAATTCGATTCATGATCACGAAAACTATTTATATGGCGCTTCTAGTCCCGCGCGGAATGCTCCCGCAGAGGTAGGCACTGTGCAGGCGGCGGGGCCGAACGTGGCTGCGATCGCGGTCCTCACCGCGTTGACGATTGGCTCGAATGCCGGGGATACGCATTGGAGGGCACCGTTCCATGGATAAAGCCATCGCGGTCAAGGCCTGGCCGGAGCATCAGCGTGCGGACATCGTTATGAAGTCACGGGCCCACCGCGGCTCGAAGAACGTCCGGGGGCCTTGTTTCGTCGTGGAAAGCAGCTTGCTGCCGTTGGCGGGCGCGGCGAGGCCCCGCGGGGCCTGGGGATCGTAGCTGGCGAATACCGGCCACGGGGGGTTGATGTCTAGCTGCATACCGCGTACGACCCCGGCGCGCACCAGGATCAGGGCCAGTTGCAGCGGGTCCAGCGCCGGGCCGACGGCGTAGACCAGGGCGCCGTCGGCCGTGATGCCGAGTCCGGACCGCCACTGGTGCTCGATGCCGGGTCCGGAAGCGGCGCAGGAAGAGGCTCCGCAGGTATTGCCCCATGCCCGCCAGTCGCTGCTCAGCGCGAGCGCGGTGGGCTGACCGTCCACGACCAGCGGCACGAGGTTCTGGCGGACGGCTACCACCCCTCGGGTCATCGATACATCGCGGCCCCAGGCACCGACGGTGGCGCTTCCATCGGCGTAGATCACCAGCGAGGCCGCTCCCTGCACGAGCGGATAGATCACGCGGCCTTCGGTGTAGTAACCGCCGTGCGCGTCGGCCATCTTGAAGCCGCCGTTGAACGCCGCCACCAGCGATGCGGCCTGGGCCGGCTGGATAGGCGCGGTGTACCGGTACGGGCCGCCGCCGGGACTCTTCGTGCCCGAGTACAGTCGCGCGGACAGCAGCTTGGTGTCCAGCCACGCGACCCCGGCCCGCCAGGTGCTGCCCGGCGGCACGATCGTCGTCTCGTACACCGCCGGGACGCCGTTCACAAGCCGTCCAGCGGGGTGCCAGATCCCCTCTCCCGCGAACGCCCGCCTGCCGAATGGGGCGAGTGCGGCGGGCAACGGAAGCGGCGACTTAGACCTTCCCGCGGCCTGCAGACCGGTACGGCCGGAAGCCGCCGCGGGAGCGGTGGCGCGTGGAGACCGCGTCGACGTTGGCCCGGGCCGGGCGGTCGCCGGATTGCCCGCGCTGCACGCAGTTGCCGCGCCGCACAGTACGGCCAGGGCGAACAGGGACGCTCTAGCAGCGGCGCCTGGGCGGATCCGCGCTCTGGTCACGTCCCCACGGTATGGCATAGTTGTGGCATTCCGGTGCAAAGTGTGTCACGCCGGCGCCGCCCGTCAGTCGCTGAGCTCGGCCCGCAGCCGGACCGCCGCGGCGGACATCGCCGCTAGCTTGCCGAAAGCTGTCTCGCGCGGAAGGTACTTCATGCCGCAGTCGGGCGCCAGCACCAGCCGCGACGCGGGCACGTATGGCAGCGCCCGCCGGACCCGCTCCACCACGACTTCGGGTGATTCCACAGCCGGATCCGCGAGGTCGAGGACGCCGAGGATGATCGTCTTGCCCTCGAGCGAGCTCAGCACGGAGCAATCGAGCCCGGACTGTGCCGTCTCGATCGAGATCTGGTCGACGTCGCAAGCAGCCAGCTCGGGCAGGAACGAGTAACCAGCGGGGCGTTCGTGAATGATCGCGGCGTAGCCAAAACAAAGGTGCAGCGCCTTCACCCCCGTCACGCCGTCCAGTGCCCGGTTGATCACCTTGACGCCGTACTGCTTAGCTTCGGACGCGCGAGCCTGCAGGTAGGGCTCGTCGAGCTGGACGATGTCCGCCCCGGCCGCGAACAGGTCCCGGATCTCCTCATTCACCGCTTCGGCATAGCCGAAGGCCAGCGCTTCCCTGCTCCCGTAGTAGTCGTCCTGCGCCTGCTGGGACATCGTGAACGGTCCGGGTACGGTGATCTTGATGGTGTGCGAGGTGTGGGCCCGCAGGAACTTCACGTCCTCGACCTCGACCGGGTGCATGCGCCGTATGGGGCCGGTGACGCGGGGCACCGGGTTCGGGTGGCCGCTGCGGTCGAGCGCGGTCCCCGGATTGTCGATGTCCACCCCGTCCAGTGCGGTCGCGAACCGGTTGGAGTAGCTCTCCCGGCGGATCTCGCCATCGGTGATGATGTCGAGGCCGGCATCCTCCTGGGCGCGGATGGCCAGCAGGGTGGCGTCCCGCTGCGCCTGCTCGAGGAACTCCGGCGCCACGCGCCACAGTTCACGCGCGCGGACCCGGGGCGGGAACCGGCCAGCGAGCCGTTCCCTGTCGATCAGCCAGTCAGGCTGCGGGTAGCTTCCGACCAGTGACGTGGGCAGCAACATGACATGCACGTTACGCCGGAAGATCCGCGGTGTATACGCCTATCGGACAAGTGTCCGTTTCTGCCGCACCGCATCTCATTGGAGGATGTTGACAGCGCGAGCGACGACCAATGCGACGGTGATGATCGAGATGATCGACTGCACCGTCATCGCCATCTTCGCCCACCGGGACAACGGCAGCACGTCCGTCGGGCTGAACGCGGCGGCGTTCGTGAAGGCGAGATAGAGGTAGTCGGCGAACGTGGGCTCCCAGTTCGGCGGGACCATCTCCTTCGGGAGGACCATCTGCGGGAACTGGAAATCCGGGTACGGCTTGGTGGCGAGCGCGCGGGCCACCGGGCCGCCACGGTCGAACTCCCAGTACCACAGGCCGAAGACGATCACATTGGTCAGCCAGATGGCGCCACCGGTGATCAGCAGCTGTCCGGCTGTCCAGTGCTCGGTGCCCTTGACCAAGCCGACGGCCAGCTGTTCCACCGACCACGCGTTGGCCAAGCTGAGCACGGCCACCAGCACCAGGCTGAGCATCCGGAGCACCTGGGACTCGCGGTTTATCCGGTGCGGGTTCGCTATCACCAGCGCGACGAGCAGCGCTCCTTGCACCGTCGGCAAAACCCACGTGGGCCGCAGCAGGACGAGCCGGTCAGGCACCGCGACCTGCAGGGCGATTGCCACGGCTACGCAGATCGTGACCTGCCACCGCGCCTCGCCGCTGGTCCGGCGCCGCCAGGCCGGCATCTCGTGCGGCTGATGCTGCACCGGGGCGTGCCCCTGCAGCCAGGAGCCCGCCTGCACGCCCTCCGTCGTCAGGCGCTGCCCGACGAGGCGCTGCAGCTCATCGATCCGGTCATGCAGTGACCGGATACCTTCAATGACGTGCGCGCCGTCCGGAGGCGCATCTCGAACGTCTCGCGGTCCAGGGTGCGCGTTGTCCTCGCTGTTCCCTGCCACAGCACCAGTGTGGCCGGCCTGTCAAACTAGTGGGGAATGCCCGAGACGATGTCGCCGGCCCGGGCGAGCAGCTCGCCGGCCACGACACGCGAGGGACTGCCCGCCGACGATTCCAGCCGGTCGGCCAGCCGGTAGAGCGCGTACAGGCCGTGCACGCCTGCCCACCGCGCGGGCTCCGGTTCCCACTGCCGGCTGTGGTGGCCTACCCAGGGCAGGGACGTCAGCGGCGACGACTCCCCGAGCACCAGCTCGGCCAGCGTACGGCCGGCCAGGTTGGCGGCCGCGACGCCGTGCCCGGTGTAACCGCCCGCCCAGCCGAGGCGGGAGGCGGCGTCGTAGCTGACCGACGCGCACCAGTCGCGCGGCACGCCCAGCACCCCGCACCAGGCGTGCTCGATCCGCGCCGAGGCGGCGGCGGGGAACATGCGCCGCAGGATCTGGCCGAGCGCCACGGCCGTCGCCGGGCTCGTCGTCCCGCGGTGATCCACGGCGGAGCCGAACCGGTACGGCACGCCACGACCGCCGATCGCGATCCGCCCGTCAGCGGTCCGCTGCGCGTACACGTACGCGTGGGCTTCGTCGCCCAGCGTCTCGAAGCCGTCCCAGCCGATCTCCTTCCACGCTGACTCGGGCAGTGGCTCGGTCACCACCATGGAGCTGTTCATCGGCAGCAAGGCGCGCCGCGTGCCGGGCAGCCCGGCGGTGAACCCCTCGGTGCAGCGCAGCACGGAGTCCGCCCGCACATCGCCGAAGACGGTCCGCGCGATCGCGCCGCCCGCGGTACCGGTGGCAACGCGGATGGCCGTCACGGGCGTGGCTTCGTAGATCTCCACTCCGCGCCGTTCCGCCGCCGCGGCGAGCCCGGCGACCAGCGCGGCCGGCTGGACCCGGGCGCTGTGCGGCGCGTATACGCCACCCAGGGCGCCGGCCACGTTGATGCGCTCCCGGGTCTCGTCACGCGAGAGGAACTCATAGACATCGTCCCCGTCCCCCCAGGCCCGGGCGTGCTCGAGCCCGGCCCGCAGCCGGGCCAGCTGCGCAGCCGACGTGGCCACGGACATCCGGCCGCCCTTGACGAAGTCGGCGCGGATCGACTCGGCCGCGCATACCCGCCCTACCTCGTCGACGGTGTCCCGCAGCGCGGCTTCCAGGTCACGCACGCCGACGGCGCCGCGCGGCCCGCGGGCATAGCGGTCACGGGATCCGGGCAGCTCAGCGGTCACCCAGCCGCCGTTGCGCCCCGACGCCCCGTATCCCGCGAACGCCGCTTCGAGGACCACGACGCGCGAGCGCGGACTCAGCCCTTTCAGGTAGTACGCCGTCCAGAGGCCGGTGTAGCCGCCGCCTACGATGCAGACGTCCGCTTCGGCCGGGCCGGGCAGTGAGGGCCGCCGCGGCGGCGCGCCGCCGAGCGCCCGCCACCAGTAGGACACTTCGCCGTTGCGCATGGTCGGACCGTACCCCATACTGCCGCGGTGGTCACGGTTGTGCCACCGTGTCCGGATCGCACCACTCGTCTGCCACGGGGCGGGTACCGTGGGTGCTGGGGGGATGCCGGCGTGTGCCGACCAACCCGTCCATACCGGTTGATCTGGGAAATTCGCGAGGTAGCGTCAAAGTTATGCGGCTTGGGGTGCTGGACGTCGGCTCGAACACGGTTCATTTCCTCGTGGTCGACGCGTACCCCGGAGCCCGCCCGCTTCCGGCGTTCTCGCACAAGGTCGAGCTGCGGCTCGCCGCGCACCTGGAACCGGATGACAAGCTCTCCCATGCCGGGGAGAAGCTGCTCACGTCCGTCGTGGCCGAATCGATGCGCATCGCCGAGGACAAGGGCGTCGAGGAGGTCATCGCCTTCGCCACGTCCGCGGTCAGGGAGGCGGTCAACGGCGACGAGGTCCTGGCGCGTGTCCAGGAGCGGACCGGTGCGGAGATCAAGGTGCTGCCCGGTGAGCACGAGGCCCGGCTCACGTTCCTGGCAGCTCGCCGGTGGTTCGGCTGGTCGTCGGGGCGGCTGCTCGTCGTGGACATCGGCGGCGGCTCGCTCGAGATCGGCACGGGCCCGGACGAGGATCCTGAGGCGGTGATGTCGCTCCCGCTGGGCGCGGGCCGCCTTACCAGGGACTGGCTGGGCTCCGACCCGCCGCCACCGAAAGAGGTGCGCGCCATGCGCAGGTACGTCCGGGCGGAGATCGCCCGGCACGCGGGCGGGCTGCTCCGCGGCGGCACCGTCGACCACGCGGTCGGGACCTCCAAGACGTTCCGCCAGCTGGCCAGGATCGCCGGAGCCGCACCCTCGAGCGAGGGCGTCTACGAGCGGCGCTTCCTCAAGCACGGTGACGTCAGGCTGTGGGCCGAGCGCCTCGCCGCGATGGACAGCGACGAGCGCGCCCGGCTGCCTGGCGTCTCCGAGGGAAGGGCCGCGCAGCTGGCGGCGGGCGCCATCGTGGCGGACGCGGTGCTGGACCTGATGGGCATCACCCAGCTGGAGATCTGCCCGTGGGCGCTGCGCGAGGGCGTCATACTCAAGCGCCTCGACACGCTTACGTTAAACGGTGGCCCGGCAGAGCAGCCACGGTCCGTTCGGATGAAATCCAGGGCCGTGCCACCGCGGACCCGCAGGTAACAGCGATGGCGCCACCGGAACTCCGGTGGCGCCATCGGTGGTTACTCGTGGTGTTCTTGTTACTGCATGAGGCGCATGCCCTCTGTCGGCTCGTCCGGGTCGATGAGCTCGGCCCGGCCGGAATCCCGCATGGTGTCCCGGTCCGCGAGTCCCTCACCGCGTCCGGGCGGGGCCGGCATCGGCCCGGGCCGCGGCGAACCGGTGGGCATCGGCATGGATCGCGGCGCACCCTCCGGCATCGGGGAGCCGAGCCGTCCTGCGCCGCCGGACATGGACGGCGGAGCGCCGCCCGGACGTC
>Ga0306923_10007732_pt1 | contig 10746 bp, 9 predicted proteins | sample sta12Can44000108_FD_203841 | JGI IMG/M metagenome (GOLD analysis project Ga0306923, IMG submission 203841) | Lab enrichment of tropical soil microbial communities from Luquillo Experimental Forest, Puerto Rico - statanox.12C.anox.44.000.108 (v2)... | ecosystem: Environmental > Terrestrial > Soil...
CACTTGGCTGATCTCGGGTGCAGTGATGAAGTCGCCCTGCGCCCCGATCGGGTCGCGCCTTGCATAATAGCCGCCATCGGGGTCGTGCAGCGCCATCGTCATATAGGCGGCGACCGAAAGCGGACCACCGGCGCGGATGCGGCGGGCGATCTTCCGGCCGAGCGCGTCGGCGATCAAGATCGCGCCGGAACGGGCGCCCGCTGCGCCCAGAGGATGATGGCGACGCCGGCGATCAACAGCGGCACCGACAACAGCTGTCCCATCGTCGTCCCGAACACCAGGTAGCCGAGCTGCACATCCGGCTCGCGAAAGAGTTCACCCGACATGCGGGCGACCGCGTACCCCGCGAGAAACAGCCCGGTGACGATCCCGGGGCGCTGCCGAGCGCCGAGGCGCTCGGCGGCAAAGAGCAGCAGGAAGAGTAGGATGCCCTCGCAAAGGGCTTCGTAGAGCTGGCTCGGATGACGCGGCATCGAGCCGCCGTTCGGGAACACCATCGCCCAGGGAACTTGAGTCGGCCGGCCGAACAGCTCGCCATTGATGAAATTTGCGATCCTGCCAAAGAAGAGACCGATCGGGATCGCCGCGGTGATGATGTCGGAGAACGCGAAGAGCAGGATCTTGCGCGCACGTGTGAACAGCACGATTGCAATCGTCACGCCGAGCGCGCCGCCGTGGAACGACATGCCGCCATGCCAGACGTAGAGCGCCTCGAGCGGATGAAAGACATAATAGCCTGGCTTGTAGAAGAGAACGTAGCCGATGCGCCCGCCGAGGACGACGCCGAGCGTGGCCCATACCAGGAAGTCGTCGACGTCCTGGCGTCCGGCGAGAGATGGCGGGCGCCCGGCGAGAAAGAGGCAATAACGCCAGCCGATCAGAAGCCCGACGATATAGGCGAGCGCGTACCAGCGGATCGCCACCGGGCCGAGCGAGATCGCGACCGGATCGATCGCCGGGAACGGGATCGCGAGGAGCGGCATCAGCCTGTGAGCATACCAGGGCAACCGGCAGGGCCGTTATAGGCGCCTGCCGTGCGATCGCCAAGAACGCCCGGCGGCGTCAGACGCCGAGCGTGCCGGCGCCCGAAAACAACGAAAATCGCGTTTTTTGCAATGGAAAGGCCATATCAGCGAGATAAAACTGCCCTATATTTCAGCGGCTTGTGCGAGAAATTCGTTACTTAGCGGATCAATGGAATTTTGCCGCCGATCAACGAATTCAACCGGCCTTATCAATCGAAAAACAACGGAATTCGCGTGGGCCGGAATCATCGAGGTCCGCCGGCAGTTTTAGTGTTCCCGCTAACGGGAGCTGAAAGGTCCGGCCCGCGAGGGGTCAGGCTGTTCCGCCCGGGGCGCGGAGCCAGCGGAGAAATTGCTCATCGCTCCCCTCCCATGCTGTCCGAAGAGGCACCCACGAGGTGCTCTTCGACGCGCCGCACGCCGGGGATGTTTTCGGCGGCGACGCGGAACGTCAGCCTCTCCTCCCGCGGCTGTTCGTCGGAGAACCAGAGATATACGACCCGGTCCCGCACGATGATGTCCGCCGACGAAATGTCCACCCACGTCTTTCGACGCAGTTCGGCAAGGAGCTGGTCGCTGATGGCGCGGTCGTCGGGATCGGCGATGGTCGCGGGCGCGCTCTTCGTCGTTGCCAGAGCCCGCACCAGGTTCGCTCGGCTGACGATGCCGACGAGCTTCCCGTCGCGTACGACCGGCACGCGCTTGATCTGCTTCGTCTCGAGCAGCATGGCGATATCGGCGAGTTCGGTCGTGTCGCTGACCGCGACGACATCGCGCGTCATGACGTCCCTGACCGCTCGGCCGTGCGACTTGACATAGTCGCGGGCGAGCTCGCGATCGGACGCGATCCCCTCGAGCCACCATGAGCGCCGGCGGGCGGCCCGACCCTCCTCCCGGCGCTCGGTCCCGGTTTCGACGCGATGCAACAAGTCGCCCTCGCTGACGACGCCGACCACCCGATTGTCGGCATCGACGACCGGAACCCCGCTGATCCCACGCTCCGAAAGGAGCGACGCCAACGCTTGCACCGATGTATCCGGGTCGACGGTGATGACCTCGGTCGTCATCACGTCCATCGCGCGCATCCCCCTCTCCTTCGGCCCTCCGTGCAAACCGTAAAGTACCACTGCCATACAGCGTTAACCCAAATCGGCTGGCCGCCGAGCTGCGAAAGCCCCGCCCCGGCAGCCATCCTACGAAAACAATTGGGGCGAGCAAGCGCCCCTCAGTCGCTTGTATGTCGGATTTCTTTACAGGTCGATGAACACTCACGAGCAACGTGTGTCGGAATTCTTTACATTTACCAAGCGCAGGTAACGCCATTAGCATTATTTAGCCATTGGCGCGCGCGTGACCTGACACGAAATACACAGCATCGTTTACCAGGAAACCGCTATCGATGAAAGCGAATTAAAATGTGGAATCGCAGACGCTCCGCCCAAACCACCCGAGCCTGCTACGATATGTCGGAATTTTTTACACGCAGATCGTGCCCTCCAGTCCCCGTCGCTGGGCTAACCGCCTGATAACCCTGGACATCCCCCGCTGCTCGCAAAGCGTGACCCGCAAATCATATGTCGGAATTTTTTACACTTTCGGTTTTCCGACGCCGCGGCCATCCACGATTTACCACTAAATTCGAGGCTTCCCCGAGCGTGGCACGAAAACTGCAGCACCACCAGCAGCTGTCAGGCCCGTGCCTACCCGACAGAGGAGAACTGATCAGGTTACCCGATAGAGGCGAATTTAACCATGTCTAAGTCGAAATCGCTTTCCGTTGTTGCTAGCACAGCGGCGCTGGGTGCGCTAACGCTCAGTCTGACGGCCTCGCCTACCCGCGCAGGAACAATGTCGACAGCAATGACGCTGCACGGCTTCTGCGGCACGACGACCGGTTCGCAATCCGCCGGGTCCGGGTGCGGCTCGAACGGGATCACGTTCACCAACACGAATGCGAACTTCGGCCCGTTCGGGTTCCTTCGGGCCCCGAATAGCAACAACAACCTGACCACGCCTTTTGACTTCGAGCTGGTAGTCCTCGTCCCAAACAACGCGCCTGCCACGCTTGGGACATTTACCGGGTTCAACACAGAAAACGCAACGGCCACGGCGACGCTCGCCGGAACGTGGACGAGCGGCGATCTGGCGGACTTTTTGAACGAGACGTCGACCGCCGGCGATAAGAACCCAATTAGCTCCGTTCTATCATCAACGCAAACGGTGGACGCGGGCGCCACAGGCTACACCGTTTCTCTGTACGATTTTGGCGCGGTGACTTTCGGAAGCTTGACGGACCCGTATTTTACTTTTGACAGCGGCACCAGCCTGTCGACCGGCACGCTGGTCATGGGGTTCCTCGAATGCGACACCCCTACCGCAGGGGACAAGAATTGTCCGCTCCCGACCTCCCCTAACACCACCACCCTAGAGGATACGACAGCCAATAGCTCTTTTATCCTCGACACCGGCGGCCGTGTTTTCCCGCCGGCGGTCCCCGAGCCCGCGAGCCTAGCGGTGCTCGGGACTGCTCTTGCCGGATTTGGTGTGCTCTTCCGGCGGCGGCGGCGCTCCTTTCAGGACTAACTGATCGCATCGGCCAAATTGGTCCCGCCCGGTTCACCGGGCGGGACCAATTTTCTTGATCTTCGTCTACCCGAACAGCGCGGCGCTGTACGATCCCTGACCTATGGGGGATAAAGGACACCGCAAGCAGATCGGCCGATTCGTCCTAATGATCGAGAAATTCGAGAAGTCGGTTATTCCCTCTCGGCCCGTCTTCATCGGACAACGACGCGCGGCCCACGCACCCTTACCGGCGTTTCAAGCGGCAGTCACCTGCCACCAGCAAGGAGGCCTGACCAAGCCGACCCCCTGTACCGAAGGGCGTTGAGGCAATCACTTTGATTGCCTTCACAATCTCGGTCTCATCCTGCTGGAGTATGGCAGCCGCGACGAGGCGATTAGCCTGATCCGCAAACCGTGAACCAACGGCCGAACAATCCCGAGGCCCAAAACAGCCTCGGCACCGCGCTCTGCAGCCGCTAAAGCGGAGTGCGCTTATAGCGAGCAATAGAGCGCTTTGAAGCACGGTGATAGTCAAAGTATAAAACCGTTAATGCGTGTAAAAAAAAGCAGACAATGGCGCTCATCCTCGCGGGAATCCGAGGAAAAGCCTTATGCCTTTGCTTCCGGTGAGATCAACATGTTGTAAGGGAGAGGCTGGTGCGCGGCGGCGATGCCGAGCAAGGACCGGAATGCGGCCTGTCGGGTGCGCCGACGGTTGAAGCGGAAGACGAATTCATCGAGGTAGGACTGGAGGTGCTTGCGGCGCAGCCCGTGATAGACGCCCAAGGCCCAGACCTTGATGTTGGAGAAGATCCGGTGAACCCAAGGGAGCACGATGTGGGCGGCCATCTTGCCGACGACGTGGGGATCGTGGGTATCCCGGCGGCGCCGGGATACCCGGGCCAGCCGTCGGTTTTGGCGGTGGCGCCGGGAGCGAGATTGGCGCAAGAAAGGGGTGGAGGCTGGCGGCCGAGTAATCGGCGACTTGGCCGAGGCGGATACGGCCGGGGCCAGGCCCGCCGTCCTCGACCTCGACGGCGCCGACGATGAGAATTTTGCCCCGATGGCTGCGCCCGCCACCGCCCGTGACAGGATCGTTTCTGCTGCGGCACGCGATTTCGGTTTCATCAACCTCGACGAGGCCGGCCAGAGGGCTGCGGCCCGGGGCGAGCATGCTGCAGCGCAGCTTGGCGCAGATCAGCCACGCCGTCTTGTAGGAGCCGAAAGCGAGCTGACGCTGCAGTTGCAGGAGATGCCATTGGAGTGGGTGGCCATCAGATAAGCGGCCCAGAACCGGGCTGTCACCGGCAGCTTGGAGTGGTGCATGATGGTGCCGGCAGTGACCGAGGTTTGCCGACCGCAGCTGGCGCACTCATAGGTCCAGGCCTTGGTTTCCAGCCGCCAGGCTTTGCTACCCTCGCAGCCTGGGCACACAAACCCGTTAGGCCAACGCGCCGCGGCAAGATATTGAGCGCAGGCGGCCTCATCGCCGAAGCGCTGTTGGAACTCGATCAAGGAGCGCGGAAAGTCGGTCATCGGGCCACCGGAAGCGGTTGTGTTCGTGATTTGTTCTATCACGAAATCCGGCCTGGCTACAACATTTTGTGCTCCCGGACGCAGAGGGATAAGGCCTCCGAGGAATATCGGCTGAAGGGCGCCTCCCCGTGCTCGACACAGTCGCGGTAGGAACAAGGCACTGACATCTGAGAGAAATATTAGTTAAAGAGACGATTTGGCCGCCGGAATATTTGGTTAATACTGTGCGCCTGCAGAAATTTGTTTGCGTTACACGAATTTATAGATAAGGTGACGATACCGGCATTGAATGGTGCCACGACGCGCACGTTAATCGGCTCGCAAATTGATCGACATCTCCGAGAAATTGGTCTTTCCCCCTCAGACCGCGTTCGTCGGACCGCATGCCGCGACGCTCTCGCCTCTGCAGACGTATCAATCGGCACTCGCTTTCCATCAGCAAGGGCTGCATGACCAGGCCGAGCTTCTTTATCGAAGGGTGCTGGGGCAGAACCGCAATAACTTTGATGCCCTCCACAATCTCGGTCTCGTCCTGCTGGAGCGGGGTCGCGTCGACGAGGCGGTCAGCCTGATCCGCAAAGCGTGTTACCATCGGCCGAACAACCCCGATGCCCATAACAGCCTCGGCGTTGCTCTGCAGGCGCAGAAGCAGCCCGCGCGGGCCATCGAGCATCACAGGAAGGCGCTCGCAATCAGCCCCAACTACCCGGAGGCCCATCTCAGCCTCGGCTTTGCCCTGCAAACCCTGAACCGCATTGATGAGGCAATCTCGCATTATCAGAGGGCACTCGAGATCAGGCCTGGCTATGCCGAGGCGCATCATAACCTCGCCACCGCCCTACAAATGCGCGACCGCACAATGGAGGCGATTCCGCACTATCAGAGGGCACTTACGGTCCGGCCGGACCTTGCCGAGGTGCATCACGATCTCGGCATCGCCTTGCAGGTAGTCGGTCGTATCGAGGAGGCCTCCGATGCGTTCGAGAAGGCGCTCAAGCGCGCGCCCAGGAACCCGCGGTTCTACCGCAGCCTGGTGGGGTGCAAGCGCATCGTCGCTGACGACCCTTGCGTGGCGGCGATGGAGGCGCTGGCCGAGCAGATGGCGATGCTCTCCAAAGAAGCGCAGATGGAGCTCCATTTCGCCCTGGGTACGGCTTTCGCGGAGCTTGGCCAGCCCGAGCGATCCTTCCCTCACCTGCTCAAGGGCAATGCGCTCAAGCGGCGGCAAATCGTCTACGACGAAGCGGTGGTACTGAGATATTTCGAACGCATCACAACAGCGTACACCCCAGAGATCATGCGTGACAAGCAGGGTGTAGGCGACCCTTCGACCATACCGGTATTCGTCTTCGGCATGCCGCGCTCTGGCAGCACTTTGATCGAGCAGATTCTGGCGAGCCATCCGAAGATTTTCGGCGCTGGGGAGCTTAGCGACTTCGAAGAGACTGCAGCAAATTTCGGCATCGATCCCGAGACGATCTGTTTCCTGACTCGAGATGACCTTTGCCGGATCGGGGCGAGCTACGTCAGCAGCCTCAAAGCCCGCGCACCTACACCGGCGCGGATTGTCGACAAAATGCCGGGCAATTTTCGGCTTGCGGGCCTTATTCATCTGGCGCTTCCCGATGCGCGCATCATCCACACGATTCGTGACCCGATCGATACCTGCCTCTCGTGCTTCTCGAAGTTGTTCTCGGGCGACCAGCCTTACGCTTACGATCTCGCCGAGCTAGGCCGCTATTACCGCGCTTACGAGGCATTGATGAACCACTGGCGGAGCGTCCTGCCCGAAGGGGTGATGCTCGAAGTGCGATACGAGGCGGTGGTCGCCGACATCGAGCAGGAGGCACGCCGCCTCATCGCTCATTGCGGCCTCGAATGGGACGATGCCTGCTTGTCTTTTTACAAGACCAAACGCGTCGTTCGGACGGCGAGCGCGACCCAGGCGCGTCGCCCAATCTACAATAGCTCGGTCGGGCGTTGGCGCCGCTACGGGGACATGATCGGGCCCTTGTGCGAGATACTCGGGGTCGAACTCGGGTAGGTGGGGAAGGGGCCGCCCCGGATTGAATTTACCGCGGACATGCAGGAAAAGGTGCCCTTTCGCTATTCGTCGGCCACCGGCCGCAGCGTGATTGGCGCCACCGCGCGGGTGATCCACGCGGTGGCGCATGGGAAGGGCATCAACCCTAGTTACGCTTATGCCCACGGGGCGAGCTCACCGTCACGGTGGCCAACGCTGTGACATCTCCGTCATTCCCGGTGCACGTGACCGAATAAGAAATCGCCACGGTTGGGTAGACAACGGCCGTGCCTGAGGTGCCGGACGCGGTGAACCCGCCGCCCATGCAGGAGGAAGCGTTGGTCGAGCTCCAGGTCAGGGTCGACGCCTCCCCCAGGCTTATCTGAGTCGGATAGGCGGAAAGCGAAACCGTAGTCCGCGGCGGGGTCGTGAAGGAGCCGGCCGTGCATGGGGTATAGCTCGGGGCGAGCCCCCAGCAGGTGCTGAAGACGTTGCCTCCTAGCGTTTCGGAAGGGTTGGAGGTCTCCCCCCACGAATTCGACATTTGGATACCGTTGGCGGAGAGGGTCAGGTTCGGGTTGGCGCCATTGGCGAAGACCGGGTCGAAGGTCGCCTGAACGAAATCGTCGAGAGGCAGTTCGCCGCTGCTGTCCCATGGCGCCTCGGTGATCCATTCTGCCGACGCCATGCTCGATTGGTATTGGACGCTCTGCGTCCATGTCCAACCGGCGGTCTGGTTGGTCATTGTCAGTTGCCAGGTTTGTGCGGAGCTCGGCGAGCATGCCGCCGTGCACTGCAGCGAGGCGCTGATGATGTCACCCGGGTTCACCGTGTGTCCGAGATACACGGTGGCTGCCGGATACAACTCGTACCAAACATAGTAGGATGCGGCACCGGAGGATGTGACCAGCTGCTCGGTGCCGAGCTGGATGAGGGTCGAATCGCCGTATCCGCCGATTCCGACCCAGAGCGCCGAGTCCTCATAGCTATAACCAGACCCGCTGTTTGATACGCGCGGAATCTGGAATGTTGCCGATGCCGAGGTGTAGGGCGCTGCCGCGGTGGCGGCGTAGCCCGACCAATACCCGGTTACGACCGTGTTGCGCAGACCGCGTTTGATGCTGCCATCGGCGTTGCGTTGCAGCTCCATCGGCGGATGGGTCATCCCCAGGGGAGGCGTCGCGGTCTGAGGGGCGCCGGGCCCGCTCGTGATAATGGCAGCAAGGAAGGTGGCGCACAGGCAATACGCAAGCATCGTCTTCATCGGTCTCCCCGGATTTGTGGACAAAATCGTCGTGTTTGCCGGACCCGGCGGTGAAACCGGTGGCAGAGACGACGGATCGGTTGCGCTAAAAGGTTCCCCCTCGTACGCGCACAGATAGATAGCTCGGCAGCGCACGCCGCTGGTTGTGTCGTAATGATGTCAAGATTTTGTCAACTACTTGCGACATGGATCGCTATGGGCGATCCGCCGGCGGGTCCTAGAGGATCGGACCCAACAGGTGTAGGCAGTGTCCGCTTCGCGCGGCACGTACCGGGGTAGCGATCCCGGCACGTGCGTTCATCTCGTCAAACAGCGCTCACTAGCAGTGCTTTCTTTGGCAGGTTTTGGGTAAGCTGACGGTCACAGCGGCCAGAGAGGTGGCGGATCCGCCATTCCCGGTGCAGGTGAGCGAATAAGAGGTCGTCACCGTCGGATACACAACTGCCTTGCCTGAGGTGCTGGACCCGTTGAACCCGCCGGCCATGCAGGAGGAAGCGTTGGTCGAGCTCCAGGTCAGGGTCGACGCTTGCCCCGGGCTTACCTTCGTAGGGTAGGCCGAAAGCGAGGCGGTCGTCGCCGGTGGCGGCGTCGTGAAGGAGCCGGCCGTGCAAGGGGTATAGCTAGGGGCGAGCCCCCAGCAGGTGCTGAAGACGTTGCCTCCAACCGGGTCGGACGGATTCGAAGTCTCGCCATAGGGGTCGGCCATCTGGATGCCGTTGGCGGCAAGCGTCAGATTCGGGTTTGCGGCATTGGCCGACACCGGATCGAAGGTCGCCTGAACGAAATCGTCGAGCGGCAGTTCGCCGCTGCCGTCCCATGGCGCCTCGGTGATCCATTCTGCCGACGCCATGCTCGATTGGTATTGGACGCTCTGGGTCCACGTCCAACCGGCGGTCTGGTTGGTCATCGTCAGCTGCCAGGTTTGTGCCGAGCTCGGCGAGCATGCTGTCGTGCACTGCAGCGAGGCGGTAATGATGTCACCCGGGTTTACCGTGTGTCCGAGGTACACGGTGGCTGCCGGGTACAACTCGTACCAAACATAATAGGATTCGGCGCCGGAGGATGTGACCAGCTGCTCGGCGCCGAGCTGGATCAGGGTCGAATCGCCAAATCCGCCAATTCCGACCCAGAGCGCCGAATCCTCATAGCTATGACCAGACCCACTATATGATACGCGTGGAACCTGGAATGTCCCGGATGCCGAGGTGTACGGCGCTGAAGCGGTGGTGGCGAACCCCGACCAGTAGCCGTTTTGGATCGTGTTGCGCAGGCCGCGTTTGACGCTGCCATCGTCGTTGCGTTGCAGCTCCATCGGCCGGTGGGTCAGCCGCTCGGGCGGCGGTGCGGTCTGGGCGGCGACAGGGCCGGTCGTGACCGCGACGGCGAGGGCGGCACCGGCCAGCCCATGTACAAGGTTCGATTTCATCGGTTTCCTCGCGAAATGACTCGAGGAAACCTTAGCCATAGATGTTACTATACTATTATATGACTGTGTTTAATATCTCAAACATCGGGAAATTATTAAGAGCCATCCTCTATATTTCTCGGTTAACGAGGATTTTTTGCAGAAAACTGTGCTAATCCGAAAACGATGTAGGGCTCGCTCGGCCGAGCGATCGCCGGGAATTGATGCCCGCCTAATCCTCAACGAGGGGCAACGGCTGCCAACAATTGCCGCAATGGCATGATATTGTACCGGTTGAATCGCATAGCTGTGGCGCGTTTTCACCGCCACCGACCTGCCGGGCGGGCGCGGGCCGGGCGGGTCATTTCAACCTCTAGGAGAACATTTGCTGCAGACTCGCTGCAGATGGCGTGATGAGCGCTCGCCGATGCAATTGCCGATTGCGGTCACAGGTAGTGGCGACCGAAGAGGGTCTTGCCTTCGCCTAGGGCCCGTGCACAAATCACGATCCGGACGGCGGGTCGTTCAGGCCGCCGGCGCAACGGCGAGGACGAGATGAAGGCGCTGGTCGCGGTCAAGCGGGTCATCGATTACAACGTCAAGATCCGGGTCAAGGCGGACAAGACCGGGGTCGAGACCGCCAACGTCAAGATGTCGATGAACCCGTTCGACGAAATCGCTGTCGAAGAGGCGCTTCGTCTGCGCGAAGCCGGGACGGTCAGTGAGATCATCGCGGTGTCGCTCGGGGTGGCACAGTGCCAGGAGACGATCCGCACGGCGCTGGCGATGGGCGCGGACCGCGGCGTGCTGGTCGAGACCAATGCCGAATTGCAGCCGCTCGCCGTCGCCAAGTTGTTGAAGGCCGTGATCCTGCAGGAAAATCCCGAGATCGTGATCATCGGCAAGCAGGCGATCGACGACGACTGCA
>Ga0306923_10007741_pt1 | contig 10743 bp, 7 predicted proteins | sample sta12Can44000108_FD_203841 | JGI IMG/M metagenome (GOLD analysis project Ga0306923, IMG submission 203841) | Lab enrichment of tropical soil microbial communities from Luquillo Experimental Forest, Puerto Rico - statanox.12C.anox.44.000.108 (v2)... | ecosystem: Environmental > Terrestrial > Soil...
TCTTCAGGATCTCGTTCAGCTTGTAGAACTCCTCCTTCTTGAGGCCGAACGTCTTCCGCAGCTCGACGTAGAACCGGATCGCGGTCTGGAGCAGCTCGTGGTCGTGCTTCCAGATCACCTCGGCCGCCGGCCGCGCCGGGTCGTACGCCATGTCGAGGTACTCGTACGTGTCGTTCAGCACGCCGAGCGGGTTCCGGATCCAGACCACCTTGCCGTTCTCGAGCTTGTACTGGCGCCGGTTCAGCGCGAGCCAGCCGGCGAGGAGGTGCGGCTCCTCGAGGAGCCGCTCGATCACGCGCGTGAGGAGCGTGAACTTCCGGTCGATGACGTCGTTCATCGACTTCGTGAACGACGGGTCGTTCGCGGTGTCGGCCGCGATCTCCTTCGCGTAGTGCTTCTTCATCTCGGCGAAGGCGTACCCGAGGTCGATCCGGCTCCCCTCCTCCTTCAGCTGGCCCACGAGCGTGAGGTACGGCACGACGAAGCGGGTCGTCGGCTTCGCCATCACGTTCTGGCCGATGAACCAGTTCACGAGCCCGTAGTGGAACTGGAGGTTCGTGGCGAGGTTGATGCCGCGGAGGCTCGTCTTCGCGAGCACCTTCGCGAGGTGGAGGTAGCTCTCGTAGCGGGTGTCGCCCTTCGTGAGCAGGAGCGCGATGTTCGAGTCGTACGCGCCCGCCACGTGGTACCGCATGAACATGCCGGTGTCCGGGTTCGGCAGGCTGATCCCCTGATCGTCCCGGATCTCGCCCTCGATCGGCTTCGACCAGAACCGGATCAGGCCGCCGGCGTGCGGCGAGAGCGACTGATCGGTCGCGTTCAGCCGGGCCTCCGCCGCAGCGCCGAAGCGGGGCACGCGGGTGGGCTTCGGCAGCCGGCCCTTGTGGCGCGCGATGAGCGCCATCGCCTCCACGAGCGACTCGACGACGAAGCTGTCCTTCGGATCGGCGGGGTTCGTGAACTTCAGGGAGTAGCAGAGCTCCGTGACCCGGTGCTCCACCTGGATGCGGGTGTTCACCTCCATGAAGTAGTACCGGTCGCGGTCGACGATGCACTCGAAGGTCGAGGCGGAGTCGAGCCCCACGGCCTGCCCGAACCGCGCGGCGTCGTCCTCCATCCGCTTCAGGATCTCGAGGTCGGTCTTCAGCGCCTTCGCCTGCTCCGCCTTGCCGAGCTTCTCGGCCTTGACGATCGCGCCCTGGAGCCGCTCCTGCGTGACCGAGATCTCGAGCAGCTTCTGCTCGTGCATCTGGAGCGAGCAGTCGCGGCCGCCGAGCGACACGCACCACTCGCCGTTGCCGAGGATCTGGATCTCGTTGTGGCGCGTCTGCTCGATGTTGAGCTCGATGAGGACGTTCTTGTTGTCGCCGACGCCGGTGGCCTTCACCTCGGCGAGCACCTCGCGCACCATCGCGGGCGCCTCGCCCGCGGCCTCCTCGATCGCCACGGGATCGGTCCCCCTCCCGTTCAGGAGCGCCGCGCCGAGGATGCGCTGGCCCTTGCCGCCGCCGCCGCCGATCGCCTTCAGGCGCACGCGGCTGCGCGGGTGCTTCTTGAACATGTCGAGGACCTCGAGCCGCACCTGCTCGCCGAGCTCCTCGATGGAGTAGAGGTCCATCCCCTTCGCGTAGGCGGCCTGCAGCACGTGCTCCGCGAGCACCTCGAGCGGCAGCGACTCGTCCTTCACGATCGCGGGGTCGACCTTCAGCTCGCGCGCCTCGATGACGAGGAGGAGCTTCTTCCGCGTGTCGAAGCGGCGCAGCAGCGTGCGGGCCGCGACGTCGTTCACGCCCGGCGTGACGGAGACGCCCACCTCGAGCGCGGTCTTCTTCGCCTCGTCCTTCTTGCCGGCCCGCGCCTGCGTGCGCGAGTTCGGGCCGATGAACTTGAGGCCCGCGCTCTCGATGGTGGCGACGAACTCCTCGTCCTCGGCCATGAAGCCGTAGCCGGCGAACACCGAGTCGTAGCCGTTCTCGAGCGCGATGCGCACGATCTGGTGCATGCGCTCGACGCGCTCCTCCTTCGTGGCGCCGGTGTAGTCGGGGACGCGGTGCACGCGGCGGGTGTCGGTGAGCTGGCGCAGCTCGGGCGCGAGCGCGTTCGCGTAGACGATGGAGTCCTTCTCGGAGAGCAGGATCCCGTAGTGGGAGATCCCCATCTCCTCGAACACGTCCATCGCCTCCTTGCGGATCGGGCCGCGGCAGACGATGAGCGGCTTCAGGTCCTCGCTCGCGAACGAGCGGACCCAGGCGGACGGCGACGACGAGAGGCGGCGGTCGCGGTGGGTGAGCGGGTTCTTCTGGTACCAGTCGGTCGAAGTCATCGGTCGGTTCTCCAGGCTCGGTGGTCTCGGCCGGTGGCTAGTGGAACTCGCGCTGCGGCCCGGTCATCGGCGACGGCTTGTAGTGGCGGAGGAGGAACTGGAGGTTCTCGCCCAGCACGGTGCGCAGGTCGGTGGGCATCACGATCGACGAGATGGAGCCGAGCGCGAGGCCTTCCTTCGGGTTCATGAGCTCCCTCTCGTAGCGGCGCGACAGCGCGCCCTCCTCGTTCTTCAGCCAGTCGGCGGCCTCGCGGTCCGCCTCCTTCTTCGCGGCGGTCACGTCCATGCCGGCCGCGGCGCGCTGCTGCGTGCCCTTGCGCGACATCTCGGCCGCCTGCGCGCGGAGCTTCCGGAGCTCGTCCTTGTAGACGAACTCCTTGCCCGCCGGCCCCATCACCGCGAGCCGCGTGGTGGGGAGCGCGAGCACGAGGTCGGCGCCGGTGGGGTAGTTGTTGTACGACGCGTACGCGCCGCCGAACGCATTGCGGAGGATGAGGAGGATGCGCGGCGTGCGGACGTCGACGATCGCGTCGAGCATCGAGCGACCGGCCTGCACGATGCCGCGCGCCTCCTGCTCGCGGCCGGGGAGGAAGCCGGTGGTGTCCTCCATGAAGATGATCGGGATGTTGTAGATGTTGCAGAAGCGCACGAACCTCGCGATCTTCAGCGCGGTGTCGCAGTCGATCTGGCCCGAGCCGACGGCGCTGTTGTTCGCGACGAAGCCGACGACGTTTCCGCCGAGCCGGCCGAACGCCGTCACCACCTCGCGCGCGCGCTCGGGCTGGATCTCGAAGTAGTCGCCGTAGTCGCAGACCGCCTGGATGATGATCGACACGTCGAACGGCGTGTTGAACCCGGTGGGCGAGTTGAACGCCTTCTTCAGCAGCGTGTTGATCTCCCAGGTCTTGCGCTCGAGCGGATCGGTCGTGGGCTCGAACGGCGCCGACACCGAGTTGTTGTCCGGGACGTAGGCGAGGAGCCGCACCGCCTGGCGGAGCGCGGCGAGCTCGTCGGCCACGGTGAGGTCGGCCACGCCGGACGCCCCGTGCACCTTGGGGCCGCCGAGGTCCTCGGGCGTGATCTCCTCGCCGAGCACGCTCTTCACGACGCCGGGCCCGGTGAGGCCGAAGAAGGTGTCGTTCGGCTGGATGACGAAGCTGCCCTGCCGCGGCAGGTAGGAGCCGCCGCCGGCGTTGAAGCCGAACATGCACATGATCGACGGCACGACGCCGCTGATCTTCCGGAGCGCGGTGAACGCCTCGGCGTAGCCGTCGAGGCCGCCGACGCCGGCCGGCACGTACGCGCCCGCCGAGTCGTTCATGCCGATGAGCGGGATCCCCTTCTCCCCGGCGAGGCGGAAGAGGCGCGCGAGCTTCTCGCCGTTCGTGGCGTCCATCGAACCCGCACGGACCGTGAAATCATGGCCGTAGCAGGCGACGTCGCGCCCCTTGATGTTCAGGATGCAGGTGACGAGCGAGGCGCCGTCGAGGTTCTTCCCCCAGTTCTGGTAGAGGACGACCGGATCCTTGTCGGTGAGGACGCGGATCCGCTCCCACACCGTCATGCGCCGCTTCGCGTGCTGCTTCTCGATCTGGTCGATCGGGACCGAGCGCATCGGGCGCTGGATGAGATCGTAGCCCTCCTTCATCGCGTCCTCGTACGGACCGGTGGCGCGGGCGATCTCGCCGGGAATGGTGAATTCCACCTTCTCCGGAGGATCCAGCGGGTTCGCCAGGGTGGGCTTCAGCGATCTCATGGACATGCGTCGTCCCCGTTCAATGGAGGGAAGGGTGCGTGTGCGGAAAAGCTCCACATCCTACCTGCCAGAGAGGCGGAGGCAATGACATCCGGAATGAGGGTCGGCAGGAAAACGATGACGCGGCGCGTGAGAAAGCGCGCTTCGCGTCGACCTCCTGAGGCGGACCACGCGGGCGCGACCAGCGCCCGGGCCCACCCCGGGGGGAGCGCCTGGAACCAGCGCTCGCTCGGCAATTCCTCAGTGCGCGGTGGGCTGCTGCGGCTCGGCGCCGGGTTGCGCTCGCGCGGCACGCATCGCCACCGCGTAGTCCTCCATCCCCTGCACGTCGATGAAGACGCAGGTCTCGTCGCCGACGACCCACGCGTCGTGCCCGGGCGGGATCACGACGTAGTCGCCGGGGCCGATGTCCACCTCCTCGCCGTCGTTCATCACCACGTGCATCCGCCCCGTCACGCAGAAGCCGGAGTGCGCCGCCTCGCAGCTCCGGGTCCCGGCGATCGGCTTCACGTGCGTGGACCAGCGCCAGCCCGGCTCGAACACGCCCCGCCCGACCACGCCCTCCCCGATCCTCAGGATGTCCGCGTGCCCCTTCGCCGTGAAGTTCCGGCTCTCGTCCGGCGAGGAGAACCGCTTCACCATGATCTGCCCCATCGCTCCGACCTCCCGGCGGGCGGCTGCCCGCGGAGCCTCACGGTGCGCGCGGCGCTGATCGCGATCAAACGCCGAGGGCGCGCACGATGGGTCGCCCCCAACGAGCGCCACGCGCCCGCCTGCCTGCCCCTCCGGCCGATTCTCCTTTCGCGGCCCGCCGATTCGCGCGATGACGTTCCGTTCTCATGGACGAAGCGGTGCGTGCGAGGTCGCGGTCGGGCGTGGTGGGGGTCGCGTTCGCCGCCGGCGCCTACCTGGTCTGGGGGCTCTTCCCCGTCTACTTCCGGCTGCTCCGCGGGGTACCGGCGCCCGAGATCCTGGCCCACCGCATCGTCTGGTCGGCCGCGTTCCTCGTGCTGCTCGTCACCGTGCTCCGCCGCTGGGGCGAGGCCCTGCGCCAGCTCCGGGTCCCGGGCACGATCCCGTCCCTCGCCGCCAGCGCGGTCTTCATCTCGGCGAACTGGCTCACGTACATCTGGGCGGTGAACTCCGGGCACGTGCTCGAGGCGAGCCTCGGGTACTTCGTGAACCCGCTCGTCACCGTGCTGCTCGGGGTGATCTTCCTCCACGAGTCGCTCACGCGGCGGCAGGTGCTCGCGGTGGCGCTCGCCGCGGGCGGCGTGCTGTGGCTCGTCGTCCGCGGCGGCCACGTGCCGTGGGTCGCGCTCGGCCTCGCCCTCTCCTTCGCGCTCTATGGCCTCGTCCGGAAGCGGCTCCGCGTGGACTCGACCTCGGGGCTCCTCGCCGAGACCTGCCTCCTCGCGCCGCTGGCGCTCCTGTACCTCGTGACGATCCGGAGCGAGTCCCACCTCGGCACCGCCCCTCTCCTCGCCACGAGCGGCGTCGTCACCGCCGTGCCGCTCCTCTGGTTCGCGGCGGGCGTGCAGCGGCTGCGGCTCTCCACGGTGGGGCTGCTCCAGTACCTGAACCCCACGATGCAGTTCGCGATCGCAATCTTCCTGTTCCACGAGCCGTTCGGCGGCGATCACGCGGTCGCGTTCGCCTGCATCTGGGCCTCGCTCGCGATCTACACGTGGGAGGCGCTCAGGCTGCAGCGTCGCGCGTGACGAGGAGCAGCACCTCCGCGGCGCGCACCTTTGCCGCCGGGAGGTCGTCGCCCGCGAGCACGCGCGCGACGGTGGCGCGCTTCGCCGCGCCCTCCACGAGGAAGACGACCCGGCGCGCGGCGTCGAGCGCGGCGAAGGTGAGCGTCACGCGCCAGGGCCCGGGCAGGCCGGCCGGCGCTCGCGCGGCGACGGCGAGCCGGTCGCGCACGAGCAGCGCCGGGCTCCCGGGGAAGAGCGAGGCGGTGTGGCCGTCCGCCCCGATCCCGAGGAGCACGAGGTCGAGCGGCCCCGCCGCGCCCAGCTCCGCGTCGTAGGCGCGAGCGGCCTCCTCGGGCTCGCGCTCGACCGCGACCGGGTGCGCGCGCGCCGGCACGTGCGCGAGGAGCGCCTCGCGCGCGGCGCCGAGGTTCGAGTCGGGGTGGCCCGGCGGCACGCACCGCTCGTCCGCGAGGAAGAGCTCGGTCTCGCGCCACGGCAGCCCGGGCTCGGCCGCGAGGAGGGCGTACACCGGGAGCGGCGTCTTCCCGCCCGAGATCGCGGCCACGAACCGGCCGCGCGCCCGCACCGCCTCCGCGGCCGCCTCGCGCCAGAGCTCCACCGCGGCGCGCGCGAGCGCCGGCGCGTCGGCCACCACCCGCATCACCGGTCCGCTCACCCCGACACCCAGCGCCGCCCGTCGCGCGCGAGGAGCTCCTCGGCCTCGGGCGGCCCCCAGGTCCCCGCCGCGTAGTTCGGGAACGCGCGCGGCCGGATCGCGCTCCAGGTGTCGAGCACGGGGGTCGCGATCCTCCACGCCGCGAGCACCATGTCGGCGCGGTGGAACAGCGTCGTGTCCCCGACGAGCACGTCGTAGAGGAGCCGCTCGTAGCCAGTGGCGCCGAGGTCGGGGCCCAGGGTCCGGTAGTCGAAGGCGAGCCGCACGTCGCGCAGCTTGATCGCCGCGCCCGGCTCCTTCGCCTTCATCTCGATCGAGATCGCCTCCTCCGGCTGCACGTGGATGTGGAGCCGGTTCGGCTCGATGTCGCCCACCCCGGCCGGCGAGAAGAGCTGCAGCGGCGGCCGGCGGAACTGCATGATGATCTCCGTGCAGCGCGCCGGGAGCCGCTTGCCGGAGCGCACGTAGAACGGCACCCCCGCCCAGCGCCAGTTGTCCACGTCGAGCCGCAACGCCGCAAAGGTCTCGGTGGCCGAGTCGGGGGCGACACCCGGCTCCTCCCGGTAGCCCGGCACCGGGCGTCCGTTGGCGACGCCCGCCGCGTACTGTCCGCGCACCGCGTTCCGCAGCACGCTCTCCGGAGACATCGGCCGGATCGCGTCGAGCACCTTCACCTTCTCGTTCCGAACCGCCTCCGCCGCGAGGCTCGACGGCGGCTCCATCGCCACCAGCGTGAGGAGCTGGAACACGTGGTTCTGCACCACGTCGCGCAGCACGCCCGCGGTGTCGTAGTAGGCGCCGCGCCCCTCGATGCCCAGCTCCTCGGCCACGGTGATCTGCACGTGGTCCACGTAGCGGCGGTTCCAGATCGGCTCGAACACCCCGTTCGCGAAGCGGAAGACGAGCAGGTTCTGCACCGTCTCCTTCCCCAGGTAGTGGTCGATCCGGAAGATCTGCTCCTCGCGCAGCACGTGGTGGAGCTCGGCGTCGAGCGCCACCGCGGAGTCGAGGTCGCGGCCGAAGGGCTTCTCGATCACCACCCGGCGCCAGCCGCGCTCGCTGCGCGCGAGGCCCGCGTCGCCGAGGTTGCGCACGATCGGGCCGAACGAGGTGGGCGGCACCGCGAGGTAGAAGAGGACGTTCCCGTTCGTGTGATGGCGCGCCGAGATCTCCGCGAGGCGCCTCGCGAGCGCGACGTAGGTGGTGGGGTCGTCGGCCTCGCCGTGCACGAAGTAGAGCCGCGCGGCGAAGTCGTCCCAGGCCGCGCCGCGCTCGGGCAGCGCCTCGCCGATGCGCGCGCGCAGCGCCGCGTCGTCCGGCACGCTGCGCCCGACGCCGATCACGGCGAAGTCCTCGGGCAGGAGGCCGGCGGCCCGCAGGTGCAGGAGCGCGGGGAAGAGCTTGCGCCGCGCGAGGTCGCCGGTGCCGCCGAAGATGACGATGGCGGCGGGTTCGGCGGGCCGCGCGAGCGCCGAGGCCGTGGAGCGGGCGGGCGCGGGCTCGGGCGGGACGGAGCTGGGAGCGTTCATCACTCGCCCCCCGGGGGCCGGGAGCCGGACGGGCCGCCCGGAGCGGGCGGCGCCTCGGCGTGGCCGCCGAACTCGCGGCGCATCGCGGAGAGGAGCCGCTCGCCGAAGGGGCTGTCGGCGCGGGAGCGGAAGCGCGCGAAGAGCGCGGCCGCGAGCACCGTCGCCGGCACCCCCTCCTCCACCGCCGCCTGCACCGTCCAGCGCCCCTCGCCGGAGTCGGGGACGCGGCCCGTGAAGCCGTCGAGTCCTGGATCCTTCGCGAGCGCCGCCGCCGCGAGGTCGAGGAGCCACGAGGAGACCACGCTGCCGCGCCGCCACACCTCCGCGATCTCGCGGAGGTCGAGCGCGAAGCGGTGCTCCGCCGGCACCTCGGGGCTGGCAGCTCCGCGGAGCACGTCGAACCCCTCCGCGAACGCCTGCATCATCCCGTACTCGATCCCGTTGTGGACCATCTTCACGAAGTGGCCGGCCCCGGCCGGCCCGCAGTGGAGCCAGCCGTCCTCGGCGGTGGCGCCGGACGGCGCGACCCGCCCTGGCGTCGGCGGAGCCGCCGCGCGGCCGGGCGCGAGCGTCGCGAGCGCGGGCGCGAGCGTCTGCACCGCGCCGGGCTCGCCGCCCACCATGAGCGCGTAGCCACGCTCGAGGCCGAACACGCCGCCGCTCGTGCCCACGTCCACGTACTGGACGCCACGGCCCGCGAGCGCGCGGGCCCTCCGCACGTCGTCCTTGAAGTGCGAGTTCCCGCCGTCCACCACCACGTCCCCCGCCGCGAGCCGCTGGCCGAGCGCCACCACCGTGTCCTCGGTCGGCGCGCCGGCGGGGAGCATCACCCACGCGACGCGCGGTGGCTCGAGCCGGCGCACGAGCTCGTCGAGCGACGGCGCGGCGGCCGCGCCCTCCTCCGCGAGCGCGCGCGCGGGCGCGGGATCGCGATCCCAGGCCACCACCTCGTGGCCACCACGTAGCAGCCGGCGCGCCATGTTCGCGCCCATCCGGCCGAGCCCCACCATGCCGATTCGCATCCCGGGATCGTGCAGCGCGGCGAGGCCGCGCGCAGGGGACCGGCGGGGTACACTCCACGCATGCCCGAAGGACCCGAGATCGAGACCGAGAAGCTGAACGAGACGATCCACGAGCGGCTGGAGCACGAGGGCGGCTCGCTCCTGCGCCAGATCGCCCTCACCACGGCGGTTCTCGCGGTGTTCGCCGCGCTCGCGAGCCTGCGGGCCGGCGCCACGGTGAACGAGGCCCTCGCCCTGAAGACGGAGGCCACGCGCCTGCAGGCCGAGGCGTCGGACGGGTGGGCGTACTACCAGGCGAAGGGCGTGAAGGCCGCCTTGCAGGAGGCCATCCGCGGCTCATGGGCCGCGGCGGGGAAGGAGCCGCCGGCCGAGCTCGACGAGAAGGTCCGCCGCTACGGCGAGGAGCAGGAGAAGATCGCCGACCAGGCGCGCGAGAAGGAGCGGGAGCGGGACGAGCGCGAGAAGCACGCCGACCACCTCATGCACGCGCACCACGGGTTCGCCGCGGCGGTGGCGCTCTTCCAGGTGGCGATCGCGCTCGGCGCCGTGTCCGCGCTCACGCGGCTCCGGCTCGTGTGGTTCGCGAGCCTCGCCGCCGGGGCGGCGGGGCTCGTGTCGTTCGGGATGTCGCTCTTGCGGTGACTCCGCCGGCTAGGCCGGCTCCGCGGCCTTCCCCTCCGCCGGCCTCGCGGCCCAGAACCGGGGCGGGAGCAGGCACAGGGTTATGAGCACGAGCTGCACGCCGATGAACGCGGCGAGCGCCCAGAACGCCTTGTCCATGAAGCCGTAGGAGTGGAGCCCCACGCCGAGCATGTTCACGCCGAACCAGGAGAGGCTGGTGATGACGTTCCCGAAGATCGCCATCGCCATGAGCCCCTTCTCGCGCACGTAGCCGCCCCAGCGCGCGTGGAGGATGATCGCGTTCCAGAGCACGATGAGGAGGGCGCCGTTCTCCTTGGGATCCCAGCCCCAGAAGCGGCCCCAGCTCTGGTCGGCCCAGATGCCGCCGAGCACCGTGCCCACGAAGCTGAAGAAGAGCGCGAAGCACACGATGCCGTAGGTCATCGCGACCAGCGTCTTCGACGTCACGGGATCGTGCACGCGCACCGCGTGGCGCCGCAGCGTGTAGGCGATCGCGAGCGCGCCGGCGAGGAAGGTGCCGGAGTAGCCGATCGTGATCGTCACGACGTGCGTGGCGAGCCAGAAGTTCGAGTCGAGGACGGCGCGCATCATCTCCATCGTGTCGCCGTCGCCGGAGAGGTGGTGCGCGATGATGAGCGAGGCGAAGCCGGCCGATGCCGCCACCGCCGTGGCGAAGCCGCGCCGGTACAGCCGCTCGAGCACGATGCCGAGCAGCACCGCTCCCCAGCCCACGAACACCGCGGAGGAGTAGAGGTTCGTGACCGGCGGCCGGCCCTGGAGCACGACGCGCGAGACGAGGCCGGCGGTGTGGACCACCGCGCCCGCGCAGAGGAGCCCGAAGGCGGCGGGCTGGAGGACCTGCGGCCAGCGGAGCCACGAGGCGAAGAGCGCGAGCAGCGCGAGCACGTACAGCACCATGCCCGCGTAGAACGGCTGCGCGCGGTTGAACACCAGCTCGTGGCCCGCGAGCGCGATCGCCTCCGGGCGCGCCGCGCCGGTGACGCCGCGCAACTCCTCCACCGCGCGGTTGAACGACGCGGCGTCCTGCGCCGCCCACGCGGTGCCGAGGCGTGCCCACGGCTCGAGCGTCGGGTC
>Ga0306923_10007745_pt1 | contig 10739 bp, 11 predicted proteins | sample sta12Can44000108_FD_203841 | JGI IMG/M metagenome (GOLD analysis project Ga0306923, IMG submission 203841) | Lab enrichment of tropical soil microbial communities from Luquillo Experimental Forest, Puerto Rico - statanox.12C.anox.44.000.108 (v2)... | ecosystem: Environmental > Terrestrial >...
GGTGGACCTGGACTCCAACCCGACCAAGCTCATCGAGATCGTGGAGATCGGCAAGCAGTTGCTGATCACCCGCGGCGCGCTGACCACGTTCTCCATCGCCAACGACGTGGCGAAGTACTTCGCCATGCTGCCCGCGATGTTCTCGATCGCGTTCCCGGTCCTGCAGAAGCTCAACATCCTGCACCTGCACAGCCCGGAGTCGGCGATCACCTCGGCGATCATCTTCAACGCGCTGATCATCATCGCGCTGATCCCGCTGGCGCTGCGCGGCGTGCGTTACCGGCCGGCCTCGGCCACGTCGCTGCTCCGCAGGAACCTGTGGATCTACGGCGTCGGCGGGCTGATCATCCCGTTCATCGGGATCAAGGCCATCGACCTCATCATCATGAACATCCCTGGATTCGGGTGATCCGAACAATGAACCGTTTCCCCGGCTTCGTCCGGCAGCACATCGCGGGGCTGCGCCTGCTTCTGGTGTTCACCGTCCTCACCGGGATCATCTACCCGGTGGTGATGGTGGGCATCTCGCAGGTGGCGTTCCACAACCAGGCCAACGGCTCGCTGGTCAGCTACCACGGGCGCGTGGTCGGCTCCGGCCTGCTGTGCCAGGAGTTCGCTACCGCCAAGGGCAACCCGCTGCCGCAGTACTTCCAGCCGCGGCCGTCGTCGGCGATCCTGTCCGGCGCCAAGAACGACTACGGCTGCGACCCCAGGTACTCCTCGGCGTCTAACCTCGGCCCGAACAACCCCGACCTGGTCACGGCCATCAAGCAGCGGCAGAAGCAGATCGCGGCGTTCGACCACGTCAAGATCTCTCAGATCCCGCCGGACGCGGTGACCACATCGGCCTCGGGGCTCGACCCGGACATCTCGCCGGCCAACGCCGCCATCCAGGTGAACCGGGTCGCCGCCGCGCGGCACGTCACCCCGAGCGCGATCACGGCACTCGTCGAGCAGTACACTCAGGGCCGCCCGCTGGGCTTCCTGGGTCAGCCGGCGGTGAACGTGCTCGGCCTCAACATCGCGCTTGACCAGAAGTACCCGTTCCACGGCTGAGCCCTGGACCGGCAGACAATGGCCCCGCGCCCGGAGGAACCGCGCCCCGGCGGTTGCCTCCGGGCGCGGTCGTGTCCAGGTCCACGGGAATGACGCCGGTGCCCGCATGGATCTCGTTAGAGTTCGGGGCGATCGGTGGCCTGGCGGCCATCCAGGCCACATTGGGCAGGCACACTAGTGGCAAGGATCTAGCCCCTGCTGGCAGGGAGATTATGGGCAAGGGCAACCCGGGCAAGCTCCGGATCTATCTCGGCAGCGCCGCAGGGGTCGGGAAGACCTACGCGATGCTCTGCGAGGGACACCGCCGTGCCGAGCGCGGCACCGACGTGGTCGTCGGCTTCGTGGAGACGCATGGGCGCCCGCACACCGCCGAGCTGATCGAGGGCCTGGAGGTGATCCCCCGGGCCAAGCTGCCCTACCGCGGCACCGTTTTCGAGGAGATGGACCTCGGCGCGGTGCTGGCCCGCAAGCCGCAGGTCGCGCTCATCGACGAACTGGCGCACACCAACGTGCCCGGCTCCCGGCACGCGAAGCGCTGGGAGGACGTGGAGGAACTGCTGCGGGCAGGCATCGACGTCATCTCCACGGTCAATATCCAGCACCTGGAGTCGCTCAACGATGTGGTCGTAAAGATCACCGGCGTGCCGCAGCGGGAGACCGTGCCCGACGCCGTGGTCCGCGGCGCCGACCAGGTCGAGCTTGTGGACATGACCCCGGAGGCGCTGCGCCGCCGGATGGCGCACGGGAACATCTATGCGGCCGACAAGATCGATGCCGCGCTGAACAACTACTTCCGGCCCGGCAACCTCACCGCACTGCGCGAATTGGCTCTGCTGTGGCTGGCCGACAAGGTGGACGAGGGCCTGCAACGCTACCGGGCCGACCACCATATCCAGCAGACCTGGGAGGCGCGGGAGCGGGTGGTCGTCGCGCTGACCGGCGGGCCGGAGGGCGAGACGCTGATCCGCCGCGCCGCCAGGATCGCGGCCCGCTCCTCCGGCGGAGACCTGCTCGCGGTGCACGTCACCCAGTCGGACGGGCTGACCGGCGCCGACCCCGCCGCGCTGGCCGCGCAACGCCGGCTGGTGGAATCACTGGGCGGCAGTTACCACCAGGTGGTCGGGGACGACATCCCGCAGGCGCTGCTCACGTTCGCCCGGGCCGAGAACGCCACCCAGCTCGTACTGGGGGCCAGCCGCCGGTCCTGGCTGTCCGCGCTGCTCACCGGACCCGGCTTCGGCGCGCGGACGATCCGCGGCTCCGGTGACATCGACGTGCACATCGTCACCCACGCAGCAATGGGCCGTGGCCGCGGCCTCCCCCGGGCCGGAGGCGGGCTGACCGCGCGCCGCCAGATCGCCGGGTACGTGCTCGCCGCAGTGCTCGCCCCGCTGCTGACGATCGTCCTGACCAGCGCCCGCGACTCGATCAACCTGGTCAGCGACGTGCTGGTGTACCTGGTCGCGGTGATCGTGGTCTCCCTGGTCGGCGGCTTCGTGCCCGCGGTCCTGCTGGCCATCGCCAGCTCGCTGCTGCTCAACTTCTACTTCGTCCCGCCGATTCACAAGTTCACCATCGCCGAGGCGAACAACGCCCTGGCGCTGGGCGTGTTCGTCGCAGTGGCGCTGCTGGTCAGCTCGGTGGTCGACCGGGCGGCGCGGCGCACCAGACAGGCGGCCCGCGCCTCGGCCGAATCCGCGATGCTGGCCACCACGGCCGGCAGCGTGCTGCGTGGGCAGCGCGCGGTGGAGGCGGTGCTCGACCGAGTCCGCGAGGCGTTCGGCATGGACTCGGTAACGCTGCTGGAACGCAGTGACGACGGCACCCCGCCCGGGCCGCCCGTGTGGCATGTGGTGGCGCACTCGGGCCTGGACACGGTCACCAAGCCGGACGATGCCGATGTCGAGGTGCCGGCCGGGCCGGACTTGTGCATGGCGCTGGCCGGCCATGCCCTCACCGCGGCCGACCAGCGCGTGCTCGGGGCGTTCGTCGCGTATGCGACCGTGGCGCTGGAGCAGCAGCGGCTGGCCGCCGAGGCCGAAGCGGCCCGGCCGATTGCCGAGGCGGACCGGATGCGCACCGCGCTGCTCACCGCGGTAAGCCATGACCTGCGCACCCCGCTCGCGTCGGCGAAGGCGGCGGTGACCAGTCTGCGCTCCCCGGATGTCACCTGGTCGGCAGCCGACCGCGAGGAACTGCTTGCCACCGCGGACGAGTCGCTGGACAAGCTGTCCCGCCTGGTCGGCAATCTGCTGGACATGAGCAGGCTGCAGGCGGGGGCGATGTCGGTGTTCTGCCGGCCGACCGGCCTGGATGAGGTGGTAGCGGCCGCCCTCGACCAGCTCGGCCCGGCCAGCCGGAAGGTGATCGTGGACATTCCCGATTCGCTGCCCGAGGTACAGGTCGACCCGGCGATCCTGGAGCGCGTGATCGTTAACCTCACCGGGAATGCGCTGCGCTTTTCACCGCCCGGCAAGCCCCCGCTGCTCGCCGCCAGTGCGCTCGGCGACCGGGTGGAGTTGCGTGTGGTGGACCTGGGGCCCGGCATCCCGGCAGACGACCTTGACCGCGTGTTCGTGCCGTTCCAGCGGCTCGGCGACACCGACAACACCTCCGGAGTGGGCCTGGGCCTGGCGCTATCCCGCGGGCTCACCGAGGTGATGGGCGGCACGCTCGATCCCGAGGAGACCCCGGGCGGCGGCCTGACGATGATCATCTCCCTGCTGGTGGCGCCCGGCGGCAAGGCGGCCGCAGCGCCCGGCCAGCGCGAACGCGACGCCACAGCCGACGGCGCGGGGGGCCCGGCGACCCGCGATGGCCCGGCGACCACCACCGCCGACGGCGCCCTGGACGCCGTGGCCGCTCCCCTCGGGACCGGCGACGGCACGCCAAAGGAGGACCTGGCCTGATGCCGCGGGTCCTTGTCATCGACGACGAGCCGCAGATCCTCCGGGCGCTGCGGATCAACCTGCGGGTGCGCGGCTACGACGTGGACACCGCGGCCACCGGGAAGCAGGCGCTGGAGGTGGCCGCGCGGCACCCGCCCGACCTGGTGCTGCTCGACCTCGGCCTGCCGGACCTGGACGGCGTCGACGTGATCGGCGGGCTGCGCGGCTGGAGCACCGCGCCGATCATCGTGCTGTCCGGGCGGGCGGAGAGCACCGACAAGGTGGTGGCCCTGGACGCGGGCGCCGACGACTACGTGACCAAACCGTTCGGCATGGACGAACTGCTTGCCCGGATGCGGGCTGCGGTGCGCCGGGCCGGGCCGCCCGACGGGGTACCGCAGGTGCGCCTCGGCGACCTGGTGGTCGACCTGACCGCCAAGCGCGTCACCAGGCCCGACGGCAGCAGCATCCGGCTCACCCCGACCGAATGGCACCTGCTTGAGTTTCTGCTCCGGCACCCGGGCAAGCTGCTCAGCCAGCGGCAGTTGCTGGCTGAGGTGTGGGGTCCTGGCTATACGGAGGCCACCGGGAACCTGCGCCTGTACATGACCCAGTTGCGGCGCAAGCTGGAACCCGACCCGGCGCGGCCGCGCTGGCTGCACACCGAGCCCGGCATGGGTTACCGGTACCAGCCGGACGCGTCGCCGTCCGCAGCACCTGCCGCCGAAGCAGGACCGGCCAGCGAAGCGGGCGCCGGTAGCTAGTGGATCACCAGGGCGGCGATGATAGCGAGCACCACGGCCACGCCGACCACCACGGCCGCCAGCGTGACGACCCTGCTGCGCGACGCGCGCATGCTCCAGGCCTGAGTCGCCTCCGGGCCCCCCGAACTATCCACGAAGGCGCGGAACTCTGCCGTGCTGCCCGACTGCTCAGCCTCGTTACGTTCGCGCATGTCACGAACTTAGCGAAGCTTGCAGGTCAGGAAGGGGCAATCGGGCAAACTCCCCTTGCCCCAAGGCCCCGTTCCTCCGTCACGGGGCCTTGGCTCCGCCGGGCGGCTGGGAGCCGACCGGGCCGAACCCGGCCCTGCTCACCAACCGCGAAAGCACGATCACGCTCTTGGTCCGGACCACGAACGGCTCCGCGCTGATGTGCTCCACGACCTCCTCGAAGTGCCGTACGTCGGCCGCGCGGATGTGCAGCAGCGCATCGGCCTCGCCGGTGATCGTGGCCGCCCCGGTGACTTCCGGGTACTTACCGACCGCGGCGGCGATGTCGGACGGCGAGGTGCGCCCACGGCAGAACAGTTCCACATAGGCCTCGGTGGTCCAGCCGAGCATGCGGGGATCCACGGTCACGGAGAAACCGGTGATCGCCCCGGAGGCGCGCAGCCGGTCCACCCGGCGTTTGACGGCGGGCGCGGACAGGCCCACCTTCGCCCCGATCTCGGCGTAGGTGGCGCGCCCGTCCTCGACCAGCGCCGCGACGATCCGCCGGTCCAGTTCGTCGAAGGCCACGCCTTGATCCTGTCAGGTTAGGCCGGCGTGGCGTAGCGTGACGCCGTGGACTGGGTGCCCGTGCGCAGGGTGTTCGGCCGGCCGCGCGGCCGGTTCGGCATCCGGCTGGGCGACGTGGTGATGACGCTCGTCGTACTTGTCGCGGTCGAACTCAGCGTGATCACCGGCAACGGCCCGGGTGCCGCGCCGCTCGACGCCAAGGCCTACCTGTTCGGCGCGGTGCTGGTGCTCCCGGTGCTGCTACGCAACCGCTATCCGCGCTTCGAACTGATCGCCTGCTCGGTCCTGCTGCTGCTCTATTACACGTTCGACCGGCGGGACATCTCCCCCGCCCCGCTGCTGTCGGTCCCGCTGTACGACGCGGCGGTGGCCGGCTTCCTCGTCGCGGCGATCATCATCCCGTCCATCTACATGGCGATCGGCCTGTTCGTGGTGGAGATCTCCAACCACTACAGCGCGGTCACGCTGATCAGCAGCTTCCTGCCGTCGATCGTGGTGCTGGCGCTGGCGATCATGCTCGGCGACGGGGTCCGCACCAGGCGGGCGCTGGCTGCGGAGACCGCCGAACGGCTGCGGGTGGCGGAGGAGGAACGTGAGGCCGAGGCCGCCAGGCGGGTCGCGGAGGAGCGGCTGCGGATCGCCAGGGACCTGCACGACACGGTGGCGCACAGCATGGCCACGATCACGGTCCAGGCCGGCTCGGCGCTGCACGTGCTCGGCGACCGGGACGAGAAACTCCGCGGGGCACTCACCGCGATCCGGGAGACCAGCAAGCACGCCCTCCGCGAGATGCGCGCCACGCTCGGCCAGTTGCGGCAGGGCGCGGAGAACGATGGCGTCCCGGTGACACCGGGCGGGCTGGACCGGCTGCCCGCGTTGCGGGACGCGGTCACCGCGGCTGGGGCCCCGGTGACGATCGCCGTGGAAGGCGAGCAACGCCCGCTGCCCCCGGCCATCGACGAGGTGGCGTACCGCATCTTGCAAGAGTCGCTGACGAACGTGCTGCGCCATGCCGGCCCGGAGGCGCGGGCGACGGTGCGGCTGTGCTACGAGCCGGCCGCCCTCGGAATTACCGTCACCGACGATGGCGCCGGCTCTGACGGCGACCACCAGGGCCAAGGCCCCGTGACGGAGGAGCAGGCGGGGGGTTCCGGGGGGTCGCCCCCCCGGGCCAGCACTGGCGTTGGGCCAGCGGGGCCCAGGGGGGTCGCTCCCCCGCGTGGGCAGGGCCATGGGCTCACCGGGATGGCGGAGCGGGCCGCGGCGGTCGGCGGCGAGGTGACCGCGGGCCCGCGCGGGGACGGCGGGTTCGAGGTCAGCGCATGGCTCCCCCTCACCGGAGCGGCCGGATGATACGGGTGCTGCTCGCCGACGACCAGGCGCTGGTCCGGGCCGGGTTCCGGATGCTGCTCGAGGCGTCCGAGGACATCTGCGTGGTGGGTGAGGCGGCCAACGGCGGCGCCGCGGTGGCGATGGCCGCCGAACTGCGCCCCGACGTGGTGCTGATGGACCTGCGCATGCCCGAGGTGGACGGGCTCACCGCGACCAAGCGGATCTCCGGCGACGCTAGGCTCGGCGGGGTCAGGGTGGTCGTGCTGACCACGTTCGACGACGACGAGCACGTGTTCGGCGCGCTGCGCGCCGGGGCGAGCGGGTTCCTGGTCAAGGACGTGGAGCCGGAGGAACTGCTGCAGGCGGTGCGGGTGGTGGCCCGGGGCGACGCGCTGCTCGCGCCGAGCGTGACCAGATCCCTCATCGCCGCCTTCACCACGGGCCACGCCGGGCCGGGACCCGGGGACGGTACGGGCGCGCCCTCCAGGGGCGGCCCGGCCGCGCGCCCCCGGGCGGAGCCGGGCACTCCCCCGGGCCTGGCCACGCTCACCGACCGGGAACGGGAGGTGGTGGCCCTGGTCGCCGAGGGGCTGTCGAACGACGAGATCGCGGCCCGGCTCGTGGTCAGCCCGCTGACCGCCAAGACCCATGTGAGCAGGGCGATGACCAAGCTCGCCGCCCGGGACCGGGCGCAACTCGTGGTGCTCGCCTACACCTACGGCCTCGCGGCCCCCTCGGCCTGACCGGCAGCGCGGCTACGCGGCCGATTTGACACGTCCGTATTTCCGTGCGACTCTACGGATGTACGGATACACGGAGGAGAAGTGGCAGTAACCGATCATGACCACCCGGTAAACCCGGAGCGGGTCGCCGCGGCCCGGGCCGGGGTGCTGTCGGTGGGCGAGGCGGGCCAGCTTGCCGGGCTGCTCGGCATGCTGGCCGACCCGGTGCGGTCGCGGATCCTGTTCGCACTGGTGGCCGGGGAAGAGCTGTGCGTGGGCGACCTCGCGCTGGCGCTGGACGTCACCGAGGACCAGGTGTCCTACGCCCTGAAGATGCTCCGCCTGGCCGGGCTGGTGAGCTTCCGCAAGGACGGCCGGATGGTCTTCTACCGGCTGTCCGAGGGGTTCCCGCATCCGCTGCTCGAGCACTGCCTGCGGCAGTTGCTCACGATCGCGGCCCCGGAGGTGGAGCGGTGATGCGCGCGCTGGACGCGCTGGGCCACGCTCTGGCGGTGGCCGGGTCGATGACCTGGCAGATCACGTGGTCGCTCATCTTGGGTTTTACGCTGTCGGCGGTGGTCCAGGCGGTGGTGCGCCGCAGCACGGTCGCCCGGCTGCTCGGCGACGACAGGCCAAGGTCACTTGCGGTGGCCACCGGCCTGGGCGCCGCCTCCTCGTCGTGTTCCTATGCCGCGGTCGCGCTGGCGCGGGCGCTGTTCCGCCGCGGCGCCAACTTCACCGCCGCGATGGCCTTCGAGATCGCCAGCACCAACCTGGTCATCGAACTGGGCATCATCCTGGCGCTGCTGCTCTCCTGGCAGTTCACGCTGGCCGAGTTCGTCGGCGGCCCGATCATGATCATCTTGATGGCGGTGGCGTTCCGGCTGTTCGTCCGCTCGCGGCTCATCGACGCGGCACGCAAGCAGGCCGACAAGGGCCTGGCCGGGTCCATGGAGGGCCACGCGGCCATGGACATGAGCATCTCCGCCCGTGGCAGCTTCTGGCGCCGCCTGGGCAGCCGCGACGGGTATACCTCGGTCAGCCACATCTTCGTCATGGAATGGGCGGCGGTGATCAGGGACATCATCATCGGCCTGCTGATCGCCGGGGCCGTCGCCGCCTGGGTGCCGGACAGCTTCTGGCAGCACCTGTTCCTGACCGGGCACCCGCTGGCCGCCAAGCTGTGGGGGCCGATCATCGGCCCGGTCATCTCGCTGCTCAGCTTCGTCTGCTCGATCGGGAACGTACCGCTGGCCGCGGTGCTGTGGAACGGCGGGATCAGCTTCGGCGGCGTGATCGCGTTCATCTTCGCCGACCTGATCATCCTCCCGATCCTGGTCATCTACCGGAAGTACTACGGCACCCGGATGATGCTCACGATCCTCGGGATCTTCTACGCGACCATGGTCGCGGCCGGGTACATCGTCGAGCTCACCTTCGGCGGGCTCGGGCTCATCCCGGCCGAGCGGACCGCGAACGTCGCCGACACGGGCATCCAGTGGAACTACACCACGGTGCTCAACATCATCTTCCTGCTGCTGGCCGCCGCGCTGCTGGTGCGCTTCTTCCGGTCCGGCGGCGGGCCGATGCTGAAGATGATGGGCGGCGGCCCGGACGTCCAGGACCACCAGCACGCGCACGCCGGCCCGGCGGGCCACGACCATGACCACGCCCACTCGGCCACCGCCATGCCCCGCCCCAGACCGGACGCCCCGAGGGAGGCACCATGCTGACCGCCGAAGCCAGCGTCGAGACCGATCGTCCCGGTCGTTACCTCACCCAGACCTGCCAGCACCTCAGCAACCAGGGCCGGCACCTCGGCACCGGCAAGGGCCTGCTGTCGCGGCACCGGCCCGGTGGCCACCAGGGCGGTCATCCGCGCCCGGTCACGGCCGAGCAGGTGCAGGTGGAATGGACCGAAACCGAAGGGACGGTCACCTTCCCCGGCGGGCAATGCACGATGCGGGCAAGCGGCGATGCGCTGCTGCTGCGCGCCGAGGCCGCCGACAGCGCGGCGCTGGAGTTCATCGAGGGCCTGATCGGCAGCCACCTCGAACGCTTCAGCCGCCGCGAGCCGCTGACGGTCACCTGGCATCCGGCCGGGGCGCAGCCGGCCCAGCCCCGGCCCGGCGGAGCGGCGCCAGTGCAATAAGGCGGCCGCCGGTGACAACCAAACCCGGGGTCGCGCGCCTCTTAGCGGTGTGAGGCACACGATGGCGGCGGGCTGCCCCCGATGAGCGCACGGGACGCCGAGTACACCAATGCGGACGGGCTCATGGTGAATATCAAGGTGCTTGGGCCGCATCCGGTGCTGGGCGTGGTCGCCCTGTTCGCGCACCACGTGGCGCTGCTCGGCCCGCACCGGCCCGCTGGTACAGCCTGCCCATCCTCCGGCCGGCGCGGATCGGCTGAACGCGCCGGTCTGGATCCGGTGGCTCAGACGTCACCAGGCCAACGGCTCAAGCATCTGCCTGAAACGGCTGGTCGTTTGCGGTCAGGTGACCTCAACCGTGGCGTGGAAGGCGATGATTACGCCGCACTCCAGAGTGCCCGACTGTGCGGCGGCGTTTCCCGGCGTCTGGCCGGGTCCACAGGGCTGCTGGAACGAGCGTATGGTGGCGGTGCCCGGGTGAGCGGCCAGGAACGACGCCCCGGTCACCCCGGCCATCAGCATCAGCCGCCCGTTGGCATGCGGCGCCAACACCGCCTCGTTGCTCGCGTGGATGGCCGACCACCGGTTCGTCGCCGTGCCCCTGAGGTACACCTGCACCGCCGTGCCCCTCCGCACGCATAGCGTCTGGCCGTTGTCGGCGTAGGTGATGGTTATCAAAGCGGCACGTGAGGCGGAGCCGCTATGGCATGAGGCGGTGCCCGGATCGCTGGGCGCCGGGTACGGCACAGGCGTGGCCGAGGGAGATGACGAGGAGGAGCCGGATAGCGGCGGGCCCGCCGGGGTCCCCGCGTGCTGCTGCCCGCAGCCGGAGGCCAGCACCACCGCACCGAGGGCCACGGCCACGAGGGCCGGCGCGCCGCGCATCGCTGACTCCTCCCGGTTGTAATTTTCACCTGGTCAGGGCTTAGACGCGACACCGCTGGTGACGGTTCCCGTGACCATGCGTCGCCGGCAAAAGAGCGATCGCCAATTTAAGTCGCTGCGGAACGGGGCCGTATCACGGTCCGTGTCTGTTTAATCCGGATTTATCCTCACCTATCTCTTAACC
>Ga0306923_10007746_pt1 | contig 10739 bp, 5 predicted proteins | sample sta12Can44000108_FD_203841 | JGI IMG/M metagenome (GOLD analysis project Ga0306923, IMG submission 203841) | Lab enrichment of tropical soil microbial communities from Luquillo Experimental Forest, Puerto Rico - statanox.12C.anox.44.000.108 (v2)... | ecosystem: Environmental > Terrestrial > Soil...
CATGCCGTCCTGGTCTCATTTATTGGTCTCAGTTGCGAGTTGCCGGCGGCCCTACCGTCGGGATCAGCTACGGCTGTTGTGCCTTGTCACCGAGGCCCCGGACAGGCCTGAACGCAGGTGAACGCAGGTGCGCACGCCCTCGAAGCGTGCACCATACCGTTCAGGGGCTGGCCGGGACCGTCCCCGACTGGCCGGATATCTGCCAACTTACGGACCGCATCACACTGACCGAGAAGTTCTGGAGAACGCGCGCACTTCCGGCGCTCTGGCATTGCTGCGGCGACTGCGGCTTGGGCGGAGTTGACGAACCGGGCTGATATGCCGCGGGTCGTTCCTTTATCTGAACCGTCCGGAGGGCGGGTACTGGCAACCGGTCTTGCATGCCGATCGGCATGCTCCTCGCGCGGCCCAGCCCTGGGACCTGTGGCCGTGCTGGCTCGGCAGAGCAGATGTCAGTTGGCCAGGCCCGCGCGGCGGAACGGGTAGAGCAGCCCGCGGCCGAACTGGCGGTCACGGCCCCGCCGCGCACGGCCGAGGCCGCGCCCGGGCCGGGGACGGGCCTTTCAGCGCCAGCGTCATGAACGTGCTATGGCGGCTTGGCCGGTAGTGGCCGAACGGCCCGCACACCCTGAATCCGGCGCTGGCGTACAGCGACCGTGCCGGGGCAAACGCCGGCTGGGACCCGGTCGTCAGGCTCACGCGGCGAAAGCCGTGATCGCGGGCCACGCCGATGAGGTGGGCGAGCATCGCCTGGCCGATCCCGCGGCCCCGGGCCGCCTCGGCGGTATGCATGGACTTCACCTCGGCGTGCCGCCGGTCCAGGCGTTTGAGCGCCCCGACGGCCAGCAGGTCGCCGCCGGCGCGGCAGCTGAATATGGTGACGGCAGGATCGAGCAGACCCGCCACGTCCAGGGCGTGGATGTCCCCGGCCGGCTTGTTGGCGGCGGCGAACTCCAGGTGGCGCCGCACTAGGGCGCGAACGTCGCTGGCTCGTGGGTCGTCGATCGCGATCGTGGCTGCAGGCATCGCTGCCGCGGCCGGATCGGAGGCGGGAGGCGGCCAGGCTCGTGAGCGGCCGTTAACCGCGAGGATCTCACGAGAGATCTTGCGGCAGGCCATCACGCCGTCTCCGCGTGTGGGCTCGTCGGCCGGTACTTCGCGTCCAGGCCGGCGCGCGGTGGCTCGTACAGCTTGGCCGCTGATGTGTCTCGCGGGATTCGTCCTTCCCAGGCCAGGCAGAGTTGGGCCATCGCCTGCGGGTCGTCGCGTGCGGCTGCGCGTGCCTGGAGGATCTCTGGCGCCGGCGGGCTGAACCGCGCGGCGCGGAGGTTTGCCTCGTAGTCGTCCATCGTGGCCTCGTTGCGGCGGCGCTCGTACTCGCTCAGGGCCTCGGCTTCAGCCGGCCCGGCAGAAAGGGTTGCCGTCAGCGAATCAGCGAGCAGCTCGGCGTCTCGGAGGGCATCGCAGATCCCGAGCGCGCGGACTGGGTCCTTGTGGCAGCCGGCATCACCGACCAGTGCCCAGCCGGGCCCATACGGCTTGCGCAAGAAGTTCGGCAGCTGCGCGGCGCCGTAGATGCGCTCCTCGCGCCGCCCTGAGCGGAGACGCTGCGAGAGGCCGGGCACGCGGTCGGCCAGCGCCATCATCTGGGCTTCGATGTCCGGCCGCACGTCAGGCAGCTCCGTGATCGGCCAGCCGACGAAGACGGCGAACAGGTCGTCGTTGGTGGGGTGAGCGAAAATCATCCGGTGGCCGCGCCGGTACATCTCAAGCCCGTCCCCTGCGATCCCGCTCCAGTAGGAGAAGTACCAGCACGCGAGCGTCGGCTGCTGCGCGTAGGCCGGCGCACTGACTAGCTTGGCGACCCGTGAGTTACGCCCGTCGGCGCCGATCACCAACCGGGCACGCTCGGTCAGCCCGCCGCGGCCCCGGATGCCGGTGACCCGGCCGTCTTCAAAGGTGAGGTCGTGGACAGGGGATCGGTCCCGGAACTCCGCGCCGGCTTCGACCGCAGCATCGATGAGCACCTTGTCCAGGGCCGCGCGCCGTGGCGCGACCCCGACCGGGACGCCGTCCACGACGAGGCCGCGTCCGGTCAGCGGGAAGTCGCCGAGGTCCATGGTGATCGAGGTGATCGGCGGGCAGCCGGTCGCGAGCACCCGGTCGAGCAGCCCCCAGGCGGCCAGTCTCGGCGGCCCGTGCATGTGCACGTAGTGTCCGTGGGGAATCTCGCTCGGGAATCGCGCCCGGTCGACGAGCAGCACATCAAAACCCCGGCGCGCCAGCAGCATCGCAGTTGCAGCCCCGGCGACCCGGGCACCAACGACGATCGCGTCGTAGCGGCGCCGATGCCCGGCGCGGGTCATCTTCGCATCCGAGCGCCAGGCGCTCATATCGCCTCGTTCATTGCCAGGGCGACGCGGGCCAGCGCGCAGCGCCGGGCCTGAGCCGGGCGGTAGCTGGCGTGCGGCATTGCCGTCTCCTTGGGTGTGTAGCCGTGTTATCCCGAGGATGCGGCCAAGAGCCTGCCTTGCGGATCGGGCAACTGCCCAAGATCCATGTGCCCCGGTGTTTAGATTTTGCGTGGGCAGTGTTTAGGGTTGCCGGGAACGCAGCAGGCCGGCGCGCTCGGCCAGGGACGCGGCCTGGACCCGGCCGGAGACGCCGAGTTTGCGCAAGATGTTGCTGACGTGCACGCCCGCGGTCTTGGGGCTGATGTACAGCTCGGCGCCGATCTGGGCGTTAGTGTGCCCGGCGGCCAGCAGCCGCAACACCGCCAGCTCCCGGCCGGTCAGCCCATACGGGGCGGGCGCCGGGGCCGGTGCCGGTTTGGCAGCGGGCGGCTGGAGCGGAATCCGGGCCCGATCGGCCAGCGCGCGGATCGCCGCGAGCAGCGGCGCATGGCCGACGGCGGCCCCGGCGGCCGCGTGCAGCGCGGCCGCGGCCGCCGCGGTGGGCCGGCCGGCGTCCAGCTGGGCCTGGGCCTGCCGCCAGCAGGCGTAGGCGGCGCGGTGCGGGCAGCTCAGGTCCTGCCAGGCCGTGGCCGCTGCGGCCCACGCCTCAGGGTCACTGGGCCCGGCCAGCCGGGTCCGCTCGGCGTCCCAGGTGGCCCGCTCGGCGGGGATGGCGGCCACGTACGGGTGATCGGTGAATGGGGCGCCGCCCATCTGGCCCACCCAGGAGGCCAGGGCGCCGCCGGCGGCCGCAGCGGTCGCGGCGGCGGCCTGGTCTCGGCGGGCACGGGCTTGTTCGGCCAGGTCGGCGCAGGCCCGCATGCCCGCCGCCAGCAGCCGTCCGCAGAAAATGGTCACGTCCGGAGATGTGACCAGTGCCAGCACTCGCTGGACCTCGTCCAGAGCGTCGCCGGGCCGCCCGGTCCACAGAGCGGTCTCCACGGCCCGCGGCGCCGCCTCGTAGGCGTAGTTGAAGACTCTGTCGACGGCGGGGAAGGCGTAGATCTGCTGCCACCGGCTGGCGGCAGCGTCGCTGTCGCCGCGCAGCAGGTCGATCTCGGCGCGAATCACATGGGCCCACCAGTGATCACGTGCCGGCGGCCCCGTGGTCAGCGGGTCGATCAGTACGGCCGCGTCGGCCGTTCGCCCAAGGGCCAGCAGCGCCTCTGCCGCGGTGAAGACCATGTCGTATGCGATGTCCCAGTCCTCCAGGCCGGCCTGCCGGGCAGCATCAACACCGCGCGAGGCCACCTCTGCGGCGCGCTGGAACTGGGCGAGCTTGATCAGGTCATCGCTTTCCTGGCAGGCCAGCAACACCAGTGCCGGGCCGTCCTGTGCGGCCCGGGCCAATGCCCGCCCACGTTCATAGGTGGCGAACCCCTCCTTCATCTGCCCGCGCATGAACGCGGCGTACGCGATCACGGCCAGGATGCGGGGGATCAGCGCCGTGGCGCCGACCGTTTCGGCTATCTCCAGCGCCCGGTTCAGCACGGGGGTTCTGGCCTGAGGCCGCCCCTCAACACTCAACAAGAAGAAGCTGGCGTCAAGCAGGGCCTTGGCGTGATCGAACGACGGCGGCGCCTGCTCGAACAGCCGCACCGCCTCCCCTATCAGCGGCAACCCTGCAGCGGGCGCCTCGAGCGCCCGGAAGTACCCGGCGCGGTAGCAGACGATCGCAGCGGTCGCGGGGTCCGGATAACTGGCGTACCGGCGGTAGGCCTCTTCGGCGACCACACCGGCGCGCGCGTTGTCGCCTGACAGGTGCAGCGCGTCGGCAGCCCGCGCGTAGAGCCGGGGGAGGTCGATCCCGGCAGGGACACCGGGCTGGGCCTGGCACAGCTCGATCGCCCGCTGCCAGTGGGCGGCCGCCTGCGCGTAGCCGAACACCCGCTCGGCAGCCCCGGCCGCGGCCACGCGGGCCGGGAGTTCCTCGGCCGGGCTGCCCGCCGCCTGCCAGTGCCCGGCTACCTCCGCGGCCAGGTCTGGGTCCCCGGCCAGGGCCCGCGCCGTGCGCTTGTGCAGCGCAGCTCGTTCCCCAGGCAGCAGCCCACCTGTCACCGCTTCGGCCAGCAGCGCATGGCGGGGCCGGTGCCCCCCTTCGGCGGTGCCTTCGGCGAGCAGCCGGGCAGCTGCCAGCTCCCGCAACCCCCGCCGCACCGCCTCGGCATCCAGCCCGGTCACCTCACGCAGCATCGCCTCGCCCAGCGGCCGGCCTGCGACCGCCAGTCCATCCAACACCGCACGCGCGTCACCGGCGGAGCGGGCCGCCCGTGCGGCCAGCAACTCGGCCAGCCGGGCCGGCAGCCCCGCCGGTACAGCCAGCCCGCCTCCGGCCCGGCCGGCCAGCGCCGCGGCCACAAGTTGCTCGGTGAAAAACGGGTTTCCCTCCGCCCGCGCGTACAGCTCATCGACTGCACGCGGCGACACCGGGCCGCCCGCCAGCGTCGCCACCTGCCGCGCCGCCTGGTCCGGCGACAGCGGGCCCAGCCGGATCTCCTCCACCCCCGCCCCGGCCCGCACCTGGCCAAGCCAGCCGGCCACGTGCGGCGCCAGCGGCGCTTGGTCCCCCCGGCAGGTCACCACCACCGTCACTGCCCCCCCGCGCCCAGCCCGGGCTAGCACCGTCAGGCAGTCCAGCGTCGCGCTGTCCGCCCAGTGCACATCCTCAACCACCAGCCCCACCCCGCACCCCCCCGACACCGCCGCCAGCAACTCGGCCACCCCGGTGAACAACCGCTCCCGGCTCCACTCCCCGTCCCGGCCATCGCGCACCGCTCCGCCACCGTCGGGACCCAGCCCCGGCAGCAGCCGCGCTATCTCAGCCCGCACATACCCCGGCGCCGCCTCCAGCGCCTCCGCCAGCACCCGGCCGTCATCCAGCCCGGCCAGTTCGCCCAGCGCCCCGGCCACCGGCAGCAGCGGCAGAGTGCCTGCCAGCGGCAGGCACTCGCCCCGCGCTATCACCATCCCCGCCGCCGCGGCTCGTTGCATCCCCTCGGCCACGAACCGGCTCTTGCCCACCCCCGCATCCCCGACCACCAGCACCAGCCGGGCATCCCTGCTCAGCGCTCCCAGCAGGGCGGACAGCTCACGCTCACGGCCAACAAAGCCCGCTGGGCCCGCCATGCGCTTAGCCCATCAGCCCGCGCCTGCCCCCGTCAATCCTCATCCCAACGCCTCGTAGCTGCGTTACGGCATGGGGAGCCTGACTACTGAGGTCCCGCTTGCCGGTCGGCGAGCAGGAGCTCGCGACTGACCGGCCCATCCACGATCCCTTCGGCTGTTACCGGGGCGAGACCGCACCTGCGAAGCCACACCGCGGCTGACCATGGCCTGGCCCTTCCGGCCTCCACCCGCGGCGGCCTGCCCCGGCTCCCCGCGACCAGCGGGAGGCTGCTCAGCCCGATGCCCGCGAGGATGGCCACACCCCCGGTGACCTGCGCGGGGCCCATCGGATCGCCGAAGATCACGGCTCCCGCAGCGGCGCCGACCATCGGCTCCAGGTTGAGGAACGCCCCGGCGATCTCGGCAGACACCCGAGATTGCCCGTAGGCAAACAGGGTGTACGGCAGCAGCGTGCCGCCCGCCGCCAGCGTGCCGACGGCCAGGACTGGTCCGAGCCCAGCCGGCGGAGCAGGCCCGCCCTCCGTGATCAGTGTGAAGGCCAGCGCGCCGAGTGCGGCCCCGAGGAACTGCACGGCAGTGACCGCAATGGGGTCACGGCCGGGCAGCAGCCGGGCTTGCGCCACAGTGAACACAGCCGACAGCAGCAGCGAGACCAGCACCAGGCCGTCGCCCCCGAAGGTCGCGCCGCCGCCTCCGCCGACGGTAACCAGGCCGACGCCCGCCAGCGACACCGCGAAGCCAACCCAGGCCACAGGCCGGGCCACCGCGTGGTGCCATAGCATCGCGATAACCGCGACCAGGACCGGCAACGCGCCGAGCAGCAGCGCCGCGTGGGTGACGCTGGTCCGGGCAATGCCGGCGTTCTGCGCGATGACTGACCCGCCGTACCCAACCGCGCCGGAGGCCAGCACCATGGGTGTGAAGGCAGGGCGCAGCCGGGGCCGGGCAACAGCCAGCAGGACCGGAGCGGCCAAGCCGAAACGCGCAACGGTGAGCCAACCCGGTCCCAGCCAATCCAGTGCCAGCCTGGACAACGGCACGGTGGATCCCCAAAGCAGCCCCGCCCCGCTAAGGGCAGCGACGGCGTGACGGTGGCTGGTGTTCATGAATCCATCCGGGCGAACTCCAGGTGAGGCTCCACCAGCCCGCGGGCATTGCCGGCTCGCGGGGCGTCAAATCGAGATCCAGCCACGCCGACCCGCCGGGATCGCGCATCGGCCCTGTCCAGCACGGTCATCGTTTCCAAGCCCTCCGCGGTCAACTGGGGATTCCTGCGAGCACGGACTGATCAGCCCTGCCGTCCGGCATCTTCAAGGCTCGCTCTAAGCAGGGGCGGCCCGGATCTGGCGATCGCCTAGGACTTGGGCGCGGAGGCGTTTAGATTTGTGCGGCAGTGTTTAGGGCTACCCCGAGTGCATCGGGCCGTGCGGTAGGTCACCGCCTGGATCGCGCTGCCGTCGGGCTGTGCAGGAACGTCCCGCGGGGAGGGTCAGGCTGTCTCCCCGAGGCCATCCAGCGTCAGCGTCATGAAGGTGCTGTCGCGGCTCGGCTGGTAGTGGCCGAACGGCCCGCACATGGTGAATCCTGCGCTTGCGTACAGCGAGCGCGCTGGAGCAAACGCTGGCTGGGACCCTGTCTTCAGGCTCACCCGGCGAAAACCGCGAACGCGGGCCACGCCGATGAGATGGGCGACCATCGCCCGTCCAATCCCGCGGCCCCGGGCAGCCTCGGCGGTATGCATGGACTTCAGTTCAGCGTGGCGCCCGTTTAGGCGCCTCAGTGCCCCGACTGCCAGCAGTTCGCCCCCCGCGCGATAGCTGAACATGGTGACCGCAGAATCGAGGAGGCCAGCTATGTCCAGTGCATGCATGTCCCCGGGCGGCTTGTGCGACTTAGCGAAGTCCAGGTGGCACTCCACCAGCGTACGAACGTCGTTGGCACGCGGGTCGTCGATCGAGATCTTGACCTCAGCCATCGCCGCGCCTGCTTGACGGGGCAAGTCCGGGCCCGGCTGGGCTGGTGTCGCCGGCTGGCCATGAGGACGTGTTTGCAGCGAGTGCACCCGAGCCAGGTGATGCCCCCACGCCGGAGGCGGCGAGCAGCCCGCTGGGACTCGGTGCACCGAATCGGCCATGTCCGGCTCCGTCATCGTCCTAACACCTTCCGTGGGTCAGCGCGAGAGTCTGTACGAATACGGGCCGGCCTATCGAGCCCGCACACCCTCAAGGCTCGCGCGAAGACCAAGCGACGCGGATCGGGTGATCACCCAGGATCCGGAGCCGCTGGTATTTAGATCTGCGCGGGTGGTGTTTAGGAGAGGACCTCGCGTCCACGCCGGGATCTCCAGCGCCAACTGGGGCGGGGGCCGTCCGAGTCGTCGCGGAGACCGGAACCGAGCTCATCGCAACGGCGCCCACGGCCTCTACCCGTTCCGGCAACTCATATAGAGAGGCGGAACTGAGGCGAGCTGGTCGCGCCGCTCATTCTGCTCGCGGCGTTCCAGGCTGTGGGGCATCTAGCAGGCCGGCGCGTTCGGCTACGGCAGCTGCCTGCACCCGGCCGGAGACGCCGAGCTTACGCAGGATGTTGCCGACGTGCACCCCGGCGGTCTTCGGGCTTATGTATAGCTCGGCGCCGATCTGCGCGTTGGTGCGCCCGGCGGCGAGCAGCCGCAGCACTGCCAGTTCCCGGCCGGTCAGGCGGTACGAGAGGCGCTCTTCCCGCGGCGGGCCGGTTGCGGCGGCCACCGGGGGCTGGAGCGGTATCCGGGCCCGCTCGGCCAGCCTGCGGATCTCGGCGAGCAGGGGGGCGTGGCCGTCTGCCGCGGCCGCGGCGGTGCGCAGCGCGGTACTGGCCCGCGTCGAGTCGCGCCTGCGCCTGCCGCCACCATGCGTATCCAGCCCGGTGCGGGCAGCCCAGGTCCTGCCAGGCCTTCGCCGCGCTAGCCCACGCCTCGGGGTCACTGAACCCGGTCACCCGGGTCCGCTCGGCATCCCAAGTGGCCCGCTCGGCAGGAACGGTTGCCACCAGGGGGTGGTCGGTGAATGGGGCGTCCTTCATGCCTTCTACCCATGTGACCAGGCTGTCAGCGGCAGCCATTGCGGCGTCGACGGCACGCTGGTCGCGGCGTGCCCGGGCCTGCTCGGCCAGGTCGGCACACGCCCGCATGCCCGTGGCTAGCAGCCGTCCGCAGAGAACGGTCAGGTCTGGAACCTGGAACAGGGCAAGCGCCCGGCGGGCCTTGTCGAGGGCGCTGCCGGGCCGTAGGGCCCACAACGCCCCCTCTGCGTCCCGCTGCGCAGACTCGCAGGCGAAGTCGACCCGGCTGACGATAGCGGGGAGGTCATGGATGAGCTGCCACCGGCTGGCCGCGGCATCGGCATCGCCGCGCAGCAGATCGACCTCGGCGCGGGTCATCTGCGCCAGCCAGAAATCACGGCCGGGCAGCCCGGAGGTCAGCGGTTCGATCACCGTCGCCGCCTCGCTGGTTCGCCCTAGGGCCAGCAGCGCCTCCGCGGCGTTGGAGGCCAAGATGGCGGTCATGTCCCAGGCGCCCAGGCCGGCTCGCCGGGCGGCGTCAAGACTGTCCGATGCCGCCTTGGCGGCACGCTCGAACTGTGCCAGTTTAAGCAGCGCGTCGCTTTCATTGATGGCAAGCCATACCAGAGCTGGGCCATCCTGCGCGGCCCGGGCGAGCGCCCACCCCCGCTCCAGGATCGCGAGCCCCTCCTCGACCTGTCCTCCCACCCACGTGCAGAAGGCGATCACAGACAGGATGCGGGGAATCATTGCCGTGGCGCCGGCGGCTTCGGCGACCTCGAGCGCCCGGTACAGCGCGGCGAGGCTCTCCTGCGGCCGCCTCTCGGCATACAGCAGGAAGATGGTGGCGTAGTCCAGCAAGGCGTCGGCGTGATCGAAAGACGGGGGGGCCCGCTCGAACAGGTCCAGCGCCTGCTTCATGAGCAGCCTGGCGCCGGCTGGATCGTTTACCCGGAAGAACGCCGCGCAGTGGCGCACCACGGCTGCGGTCGCCGGGTCAGCGTGACCGGCGAACCGGCGATGCGCCTCCTCGGCCAGCAGCTGGGCGCGGTCGCTGTCGCCGGCCACGAAGAGCGCGTCGATGGCCCGCACGTAGAGCCTGGGCACATCGATCCCGGCCACGGCACCGGGCTCTGCCTGGCACAGCTCGATAGCCCGCCGCCACTGCTCCGCGGCCTGGGCGTAGCCGTACACCCGCTCGGCGGCCCCGGCCGCGGCTATCCGGGCCGGGAGCTCCTCGGCCGGGCGGCTGGCCGCCTGCCAGTGCCCGGCCACCTCCGCGGCCAGCTCCTGGTCCCCAGCGGCCGTCAACGTTTGCGCCATGCGTTCATGCAGCGCTGCGCGCTCCCCGGGCAGCAACGTTCCAGCCACTGCCTCGGCCAGCAGCGCGTGGCGGGGCCGGTGCCCGCCGCCGGTGGTGTCCTCGGAGAGCAGCCGGGCCGTGGTCAGCTCCCGCAGTCCCTGCCGCACGGCGTCTGTGCTCAGCCCGGTGAGCGCGCCGAGCTGGTCCTCGGTCAGTGGGCGCCCCGCGATGGCCAGACCGGTCAGCAGCGCCCGCGCGTCACCGGCACAACGATCCGCCCGGGCCACCAGCAGCTCCGCCAGCCGGGCAGGCAGCCCTCCGGGGGCCAGCAGCCCGCCGTCTGGGTCGCTCGCCAAGGCGGCGGCGACCAGTTGGTCGGTGAAGAACGGGTTTCCCTCCGCGCGCGCATACAGCTCACCCGCAACCTCGTCTGGCACCGGGCGACCCACCAGCGCCGCCACCTGCTGTGCTATCTCGGCCCGCGAGAGCGGGCTGAGCCGGATCTCGACCACCCCCGCCGCGCCGCGCATGTCTGCCAGCCAGCCTGTCACATGCGCCGCCACTGGTGCCTCGTCAGTGCGGCAGGTCGCCACAACCCTTACCCCACCCTGGCGCGCAGCCCGCGCCAGGTAGGTCAGGCAGTCCAGCGTCGCGCTATCCGCCCAGTGAACATCCTCGATCACCAGCCCCGCCCCGCGCACGAACCGCGCGGCCACCGCGGCCAGCAACTCCGCAAGCCCGGCGAACAGCCGCTCCCGGCTCCACTCCCCGCCACGGGCATCGGGGACGGCTCCGCCGCCCGTGCCGATGCCCGGCAG
>Ga0306923_10007748_pt1 | contig 10736 bp, 8 predicted proteins | sample sta12Can44000108_FD_203841 | JGI IMG/M metagenome (GOLD analysis project Ga0306923, IMG submission 203841) | Lab enrichment of tropical soil microbial communities from Luquillo Experimental Forest, Puerto Rico - statanox.12C.anox.44.000.108 (v2)... | ecosystem: Environmental > Terrestrial > Soil...
GTTTGAGCCGGTCGACAATATCGCGCGTCTCATCCAGGCTCAGTGTGGTCTGCGTCAGGTACCGCACCCGCGTCGGGTCGGGCAGCACCAGGTTGTCCACGTCATCCGTAGTCTCCACCAGGTAGCTGCGATCCGGCACTTCGCCCAGCGTGCCGATCACTTCATCGTGATCCTTATGGCCGATCAGCACGATGCTGAAACCGTCGCGAGCGAACCGCACCGCTTCCAGATGGACCTTCGTCACCAGCGGACAGGTGGCGTCGATGACTTCCAGCTTGCGCTCCTTCGCCTGCGCCCGTACCATCGGCGACACACCGTGCGCGCTGAAAATGGCGCGCGCACCCGAGGGCACCTCGTCGAGTTCCTCCACGAAAACCGCACCCGCTTCGCGCAGTTCCTCCACCACATGCTTGTTGTGGACGATCTCCTTGCGCACGTAAACCGGCGGCCCGTAAAGATCGAGCGCAATCTTAACCACATCGATCGCCCTGACGACCCCGGCGCAGAAGCCACGCGGCTTGAGCAGAAAAATCTTTTTCTCCGCGCCGAAATTTGGTGCGAAAGGCTTAAGAAGCATAGAAGTGATTGAGATCGATTATAACAGGTGGAACACAAACGTCGCAGGGCGTATGACAAACTGGTGCCATGATCGAGTGGACCGAAATCTGCTTGGTAGATGATTTGACCGTTCGATTGGTTACAAGTAATCTGGGTCTCCAGGCGATTCATTTCCGCCTTTCGGAGCCGGTCGAAGGTGAGCGCAACGATTCCAACCCGATCGCTCGCGAAACCGCCCGCCAGCTCGTTGCATATTTCGACGCCCGTTTGCGCCGCTTCGACCTCACGCTGGACCTTCAAGGCACACCGTTCCAGACCCGCGTCTGGCACGAACTGGAACGGATTCCGTACGGGGAAACCCGAAGCTACATGCGGATCGCCGAAGCCATCGGCGCCCCGAAAGCCGTCCGCGCCGTGGGCGCCGCCAACGGCGCTAATCCCATCCCGATCGTCATCCCCTGCCACCGCGTCATCGGCTCGACCGGACGGCTCACCGGCTACGGCGGAGGGCTCTCACTCAAGAAGCGCCTCCTTACGCTGGAAGGCGCCCTGGCTTTAGACTTGCGCTGGTAGCACGCATCTGCCGGATCTGCTCCAGCGCGCCCTCGAACGAAACCCCGGGAGTCTTTCTTTCGCCGTTCGCGACCGAGGTCGCCTCTAGCGCTAACGACTCCGCATCCTCGAACTGCCCCAGGTTGGCCAGCGCCATCGCCAGATCCACCCGGGTCTGTCCGCGTTGGGGATCGCCCGCCGGATACACCAAGTCCCCGTGTTGCACGATCCGCTTGCGCACTTGCACCGCGGCTTCCCAATCCTGCTTCTCTTCGTAGATCTCGGCCAGAGTCTCTAGCGCGTGCACATACGGCTCGCTGGTACCGCCATTTACAGTCTCTTCGTAGGCGACAAGGTCCAGCGCGGGGATTGCCGACGGCCGCCCGAGTGCGATTGCCATGCGCAGTTCTCCCTCGAGCATTCCGCTATCCGCCCCGTGCGCGGCAACCAGAAGTTCGCGGTAGCGCCCGATTTCAGCCCGCGCCTCGCCATGCCGATTCGGATCGTCGATCAGCGCCATCAAACGACCTGACAGAAGATTGAGCAGGGGTTGAACGGCATCTTCCGACCAGCTTTCCGCCAACGAAATCGCGCTCTGGAAGAGCAGCTCCGCCTGGCGAGGATTCCCTTTCGCCGTGATGCCTGCCGCGATCAGAGGGATCTGCCAGCCGATCTCGTCGCGATTTTCCCAACGCCGGGCGGCATCCAGTGCGCGCACCGCGAGGTCGAACGCCTCTCCGGCTCGGCCTTCTCGCACCGCGGATTCCGCCTTCTCGAAGAGTTCGTCGCCGCACGGCAACGTGTCGAGTTCCGACCTCAATGCGGGGTGCTTCGCCCGAATCAGTGTCTCGTACTTTGCGGCCTGCTCGTCCTGGCCCAGGCCCCGCGAACAGTTCGCCAGCGCGCCGTAGAGCACCGTGTCCTCCCACTCTGTCCTCAGGGCGCCGCTCGTCTCCACCCCCTTCAGCAACGCAAGAGCCTGGGGGCCACGGTTCGTTGACGAGAGAAAATTCGCATACATGGCCAACGTTGGCAGTTGGCTTTCACCACTGCTAACGGTGAGAATTTCCTGATAGACGGCTTCCGCCTCTTCGGTACGTCCCGCCTGTTGCAGTGTCTGCGCCAGCGCCTGACGCGCGCCTGCCGCCTGCTCCCGGTTTTCGCTGCGCGCGATCGCCTGCCGTTGCGCGGCGATGGCCTCATCGAATCTCTCATCCCGCTCCAGAACGCCGGCCAGGCTCTGCAGCATTTCGATCGCTTCCTGTGGGGTCGCCGCCTGCTGCACAGCGCGTCTGTAAATCGCCGCGGCCTCGCCAAACTGCTCCTCCCGCTCGAAATGCTGCGCCAGTTCCCGATCGCCCTGCTTCGCCGCCAGGTCGCGCAGTTTCCGCTTCCACTCCGCGGCGGCATCCGGATGCCCCAACTGTTGCTGGAGGCCGGAAAGACGCTCGTAAAGCTCCCTCGCGAAAAACGCTTCGGCGCCAAAACTCTCCTGACGGATGCGCGAGCCGGAATGGGGGACATCGTGCAGGAGGGCTCGCGCGGCCTCCGCTCTCTCCAGGTACTCCACGGCCTTCGGCAGGTTCTGGTCCTCTTGCCAGGAGGTCGCAATCGCCGCCAGCAACTGAACCCGCGCCGGACTTGTGACGCCCAGGCTCCCGGTGCGCTCGACCGCGGCCTGCAATACGGCCCGCGCTCGCGCCGTCCACCCGACCTCGGTGTAGGACTGCGCCACCGCGAGCGCCCATCCGGCAAACCGCGGTGAACTTACCGGGACCACATCCAGCAGGCGCCGGACGTCCTCGCGCAACGCCACCGCGTCGGCGAACCTGCCTTCGCTTCGCGCTTTGGGAATGGCCGAGAGTTTCGATTGCACCGGATCATCCTGGCTGCCCTGCCCGAATGCCGCGCAACAGAGGAAAACGAGCTCTGCGCCCCGCCTCATGGAGCTGTAGACCCCGCGGGCCGGACGGTAGTTCCCGAGCTGTTTCGGTTGCATCGCTGCGCCTTGACAGCATGCCGGAGTCCACACTCCGCCTTGCTGATGCGTAACGCCTTAGTGCCGTGGCCCGTGTGTTCCGCCTGCCACGGTGTGTCAACAGAAACGCCGCTAGACGCTCGCCGGAGATCCCGCGCGCGCCTGCGCCAGGACCTTATCGTCAAACTCGAAGCCCGCTGTCCGCGCCTTGTGATTCCGGACGTACCACTTGTACGTCTCCTTCAACCCGGTCTCAAACGGCGTCAGCTTCATCTTCAGGACGCGTGTCACCTTGCCGATATTCTCGGTAATCGGCGGCAGGTCATAATACTCCCCGAAATAGAACGGCTCGTTGAAGACGTTGCCCCCCGCCTGCGTGATCACATCACGCGGCACGCGGACCAAGGTCGGTTCCACGTTGGCGACCTTTGCCAGCTTCTCCACCAGCTCCACCTGCGTCACCGGCTTCGGATCACCGATATTGAACGCCTCGCCCACCGCGCGCGGCTCGTCCATCGCCTTCACCATCGCCGTCACGAGGTCGTTCACATAGACGAACTGCATCAGGCGGTGCCCATCGCCCGGGATGATGATCGACCGGCCGGCCCGCAGCCGGTCCCAGAAGAACTGTTCGCGGTAGTAGTTGGTGCGCGGACCGTAGACAAAGGGCGGCCGGAAAGTGACCACGGGCAGCCCGCTGGTGGCGTGCATCCGGAAAAGCATCCGCTCCGTCGTCGCCTTGTGGCCGGTATACGGAATCGGATGGTAATCCGGCGCCAACGGATCGCTTTCCTTGTGATTCAACCCGTCGCCATACGCGGCGACGCTGGACATAAAGACATAACGGGAGAGACGGTCGCCGCAGGCCCGGATGGTGGCCTCGACCTGCGCCGCCGTCGTGCCGCGTTCCCAATCGTATGCATTGTCGAATACTACGTCGAACCGGCGGCCGGACAGGGCTTCGCGCATAGCGTCGCCGTCGTTGCGGTCGGCCATAATGTTCTCGACACGTCTGCCGAAGTCGTGCTTGGGCTTGCGATGCAACACCGCAACCTCGTGCCCTTCCTTCAGCAACTCCTCCACCAGCGCTTTTCCGATGAAGAGAGTTCCCCCGATAACCAACACTTTCATAGGAGCTCCCTAGACACTACGACGCGACGGCGCGGAAACTGATTCCGTCCCGTGCCACCGCGTCTTCAAACAATACCGCTACTAATCGTAATATTCCAGGCCCAAATGCGTGATCAGGTCCTCGCCGCGCATCCAGCGCAGGGTGTTTTTCAGCTTCATGAGCTGAATGAAGATATCATGCTCGGGGTAAAGCTCCGGAGCATGCATCGGCGCTTTGAAGTAAAACGACAGCCATTCCTGAATGCCGCGCATCCCGGCGCGCTGCGCCAGGTCCATGAACAATACGATATCCAAAACCAGCGGCGCGGCCAAGATCGAATCGCGGCACAGGAAATTAATCTTGATCTGCATCGGGTAGCCCAGCCACCCGAAGATGTCGATGTTGTCCCAGCCTTCCTTGGCGTCCCCACGCGGCGGATAATACTCAATTCTCACCTTGTGGTAGAACTCCTTGTAGAGGTCGGGGTAAAGCTCGCCCTGCAGAATGTGCTCCAGCGCCGAGCTCTTGCTGACTTCCTTCGACCGGAAACTGCCCGGTTCGTCAAGCACTTCGCCGTCGCGATTGCCGAGAATGTTGGTCGAAAACCAGCCGTTCAACCCCAGCAGCCGGCTCTTCAACCCCGGCGCGATCAGCGTCTTCATGAACGTCTGGCCGCTCTTATAATCCTTGCCGCATACCGGCAGGTTCATGTTGCGGGCCAGTTCCAGCAGGGCCGGCATGTCGCTGGTCAGGTGCGGCGCGCCATTGGCGTAGCCGACGCCGCTCTTGAGCGCGGCATAGGCGTAAATCTGGCTCGGCGAGATCTCCGGATCGTTCTTCTGCAGCCCGCACTCGAAGTCCTTCAGCGTGGCATGCACCGGCGCCGCCTCGTGATAAACCTCGGTGGACCCGCACCAGATCATCGTGGTTCGCGATACCCCGGTCCGCTCCTTGAACTTGCGGATGTCGTCCATGACCATCTCCGCATAGTCCATTTTGGAGCCTCCCGTCTTCACGTTCGGGCCCTTGATCCGCTTCACGAAGTTCTGGTCGAAGACGGCTTTCATCGGCTGAATGGCCGAGAGCGGTCCTTTAACCTGATCGAGCAGCGACGTCTCGAGCACGCCGGCCTTCATCGCCGCTTCGTAAGCGTTATCCTCAAAAATGTCCCAGCAGCCCACCTCGATGTCCGACATTTTGGCGAGCGGCACGAAATCTTTGATTGCAGGACTCCGCCCCTCGGTTCTCTTGCCCAACCGGATGGTACCCAACTGAGTGAGCGACCCAATTGGCTTCCCCAACCCGAGCTTGAACGCTTCGAGCCCGGCGATGAAGGTCGTCGTCACCGCGCCCATTCCGGGAATCAACACTCCCAGTTTGCCTTCGGCAGGCGCAATTTGGACGTTGTCTTTATTCGGCAAATGGTTCTCCTCTAAGACCAAAATGCTATAATACCAACTCCATGCGAGACCGCGCGACGGCAACGCTCACTACGGTTGTCGTAGACGACGAACAACTGGCTTGTGACGAGCTTGCCTTCCTACTCAAGGATTTCCCGGAAATCGAAGTAATTGCAAGGGGTTCCAACGGTTTGGAGGCGGTAGATCTGATCCGGAAGCTGGAGCCGGAATTAGTTTTTTTGGATGTAAATATGCCTGGTCTGGACGGCCTCGGAGTGGTCCGGCGCCTGCGCGATCAGGATATTGAGCTCCCCCACTTCATCTTCGTCACCGCCTACGATCAGTACGCCGTGGAGGCCTTCCGCCTCGAGGCCATGGACTATCTTCTGAAGCCCGTGGAGCGCGGCCGTCTCGCCGAAACCATCGAGCGCGCACGCCGCGCCATCCAGGAAAAGCGGACCCCCGAAGTCCCGGCCGCGGCCCCCAAAAGCCCATCTTCAGCCGCCACGCGCACGAAGCTGCTAGTGCGCGCCAACAGCCGGAACTTCATCGTGGACGCCAATGAAGTGATCTATGCCACCATCGACGATGGCCTGATCACCCTGGTCACCACTAATCTCGAAGGCCACTCCAACTACCGCACCATCGAGGATCTCCAGGCGAATCTGGATCGCGAGATGTTCTGGCGTGTGCATCGCTCCTACCTGGTCAACATTAACCGCATCAAGGAAGTCGTGCCCTGGTTCAAATCCAGCTACCAGCTCCGCATGGATGACAAAAAGCACACCGAAATCCCCGTCAGCCGCGTGCAAACCCGCCGACTGCGGGAGCTCTTCAAGCTGTAACGAACCTCACCACTACCGACACCCGGCGATTCCGCGCGTCGAAACGGTCTTTTTCATTGAACGGTCTCTGATCGGCGAAGCCGCGCACTTCCACCACCTGTTCCGTCCGTATTCCATACAGATGCAGCAGGCGCCGCGCCGCGTTAGCGCGATCCGCCGCCAGTTCCCAATTGCTATACCCTTCCGCCGGCCGCGCATTGCGGAATGGCTTGGCGTCGGTGTGTCCTTCGATCACCAGACTGTTCGGCAGGCTGCCAATTTCCCGCGCCAGCACCAGCAGCAATTCCTCGCCCGCCCTCGTCGGCGCCGGACTCCCGCTCACGAAGAACATGCCCTGATCGTTTTCCAGCAGGTCGATCCGCAAACCCTCGCCCGTTACACTGAACTTTACGTTATCGCGCAGTTTGCTGAACTCCGGCATCGCGCGCAAAGCCTGTTCCAGCTTGCGCCGGATGTCGTTCACGTCGTCCCGGCGCAGGCTCAGCCCCTCGCCCGAATTGGCCGGTCCCGCCCCCAGCGTACGCGTGAATCCACGTGGATCGCGAAAATATCCGCTGACCGAGCCCCTCACTTTCGTGCTCGAATTCATCAGCCACAATACAATGAAAAGCGCCATCAACGCCGTCACGAAATCCGCGTAGGCCACCTTCCATGCGCCGCTCCCGGAGCGGTGGCCCGGCGCCTGCCGGAAGCGAATCTGCACACGCTGCGCCCCGTCTTCAGGCAGACTGAGTTTGGGCATCGGCCGCCTCCGGGGTGTTCGCATTCGGCAGCGGCGGAATCTTTGCGTCGCGCTTGATCGAGATTTCCATATCCTGGAACGACGGTCTGAGATCCACCGGAACCGAGCGCCGCGCGTACTCCACCGCCAGAATCGGCGACGCTCCGCGCGCGAAAGCCACAATCGCAATCCGCAGCACATGCAGCAGCTGCGCTTCGGTCTCCCCGAGTGTCTGTAGCCGGGCCGCTACCGGGCCCACCACCCCATAACAAAGCAGGATGCCCAGGAACGTCCCCACCAGCGCGGCTGCTACCTTCTGGCCCACCGCCTCCGGCGCACCCCCGATGGCCTGCATCGTGATCACCACGCCCAATACCGCGGCCACAATTCCCAGACCCGGCAGCGCATCCGCTACGGCATGCAGCGAGTTCACCGGCTCCTGGCGGCCGCGCCGCTGCGCTTCGATATCCAGTTCCATCAACTGGTCCAGTTCGTTGGCGGTGGTAACCCCCACCACCAGCATGCGCAGCGAATCGCACACGAACGCGCACGTCATCGGATCCTTTAGGAAATCCGGATGGTTGGCAAAGATGCGGCTGCCGCGCGGATCCTCCACGTCGCTCTCGAACCCCATCGCACCCGCGCGCTGCATGTAGCAGAAGATTTCGTACAGCATCCGCATGTACCGCAGGAAACTCTGTGGATTATGCGGCGGCGGACGAAACGCTGCCAGCGCGCCACGGCACATCCGAAAGATCACCGCCGGCGGATTCGCCACCATCACAATCCCCGCAGCCGCGCCGCCTACAATCAGCAGTTCCGCCGGTTGTAGCAGCACGTAAAGATTCCCATGTTCCAGCAAAAAGCCGCCGACAACGGCGGCGAAAACTACTGCAATCCCGATTAATGCATGCATCCGGTTCTCATATCGGCAAAGTCTTGCCGCTCTTGAACCGGCCCTATCTCCGCCCCACGAGATTCTTCAGCCTCCCCAGATCGATCCCCACGCTATCCACTACCGAAACCGCGTCGCCCTTCGCGGTCTCGATCACCACGTCCTGGAACGTCACGTCCTTCGCGTTCGTAATCTTCATGCCGGTCTCGGCCTGAATCCGCACGCCCGTGAACGTGATGTTCTCGATCGGCATCTCCTTCAACCCCGTGATCTGCCCCGCCGTCTTCGATCCGCGCGCCGTGATGTTGCTGAACCGGAAGTCACGCAGCCGCGGTGTCCCCTCGCCTACCGGGAACAAATCGCCCGGCTTGTCCGTGCCCGAGTAGAAGCTGGTAAGCGTGAACGCGCTCAACACATCCTGCATCACCACGTTCGACACCACAAAGCCCTCGACGATGCCGCCCCGCCCACGCTGCGATTTCACCCGGATCCCCACGTCCGTCCCCTGGAACACGCAATTGCTCACCACCACGTTGCGCACTCCGCCCGACATTTCGCTCCCGATCGTCACCCCGCCGTGGCCTTTCAGCATCACGCAATTGGTGATCGTGATGTTCTCGTCCGGCCGCCCTACACGGCGCCCCGCTTCATCCTTCCCCGATTTCAAGGTGACGCAATCGTCCCCTACATCGATCCGCGAATTCAGAATCTGCACATTGCGGCAGCTCTCCGGATTGATTCCGTCGGTATTCGGCGAAGGCACCGGATTTTCGATCGTGATTCCGTCGATTCGCACAAACTCGCAAAGCAGCGGATTGACCGTCCACGACGCCGAGTTGATCAGGTGCAGCCCTTCGATCACCACGTGTTTCGACCGCACCAGCTTGATCATGTGCGGACGCCCGTATTCCAGCTTCGCCAATTCCGCGCGCTCCGCCGCCGTACGCTGCTCCGGCGCGATCTTGCGGCGATCCGGCCATCCCATGCGTTTCCACCAGACCTGGCCCTGTCCGTCGATCGTGCCCCGCCCGCGAATCGTAATGTGTTCGGCGCCGTCGGCGTAGATCAGCGAGCTGTATTCCTTCTTCTCGCCCCACACGTTTTCGCGGAGAGGATAATCTTCCGGATCCGGACTCCCCAACAGGGTCGCGCCTGCCTCCACGTCCAGCGTCACATTGCTCTTCAGCGTCAGCGCACCCGTCAGGTAGCGTCCCGGCGATATCACCACTGTGCCGCCGCCCTCCTTGGCCGCCGCGTCGATGGCGCGCGCGATCGCGGCCGTGTCCTTCTTCTTCCCGTCTCCTGCCGCTCCGAACGCCTTGACGTCGAACTCGGCGCTCCACGAGCATGCGGCCAGGAGGCCAACCAGCCCAACCCGGCAAGTCGATTTCATGCGTCTATAATAGCGAGCAGATGAAGGTCATTGCGGTCTTTTTATTTGCCTTTACCCTGCGCGCCGCCGATCGTGAATTCGTCGTCGCCCCCGATGGTCCCTACAAGACGGTGCAGGCCGCGGTGGATGCCGCGCCGCCCCACTCCGTCATCCACATCCGGCCCGGCACTTACAAAGAGCGCGTCGTCGTCCCCTACGAGAAGCCCCATCTCACCTTCCGCGGCGACGACGCCCGGTCTACCGTGATCACTTTCGACGCGCACGCCGGGCAGCCCGGCCCCAAAGGTCCCATCAACACCTTCGCCACGCCAACGGTCTTCATCCAGACCAATGATTTCACTGCCGAGAGCCTGACCTTCGCAAATTCCGCCGGCAACGTCGGCCAGGCCGTCGCGCTGACCATCATGGGCGACCGCGGCGCCTTCCGTAACTGCCGTTTCCTCGGCTATCAGGACACGCTTCTTCCGCAAGCCGGCCGCCAGTATTTCGAGCGCTGTTACATCGAAGGCGCCACCGATTTCATTTTTGGCGGCTCCGTCGCGTGGTTCGATCACTGCGAGATCCGCGCCACCGCCAACGGCTACCTGACCGCCGCCAATACCACCAAAGATCAAACCAACGGTTACATTTTCGACCATTGCACCATCACCGGCGCGCCCAACGCCAAGACCTTTCTCGGACGCCCCTGGAGACCCTGGGCCGCCACGGTCTTCCTCAACAGCGAAATCACCGACGTGCTTCGCCCCGAGGGTTGGAACAACTGGAACGACCCCACTCGCGAGCAGACCGTCCGCTACGCCGAGTATCCGGCGCCAAAAGGCCGGGTGCCGTGGGCCAAAGCGCTGACCGGCGCCGAAGCCGCCCAGTACACCATAGAGAAGGTGCTCTCCGGCCTCGATGGCTGGAATCCGAAGACCGGCGCCGTCCGCAAGTCCGTCAAGATCGTCCAGGCCAAGGCCGGCAAGACTCCGGCACCCCCGCGCTATCGCAACGTGATCGCCGACCCTGATGGCGTCCACCACGCCGTTTGGGCCAACGGCAAACAACTCGCCCACGCGTCATCGCGAGACCTGCAGACATGGTCCGCGCCCCAAACCATCGACATCATGGCCAACCGGAACGCGCTCGATCTCGAATCGCCGAACCTCTTCTACGACGATTCAACCGCGCAGTTCATCGTCACCTGGTCCTGCACGCTGGCGCGCAACGCCATTCAAGCCTTTCAGGAGGACGTCGAGCATAATCCGCGGATCTGGTACGCCACCACGAAGGACTTCACCACC
>Ga0306923_10007749_pt1 | contig 10736 bp, 8 predicted proteins | sample sta12Can44000108_FD_203841 | JGI IMG/M metagenome (GOLD analysis project Ga0306923, IMG submission 203841) | Lab enrichment of tropical soil microbial communities from Luquillo Experimental Forest, Puerto Rico - statanox.12C.anox.44.000.108 (v2)... | ecosystem: Environmental > Terrestrial > Soil...
ACGTGGACGGCGGATGAAGCCCGGGCTGTACTAAGCCCCGACGAGTTTAAAGTGGCGGCGCTGCACTTCGGCATTAACGAAGTGGGTCAGATGCAGCACAATCCGGCAAAAAATGTGCTACGGATCGACATGCTGTCGGACGAAATTGCGGGCAAGATGGGCCGCGACATAACCGATGTGCTCGACCTGCTGGCGATTGCTCGCGCCGATCTGAACGCCGCGCGGCTGCTTCGTCCCACGCCTTATATCGACAAAACGATTTACACGAGCTGGAACGCACTTTGTATCTCGGCATACCTTCATTTCGCGCGGGTGACGCGACGGGCGGACACACGCCAGTTTGCGCTACGTTCACTGGATCGGATACTCGCCGAGGCATGGAATCAGGAGCGTGGACTGGCGCACGTTCTTGCCTACAGCGATGCCTTGGCTGACAAGCGATTCGTCCGGGGATTGCTGGACGATTATGCATATACGTCCATCGCCTGTCTGGATGCCTATGAGATCAGCGGTGACGTGAGCTACTTCCGGTTTGCACAGCAGATTGCCGACGAGTTGATTGGCCGTTTCGCGGATACAACTTCGGGCGGATTTTTCGATACTGAGCCGTCAATTGAAGAAAAGCTGAAGCTCGGTGCGCTCACGGCCCGACGGAAGCCGTATCAGGATGCTCCTACACCCGCCGGCAATCCCTGTGCTGCGATTGCTCTTTTGCGACTATATGCCTATACCAGCGACGCAAAGTATCGCGCAAAGGCGGAGGACACGCTCGAGGTTTTTGCGGGTGCGGCGGAGCAGTTTGGCATTTACGCCGGAACCTATGGCATCGCGGGCACGTGGCTGGCCCGCCCGCACGCACAAGTCGTGGTGGTTGGCGAGGATGAGAGAGCCGAGGAGCTACTGAAGGCTGCGAGCGCTCCATTTGCACTGAATTTGTCGGTCGTGCACCTGACCGATAGCGAAGCTGTTGGGCAGAACCTGCCGCCGGCGCTGGCGGAGACGATTCCCAATCTGCCGATGCTGAAAGAGAAGAAATCGTTCGCCGTGGTGTGCACAAACTTCAGTTGCCGACCGCCGATTGATGCTCCGAAGGCACTGACAGCGATGTTAAAAGAGGCGATCGTGGCTCACTAAGGCACGCCTCGATTTGCCGATAGCAGAAACCGTGGTGACCCTCATCTCGGCCAGGGGAGTGGGCGCCAGCTCCGGATCTGAGTGGCAGGATAAACTTTGTCCTGCCCTCTGGGTCGGACTGATTGAAATGGCGTGGGGTGAGGGTTTCGATCAATACGCTTCGTCGAGCAGTTCGATCACGTGCGCCACACGTGCTGTCATCTTGTGACGCTGAATTCCAGCGCGAAACTGCAACATGCAGCCGACATTCGCCGTGGCGATGATTTCCGGCTCGATGCTGGCGACGTAACCCATTTTCTCGTCAAGCACCTTCATCGAGAGTTCGTTCTGTACGACGTTGTAAACGCCCGCGCTGCCGCAGCAGGAATCCGGCCGCGGCGACTCAACCACCTCGGCGCCAACTTGTCGCAGTAGCTGTCGTGGTGCCGAGCGTACTCCTTGAGCGTGAACAAGATGGCAGGAATCCTGATACGTAACTCGTGCGCCGAGCTTGCGTCGGGGTTGGCGCAGGCCGATCGCGGCAAGATATTCGTTAATGTCTTGGGCCTTGGCGGTGAACTGGCTAGCCCGCTCCGAGTAGTTCGCATTGCCTTCGAGCAGCGCGGCGTATTCCTTTAGTGTCGACCCGCAACCCGCGGAGTTAGTCACAATCGCGTCAAACTCAGGGCTGAGCATGGCATCGATGTTGCGTCGGGCTTGCGCGCGGGCGAGGTCGAGGAGTCCGGCATGCAATTGCAATGCCCCGCAGCACGACTGCTTCTCTGGAACGTGAACTTCAATACCGTTCTTTGTCAGCACTCGGATAGTGGCGCGATTCAGCTCGGCGAACGCGACGCTTGCAACGCAACCAACCAGGAAGGCCACTCGGCCTCTGGGTTCCCCTTCAGCCGGAAACACTCGACCGAGGTCAGAAAATGAGAACCTGCTGTCGATGCGGGGCGAGAGGGTATCGAGGTCCGCCATCCCCAACAATTTGAGAAGCCCGGTGGCACGCGCAAGCGACTGCAGTCCCGACCGCTGATAGAAACGAACGAAACGCGCGTGAGTCGCAAGACGACCAAACGATGGCAGAATGTCAGCGTAGAAATGCTTTCGCACCCAGGTCGCCATCCGAGGGCGTTGATAGTTCTCTGCAATTTGCGCCCGTGCGCGCTCCAGGAGACTGCCATAGGCAACGCCTGAAGGACAGGCGGTCTGACAGTTCAAGCAGCCTAAGCACCGATCGATGTGAGTGACAAACGAATCGCCTAGCGCCAGCCGACCTTCGTCCACCTGAATGATCTGGTAGATGCGGCCGCGGGGCGAGTCCATTTCGGTGCCGAGCGCGCGGTAGGTCGGGCACTGGTCGAGGCATAACCCGCAATGCACGCAGCGGGAATACAAGTCCCAGTTCGGCTTCTCGTGTGGAGAGAAGTTGGAAGGGCGCGATTCGATCCCAGCTGGTGCGGTGCTCAAAAGATGTCCCTCCCTCGCAGCACGTTGTTGGGGTCGAGGGCCTGCTTCACGGCGCGCATGCTCGCTAGGTTTGCCGGGGCGATGGGCCAGGGATTCGCTGCGCCATCGACTTTCATGGTGATGCTTTCGTCAAGATTCCCGCGCAAGGCGTCGACGACGACCCTCAGAGCGTCGGACGCTCCGGGTTTACGATCCCACACCAGCGCTTGAATGTGCCCCACACCGATCCGGCCCGTCATACCGACTTCGACTTCATCGGTCGAAGCGACGCCTTGAAGAGTCTCGATAACGCGTATCGCATCGTGAGGCGGTACGGTGATGCTGAGGCGATGGTTCGTATCCCACGCCATATCGTCGTCGGCACGATCTCTGCGTTGAGGAAAATCCTGCAACGCGCGCCACATCCTGCGCTCTTCATCGCCCTCAAGTTCGCGCGTGATTGCCGAGCTGAGTTCTTTCTGATATCTCGACAGCACCGCATCGCTGCCGGCGCCACGAACGCAGATCAGCCACGCGTCGTCGGCCCTCTCGGGCCGCATTATCTTGCGGGCAACGGGAGATACGAGTTCAAGACACATAGGCGAGAGTGGCGAGCGAACCACACGATCGCGGAAGGCGACGGCTTCTTCAGCACTTACGAATTCGGCGAGGAACGTTCGCGTCTGTCTGGGCGCAGGAAATAACTTGAAGCTTGCGCAGGTGATTACGGCCAACGTTCCATAGCTTCCGATCAGCAGCTTCATCAGATCGTAGCCGGCAACGTTCTTCACGACCCGACCGCCGCCTTTTGCGCGTCGTCCATCACCGGTTACGAAGTGAACGCCGATGCAGTAGTCCCGCACCGCTCCGTAACCGTGACGCAGTGGCCCATGGCCCGCGGTGGCCAACAGTTCGCCAACGGTGCAACGCTCGGGGATGGAAGGATCGCCTGCAAACATCAGGTTGTCGGCGCCGACCATCGCATTCAGTTGCGAAATCGTGGTGCCCGCACCGACGCCAACGGTGAGGTCAGCATGGTCGTAGTGATCGATCTGCGTGAGCCGATTGACGTGCAGCAGTATATCGACATGTAACTCGGCGGCATTGCGTTCGGTTGAACCTCCCACAGGACCCACCGCAAGCCGGTGCTGGTTGGCAAGGGCCAGTATTGCTGTGACCTCTTCGGTTGACGCAGGACTGACGTATACTCCGCCACCCGGTCGCTCACGGACATATTCATCGCCGCAAATTCCACGCAGCTCGCGCACTAAATCGAAGGAAACGGCCGTGGCGCTCACATGCCCTCCGCCATTAACAGCGGGTTGGTGGATGGGCCACTAGTCTCGCGGCACATGCGTGTAGTAGGAAACAGCTTGCCTGGATTTAACACACCCGCAGCGTTGAAGGCATTGCGCAAACTGAGCATAACGTCGAGGTCGTCGTTGGTGAAGAGCAGCGGCATGAGATTGCGCTTCTCAAGTCCGACACCGTGCTCGCCGGTAATCGATCCACCCATGGAGACACAACACTCAAGAATTTCGGTGCCGGCCGCCTGCACCATTTCTAACTGCTCAGGGTCACGCGGATCGAACAAGATCAGCGGGTGCAGATTGCCGTCACCCGCATGAAAGATGTTGCCGATGCGCAAGCCGTATTTCTTCGCCACGCCTTCGATGAACTGCAGGACTGTGGGGATCTTCGTGCGTGGAACCACGCCGTCTTGCGAATAATATGAGGGAGCCAACCTCCCCAACGCTGCGAAGGCGTTCTTGCGGCCCTTCCATAGGAGCTCACGTTCGTTCTCGTCTCTGGCGCGGCGCACCTCGCGCGCTTTTTGCTGGAAGCAGACTTGGCGAACGGCTTCGGCCTGCTCCTCTACTTGCTCGGCCAAGCCCTCGAGTTCAATCAGCAAAACGGCGCCAGCATCAAGGGGGTAGCCGGCATGACAAGCTGCCTCAACGGCGCGAAGCGTCCAGCCATCGAGCATCTCCAGTGCGGCCGGAGTTATTCCCGCAGCGGTGATTGCCGAGACCGTCCGTGCTCCATCGTCTACTGTCTCAAAGATCCCGAGAAGCGTGGCGACGCGTTCAGGGCGCCGCAACAGACGTACTGTAATTTCTGTGGCGATGCCCACCGTTCCTTCGGAGCCGACACAAAATCCCGTCAGGTCGAAGCCGTTGTTTTCAGCCGCTTTCCCGCCGAAACGAACGATTTCGCCGCTCGGCAACACGACGGTCAACCCGGTTACGTGGTTTACGGTCACCCCGTAAGCCAGAGTGTGTGGACCTCCAGAGTTCTCGGCCACATTGCCGCCTATGGTGCAAGCCTTCTGGCTCGACGGGTCAGGGGCGAAGTAGAGCCCAAGGTGTGCCACATTGTCGGATAGTTGCTGATTCACTACTCCCGGCTGGACCACCGCACGCATGTTCTCGGCGTCCACCTCGAGAATATGATTCATTCGCGCGAAGGCGAGCACAATGCCGCCTTTAGGTGCGATGGCCCCGCCGCTTAATCCGGTACCCGCGCCACGGGCCACAACCGGAAATCCGGCTGAACCGGCCAGCTTCATTATCTCAGCTACGTGGTCGGTGTTTTGTGGAAACACGACAGCGGCGGGCGTGCATTTGCGCACACCTGCGTCGTATTCGTAGAGCATCAGGTCTTCGGGACGGTCGAGAACTGCATCACGCCCCGCGATCTTCCGGAGCTGGACGACCACCGTCGGGAGGTGCATAGGACGCCACTGAGTTTAGCACCGCGACGCGTCCGGCGCGGTGATCTTAAGCTGCCTAGCTCACCGACGTTTGGATATAGGCGCGCATCATGTCGGCTTCGCCGGCTTTTTCTTCAAGGGTGTGCCGCATCAGGTCGCGTAACGAAAGGAAGCCAACGAGCGTGCCTCCGTCGCAGACGGGAAGGTGGCGGATGCCGTGCGTCTGCATCATCACCATGGCGTCTTCGCAACTGGAGTTGGGCGCGAGAGTGCGCAGCGTGGTGCTCATGACTTCGGCAATGGGGGTGTGCTGCGGATCGAGCTGTCGGGTCACCACCTTGCTCATGATGTCACGCTCGGAGAAGATGCCCACCAAGGTAGTACCATCCAACACGGGCAACGCGCCTACATTGCATTCCACCATATATTTTGCGGCTTCAAAGACCGTCTGGTGAGGTTGCACGTAGTGGATGGTGCGGTTGATTAGCAAGTCTCGAATTGTCGCCATAGCGCCTCCAGCGAAGTAGGGCCCTCGTCATTGCGGGGAGTATAGTCCCTGCATTGGCGTAATGAAAAGAGAGAATATTGGGCCGCCTAGCTTGATCACCATGGCTCGCCCCGAGCGATTCTGCGCTGGTGGCTACTGCTCGGATGCCATTTTTGCGGCGAGGCTGTTCTATGTCCCTGATTCTGGAGAAGTCAGAGAACGAGGAGTGTGATCACGAGACTTTTCAGCGGACGTACTGCTATCCTCAACGATTGACCCCAACAGCATTGACGCACCTAGGGAGGACGAAATCCGCATGGCGATCAGCATGGAAGGACGTAACGTGGTGGTGTTTGGCGTGGCCAACAAGCGCAGCATTGCGTGGGCCATTGCGCTGCAGATGCAGCAGGCAGGAGCGCGACTGGCAATCACATACCAGAACGAGCGCCTGAAGCAAGAGGCTGATGATCTCATCGCGGCGCTGCCCAATGCGCAAGCCTTCCAGTGTGACGTTTCCAGCGACGAAGAAATAGCCAAGCTGTTTGAAGAGCTCAAAGCCAACTACGGCAAGTTAGATGCCGTGGTGCATTCGGTCGCCTATGCTCCCGCCGAAGCGCTCAAAGACGAGTTTGTGCAGACGAGTCGAGAGGCCTTTCGCATTGCGCTCGATACCAGTGCGTATTCGCTAGTGGCTTTGGCCCGTGCCGCCACTATTCTGATGACCGACGGAGGAAGCATCGTGACGCTCACCTATTACGGTGCTGAGAAAGTCGTCCCCAAGTACAACGTGATGGGCGTAGCCAAGGCCGCGCTGGAAGCCTGCGTTCGCTACCTCGCGTACGACCTCGGCAAGCACAAGATTCGCGTCAACGCGATTTCGGCGGGCCCGATCAAGACACTTGCGGCGCGCGGCATCGGGAGCCTGGGCGAGATGATGAAGACTCAGGCCGAGAAGTCTCCTCTGCAGCGGAATATCGACGTGAATGAGGTTGCCGCGACCGCGGTGTTTCTGGCCAGTGAAGGGGGAACTGGTATCACGGGAGAAACGATCTACGTGGACTGCGGGTACAACATTATGGGGTTCTGAAACAACGGCTCGTTGCTAGTGATAGTCTGCAGCGATGCGGAAGAGTGCAAACTAGATGATTCGAGATCAAGGCTGGTCAAGCCGCCGTCTTTTTAGATCTGGCCGCCGGCAATGTCACTGTCAGCCTTTAGCGGCAACTAGTCGCGCCCGTCTTGCGGGACTACGATCAGGAACAAATACTGCCAGCAACACGAAACTGTTCGACGCAATCAGCGGCAAAACAAATACCAGCGTACCAGTTGGCCGCTCATCGCGGTTGAGAGAACGAATATGGTTAGTTACTGCCGGTTTTCCTCCCAAAGGCCGTTGCCAAGGCTAATCTGGCTCAGCCGATCTTGCGATTGACAGTTCGGTTCACACGCTCGGACTCACCGGCAATGATATTAAATACCCCGGTGTAGGCTGGTCAGGCTCCGCCCGCCTCTGTTCCGAATCTCGAAGTGTCGAGCAGCAAATCTTCCCGGGTGAGTTCCAAGGCGCAGCGGATTTTCGTCTGCGGCGTCTGTTTCATTCGCTTAAAGTCGGACTCAGTGAGCCGCTGTGAGTCGCGATCGGCCCGCGCCGCCTCCTCAATCTGGGGTAAGTATCTGTCTTGTTCCTATCGCGTCACTCTCCTGGCGGGAACAATTTGAATTCGCGCCTCACTTTCGGTGTCGGGCCGCGGACAGTAGAACCCGCCCCTCCGCTATGCCGATGAAATGGCGACGATCAGCGTGACTTTCCGCTCCCTCTCCCCCGCTCGCTCAATCCTAATTTCCGCATCACACTCCGCCACCAACCGTGGAAACTTCTCTCCCCACTCAATCAGTACGAGGTTGTGTTCTTCCGCGAAGAGATCGTCCAAGCCAAGCGTTTCTAGCTCGCGCTGGGTGTTTATGCGGTATAGATCGACGTGATACAGCGTCAACTCGGGCCCGCGATATTCGTGGATCAACGTGAATGTGGGACTCGTGACCTCGTCCTGCGAAGCAGCTGCGAGCCCTTCCGCAATGCCTTTGACCAGAGTCGTTTTCCCTGCTCCCAGATCGCCATGGAGGATGACCATATGCAAATCTTTGACTTTTGACGCCAGTTCGCGGCCGAGGCTAATGGTCTCGTCTGCTGAGCGAGTAATGTACTCAACGGAGCTCATCCGCTGATGCGCGCCGTACTCTCGTTGGCCCAGCGTGTGGCCCTCCGAAACGCCTCCGGCAATCCGATGAGCAGATCGGTAGCCACCAGCGAGTGTTCACCGAACGTCTCGGCGGCCACGTCCCCCGCGAGGCCGTGGAGATAAGCAGCGGCAACTGCCGCGCGCGGAGCGTCATTCGGCATCTGCGCCAAGATGCCCGCGGTCATACCGGTCAAAATATCGCCCGTGCCGCCGGTGGCCATGCCTGGATTTCCCGTGGGATTCAACCAGGCGGTTCCGTCCGGCAGCGCGATGATCGTGAGATTGCCCTTCAAAACTAACACCAGCTTATGTTCTCGCGCGAAACTGCGAGCAACATTTAGCCGGTCCGCTTGTACAGCCTTGGTCGAGATGGCAGCTAGCCGCCCCATTTCTCCGGGATGCGGCGTGAGTACAAGCGCGCGCTTGCTGCCGTCGAGCAGTTCAGTTTTGCCGTCAAAGGCGTTGAGTCCATCGGCGTCGATCACCAGCGGACACTTCAACGTGCCGGCCGCTTCTTGAACAAACTCGACTGTCCCGGGGTGCCTGCCTATACCCGGACCGATTGCCACCACAGTCATGGTCGAGGCTAATTGCTGGAGCGTGCCGCTCTTCGCAGATGCGACGCTGATGCCTCCGGTGTCGGTTTCCGGCAACGGCTCAGTCATCAGTTCGGCCGCGAATCCCGCAACGTTTGGCAGAGCACTTTTGGCCGTCGCCACGGTGACCAAGCCCGCTCCTGAACGATAGGCGGCCATGCCGGCCATCGCCGCGGCACCGGACTTTCCAACCGAACCGCCGACGATCAACACATGGCCGTACATGGCCTTATTGCTGTCCACCGGGCGTGGCGCCAGCAGCGAAGCGAAATCACGCGGTGTCGTGACTTCCAACTTGAGCTTCGACTCAATCGCGGCATCCGGTGAACCGATCGGCGCAACGATCACTGGCCCGCACGTCAGTTGACCAAACACGTGTGCCGGGCGTGGAGCGGTAAATGTCACGATGCCATGGGCTCGTGCAATTCCCTCGCCTGCCTGCGCGGTCATAGCATCCGAGTCAGCCCCCGACGGAATATCGACCGCTATGATCGGCTTGCCGCCGTCATTCATCGCCGCGATCGCATCGGCGAACAGACCCTTGACCGGAGGTTTGAATCCCGTGCCCAGAACCGCATCAACGATCAGGCTGCAGTTCGGCAGACTGCGCGTTGATTCGGCATGAAGCTCCTGCGAGGTCTGCACCACGATCGGCCGTACCGGCAACTGTTCAAACATCGCGGCGGCATCGCCCTTCAGTTCACGCGGCGATGCGAGCAACAGCACTTCAACGACGCGTCCGGTGCGATGAAGCTTGCGAGCCACAACAAATCCGTCGCCACCGTTGTTGCCCTTGCCGCAAACGACGACGATGCGGTCTAAATCTCTGTAGTTGTCGAGAATGAATTGCGCCACCGCACTGCCAGCATTCTCCATAAGCGTCAGCGAAGGCACGCCGAACTTCTCGGTACTGGCGCGATCGATCTCGCGCATTTCAGCTGCGGTCGTAATTTTCATGGTGTTCTGAGGCCGACTCCTCCAGCTTTCGCAGCCCTTCGGTATCGCCCATTGCGATTAAGTGGTCGCCTATATGGATCACTTCGTCGGGAGAAGGATTGAAGCGCATCGCAGTGCGCTCGCCTTTGATGGCAAGCACGATTACACCCAGCTCCTGCCGAATGCGGGAGCCTTCCAGGGTCTTTCCCGCGAAGCGCGCTCCCTTCTCGACTTTCACTTCCTCGATCTCCAGTGGACGTTGCTGATTCATGGCGGTGTCGAAGAAGTCCACGACGTTAGGCCGGATGAAGGTTTGCGCGATGCGGTATCCGGCGAAGCGATAGGGCGAGACGATCGAGTCGGCCCCGGCGGTAGCAAGGTGCTTTTCTGCGTCTTCTTCGGACGCACGCGCGATGATTTTGATCTTGGGATTCAGGCTACGCGCCGTGAGAATGATGTAGATATTGATAGCATCGGTAGTCGTCGCTGCCACCAGACCGCGCGCATGTTCGATACGAACTTCCTGCAGCACATGAGACTGAGTGGCATCGCCCCTTAGAGTCAGCCAGCCTTCGGAGGAGTATTTCTGAAGCTTTTCTCCGTTGGTGTCAACCAGGACGAATGGCAAAGGCCGGCGAGCCAGTTCTCTGGCGGCGCTGCGACCAACGCGACCAGCTCCACAAATGATGTAATGCCCCGTCAGCCGGCTGATTTCGCGCTCCACTCTTCTCCTGCCAAATACCGATTGAAGCTCGAATTCTAGCAAAGTGCGGGAGGCGCCTCCGACGAGCAAAAGAACCAGTCCGACACCCGTGATGATGATGAAACTGTTGAATAGCCGACCGCCATGCGAGAGCGGATGAATCTCTCCGTATCCGATGCTGGTGATAGTAGTCAGCACCATGTAGAAGCCGTCGAAGTAGCTCCATCCCTCGATAAGATGGAAGCCGGCGATCCCCATCATGACCAGCAGCACCAGTAGGATCACGAGCAGCTTAAGATTGAACGGAATCTTCACGCCAGCCATTCTGCGCGAAGCTGGCCGGCTCGTGCAACGACATCGCGCGCATCCGAGTGACAAAGCAAAATGCCCTTCCCGGCCAAGAAGGGCATGCTGTCATTTGGCCGGGCGAATCAGTCAGCCGGAACCGCATCTGGAGGCGCATCGAGGGCCTGCACGCGACTGTGATGCCGTC
>Ga0306923_10007751_pt1 | contig 10734 bp, 9 predicted proteins | sample sta12Can44000108_FD_203841 | JGI IMG/M metagenome (GOLD analysis project Ga0306923, IMG submission 203841) | Lab enrichment of tropical soil microbial communities from Luquillo Experimental Forest, Puerto Rico - statanox.12C.anox.44.000.108 (v2)... | ecosystem: Environmental > Terrestrial > Soil...
GGGTCAGCTACCTGTTTGTGCTGTTCTATCTGCTCGTCGCGGCGGGCGGCGTAACGCACCGCGATCTCTTTTTTGAGAACCCGGTCAGGCTGCCGTTCCTCAATGTCGATCTGCCGCTCAAGGGCTTTTTCTGGCTCGGTCCCGCGCTGTTCCTGATCGTGCACACCTATGTCTTGCTGCACTTCGTCATGCTCGCCAGCAAGGTCGGCGTGTTCGATGTCCAGCTGCGGGCGCAGATCCAAGACCCGGAAGTGCGCACGCGGCTGCGGCGGCAATTGCCCAGCAACATCTTTGTCCAGTTTCTCGCCGGCCCGCCGGAGGTGCGCGACGGCATCATTGGCTTCCTGCTGTGGTTGATCGCGCTGATCAGCCTCGTGATCGGCCCGGTCGCGTTGCTGGTGTTCTTTCAGCTGCAGTTCCTGCCTTATCACGATGTGTGGATCACGTGGTGGCGGCGCATCTCCGTCGTGGTCGACCTCGCTGTGTTGTGGACCCTCTGGCCCAGAATTGGGCTGCCGAAAGGGGTATCCACCGGGAAGGGGGAAACGCGCCGCCACAGCCCGGTCGAGGCGACGCGGTGGATCGGCACGATTGCTGGGATGGTGTTGCTCAGCATAGTCTCGGTCCCGCTCGTGTTCACAATCGCCACCTTTCCCGGCGAATGGCTGGAAGAAGAGCTGAGCTCGCTCCCACTAATTGCGCCGCTGCGCAAGGCGCTCGTTGCTGGCGAGGTTGACACCTACGCGCGAAGGCCGAAAAGCCTGTGGTCGGACCGGTTGGTGCTGCCTGGGCTCGATATGATCGATCACACCAAGCTCGACACTGAGGCAAAGATCGCGGCCCTTCCGGTAACCGTCTCGCTCCGCGCGCGCCATCTGGAAGGCGCCGTGCTGATCGGCGCCGGGTTGCGCAAGGTGGATTTCACGGGCTCTAACCTTGATGGCGCGGATCTGGGCCATGCCGATCTGCGTTCCGCCGAGCTCCTCGCCGCACGGCTTCCGGGCGCGTCGCTGGGCTACGCGCAGCTTGACGGCGCGTTGCTTAACTCCGCGGTACTCTGGGGTGCGCAGCTGGCCGACGCGCGACTTCGGGGCGCGTGTTGAATAACGCGGCGCTGCAGGGCGCGAATCTCTTGGACGCGCAGCTCCAGGGCGCGTGGCTCCAGATGGCGGGGCTACAGGGCGCGTGGCTGCACAACACGCGGCTCCAGGGTGCGTGGCTCCAGTTCGCATCGCTCCAAGGCGCGTTACTCGATAACGCAAAGCTGCAGGGCGCGTCGCTGGATCGCGCGCAGCTGCGGAGCGCGTCGGTGCGGGAGGCCTTCATCTGGAGAACCGATGCCCGGATGGCGGACGCAACGGACGCGTGGATCAACAGCTCGGTGAGCGGGCCGATTATGAAATTTTTCCCCGACTGGTCGGCCGAGTCCTTCAGCAACTACAAGCAGCGAATCGAGAAATTAGTGCCCGAAGGTGCAAGACGCGAGAGCGCCTTGGCCCGCGTGAACATACTCAATCCGGAAACACCTCTGCGCGAGGAACAGCAAATGGCGGAGTACTGGAACAAACTTCAGTCCCTCTCCCCAGCACCCGCAGACTACGAGGCAAAGCTGGCCAATCAATGGCGGCTAATCGGTTGCTCGGCCGACGGCGCTCCCTACGTGCTAGCCGGCCTGATCAGGACCATGGATTCCGCCTATTCGCCATTTTCGTCAGACAGCGTCGAAGTGCCCCGGCTCGCCGCCGCCTTTCTCAAAGACGACTGTGCCGGCGCCCCCGGGCTTTCCGAAGATGCGAGAGCCACGTTGAAGGCACTGCGTGACCGTGCTGCACGGAGCAGCATAAATCCAAGTAGTCAAACGCAATAGCGACTTCACCGCCCATCGTAAGGGGAGCTCATTAATATTTGTGAACTAAAGGGCCTGACGGCCTCCGCGTCTGCAGCAGGACGGGTAAGATCGAATCCTAGGCTCCCTTCGCTGGGCCCGCGTTGCCGGCGGTCAGGTCGCAGGTGGATTACGCGCGTCCAGCGGCATGCTGAACCCAGCGATCCCGAAGATTGATCAAGATCGAGACGTGGGGGCAGAGAGCGATGTCCTAGCCGCGCAGCTACAGCTGAGGCTGGGTCCCAAGGGTGGAGTGATTGGTAATATCGCAATACGCAAAATTGCCATATTCTAATTGTATCAACGTCCCGACGGGCCGGTCGGGGTAATCGAGCAATCGGTGTTCGGTTATCGCCGTCGAACGAGAGGAACTCAAGGCAGTTTCTGTCGAACCGCCTTGGCGCCGTCAGGGCTCATTATTGCGACCCTGGCACGAGTGTTTGCTGCTGATTTGCTGCAGCTGCAGCAGAACGAAATATTTTGATCAATTTAGGATTGTAGTATCCGACTATGATGGCCCAGGACTAAGCGGAATCGGGGCATCGAGATTTCGCTGCTGCGGGCATTGCTGGCGGGCGCATGTTGACCTGGGTCAATGCCCAGTAGGCCGCGCTGAGGATATCGAACATTCTAGGGAAGTAGCCAAATGATCTCTTGAGGAGCACCGTCATTGAGCGAGGCCGACACGGCAAAGCCACCTTTGAGCTGCGAGCACCTGTTGGGGTTGCTGGCAGAGATGGTGCGGATTCGCCGCTTTGAGGAGAAATGCGCCGAGCTTTACCAGCAGGAGAAGATACGCGGCTTTCTGCATCTCTACATCGGCGAAGAGGCAATCGCGGTCGGCTCGATGCAGGCCTTGACGCCGGCGGACGCGATTGTCGCGACCTATCGTGAGCACGGCCATGCGCTGGCCCGCGGCGTGCCGATGGACCGGGTCATGGCTGAGATGTACGGCAAGACCGAGGGCTGCAGCCGCGGCCGCGGCGGTTCGATGCACCTGTTCGACGCCGCTACCGGATTTTATGGCGGCAACGCCATCGTCGGCGGCGGATTGCCGCTCGCTGTCGGATTGGCGTTGGCCGAGAAGATGCAGCAGCGTGCCGGCATCGCCGCGTGTTTTTTTGGCGAGGGCGCGGTCGCCGAGGGCGAGTTCCACGAGAGCCTCAACCTCGCCGAGCTGTGGCGGCTGCCGGTGTTGTTCGTCTGCGAGAACAACCTTTACGCGATGGGCACCCGGCTCGAACGCTCGGAATCACAGCCCGACATCCACATCAAGGCGCAGAGCTACAACGTGCCGGCGGAAGTCGTCGACGGCATGGACGTCGTTGCCGTGGAAGCCGCGGCGCAGCGGGTATGCGCCGCGATCCGCGCCGGTGGCGGACCTGCGCTGCTCGAATGCCGGACTTATCGCTTTCGTGCGCATTCGATGTTCGACCCGCAGCTCTACCGCGAGCGGGCGGAGGTCGAGGAATGGAAACATCGCGATCCGATCGATCGGCTGGATGCGTGGATGCACCAAACCGGGATATTGCACGACGGGGATCTTGCGGCGATCGAGGCGCAAGTTGCCACTGAAATCGCCCAGAGTGTCGCCTTTGCCGAGTGCGGTCATTGGGAGCCGGTCGCCGAGATGGCGCGCGACGTTTACGCCGCAGAGGGCGCGCAATGACAGACGGTACGCGCGAGATCACCTACCGTGAAGCGATACGAGATGCGATCCGCGAGGCGCTTCTCACCGATCCGCGCGTCTTCCTGATGGGCGAGGACGTTGGGCGCTATGGCGGCTGCTATGCGGTCACCAAGGGGCTGCTCGACGAGTTCGGCCCCGACCGCATTCGCGACACGCCGCTCTCCGAATCGGCCTTTGTCGGCGCCGGGATCGGCGCTGCACTCGGCGGAATGCGCCCGATCGTCGAGATCATGACGGTCAATTTCAGCCTCTTGGCACTCGACCAGATCGTCAACAACGCGGCGACGATACGCCACATGTCGGGCGGGCAATTCGAAGTACCGCTCGTCATTCGCATGGCGACCGGGGCCGGCCGCCAGCTCGCGGCGCAGCATTCGCACAGCCTCGAAGGCTGGTACGCCCACATCCCAGGCCTCAAGTTGGTGACCCCCGCGACCCTGGAAGACGCGCGGTTTATGTTGGCGGCAGCGCTCGCTGATCCAAACCCGGTGCTGATCTTCGAACACGTCATGCTCTACAACCGAAGCGGGGTGTTGTCAGCCGACGCGGAACCGGTCGATATCCGCCGCGCCATCGTGCGGCGTCCAGGCAAACATGTAACCCTCGTTACCTATGGCGGTACCTTGTTCAAGACCTTGGACGCAGCGGAGACCCTGGCCAAAGAGGGAGTCGAGGCGGAGGTCGTCGATCTGCGCGTGCTGCGGCCACTCGATGGCGAGACCCTGCTCGCCTCGGTGCGTAAGACGCGTCGGGCCGTAATCGTCGACGAAGGCTGGCGCAGCGGGAGTCTTTCTGCCGAAATCAGCGCACGGATCATGGAGGCGGCATTCTGGGATCTCGACGCACCGGTTGGTCGGGTGTGCAGCGCCGAGGTGCCGATCCCCTATCCCCATCACCTCGAAGAGGCGGCACTCCCGCAACCGGCAGCCATCGTCGCGGCAGCGAAGGCAGCGTTAGGCGCCTGATGGGCGAGTTCCGCATGCCCTCGCTTGGCGCCGATATGGATGCCGGGACATTGGTCGAATGGCTCAAGCGGCCGGGCGATCGCGTGAAGCGCGGCGACATCGTTGCAGTTGTGGAGACCCAGAAAGGTGCCATCGAAGTCGACATCTTCGAGGAAGGCGTGATCGAACGATGGCTAGTCGAGCCGGGCACCACCGTACCGGTCGGCACACCGCTCGCGCTGATCGCCGGCGCCCAGCCAGCCGCCGCAGTGGCAGAAGCGGAGGTTGCAGCACCCGCGGCGCCGACGCCCGCGCCGGCGGCGCCGCCCACGGTGTCACCGGTCCCCGAACCGCGCACCGGGATGAGCCGCCCGCGCGTGTCGCCGGCCGCCCGCCGGTTGGCCGCTGAGCGAGGGATTTCCTTGGATCAGCTCATTGGGAGCGGGCCGGGGGGCACGATCCTGCATGCGGATGTCGAGCGCGCGGCCGCCGGAGCGGCGCCTCGTCCGACGACGGCAAAGCGGCTGGACCTCGCCGAGATGCGCCGCGCCATCGCCGCAGCGATGGCGCGCTCAAAGCGCGAGATCCCGCACTATTATTTGAGCACGACGATCGAGCTCACCCGAAGTCTCGCTTGGCTGGAAGAGACCAATTCGACCCGGCCGCCGGCACAGCGTCTGCTTCTCGCGGCCTTGCTGCTCAAGGCGGTCGCGAGCGCCCTTGGCGAGGCCCGTGAGTTCAACGGGTTCTTCACCGCGGAGGGGTTCCAACCCGGTGCCGGCATCCACATCGGGACCGCGATCGCTATCCGCGGCGGTGGGCTGGTCGCACCGGCCATCCGCGATGCAGACAAGCTGACACTGAACGAGCTGATGGCACAACTGCGAGATCTCGTCGCCCGCGCGCGCAGCGGTGCGCTGCGCAGCTCCGAGCTGTCGGATCCGACGATCACAGTCACCAATCTGGGCGAACGCAGTGTCGAGACCGTATTCGGGGTCATTTACCCGCCCCAGGTCGCGCTCGTCGGGTTCGGTATGCCCGTCGAACGGCCTTGGGCCGTTGCCGGGAAAATCGCAACTCGGCGGGTGATTACCGCTACCCTCGCTGCCGACCATCGCGCCAGCGACGGCCATCGTGGCGCCCTGTTTCTCGCCGATATCGATCACAGACTGCAGGGCCCGGAGACGCTATGACCCGCGACGATGTAGCCGCCATGTTGATCGACGAACTCGGCCGGATCGCGCCAGAGACGGATGCGAGCCGACTCGATCCGAACGCCGAATTGCGCGACGAGCTCGATATCGACTCGATGGATTTTCTTAATCTGGTCACCGCTCTCGCAGAGCGGCTGATGATCGAGATCGCGGAAACTGATTACCCAAAGCTGGCAACGCTCAGCCATGCGGTCGACTATCTGGTCCAAAGACTGGGAGTCGCCGTTTAGGCACAACTCTCGAAGTACTCCTGCCCAGCTTGGAGCAATATATAACCCCAATGTCGGTTCGTAATCTCGACAAGCTGTTCAACCCGGAGTCGGTTGCACTGATCGGCGCCAGCCCGCGCCCCGGCTCCGTCGGCGCGGTGATCGCGCGCAATCTGCGTCGCGCCGGGTTTGCCGGCGAGCTGATGTTTGTCAATCCCAATCACCCCACGATTGACGGCTTTACCGTTCACCCGAATATTACAAGCCTCCCACGTGCCCCGGACCTCGCAGTCATCGCCACCCCGGCGGAAACTGTGCCTTCATTAATCGGTGAGCTGGGTGAGCGTGGAACGCGCGCCGCCGCCGTGATCATTACCGCCGGTTTCGCCGAACTCGGAGAGCAGGGCCACTCGCTGCAGCAGGCGATACTCGACGCCGCGAAGCCCAGACTCATGCGCGTCATAGGGCCGAACGCGTCGGCATCATGGTTCCGCGGGTTGGGCTCGACGCGACCTTTTCTCATTTGGCCGCCCCGGCGGGAGATATCGCGTTCATCAGCCCCGCTCTGTTCTTTGATCTTTCGAAATATCTCTGGACCGAGCGTTGGGTTGCGAAACCAGACAGGTACATTGATGCCGCGATCCCATAGCCCCTGCAGATCGCTTATGTGGTCCTGGTCGGCATTGGTGATAAATAGGTAATCGAGAGTGGTTCGGTTGAGCTCATAACGAATAAACGCGCTTGGAGACCACTCAGCAGTATCGCCGGAATCGATCATCGCAAGTCGCCCGGCAATACCATTCTGTAGGTGGTGGAGCATGGCGCAAGCGCCGTGTTCCACATCCCATATGCGTAAGATCATCTCCCCTGTTATTAGGCGCGGCGGCGGGGCGAGCCAGTTGTCCCGCGATAGCAGGGGGTTACCGAGGCCTGATGGCACAAGGAGCGGATTTGTAACCACGCCGGACGATCCCTTAAGCGAATGTTGAACCAGATATTGTGCTTCAAGACAAATTGACCCATTATATGGGGTTGCTCACGTGGTCCTGCAAGCCCGCAACCTCAGAACTCAAGGCGGCGAAGCGCAACCGAAATCAAACCAGAATTCTCTTGGGTATACCTTAAGCCGCAGCCCTTCCTTCCACATCCCGAAGGATCTGGATTAACTCCACCACGTCCCCTTCTTGGAACACACCGGCGACCCCGAGCGGGTCGAGATCGGTGAATGGTGACTCATAGAGAAGCCGCGGAGATCCATCACCCCGCGAGCAGTGAGATGGTCGATCACCATGTCGAAATTCATGCTGGTGAGCGGTCAGCTTGCGCCCTTCGATGAACGTGTCAAAGGCACCCGCAAGCTGTGCAGGTTCCTGCCCTTCACCCTGTATTTATTCCCTCTTCGCTTGCGACATAACCGCAGCGCTCGTTTCGATCCATGAAGCGGGCACGGTACGGCCCCACGCCTGATAGAAGGGCGCAAATTCAAACGCAGTCGGCGGAGTACTCATTACCGTTTCTCCGAGCGACACACTGTCGCCGTCGCGGTTGATGATCGCCATGCAATCAACTGGGTCGCCCCTCTTCCTCACGAGAAGCAACGTTAAGGCTTCCTTCCGCAATGAAGAATCCGCGGGTCGTTCGTAAAGTCTCAGACTACTTGCTGGCGCCATCCAGGCTTCGCCAATCAGCATGGCCGCATCTGCCCCGGTTTTAGTGACCTCGTGCGCCAAATGGCGCATCATCAGATACTTCTGCTGAACATTTTCAACTTTGATCTCCATATGCTTGATAAGCTTCATATTCCGAAACAAAAACAGTATCGATATGTGATAGCCGTCCTTCAGAAACACAGCGCGGAACATCTCGAAATAGCCCGCCGCAAGTGCCTCGTAATTCTTATAATCCCGCGTCATGGCCACTCTCGGATCGTTACGGGGATTGGCCACAAATTCAGCAACTTCCGCGCGCGTGATCCTTTTTGCTACAGTCTTTTCTTCAAATTCGATCCGTGCGCCATCTGCGAGAGCCACGGACAACGTACGCGGCCTCTCGTGCGCGATCATGCACGGCATGCGCCATCCCATGGCAGGTGGGTCGTAACTTTGCCCGACGTCGTTGTGAATTGTTTCCGGCGGGTATAGTCCGATCTGCCGGTGCGCGTCATGCACCAGTTCGGCGACTTTGCCGTACGCAATAGCCAAGGCATCGAGCAGTTCATAACCCGGCAAAGTGTTTTCCACCCAGCGACGTTGGAGCCGCAGAACTCCGTGACGCTTGATATGCTCACCAAGAGCGCCCGTAGGAACGCTCCGCAGCAAGCCCGCCGGATTCTGAAACAAGCTTGCTGGCACTTCGATACGAGGGCCTTCATCGACATATGACGCAACGATCTCGGCGCGAACGTAGCTGTGCGCTTCGAGATCGCCTTCCTTTTCGATCCGGTTCCGGGCGTCGACAATCCAGCGCATCAATTCGTCGGCGCCGAGCCGTTTCTGCCAGGCGCCATACCATTTTTCGAATTCCGCGATTGCGCGTTTGTTCTTCTGAAGAATAAACGTCACCGATCGCAGGGCCTGGATTGCGCTTTGGGCCCCAAGCCGGAACCCATCGGGGTCAAAATAGGTCGCCTCCGCCTGATGCCAGAAGCGATGACTGTCAGCTAATCGCTGGTCAACGGCCGCCAGAGGGCACGCCGTTATCCGTTTGGGGTGTGCTTTCATCACCAGATGTTAGCATGTTCGATCACAGTGGATTTTTCTTTAAGACCCTTGCTTATCCTTGGCTCACCTGCGCCCCCCGGGGAATCGTTCTTCAGGGATGTAGGGATCACGGCAGGCTCGGGACACTCGTCGTCAAGCCACGCGGCGGCGCCGAAATAATCACTACCGCGCCGCGCCCTGCACGAACATCGCGGGCGTGACGATCGGGATGTCGCGAAATGGATTTAGGGCCAGAAGATCAGCGTCGCTCGACACGATCAAATCCGCATGGCCGTTGATGGCCAGCTCGAGGAATTTGTCATCCGTCGGATCACGGCACACCACTATTCGCTACGATATCGTTACCAGCGCAGCGGCCGCCATGAGTTTTTTTAGCCAGGTCTGCGTCTCTGGATCGATCACCGGGCTAGGCGTGGCCGCGCGATCACATCGAATAGCTGTTGTTCCGTTGCTGCTGATTTCAGCAGGCCGCCGCGCCGCTCCACCAAGAGCGCGGCCATTCCCGGCATGGATTTTTGCTTAAGTGCCGCTCAGCATGCCGTTTGCCGCATTGGCCAAGCGGGAGGGTGTGAGCCCGTCCTATTTCACGCGGCTTGTCCGTCTCAGCCATCTCGCCCCGGACATCACGCAAGCGATCCTCGAAGGGCGTCAGCCCCGCGATCTGACTGCAGACCAGCTGCTCGCGCACTCACGTCTACCGCTGGTCTGGCAGGAGCAGCGCACACTGCTCGGCTTCGGTTGATCAGCTGAGCCAATATCAGATTCGCTCAGCGGCAAGACGCCGAGGTTAGCTTAGACCCATCGCCAGCACCGCGGTACTGGAATTTGGCCCAGCAGAAACATTAGCCACCAGTGGTGCCATGTCGCCGGCCTATGCCCGTCTCCGCCGAATGCGCTGCCTGCCCTAGCCCGCACACTCGCGCGAAAAGCCGCGCTTCTCGACCTCGGCAGGCTAATTCTCGTTGAGAGACGGACTCCCCGCTGGAGGAAGCGAGATTCGAACCCTCGGTCCCCCAGGATTAGCTCAGTTGTCGCGCCTCATGCAGGCGAAGCGATGCGACGAGTGCGTGCAAACTCCGGTGCGGCGGCGGTTCAGCTCGATTTGTTTTTCGCGGCGAACCATTCCATCGACCCCGGTTGGGTACGGTTTGGGTGGGTTGCGGTTGGCTGCGCTGCTTGGCGGCTTCTAATTCCTGGCGAGCAAGTTCCAAGATGCCCCAGCCGGCCATTTGCGGGTTGAGCATTTCCAGGGCTCCGCTGCAGGCGTCGACCTCATCGTCATGCGCGAGATCGGGGAAGCCCTCGAGAACGCGGAACAGCTCCTCGTTCCATGAGCCTCTCCGGATCTTTACATTGTTGGCGCGACACTGCGTACTGAACGGCCCGAAGCGCGTCAGCTTGTCGCCGCTCTCGGTTGCCGGCCGCACGTTGAAGCCGCTCAGCGCCCGCACCAGATGCTGCGCCTGGCTCTTGCCGGCCTGCCCCGGATCCTGCCCGAACCCAATCGTGACCCGCTTGCCGTCCTGCGTGGCGGTATTGAGCAACAACTGTTCGACGTCGCCCGGATTGGCGCGCGCCCGCACCACATCCAACAGCCAATAGCCGCGGCTCCGATCGCGACCGAGCTTGACGCCGATGGTCCAATCCGGGTCGTTGAACTCGGTTTTTTCGGTGGCGGCGAGATCCCAATAGCGGACGATGTCGAGATCCGCCGGAGCCTCGTCGACAACGGCACACCACTCCCGTTTGAAATACAGCCCGGCGGCGGGCCGGATCTTCCAATTGCCGGCGAGCAGCCGTTCGCGCTCGAGTGTCGGCAGTGACAATAGCCAGGCGAGATATTCCGGGTTGACCCGCAGCAGCGCCGGATTGTCAAACACCGTCGCCGGGATAAAGGTTACGCTCATCGGCAGCGGCGGATCGATGCCCGGATTATCCTCTGGCACAGGATTGACCTTCCCGGCCATGAGGTCGGAAGACTCCAGCGTCGCGATGATCGCCGGGAGCTACCTGCAGCCGCTCGCGGGTCCACCATAGCGTCGCAATCATTGCGTGGTAAGGGCATCGCGTCT
>Ga0306923_10007752_pt1 | contig 10734 bp, 10 predicted proteins | sample sta12Can44000108_FD_203841 | JGI IMG/M metagenome (GOLD analysis project Ga0306923, IMG submission 203841) | Lab enrichment of tropical soil microbial communities from Luquillo Experimental Forest, Puerto Rico - statanox.12C.anox.44.000.108 (v2)... | ecosystem: Environmental > Terrestrial >...
GTTCCTTTCGCGGCTGGATTGGGACCTCGCACGCTTCGACATTCCAGTCTCTGACTTTGAGAGGTACTTTAACCCTCTGGCCGAGCAATACAAGATCAAGTACCACCTGGCCCTGACCGATCATCGCCCCAAGGTGGTCATCCTGGTTTCGGGATACGACCATTGCCTTGCCGACCTGCTGTATCGGCACGGCACCGGTGAACTGGCTTGCGACATTGTCACCATCATCAGCAGCCAGGATAAGGCCAAGCCGCTGGCCGACTTCCATGGGATTTCGTTTCATTTGCTGACCTCTCCGCAGGACAAGCGGAAGTGCGAGCAGGAGATGATGGATTTGATCGGGCAAGACATCGACCTGATCGTGCTGGCGCGATACATGCAGATTCTGGGACCCGAGTTTGTTGGCCACTACCTGCTGCGGACGATCAATGTCCATCATTCATTTCTGCCGGCGTTCGTTGGCGCAAAGCCGTACCACCAAGCTTTTGACCGCGGGGTCAAATTGATTGGCTCCACTGCCCACTACGTTACAGCAACGTTGGATGAGGGGCCGATTATCGAGCAGGACGTGGTTCGCGTTTCGCATCGCGATACGGTAGAGGATATGCTACGCAAGGGACGCGACCTGGAGCGGGTCGTGCTTGCACGCGCAGTTCGCTGGCATTTGCAAAATCGAGTCCTCGTGTACCAGAACAAGACAGTCGTCTTTAGCTAAACGCTATCTCACCAATCGGTTTGGAACAGGCACGGCTTCAGCCGTGCCGCTAAGGCCCCGTAAGGAATTCGGTTTGGGACTCCGCGCGCATTTATGAAATGAGAGCGAGGGACAATTTTCGGCACGCAGTGCCCAGCGGCGTAACCTGTTGACAAAAGCAATGCTTCTCGATTCTCGATCTTCAAGAGTGGCTTCGGTTCCCCATGACACCACCACCACCACCAATACTGCCTCTCCTCCACTAGTAGTTTTTGCAGTTGCCGGCCGGCAGGAAGTACAGGTGCGGACCGCGTATTGCGTGCGTGGAACTCTGATGGAAAGGGAGTTACAACGAGGCGGGGCCGTCGGTTTTGGAGACCTTAGTTGGCAAAAGCACATACCCTAACCACGGGGAGCGTGTAGTCGTAGGCCAGCACCTGATGCAGGCTGCAAGCGACGTGTTCTTGGGCTGGACGCACGGCCGAGGCGGACACCATTTTTATGTGCAGCAGTTGCGTGGATATGAAAATCAAATCGCCAGTCGAGTTGTTCAATCCATCCGCCATGTTGGACTACGCCACACTCTGCGGCTGGGACGTTGGCTCGTGCTCACGCCCGCTCCGGCGATCCCGCGATGATGGCGGGATACATTGGCAAAAGCATGTTTTTGATAAAGCTGTCGCTGGCTTTAGCAAAGCCTATACTGACCAAGCGGAGCAAGATCATGCAGTCTTCGAGAGAGCTATAGGCCAGGGTCGGATCGAAGCTCAGGCCGAATGTTGAACAGTCATTGCACCCCGAAACCACCATGGTTTGGTCGTGAACGCGAATGATTTCACAAACCCCACCCGCCGGTGACGATGAATGTCAGTTGTCACTCGGAGAGCCCAATTCGGAGGCAAGATCCATGAATTACCGCATCAACGCAACGAGATTGATCGCAATTGCCACACTCTTGGCAACGGTGGCCGTGAGCACGCTTGCCTTCGCTCAGTCCCTAAAGATAAAGGGCGTCATCATCAGTCGTACCGGCAACACCATGACCATGAAAACGGATACTGGGAATATCGTCGTCGTGCTGAATGACGGTACCGATGTGCAGCAGCTACAGGGTGTTCTCAAGGCCCGCAGGAAAGACATGTCCATGGCTGCTTTGATCCCCGGCCTGGCATGCGAAGTGCAGGGTAGCTACAACGCACAGAACCAGCTGGTGGCGACTTGGGTCAGGTTCACGGGCGGAGACCTCGAACAGGCACAGTCGGCCCAAGCTGCTGTTCACGAGACGGCAGTCAAGGCCGCTGCCAATCAGGCTGAACTGCAGCAGCAGGCTGACGCACTGGCTGCCCAGAACGCAGCCCTGAAGGCCCAGCAGGAGGCTCTCGACAAGCAGCAGAAGGAGATTGCGGCGAATAAGGCAGCCATCGCCGCCAACAGTGCTCGGTTCGGACAGCTCGACGATTATTATATCCTCGACGAAGTCACCGTGTTATTCGGCAACGGTCAAACCAATGTCGATCCGAAGTACACTGCGCCGTTGATGGCACTAGTGCAGAAGGCTATGACGTACAACGGCTATAACATTCAAGTGAAGGGCTACGCCTCTGCCGTGGGCAACGCGGCCTTCAACCAGCAGTTAAGCGAAGACCGCGCCAACAATGTCACCAATATTCTGATCCAGCAGGGGCATGTTCCTTTGACCAACATGATGGCTCCGGGAGCGATGGGTGAGAGCCGCCAGGTCGGTAACGACAAAACCGAGAAAGGACAGGCGGAAAATCGTCGTGTCGTTGTTCGAGCGCTGCTTAACAAGGGAATTGCCGGAACCATACAAGGACTGCCGACGACAACAACGAAGTAAATCCCCAGATCATCCCGATTGCCCGGGACGGCGGCCATGTCACCAATATCAGAATCAGCGGGACGAGAGCGAATAAGAAATAGAACGCCAGCTCGGCGGCCAGCCCGAAGACATTTTTCTTCGATGATTTTCTTCGAAAACGTTGCGAGCCAGTTGCAAAAGAGTTAGACCTCCTAGCCTCCAGAGAGATTTGGGTCGTTCTGCAACAGGGAAGTCTAACCTTACCATCGATACTACCGGAACTGGATTTCGCTGCATTTTAACTTAGACCCGAAGCGGTCGCGGTACGGCGGGCGAACCCCATATGGGGGAGGTCGGCTGGTCGCGACATCAACCGTAGGCATTTCAAATCATCGTTCTGGAACTCTCATCGGCATACCGGGACGAGGGTAGCCGAACCCCTTCTCTTCGAGCCAGGACCCGGGCGGCCAATAAATCGACCCACCTTAAGAGGCTTTGGATCCGTATTTCTTAAACGCTCCCTGTCACAATTGACAGTTCCCGATCGACTCGACCCTGAGTGAAATAAAGATTCGCAAGATTTCAGGTTGCGTTCAAGGTAAAGGAGAAATCAATGTCACTGCGATAGAAACTGCCTGCCGTTTTGCCGGTTCTCGTCGTAGCTGCTCTGATTGGTCTTAGCTGGCAAACCGCCTCTGCTGAGGAAGACCTTGTGCACATCGTCAAAGGCATGGTGGTCGAGACGGCTGATGGGACCGAACACACAATCAAATGGACAGGAAACACAACCGTGGCCGGCGGCAAGGATGGAGATGCTGTCGCTGTGAGCAGCAAGGTTTCAGTGAAGTACACCGAGAAAGCAGGAGAGAAAACGGCGTTGGCATCAAGGACCTTGGTAAAGCGACGGCCAAAGCCGTGCAATGAGTCCACTGTCACACTGTTTCGTTTTATTACAGAGTTCGCTTCGCACTGCTGAGCGCAAGGAACAATAAGGATGGCGATGTTTGCCCGTGGGGTTTTTCACGCTTGCCTGTCTATTTGTCTGTTCGCTGCTACAAGCGATAAGGCAGTCGCCGCATCGCCGTCTTACGAGTCAGGAGAACCAGCGGAAATACAGAGTGTGTCCGCGTCAGCCGAGACCACAAACGGAAGTGCGGGACAGAATCCGGAATCAACTCAGTCGGGAAGCGATTTCAAACAGAAGAAGAAAACGCCGCGCGGGTCCATCGCGGCCGCTCGCTTACCCATCGTGAGCCCAGCATTAGGATCAGGAGGGGTACCGGTGCTGGGCTACATCTTTCCATTCAGCGTAAAGGACAAGATCTCCCCGCCCTCTGTGGTCGGAGCAGCGGGTCTGATCACGGATGAAGGCAGCCGTGCCTTCCCGGTTGGTAAGATAAGCAGACGTTGCTGGGGAAGGATCTGGCGGTTATCACGGTGAGGACGGGAAGACGTGTAACCGCCGGGCGGCCGCAGCCCGAGGATCCGCGACAAGCTTGAGAAACCAGAATTAAAGGAGGATGCTGTGCAAACCGATCCAAAGAAAACACCGACAGCCGCGCATTGTCTGTGCCTGGTGGTCCTTCTGCTGCTCGGGAGTCTGCCAGGTTTCGGCCGAGACAAGTATGAGACCATCGATGCCACTGCCTACGGCACCAGCACCCAGCTCGGGCGCAATGTCGGAGTAACCATCATCATCTACGAATTCTCGACCCCTGAGTCCCGTCAGGCACTCGTTGAAGCTTTCCAGAAGGGCCAGAACCAGGGGCTGGTAAATGCGCTGTCCAAGATGCCCGCGGTTGGCCGCATTCAGATTCCCGGCACCCTGGGCTACGACCTGTCGTTCATCCGCATGATTCCTTCCCCGACTGGCAGGACCATCCGGTTCGTTACCAACCGCAAGATCACATTCGGCGAGGCTTACTCGGATGCCCAGTCGCAGTCGTTCGATCTGACCGCAGGTGAAGTGCAGTTCAACGATCAGGATAAGAACAAGAGCGCTGGCGTCCTGTACCCGGCTTGCCAGTTCACCATCAACAAGGATGGCGAGTTGCAGATCGAGCTGAACCAGAATGCTTGGCGGCTTGCCAACATCATCGACTGGAAGGGCACGTCGGAGAACTAACATTCGGCGAGCACAAATCCTCTGGTGCGGATCATGCATCGTGAGTTAACCGCGTCCGGACGCGAAGGACTTCAAACCTTCGCAAGGACTGCAGTCGGGTCCTGTTGCGCAACGATCATTTCCAACGAGGTGGAAATATGAGGACTCAAAAACAGCTTGCCACGATAATCGTGTCCTGCATCGTGCTGCTGGCCTGCGGCCTGGCACAAGCGAAGAGCAAGTATGCCTGCGACGAACCGGACCCGGCCAGCTTGTGTAACGCGGCAAACACCTGCGGTACGGCTTCGAATCCCTGCACCGTCAACATCAATAAGTCAGGAAGCTCCTCGACCGTGAAGCCTAGTGTTCCAAACGCAAAGAACAATCAGTTCTTCTGCATCAAGAAGGGCACCACCGTCATTTGGATGACCTCCAACAAGAACACCGGCTTCATGGTTTCCTTCGGCACCGACTCGCCGTTTGAGCCCGACGACCCGATCATCGGCGGCGCCAACAAGCCGATCACGGTGAAGGCGAACCCTCCCGGCTGCTACAAGTACGACGCCGGTGGGTTCTATCCTGGCGCCACCTACGGCATGAGCGGCGGCAGCAAGCCCGAGCTGGTTATTCTGCCCTAGCGTCTATTCCGGGAGGAAGCAATGATCGTGACATTGAGTAAGAAAATACTTCCGTCTCTGCTGAGTTTGCTGCTGGTAGCGACGACCACGCCAGGAGCAGGAGCCCAAGACCAGCAACCTCCTCCTGCAAACTCTTCTGACTACACCGGACAAGGTGCGCCGCTGAGTGCCCAGGAACTGAACTCACTGGTCGCGCCGATCGCGTTGTATCCGGATGCTCTGGTGGCGCAGATTCTGAGTGCGTCTACGTATCCGGACCAAGTTGCCGCCGCGGAATACTGGATCGGGCAGAACAAGAACCTGACGGGCAGCGCGCTCATGCAGGCGGTGAACACTCAGTCCTGGGATCCGAGCGTGAAGGCGCTGACGCAGTTTCCATCGGTGTTGAGCGACATGGCGCAGAACATTTCCTGGACGTCGCAGCTGGGAGATGCCTATCACAATCAATCGCAGCAGGTGATGGCAGCCATACAGACGCTGCGCAAACAAGCCCAGGCAGCCGGCAATCTGAAGAGCACGCCGCAACAGACGGTGACAACACAGACTCAGGGGAGTACGCAGGTCATTGTTATCCAGCCGGCAAATCCCCAGGTTGTGTACGTTCCGCAATACAACCCGACGGTAGTGTATGGAACGCCCTACACGACTCCGGGATATAGCACCGGCGCGCTGGTCGCAACAGGTCTGCTGTCGTTTGGAGCAGGAATCGCAGTGGGAGCGATGATGAGTGGCGGCTGCTGCGGTTGGGGATACAGCAGTTGGAATTGCAACTGGTACCACGGCGGTGCGTACTATGGCGGACATCCGTACTACGGCAATGCCGCCTGGCACGGTGGTTATTACGGCGGGTACAACAACTACGGATACCACTCTAACTACAACAACGGCTATCAGCGCTACGGCAATTCCAACTACAACCGCTACGGTAATACCAATTACAACCGCAACACGAATGTCAGCGGCAACACGGTCAACGTGAACCGCGACAACGCCGCCAGTTCCTGGGACAAGTCGGGCTGGGCGAATTCCGATGCGGCACGTGGCTGGGGTTCGCAAGATACCGGGAGCCGGGGCACTGCTTTCAGTGGATACGGGGATCGCTCGGGCTCGAGCTTCGCTAGCAACGGCTGGGGAGACCGGTCGGCCAGCGCACGCGGATGGGGCAGTCGAGGCGGCGGCGGTGGTTGGGGCGGCAGCCGTTTCGGTGGCTTTGGCGGCGGTGGTGGTTTCCGCGGCGGCGGCTTCAGACGATAGAGACAACGATGCCGTTCTGAATTATTGGAGGATTGGAATGTCAGCCATAAAAACGATCGTCTTACGAAACGCAGCCGCTTTTGCTCTGGTTGCCATGGTGGCATGCCAGGTTTCGTGCAACAAGCCGGAGAAGCCCGCCGAGACGCAAACGCAGGCCGGACCTAAAACTTTCGCAACCCCCGACGATGCAGCGAAAGCGGTGGCGGATGCGGCCAAGTCGGACAACCAGGAGGCTATGCTGGCGATTTTCGGATCGGGATCGAAGGACCTTATCTATTCCGGGGATGCGGCGGAGGACAAGGCGTCGTTTGCGGGATTTGCGTCCGACTACGAGGCGATGCATCGTTGGCGCAAGCTCGAAGATGGTAGCGAGGTGCTGATCACCGGTACCGACAACAAGACATTCCCGATTCCGTTGAAGAAGAACAGTTCCGGTCAGTGGTATTTCGATGCGGCGGCAGGGCGTCAGGAGATCCTGGCGCGCCGGATTGGCCGGAACGAAATGGCGGCAATCGACGTCTGTGGTGCGATCGCTGATGCGCAGAAACAGTATTTCTCAACACCTCGCGACGGCGCGAAGCGATACGCTCAGAAGTTCATCAGCGATGAAGGCAAAGAAAACGGATTGTATTGGCCATCCCCCGAGGGACAACCCAGAAGTCCGCTGGGCCCGCTCGTCGCTTACGCGACATCGGAAGGATTCAAGATTAAGCCTGGTTCGCATGAGCCTTTCCACGGGTACTACTTCCAGATGCTCGACAAGCAGGGACCCGATGCGAAAGGTGGCGCGAAGAACTACGTCGTCAACGGCAAGATGACTGGAGGATTCGCGGTGCTCGCCTACCCTGCGCAGTACGGCGATTCGGGCATCATGACGTTTCTCATCAACCAGAACGGTGTGGTTTATGAGAAGGACTTCGGTAAGACAACAGAAGAGACGGCGAAGGCAATAATGGAGTTCAATCCCGATAAGACGTGGAAGACGGTCGAGGAATAGCGGATGGCGAGAAGGACCGGCTGGGGGCTCACCTGACGCAGAAGGGCCCGATTGTGGCAGCCGAGGTGTCGTTCTCGATAACGATATCGCCAGCCTCGCCGGCTACGACGGGTTCTTGTAGCCAGCCCCGGAAGAGCTAGGCGTCTGGATCGAAAGGGGGCAAATGCTACGGCTGATTCGTGATTTGGTTCGTCCCTACCGCGGGAGCCTGCTCATCGTTCTACTTGCCATGCTGGTGGAAACGGCGATGAGTCTTGCCGCCCCTTGGCCCCTGAAGGTCATCATCGACAATGTTGTGAGCCACCACAAAATGTCTCCGTGGCTGGCCGACATGCTGCGCCCATGGATGGACGGCCACCACCAGATGCACATTGCGGCCCTGGCCGCATTTGCCTACGTGATTATTGCTCTTCTGGGTGCCTTGGCCACCTACGTTGACAACTATTACACCGAAAGCGTTGGTCAGTATGTGGCCCATGACCTTCGCATGCGCATGTTTCATCACTTGCAGCGCCTCTCCCTGGGTTACTACACGTCCCATCAGACCGGCACCCTGCTGAGTACCATCACCACAGATATCCAGACCATCCAGGGATTTGCTTCGTCATCCACTTTGAACATATTCGTCGACTTACTCACCATCGTTTCAATGCTGGGGCTGATGTTATGGCTCAATTGGGATTTCACCCTGATTGCAGTCGGTGTTACGCCGTTCCTTCTTTTTTTCGTCTCACGGTTCAAGAAGGCCGTGAAAAAAGCTACACACCAGGTCCGGAAGGAGCAGGCCGACATCGTCGCTGTCGTACAACAAGGACTGGAATCCATGCAGGCTGTAAAGGCCTTCGGTCGTCAAGATATGGAAGAACAGGAGCTTGGGAAGGTCAGCCACGCCACCGTGGATGCCGCCCTCAAAGCACGCAGCATCAAGGCGCTGCTGTCGCCTGTAGTCACGGTTACCGTCGCCGTTTGCACTGCCATAGTTTTGTGGCGTGGGGCCTATCTGATCCTGGCCGGGATTATGACGGTCGGCGCCTTGACGGTTTACCTGTCGTACTTGAGCAAGTTTTTCAAGCCGGTCAAGGATCTTGCGACCACGACCAATGCAATTGCCCAGGCGGCGGTTGGCGTGGATCGCATTCGTGCAGTCCTTGACACTGACACCATCATCCCCGAAAAGGGGAATTGCCATCGAGGCGCCTCCAGTGCGCGGGCAAGTCGTGTTCGAGCACGTAGCCTTTGCCTACGACGTCAAGAACCCGGTGCTGCTGGACGTGAGTTTCACCATCAACCCCGGGCAACTGGTGGGCATCGTTGGTCCCACGGGCAGCGGCAAATCAACGGTATTTAACATGATTTCCCGCTTCTATGATCCCTCCAGGGGCACAATCAGGATCGATGGCCACGACGTTCGTGATCTCAAGCTGAAGTCTCTGCGCGATCAAATTGGCTACGTTTTACAGGAGACGGTGTTGTTTCATGGGACGATTGCCGAGAACATTGCATTTGGACGCGTCAGCGCGTCCCGGGAAGAGATCATTAAGGCTGCGGAACTGGCCAACGCGCATGAGTTCATTTCCAAGATGGCCCAGGGTTACGACACCCTTGTGGGTGAACGCGGCTCGACGCTTTCCGGCGGCCAGCGGCAACGCATCGGGATCGCACGCGTAATGATCCGCAACAACCCGATCTTGCTCCTGGATGAGCCGACGGCAGCACTCGACAGCGAATCCGAGAAGTTGGTGATCGAAGCGCTGGAGCGGCTGATGAAAGGGCGCACCGTCATCACCATCGCGCACCGCCTGACCACGATTCGCGATGCCGACCAGATCATCGTCATCAGCGGAGGTATTGTCGCCGAGAATGGTACGCACGATGATTTAATGGCGAAGAATGGCATTTATGCCGAGTTGCATCGTACTCAGTTTGAAACTGCCGCTCCCCCCACCCCGTCGTGATGATCGTTACGGGAAAGACGCGGAAGTTCAACGGAGATGTTATGTCACGATCGTTAATTGTTTTGCCCGATGACTCTGCGCGTCCGATTCTGGACGCCATCAACCGAGCCTCCAAATCGCTGCGTATCAAGATGTTTGTCTTTTCCGATGCAGCCATTCTCCAGGCGGTAATGGCCGCCAAAAAGCGCGGCGTCAATGTCCGGGTGATGTTGAATCCCGCACGGCGCAGCGGCGAGTCAGAGAACGAGAATACCCGCAAACTCCTGAAATCGGCGGGGGTGAGTGTTCTCGATAGCAATCCCACATTTGATTTGACGCATGAAAAATCCATGGTGGTGGACGACGAAACGGCTTTCATCATGTCCTTTAACTGGGAGCCGAAGGACCTAACTGAGACCCGCGATTATGCGGTGGCGACCAGCGCCCACCACGAAGTCTCGGAGGTCATGGAGTGCTTCGACGCCGACTGGGAGAGAAAGCCCTTCACCCCAAGCGAGCGTTCCCGCCTGATCTGGTGTGTGGGCAACGGCCGCGAGCGCATCGGCAGATTCATTGATGAAGCCAGGCATACCCTGTGGCTGCAAAACGAGCGTTACCAGGACCCAGCTATCATCGAACATCTCGTCCGGGCGCGCGAGCGCGGCGTCAAAGTGCATGTGATGGCTCGCCCTCCCCACAAACTGAAGAAAGAAAAGCTACTGGAGGGCGTTGGCGGATTGCGCATTCTCGATGACGTTGGCGTCAAAGTCCACAAGCTGAAGGGCCTCAAGTTACACGCCAAACTCATCCTCGCCGATAACCTTCGCAGCATCGTAGGGTCGATCAACCTGGCTCCGGGCAGCTTCGACAGCCGGCGCGAGTGCGCCATCGAGGTGCGCGACGCCGACGTGGTGGATCGCCTGCATGAAGTGACGCATGCCGACTGGAAGACCTCGCATCCGTTGGACTTAACTGACGAAGGATTGCTCGCCGAATTGGAGGACTTGGACGAAGACGCAGCCGAAGACCTGGCACTCGACATACACTTTGGAAAGCATAAGAAAACCTAGTCGCTCACGGTGATCTCCAACTGCCGGCGGCGTCTAAGCCCAGCAAAGCTGATCGATGAGATTCTTCTTACGTTGCTGGATACCCGCTTTGCTCTCGATTGGTTGTGTCTCGCAGGCGCAAAAGAATTGTGCGGCCGAAGCCAAGCTCCTGCTTGTTGCGAGCCAGACCAAAACAGCGGTGACAGCTCTCAACGCTGGAAAGAAAAGGACTGTACAGATTTATT
>Ga0306923_10007754_pt1 | contig 10732 bp, 11 predicted proteins | sample sta12Can44000108_FD_203841 | JGI IMG/M metagenome (GOLD analysis project Ga0306923, IMG submission 203841) | Lab enrichment of tropical soil microbial communities from Luquillo Experimental Forest, Puerto Rico - statanox.12C.anox.44.000.108 (v2)... | ecosystem: Environmental > Terrestrial >...
CCGCACATCCCCACGTCGCCTCAGGTTGCCCCAGAACGCTTCAAACACTTAAGCTTTCTGCCTTGCCCTCCCCTCAAGCCGCCTCTAACATCCCCAGGGTCCATCGCCTGGGACTGGGATAAGGCTTAGGGTAGCTACGAGATGCGGGCCTGGAACAAGCTTTCGGCCTCCTTCGTCCGAAGCGTTCGTCGTGAGGGCCGCTACTCCGATGGCGGCAACCTGTACCTGCAGATCGCCAACGGTGGCAGAAGCTGGGTCTTCCAGTATCAGCGGCATGGCCGCCAGCGCGAGATGGGTCTGGGCAGCGCTCGCTCGGTCTCGCTCGCATTGGCGCGGGAGCTCAGGGACGATTGCCACCAAAAGCTGGCCCGCGGCCTCGACCCGATCGAGGCCCGCAACAGCGCCGTGCTCGCCGCCCGGGCCAAGCACGCCAAGCAGATGACGTTCCAGCAATGCGCCGAGGACTATCTCACCGTCAACGCGAGCAAGTGGCGCAACGCCAAGCACCGCAAGCAATGGGCGGCCACGCTCACCCGCTATGCCTATCCAGTGTTCGGCAATCTTTGCGTTGCGGCGATCGACAGCGGGCTGGTGTTCAAGGCCCTCAAGCCGCTGGTCGCCGAAAAGCCGGTGACGGCGAGCCGCGTGCGTGGACGCATCGAGACAGTCCTCGACTTCGCCCGCGCGGTTGGCCGCCGCGACGGCGACAACCCCGCGGACAAGGCGATCATCGGCCATCTGCTGCCGCTGCGCTCGGAGAAGGCTGGCGTGAAGCATCAGCCGGCGCTCCCATTCGCGAAGCTACCGGCCTTCATGACGGAACTGCAGAAAATGCCAGGGGTGCCGGCGCGGTTGCTGGAGCTAATCATTCTCACCGGTATGCGCCTCGATGCAGTGCGTCCGGCCCGCTGTGCCGAGTTCAATCTGGGTGTGGCGGTGCCGGAGTGGGTGATCCCACAATTGCGCATGAAGAACCTGGGGCGGGATCAGCGCGTGCCGCTTGTGGGCCGCGCGCTCGCCATTGCGCGAGAGCTGACCGCGGGCCGCGACCTCGAGGCCGCGGTGTTCGGCAATCACAGGCCGATCAATCCCAACGCCATCCGCAAGAGCGTGCTGCCCAAGCTACTTAAGGCAATCGGCCACGAAGCCCCGGCGGTGACGCACGGTTTTCGCTCGTGCCTCAAAGACTGGTGCCACGAGACTACGCACTTTCCGCATGAGGTGGTTGAGCAGGCGCTCGGGCATCGCATCAAGAGCTCGGTCGAACGCAGCTACCGGCGCGGCGATTTGTTCGAGCGTCGGCGCGCCCTGATGGCGGCCTGGGACCGCTATTGCGGCGGGGAGCCGGCTGCCGCGGAAGTGATCGAGCTGGCGCGGGCCTGAGCCCGTGGCCGCCGGGACACGATCGCGGCCGCTTTATGCGGTCTTCCTTGAGCAGGTCATTCAGATCGAGGCGGTGCAGTGCCATCGAGAGGCCGTCACCGACGACTATTCAGTGGTGTTCTCGTTCTTCCGCGCTGGCTGCCGCCTCGGCGGCCACTACCAGTGGTCCCTGGATATGCCGGAACAGGCTTTCCCCGGGTTGCCGGTCGATGTCAACCCAGCCATGGATCCCGTTTCGCCCCCTATGCAACGCGCGCTGGACGCGGCGGTCGTGGCTTTTAAAGGATTCATCGAAGCGCTCCGCACTGGCGAGCTGGTTGCCAACGGGATGTATCCGGCAACCGGCGTTCGCGATGATCTCAATCCGGTGGAATGGAGGCGCGAGGGACTGATCCTCAATGTATTCAATGGCGATCTTTACGAGGGGCACCTGGATGTACGACGCAATGGCGATCTTCAAGAGGTGCACCACGTCAAGCATTTGCGGTGGTCGGGCATCACGCTGCGAGCGGCCAAACAACCTCGGCAAAAGAAGGGACGCGGGCACGGTTATGACTGGGAGGGAGCGTGGACCTACGCGACAGCCCTGCGCGCGGAGGACCAGTGGGATTGGACTCAGCATCGGCGCGATAAAAAGCAGCCGCTGCCGGCGGTTCGCAAGGTCGTCGAGGACAGGATCAAAGACTGGTTCCGGAGGACTCACAGAGGGCGCGTTCCCGACATCAGCGACATTCGCCAGAACATTACAATTCCGCTCTATGCCGGCAGGCGCACGCGGGGCAAGCGCAAGCGTTGAACAGCGCATTGGTGGCGGGGCGCAGCCACTATCAGCCACCATAAGCCACTTTCGGCGTGGGGCGGAATGAGTTTTGGTGGGGGCATGCCAAAGCCCTTGCCGCGTGTCCCTCATGTCGAGTCGCCGTTCGTCCTGCGGGCCGAGCTGCTGACCATGGTGCCGCACTCCATGGCCACCATCGATCGGCTGGAGGCTAGAGGACAATTTCCCAAGCGAATCCGGCTAGAGCCTACAAGCCGCGTAGCCTGGCTGCGACGTGAGCTCACCGGATATTTGCGGGACCTCGCTAAACGCAGGCAGTCAGCGCCAAAGGAAGATCACGTCGAGGCGGCCAATCAGGAACTTGTCGCCCGCTCAAAGCGAAGCGGGCCGACCTCGGAAGATCAGCCCGCTAATCCAGACCACCAATTCGCGCCTGCCAGCGCGGCATCAGGGAGAAACTCAGATGTCGGAAGATGATCGTGGTTTGTTGGTCCCTAATCAATTGGTTGGCAATGACCAACCTATTGAAGGGCAATCCATCGCGGGAAGCGGCAACTTCGAGACTAAGGCCATGGAGCGGGCTGTGGAGGCCGGCACTGCCGCGGTCAAGAACAGCGCGCACGTCAGCAAAAAGCGGCCGGCGCGCCGAGGCGCAATGAGCGGCGACGATCCGAAAAAAATCGTCGAGTTCCCGAAAGCGGAAATCACGCCCGAGGAGCGCGCTCGCCGTTTGCGGGTCGAGGTGGAGCGCCTGGCTGGCCTGCCCGTGGTGGAATGGATGTTTTATCTTGAGGAGGTTGCCAAAAAGCACGGTGTACCGCCTGCCCTTCTGAAGAAGATGATCGAGGCAACCATCAAGGAACGCGGCAAAAGAGAGCACGACTATAAGGCCGAGGACCAGCAGCGAGAACGCCGCGCCCGCCGCGAGCAGGGGCAGGCCGACAAGGAGGCCGCGCGCGCTCGCAAAGAGGCGGAACGGATCAAACGCGAGCAGGAGGTCCGGCAGAAAAAGCTCGAGACGGTGTTCGCCGAAATCGCCGAGCTGCCACGGATGACGCACGTAGCGCGGCTCAAGGAAGCGGCCGCGCGCCTAGGTGAAGATCTCGAGATCCTGATCGAAGAGTTCGAAGTCTTCTTTGCCGCCCGCTCACTGCCAGCGGAATTGTTGCCGTGGCCTGACTCTGTTGACACCGCTGAGCTGCTTGCCGGGATTGAAGCCAAGTTCCGCCGCTATGTGGTCGTGCCTGACTCTATCGCTGTGGCTACCGCGCTGTGGGTTGCCTTCACGTATCTCGTCGAGATCGCGGTGTACGCGCCGAAGCTGCTTTTCACCTTCCCGGAGAGGGATGCTGGTAAGAGCACGGCGCTTCACGTGCTGCGCTGGATGGTTCAACGTCCGTACTTGGCGGTCGAAGCGACTGGTGCTGCGGCCTATAGAATCGCCGATCGTCTGCGCTGCACCTTTTTGCTTGATGAAGCGGACACGCTTTTCGGGCGCAGCACGGTGCTGGCCCACATCGTCAACGAGAGTTGGACCAACAGCGGGGCAAAAATTCCCCGCGTCGGGCCGCGTGGTGAGGTCATGGAGTTCGATGTCTACGGCACCCAGGCGATCAGCATGAAGGGCTTGAACATGTCTGACACGACGCTCAGCCGCTGCATTATTTGCATGATCTGGCCGAAGCTGCCGAGCGAGGTCGTGGACGATTTTAATAAGCGGGACGATGAGGAGTTCGTGACCTTGCGGCGCAAGCTGCTGCGCTGGTCGGTAGATAATGCAGTCACCCTGCAGGCGGCCACTCCAGAAGGCCAGTTCAATAATCGCATCCGAAATAACTGGCAGTTGTTGTGGGCGATCGCCGATCTGGCGGGCGGTGAATGGCCCAAGCGTGCGCGCGCTGCGGCGCTCGAATTAGAGACCGAGCGCGACGAGCCGAGCGAAGGGCTGAGGTTGCTAGCGGCGATACACGATATCTTTGGCACGCGGGAGGCCATGACCTCGGCGGACATCTGTGCGGCGCTGGTCGTCGACACGTCAGGCGAATGGGCGAACTTCCGCGACAAAGGTCCGATCAGCCAAACGCAGCTCGCCGTTTTGCTCAAGGCATATCGGATCAGAACGGAGAAGGTGTCGCCCGCGGGCATCAGGCTTAACGGCTATTTTCGCGCGCAATTTAAAAACGCGTTTGCCCGGCTGCTACAGAAACCGGCCCGCGAACCGGACATCCAGACAGAGTCCGTGGCTAAGCCGCTGAGATTGGGCGGACACTGAGGCCGCGCAAGGCGTGAGTGTCCGGTTGTCCGGCTGTTACGACGGAATCGCGAGCGCCGGAGGATACGGTCATGGTCAAGCGCAAAGCCGATTGGACGCCAACCATGGAGCAGCGCGCGGACCTCGAAGGACGGCAGGTCAAATGTCTGATCGGTTCCGGGGGGCACCTTTGGATGCGGAATTATTTTGACCGGTTTCCGTCAGTCGTGCGGCGCCGGCTTGCCGAGAGCGCTTTCAACATTTGTCCAGCGTGTATGGACATAGAGGCGCACGCGGCAGCCCGTCAACGCAAAGAAACCAAGCCCTCCGTTGGCACCTATTTCCGCGTGATCGAGGTCATCGAGCGAAAACTTAAATAGTGATGGGCATCTTCACTGAGCCCATCAGCTGGGAGACCAGCACGTAGTGAATCCGCGGAGGTGGGGAACGCGCAGCGCGTCGCGGGTTGGGCGTGCTGATGGTTCCGACGCCCGCGGTCAAATCCGGCGTCAACGGGCCAACTATCGACCGAATTTCGAGGGGCATCGCAGCCGAAAATTCGCCCGCCACATCGGTTGCGAGCTTTCAACAGGACGGGCGAGACATAGAGCAGGAGGTCAAGATGACGAAACCGCGTATCGTTGGTGCGGATAGCGATCAGAATCCCGATCCGGCAGCCGAGCCTGCAAGCGAGACTGTCGAAACTCAGACCGCCAGCATGCCGCAGGCGGAGATCGAGCAGCTCGACGACGAAGAGAAAGAATTCCGCGCGCTGCGACGCGACCTTCCCGGCGTGAAGGGCACCAGTGCCGCCGGCATCGTCACCATCTCCGTAGGCAAAAAGCCTGCGAAGAATGAGTTTTTTCGGACGCACAAGGAATTCCGACCGATCGTCCCAATCGTGGATCTTGAGGTTGGCATGGAGCAACAGTTTTTCGCGGTGACCGCCGATATGGTCGAGGCACTGAGAGGAATTGGCATCAGCGTCACGGACCACGTGTTGTACCTGACGATCACCGCGCGCGGTGCCTATCGCATCGTTCCTGTTCGCCAAGCAAACGCTGACGGCGAACAGAACGAATACCATCGCACCAAAGAAATCGGCCTCGTTCAAGCGGTCGACAAATGGGTGCGGCTGTTCACGGACCAAGAGAACCGCTGCTACAAAGTCTTTCCCGCGCCGGCCGGCCGCTTCGCCGATCCAACTTGGCCAGACCTCAAGCCGGCGCGGATCTTCAAGCTGGCATTTCGCGACAAGGGTCGCCTCCTCGATAGCGTCGAACACCCCCTCTTCAAGAAGTGGGTGGCCCGTGACGCTAAGTGAATTGCCATTCGATGAGATATGGCCGTTCGACTTCGAGTTTATCTCGCGGCCCGGAGAACGCCCGGATGTTGTCTGCCTGGTGGCGCGTGAATTGCGCTCCGGGCGGACGCTCCGGCTCTGGCGCGACCAGCTCGGCAAGGCCCCACCATACTGCACGGACCGCCGCGCTCTGTTCGTTTGCTTCGTTGCGAATGCTGAATGCGCCTGTCATCTGGCGCTAGGCTGGCCGCTGCCGGCCCGCATTCTCGACCTGAGCCCGGTTTTTCGAAACCTGACCAACGGCCTCTCGACGCCCGAAGGTAAAGGCCTCCTCGGCGCATTACGGTACTATGGCCTCGATGCCATCGGCGCCAAGCTGAAGGACGACATGCGAAACCGTATCCTTCAAGGCTGGCCCTTCACGCCGGAGGAGCAGCGACGGATTTTGGAATACTGCGACAGCGACGTCGACGCCCTGTGCCGACTGCTACCGCGCATATTGCTGGAGATGAAACCGTGATTGACGTTGGTGTCGCGCTGCACCACGGCGAATTCGCCGCCGTGTCCGCACTGATGGAGCACCACGGCATTCCGATCGACATGCAAAATTTTCCGCACCTCGCCGATAAGGACATCTGGCGCGCGGTGCGTGACGCCATGGTGCCGGCAATCGACGCGAGATATCACGTTTACGTCCGCGACTCCGCGGGTAACTGGACGTTCAATATGGAACGTTTCCTCGCGTACCTTGAGCGCGAAGGCATAACCGGCTGGCCGCGGCTCGAGAGCGGCAAGCTCGATATGGAGCAAGAGACGTTTAAGGATATGTGCAAGGTTTATCCGCAGTTGGAGGAGCTACGCCAGCTTCGGCACGCACGCAACAAAATGCGCACAGTGGAGCTTGCGGTTGGCGCTGACGGTAGAAATCGTACTGTGCTCTGGCCGTTCAAGGCCAAGACATCACGCACACAACCAGAAGCCTCTAAATGGATCTTCTCGCCAGCGGTGTGGTTGCGATCATTGATCAAGCCCGAGCCGGGAATGGCCGTCGCCTACATCGACTATTCGTCCATGGAGTTCATGATTGCGGCAGTGTTGTCTGATGGACACGGCGGACCGGGCAATACCATGCTCGACATGTATCTGTCCGGCGATCCTTATCTTGCGTTTGCCAAGCGGGTGGGTGCGGTGCCGAGCTGGGCTACCAAGACCTCGCATCCGGATGTGAGGGATAAATACAAGGTCATGCTGCTGGCGACGCAATACGGCATGGCGGCGGAAACCCTGGCTGGTCGGCTCGGCGTCTCAACCTTCGAAGCGCACGAGATGCTCAACCAGCATCGCGAGCTGTTCGCGCAGTACTGGGTGTGGTCCGACGATTGGGTACAGCACGCGCTGCAGTCGAGCACCATGCGCACAGCCTTTGGTTGGACCTGCCGCACTGGAATCCTTGAGCTTAACGAGCGCTCGATCCGCAACTGGCCAATTCAGGCGACCGGCGCCGACATCCTGAGGATTGCCTGCATTCTGGCGGCACGGCACCGTATCAAGATCCTTGCGCCGGTGCATGACGCTGTGCTCATCGAAGCCCCGGCCGAGCGGATTGAGGCCGACGTTGCGCGCATGCGAGAAATCATGCGACGAGCTTCGCGGGTCGTGTTCAACGCGACCGCCGATGGACCGCATGAGCTGCGCACCGACGCAACGATCGTCCGCTATCCCGAGCACTACTCAGATAAACGCGGCGCGGCGATGTGGGACCGCGTGCTCGAACTCCTGACCGAGCACCGGCAATCGGCCGTCGAACTGAGGGCGTGATGCGCAAGAAGGCTGAGCCCTTCGTGAAGGTGCCCTTATGGTGGATTGAAGAAACCGCCAGGCTCACGAAGTCGCCGACAACACTGGTGTTGATCGAGCTTTTGCGGTTGCACTGGAAGACCAAGAGCTTGACCTTTCCGCTACCCAACGGCCGGCTGCAAAGGCTGGGTGTAAGCCGGGACGTGAAGCGCCGGGTACTGCGTGACCTGGAGCGCGCGCGCGTCATCATGGTAGAGCGGCCGCCTCGAAAGACCCCTCGCGTCACCCTGGTGGTACTCTAAATGCAGCCCGTCTGTCGTATGGAGCCACATACCCTCTGTCGTCTGGAACCACATACTCTGTCGTCTGGAGCCACATACGGGTCCCTTCTTATCTTCTCTCCCTTGCTTCCTATGTCTCCACAAACAGGTAGGTGATGGGAATGGTAGAGGTATACACCGATACAGATGAGGCGTTCTTGCGCCAGCTCGTCCTGCCGGAAGAGGATCGGCTACGTCTGCATCCTACGGTTCAGTGGACGGGTGGATTTCGCTGGTTTCGGTCGCCCAATGTGATCCCAATCGAGCGTTGGAAGCGTTCCGAGCCGGAAGATGTTCGGCGTTAGGGTTTGATATTGGGGCCATCAGCACCTTCAACGCGCAGCGACACCCTTACGGCGCCCCGCCACTCTAATAACGGGTCTTTCCGTCGCAAGTATAGGCGGCTTGAGAGCCCATCCTGCCCATCCGTCGTCTAGCCCATCCATCCCATCCACTCGACCCGAAGTAGTGACCCACCCTCGCCGTTCGGACGAGACAGTTCAGCTTCGGGGTTTTGTCTGCTTCGGGATATATAACCGCGCGTCGAGCAGCCCCTGCCTTTTTTTGCCGCTTGGGATGTAGTGGCCGTAAGGACGACGCGGGCGCTTCCCTTGTCCAAACATTATATTTTTTGCTTGATCCGCCCGCTCGCGGATGGAAGAGGCTTGTTTTTGACTGCTATGACAGATGTGACACGTGTGACAAAGACAATAGCGATAGGTATTCTCGCTGTGACACGTTCGGCCGAGACGCGTGACAAGGTGTGACAGGTGTGACAAACGCGAGCCATCCAGGACTCTGCATGGCTGGCTGGTTGTCATTTCGGGAATTTCGGGTATTCCGGTGGTTTTTTCTGAATGCCCAACCTTGGATCGAGGCGCTCCTGCCATGCCTCAGCCGTCGGCACGTCGTACGCGGGCGGTCGCCGCCCGTTCGATTCTTTCAACAGGAGCCTTTGTTTTGGCCCGAACATCCGGGTGCACGCCTTGCCGAACGTAGTCGAATCTGCTGGACGCTCTCCTTGCTGCTTGCAAAATGCGATGTACGACTCCTTGAGATGATCGTTTGCGACTCTCGTTCCCAGGTTGTCTGACTCTGTGCCTCCGTTTGGTCCTGCAGGTCTGCGTATAGCGTTCGCACTGATGCATGATTGTGACCATCGTGTAATGCTGTCGCCGTTCGTTTTCTGTTGGCGGCGGTACCAATCATTAAGCAGCGGTGGCTGTCCTTTATCGAATGGGTTCATCGCTTTCCCCCTTTTTGTTTTCGTGTTCGTCCGGCTTTGGCTCGATTGCCAGCGGCTTGTCGAACTCGAGCACCTCACCCCCACCAGCGGTCAGATCGATCCGAATGATGAATCGATCGCCCCTTGCCGGTGTGTTTTCCTCCGACCCACTCGTTGCGACCGCGCGCAATTCCCGGCAGGCGTCGACGCGATGTCTGGGTGACAGACTTACGTCGTGGATGATGCCGTCTAGGACATCAGGCGTTGCGAGAAACAGGTGTTGCGCTTTTTCCCGTGTGGCAGTGCCGCTTGCGATGCGGCGCGCTTTCTCCCGATGCACCGTTTGGACTAATGGCTCGTTTTCGGCCAAGCCCGCCCAGTCGGTGTCGGTGAGTCTGTATTTCGCTTTGATCTCATCCTCGGTGAGCAGCCCTTCGCACTAGCGACAGCAATCGACGATAAAACCGCACCCGACATCGCTGTCGAGGTTGATTTCGATCCCGCGCAGAACAACGGTGCCACGTTGCGAATTTGGGTCGACCAGCATGCTGCTAAGGCGCTCCACCCATCTATGCTGAAGCCCTATTCCATATAACAGAACCTTCATTGCGGCCAGATGGTTGCCCCCTGCCGTCACTTCTTTGGCGGTGCAGAATGCGGTTGCAAGGTACGGCCGAGCTTGATGAGTTCATCGGCATTGAAGGCGTGGCCTTCGATGGTTACACGTTTGTAAGGCGCGTCCTCGCTTCACCGTGCGTGGATGGCATGATGCGTGGTTGGTGAACGCCCGCGCTCGTCGAAACCGCCGCCCAACAAATGGTTGAGCGCATCCCAGATCATGGGGGTGCTCTTGCGCGCCCGGCGTCCTCGGTCATCGTACGCCTGCGAATGCTTCTGCGCGATAACCCCCACAGCGGGACTTGCAAAACTTAAGAGTTATGAAGAAAACGCTGGGCGTTGAATTTTGGGCGTTATAAACTTTCATATCTTATCTTCAAAAGGAAAGTTGAAAATGACTGTTTACGGGTATGCGCGGGTCTCGACTAATGGTCAGGATCTGAGCGCGCAAGATGCGGAGCTCTACGGTGCCGGCTGCGCCAAGGTGTTCAAGGAAAAGGTCTCGGGCGCGAAGACTGATCGGCCGGAGCTCGCCAAGCTGATCCGCCGGCTCGAGCCCGACGACGTGCTGATGGTGACCCGGCTGGATCGGTTGGCGCGCTCGACGCGAGACCTGCTCAACGTGCTCGATGAGCTTGCCAAGCGCGGTGCCGGCTTTCGTTCGCTCAAGGACACATGGGCTGACACCACAACGCCGCACGGCAAGTTGATGGTGACGGTCTTGGGCGGCTTGGCCGAGTTCGAGCGTGAGCTGATCCGTGCCCGTACGGGCGAGGGTAGAGCCCGTGCGAAGGCCCGTGGTGTTCGCTTCGGTCGGCCTCGGAAGCTCACTGCGCACCAGCGACAGGAAGCGTTGCAGCGGTTGGCCGCGGGTGAGACGCAGGCGGATGTCGCCAGGACGTTCAATCTCAGCTCGGCCACCATCAGCCGCCTGGCAGCTGCCAGCCCTTTCGGGCCAAGCGCGGTCGGCCTGTGAGGAAGCGTAGCTCCTCATCCTGATCGCGCCACGAAGGCGGCTTTCCTATTTCTGCTGATCGAAACAATATTTCCGCAACGC
>Ga0306923_10007755_pt1 | contig 10732 bp, 10 predicted proteins | sample sta12Can44000108_FD_203841 | JGI IMG/M metagenome (GOLD analysis project Ga0306923, IMG submission 203841) | Lab enrichment of tropical soil microbial communities from Luquillo Experimental Forest, Puerto Rico - statanox.12C.anox.44.000.108 (v2)... | ecosystem: Environmental > Terrestrial >...
CCTCAGCGGTCAGCTTGTCGCCGTTGTGGAACTGGACGTTGTCGCGGATCTTGAAGGTGTAGGTCCTGCCGCCATCGGTCGGCTGCGGCATCTCGGTGCACAGGTCGCAGACGATGTCGGTCGTCGATTCCGGATTGTTGGGATTGATCCGTATCAGCACACTGTAGAACGGCGCCGCCGAGTGGATCGTCGCATAGGTTTCCTCGCGTTGCGCGTCGAAACTCGGCGGCGAGTCCGCCGGGATCATGTAGGTCAGTATACCGCCATATTTCGGCGCCTCGTCGGCCGTCGCCGGCGCTGCCGCCGCGAGCGCGACGACCAAGCCAGCCGCCCAGAACCTTGGTGCCATCGCTTGCCTCCTGTTCGGTCAGACCGTGTCGCCCGGCCTATACCTTCATCGTATAGTGGATATGCGAAAATGCCTATCAGGTTTCTGTTGTAATTGTCGCTGCAGCGTCGCCAAGCAGAACTGACCAGACGAGAATGTCTTTTCTCTGCCCAACCGAGCGGGTTCCCGAGCTCGGCGCGCATAACGCCGAGATCTTGGGCCGCCTCGGCGTGTCGGAAGCGAGCCAAGGGCGTGGTCTGAGTTGAAGGGTGCGCGCCTGGGGCGACGGCGGCGAGCGCAACCCGTATTTCCGTTAAATCAACCGCAACAAGAAGGGCATCACCCTCGACTACAAGCAGCCGAGGGGAAGGCGCTGTTTCTGCGGCTCATCGAAACCATGGATGTGCTGGTCGAGAACTATCGGCCGACCGTGATGCCGCGCGCCGGGCTCGGGTTCGAGGCATTGCACCAGGTCAACCGACGGCTGATCTACGCCCAGCTTTCCGGTCTCGGCTATGACGGCCCCTATGCCGGGCGCGGCGGCTTTGACCTGATCGCGCAGGGCATGGGCGGGATCATGTGACCGGCGAGCCCGGCGGCCCGCCGACCTCGGTCGGTCTGCCGATCTGCGAGCTCGGCACCGGCATGTGGGCGGTCCAGGGTATTCCTCGCCGCGCTTTACGAGCGCCAGCGCACTGCCAAGGGCCGGCTGGTCGAATGCTCGCTACTGGAGACCGCGATCGGCTTTAGCTCGTGGACCTCGGCGCAGTGGCTCGCCGACCACGAGGAGCCGACCCGCCAAGGCTCGCGCCATCGCCAGAGCGCGCCCTACCAGCGCATGCGGACCAAGGATGGCCATCTGATGGTGGGGGCCGCCGGCGAGGCGATCTGGGCACGGTGTGCAAAGGCGTTGGGGCACCCCGAATGGTGCGAGGACCCGCGTTTTGCGACCAACCAACAACGGATGGCTAACCGTGACGCACTGGAGGCTGAGATGAACGCGGTGCTGACAACGGACACCACCGAGCATTGGGTCGAGGTGCTCGAAGCGGCCGGCGTGCCGTGCGGTCCGGTCTATGACTACGCGCAGATGTTTGCCGACCCGCAGGTGTGCCACCGCGGCCTCGTGAAATATGCGGGCGACGCAGAATTCGGCCAGGTGCCGCACATCCGCACCCCGGTCAGGATCGGCAAGGGTGTGCGGGTTCGCACAGTCGCGCCCAAGCTCGGCCAGCACAATGCCGAAATCTTCGGCCGGCTCGGCGTGAGCGAGGCGGAATGGCCCGGCTGAGCGCTTGCGGGGTATTATGATCCCGCCGCGGGTACTCTTGCCCTGGTCATCCACTGCAGTCGTCAGCCAACCATTCGCGCCCCCGCCTCGTGTGGCGGCTTTGCGCCGAAAGCGGTCTCCGCAAACGGCTCCTCGACCCGTTCGGAATTTTACGGACCGCGCGGTGACTTCTCGGATTTCGGATTTCGCCCGTATCGAGCGCTGGGGTATCTACCCATCCGGTCGCCCGGGTTGCTGCCGTAGCGACGGACAAAACCGAGGGAGGTGGCCACGGAGGTACGGCCGCGCGGGGCGCACAAAATCGCCGACCGCGAATTGACCGTGCCGCGTCACTCGACGGTGACGGCGACGGAATGGACCGCGTTCCGCGCCCGCTCTTTCGGCTGCACGGCGCCGTGCAGCGCTGCCATGACCACTCGCGGCGCGGTTCGATCTCCGCGGGCGACCAGCTCTCGCCCCCGTCGACGCTGACATCGACCCCGGCCGCCGCCCAGGCCCAGCCCCAGATTTCGACCGGTGCGGCAGCGAGCCGCCCCGGAGCGGGGGCGACGATCAGGGACTCCGGCGCGCTTCCCACACCGGACCCCTGGCGCCGGCGGCGGCGGGATCGGGATGGCTATTGGTACGCTCGCTTAGGGCCAGCGCGGCTCCACCATCTCACAGCTGACGGAGCAGCAATAATGTGGTCACCCCTTATGCAACGATTGCGTTGCCTGTTCGAACCACTGAACCTCGGCGGCATCACCCTTGCCAATCGCATTGCGGTGTCGCCGATGTGCCAGTACAGCGCCGAAGACGGCGCGGCGAATGACTGGCATCTCCAGCACTTGGGCTCGCTGTCGCTTTCCGGCGCGGCGCTTGTCATCGTCGAGCAAACGGCGGTCGAACCAGCGGGCCGCATCAGTCACGGCTACCTCAGCCGCTATTCCGATGCGAACGAGAGGGCGCTGGCGCGGGTTGTCGGCTTTTGCCGCCGCGCGGGTTCGGCGGCGCTCGGATTAGAAAGAAGCCACAGCCCTTTGCCGAAATTCCAGCGCCGCAGCAGGTTGATCGCTGGCTTTTAGACGCGCTTCAGCCGTCCCAATAGCTCGGCGGTATCAATCACACCATCCCAATACTCGACGATGACAGCCTCGTTCAACGTGATCCAGTCGGACACCACGCGCTGATCCGCTGCGGATAAATGGCCGGAGATCAAACTAGGGTTCGGTCGGACGCCGAATACCGCGGTGTGCGATGGATCAATTCGATCGCCATGCTGCAGAGCGACCTTGACTCGAACGTCGTGTCGAGCGTTGCCGCGCTCGCTGACCCATGCCACCATCGGTAAGCCAGTCGTTTTGGGGCGCAAGTTCGCCATCAGAAAGAAATCGGTATCGAGATCGTCCATCGGCATGGTGGACCCACCAAGCAAAACGCGTCTAACATACTAACGCAGCTAAGGTGACGTTGTCCTGTATCATCTCCGCAGCCGTGGCGTTTTGGACGGTCCTGACGGGGCGGTGACAGGATCCGTCACGAAGCGGGGAGATACCGGCTATTTATCGGCTGTTCCCCAACGAGCTTGCGCCGCTTGCCGTGCGATGTCCCGACGGCGCTCTGCCGACAGCTCAGCCGCCCACGCTCTTCCAGACTGTCAGCGGCACCGGCACAAACGCTCGGGAGGGCGGCGGGTCGGCGCATTCGGCGACTTCGACGAGCACCGTCGCCGAACGCGTTCCGATGCGAACGAGTCGGCGCTGGCGCGGGTTGTCGGCTTTTGCCGCCGCGCGGGTTCGGCGGCGCTCGGGATTCAGCTCGCCCATGCCGGGCGTAAGGGGTCGGCCAAACTGCCGTGGGAAGGCGGTGGGCCGCTCGCCCCGGACGCCGATCCGTTTTGACGATCACTGGCTAGCCCCGCAAGCGCTCGACAAGGCCGGCTTGGTGCGTATTCACGACGCTCACGCGAACGCCGCCAGGCGCGCCGACCGGGTCGGCTTTGATCTCGTCGAACTGTTTGCTGCCCATGGCTTTCTGCTGGACAGCTTTCTGTCGCCGATCGCCAACCGACGCACCGACTCCTACGGCGGCAGCCTCGCCAACCGCATGCGTTACCCGCTTGAAGTGGCGGCCGCGACCCGCGAGGCCTGGCCGCGCCAAAAGCCGCTCAGCATGCGCATCACCGGCTGCGATTGGGTCGACAGTGGGATCACGACGGATGAGGCCGGCATCTTTGCTTCTGAACTCCGCGCGATCGGTTCGATTACGTCTGCGTTTCCTCCGGCGGCATCAGTCCGCAGGCGCGGCCTGCCGTCGCGCCGGGCCTGTGCCTCGGTTTGGGGAGGCTCTTGCGAAGGCTACTCGGTCGAGGGTTGCGGCGCGGTTTCCTCCTCGTCAGGATCGACATTGAACAGGACCTCGCAGTCGCAATAGCCACCGTGCTGTTCGAAGTATGCTAAGCTTGCGGCGATTTCCCGTCGTGACAACCCCATGCGCCGCATGATGCGGCGGCAGGCCGGCCTTGTGCGATCACTTGGATCGCAAGTAGATGTCAGGGAACCATCGTCGTTTTCCTGGAGATCGCAGCCCTCCGGGCCATACAGACGATCGAGAAATTCTTCCCAGCGGGGATGCTCCGGCGTCATCGACGCTGCAATGTGATGAATGCCCCTCGCGGCGAGACCTTCTTTGAGCGCCGCTGCCATAGCAGCATGGCGCATCAGATCCTTTGGCGCGGGGTCTGGTCCGTCAAATGGTGGGAGGGCCCCCCGCCTGTCGCGGTGACATTGACGAATTCATTTCGCTTTTTCTGAGCGAAACGGACACACTGGGTAAGCAGACGCTCTGTGAGCCGTCGCTGACCGGCATTACGGAGGCCCATACGGACCTGGCCATCGCGCAGATCGAGGAACTGATTGCGAGAAAAGAAGCCGTCGGCGCCGTCCTTGTGTACATCGGCCGCGATTTCTAGTGCGGTTGGCGAAACAACGCTGACCATCGACACCTCGCGGTCCGCTCGGGGAAGCGTCGCGATGAGTTTTGCTTCCAGAGCCGCCTTCTCGTTGCGAGATTTCTCCAGCCACTCGACCCGTGTGGCGGCGTCTCCGTTTTTTACCCAGCGCTGGGAAATAGCAGCACCAAATCAACATCGCTGCTGGCTGCATTAAATTGCTCGCCACCTCTGTAGACAAGGCTCCCAAACACAAAAACGCCGTCCGAACCGATGCGGCCTATGACCTGGGCAGCCCAAGCCTTTAGGACCTCAAGTAAGACTTCGCGCAGATTGGTATCCATGTGCGTTGCACCCCGGGAGAAGCCGATCCATGCCGGATAGGCGATTTGGCGCAGGTGAGACGGGCGGCTGAAATATACCAGGATTCTGGCGGGGCTGGGGCGTGAGCAAGGGGAAAGCGCAATGGGCCGGCAGGCCTCGCCGAGCCAGGCCACCCCGGGTGCGCGGGTTCAGAGCGGCCGGGGTATCGCAGGCTCCGGTTTGGAGCAGCAGCGGTCGTTCGAATGGCGCGCCAACATTACGCCGGTGTTGACGACGAAAGTTCCGAGCACGCAGGTGGCGGGATCCAGTCCCCCTCGTCGGTGCGCACTGCAAGCCTCGGCAGCGCCGATTGCGCTAGGGCCAGATAGGACCCGAGGTCGACGACCGGGATGCGGCCTTGGCTCGCAGCATCCCCGACCTTAACTCGGCGGTCCCGTTTATCCCCGATCTCCGCCGGTTGCAGCGCTAAGCTTGGACGGTCAGCGGCACCGGTGCGAACGCTCGGACGGGCGGCGGGTCAGCGCATTTGGCGACTTCGACGAGCGCCGTCGCCGAACTCGGACCCTGGCTCAGCCGCGATGTGCCATGGTCGCGCGTCAGAACATTGGCGTTGCCGTGGGCGCAGGCCGGCTCGTCCTCGTCCCCCGCGGGGTCGTACCAGGCGCCACAGGAAAGCCGAACGACGCCGGGGCGCACGGCCTCGGTCACGGATACGCCCGCAAAGCAGGCCCCGCGCGCGTTGAACACGCGCACGACTTCGCCATCGCCGATGCCGCGGCTCCGGGCATCGACGGGATTGATCGCCAATGTCTCGCGCCCGGCAATCTTGCCGCGCGCGCTGACCGGCCCTGCATCCATCTGGCTGTGCAGGCGGTGGCGCGGTTGGCTGGAGACAAGGTGCAGCGGAAACGCGGTCGTCTGCCCGCCGCCAAGCCACTCCGCGGGTTCGATCCAAGCCGGATGCGGCGGGCAGTCATCATAGGCGAAGCGGGCAATCTCGTCGGAATAGATCTCGATCCGCCCGGAGGGCGTGCGCAGCGGGTGGTTTTCGGGATCGGCGCGGAACTCGGCGAACAACACGTATTCTTGCGCTCGCAGTGGGATTTCGAGCCAGCCTTTTTGCCAAAACGTATCGAAGTCCGGCACCAGGTTGCTGTGCGCGCGCTCGCGGAAGGTGCCGTAGATGTAGCGCAACCAAAGGGCCTCGTCGCGCCGCTCGGCGAAGCTCTCCTCGCAGCTGAGACGCCGCGCCAGATCGAGGAAAATGTCGAAGTCGGCTCGCGCGTTACCGACGGGTTCGATCGCCTTGTGCATCGCGATGACGAACCGGTCGCGCGGTGAGCCGCCTAGATCGTTGCGCTCGAGCGAGGTCGTCGCCGGCAACACGATGTCGGCATGGCGCGCGGTCGCCGTCCACCACGGCTCGTGGACGATGATCGTTTCCGGGCGCCGCCAGGCGCGGCGCAACCGGTTCAGGTCCTGATGGTGATGAAACGGGTTGCCGCCGGCCCAGTAGACGAGCCTTATGTCAGGATAGGTGGCACTCTTGCCGTCATAGTCGTAGCGCTCACCCGGGTGCAGCAGGCAGTCGGCGATGCGGGCAGCCGGTATCGCCAGCCGCGCCGGATTGGGCAGCACCGGCATTGCCGGCCCTGGAAACGACAGCGGCGGCTCGGCAAGTGCGGCCCCCGAGCCATAGCCGAAGCCGAACCCGCCCCCCGGCAGCCCAATCTGGCCGAGACACGCCGCCAGCAGCACCAATGCCCAGTAAGGCTGCTCGCCATGGTCGGCGCGCTGCAATGACCATGAAGCGGTCAGCATCGTGCGCGTTGCCCACATTTGCCGGGCCAGCGCCCGGATCATTCCTGCCGGCACGCCGGTGATCGCGGCCGCCCAAGCCGCGTCCTTTGGCACTCCGTCTTTGGCACCGGTCAAATACGGCAGCACGCGGTCAAAACCGCTGCAGTATCGCTCAAGGAAAGCCTTGTCGTGGCGTCTCTCGGATACCAGCGTATGCGCCAGCGCCAGCATCATCGCCGTATCGGTGTTCGGCCGGATCGGGATCCATTCGGGGCTGACCGCTTCCGGGCCGTCCTCGCGGATCGGGCTGATATTGACGACGCGGACGCCGGCCTGCGCCAGCGCGGCAAAGGCCCCGCTCGTGCCGTGCCATGCACAACCGCCCTTGGCGACCTGCGTGTTCTTTGGATTGGCGCCGGCGAACAGGACAAAAAGCCTTGTGTGCCGCGCGATCGACTGCCACGACGTCAGGGGCCCGGTTACCCCCTGTGCGCTGCCGAGAATGTGCGGCAGAAAGGTCAACGCCGTGCCGAAGCTGTAATTGCTGGTCTGGTCGACAAATCCGCCGCCGGCAGCCAGAAACCGCCGCAACTGCCCACGCGCTTCGTGGAAATGCCCGGCTGACGACCATCCCTGCGAACCACCCATAATCGCCGCCGGGCCCCCTTCGCGCCTGACCCGAGCCAATTCGCCGGCAACCAGATCGAGCGCCTCTTCCCACTCGACCGGCACGAATGGCTCGCGGCCACGGCCGGCCCCGCTCACCTGGCCGTTCTGCAGCCATCCGGAGCGGACCATCGGCCTTGTGATACGGGTCGGCGAGTGCACCGCGTCAGGGGTCGCCTCGATCAGCGGCGAGGGATCGGGATCGAGGTCGAACGGCACGGCGCCGACGACCCTGCCGTCCTCCACGACGGCATTGAAGGCACCCCAATGGGAGTGGTGCGGCACCAACTTGCGATCCATGGCGGCCTCTTTGTCGAACGGCTGACATCAGCACGACCACAATACAGGATCGGCATCGACCGATGACATCCCGGGGGCGGCTTCTGGGCGAATCCTGCTGTTCGTGCGCGGTGGCGACGAGAGCGACCAGGCTCGGATGCTGACATTGCCGAAAAGGTCATTTGATACCGAGGCCGTGGTGGCACTTTCAGAGGTGTCGCGCCGCACTGGCAGACTGGTCTCAGACCTCGGTTCCACCGCGAATTTCCTCTATTCCGCCCTTAAGATAGAAAGCCTCGGGCGGCAGGTCGTCATGGATTCCCTCGAGTATTTCGCTGCAGGTCTTGAGCGCGTCCGCCTTGCTCACATATGAGCCTGGCCGCTTGGTCCATGGCTCGGCGCAAAAGAACGGTTGCGCGAAGAAGTTCGCGAGCTTACGGGCGCGTTGAAGGATTAGAGGGTCTACCGTTTCGGCAAGAGCCGGGTCCAGCAACAAAGTCAAAGCTTGCTTTACACGCTCGGCTATCGCCGTGTGCTCGTCTCCCACCGCTTTTGTCTCTAGCAACTTAGATCGCGAAGTTCGAGGATCGACGCAGGGATAGATCTTCTTCTCGGCCATATTTCGAGACAGATGGATCACCGCATCGACAGAAGCGAGTTCAGCACGGTCGCCCCGCGAGGTACGTCGTCCATCGGAGACGCGATGATCCCGCGCACCATCCCGCCGCCAGGTCGTTGAATGACTTGAACGGTGATTGCGCGCTGGTTTTTCTCGTCGCTGGCGGCGAGTTCGGTCAGCAGGTCGGGCAAGGAGTGTGGATCGAACAGCGCTTCGATTACATCGCCCCGGGTGGCGACGAGACGTCCGATCCGATTGGCGAAGTCGTCGGGAAGGCCATATGCCTGAAATGCTTCGCTCACCATGGTCAGCATCCGTTCCTCGAGTTTGGCGCGGGCGGTATGGAGCCGGTTGTTGACGGTCGTCGCCGAAATGTCGAGGAAGTTGGCGATGTCCTGATGGGAGCACTCATGGATGTAAAATAGGGTCGCCGGCTCGCGCAGCCTCGCGGGCAATGCGGCAAGAGCGGCGAGTGCCGCCACGCTATGCTGCTTTTGGTCCAGCTGATCGTCCGCGAGGCGGCTGTCGCTGGAGACATCCTGGGCGGCTTCCAAAGGGACGATGTCCAAATGCCGGCGGCGCAACGTGCGGAATGCGTGATGCCGGACGATGCTACGCAGCCAGCCCGGAAAGGTCGCTGGGTCGGAGAGGGCCGGCAGGGCTGACCACGCACTCAGAAAAGCTTCCTGAACGGCATCCTCAGCCTGATGGAAATCACCGAGTAGGGCCAGCGCCGCGCCGAATGCCAAGTGCTGAAACTGTCGTGCAAGCGCGACAAACGCGTTTACGTCGCCCTTAAAGGCGCGCTGAACGAGCTGTTCTAGCTCCATCTCTTGTTCCTCGCACTATAAGGTGCCAGGAACCGCATCCCTCCTTTAGGAGGCGGTTAGTCTTGCGTGAAATTTTTCCGTCGACACGGATTTTGTCGGTCCGGAGGCAATGTTCGCTAACGACGCGACCTCGCTGTTACTGCCGGCTCGCCGAAAGTCGGCTCTCCACCCCGCGCTGACCTTGCACCCTCCGGCTTCACAGGGAGAGGGCTGGGGGGGTGAGGGGCTCTTCATCCTTCGTCGGCTTCGCCTCTGGCCCTCCGTTACTGCGCCTGGCACGCGCCGCTGCTGGGAGGATCGGGCGCCCAGCACGGCGCACCGGTCTCGGTCATCAGGCGGTTCAGCGCCTCTCTTTCGCGGTCGAGCGCCGCGCTCGGGTTCTCGCCGCGCAGCACGATCTGTTTAAACGTGTCCAGGAATACCATGTCGAACTCGCCAGCGCGCTCGCCGAGCCCGATCGGCAGCAACGCGGGCAGCGCATCCTTCGCCGACTGCATCTTTTCGACGGCAGCGGCGGCAAGCTTCAGACCCGGCTCGGTGTCCAGCGCCAGTTCCGCTTTCACCACGGGAAGAAAGCCGACACTGCGCGCAGTCTCGATCTGCGTCTCAGGCCGGGTCAAATAGTCGATCAGCCCCATCGCGCCATTCATGTCGGGCGCGTCCTTAAGCACCGCGAGCCCGGCCAGCACCGGCATGTAGCCTCGTCCCTTGGGCCCGGCGGGGGCGGGGAAGGCGACGAATTCCTCTGGCTTCTGGCGCAGCGCGTCGCGCACGCGGGCGACATGGTCCCACCCTATCCACACCTCGCCGGAGAGCAGCGGCTGCTGCATGAAATCGTAGCGGGTCGAGTTCGGATTGACGCTGTTCCATAACGACGCGAACTGCGTCCACATCGCTTCTGCTGCCGCCGAACGGAACGGGACCACGACTCCACCGGTGTATGACGGATAGAGGAAGCCCTCAAAAAAGCGGTGCATCAGCCCTAGCGGACCCACTGGAAAGCCGAGCCGGGGCTTGCCCGTCTTCTGCCGGATAGTGCCGGCCCAAAGAGCGAGCTGGTCGTAGCTGAGCGCATTGATGTCGGCGCCGTCCGGCAGATAGGCCAGCGCCTCTTTGTTGGCGACCATGATGTAGCTCGCCTGCATCCACGGGATGTACAGCTGATGGGCAGTGCCGAGCTTGCCGAGGGTCATCAAGGAACCCGGGATGGCGCGGCCCGTCAGCCTGCCGGCGAAGTCATCGAGCGGGGCCAATGCGTCGAGGTGCGCGAACGGCTGCAGCTCGCCGTCCAGCGCGCCGACGACATCTACCGTGGGCGTGCCGCCCTGCTTCTCTGCCTTGATGCGAACCGGAAACTGCTGCGGCGGCTCGGTGATGTAGTCGACCTCCTGACGATAACCCTTGAGGATCAGGTTGCGCATCTTCTGCGCCTCCTCGACCGGGCGCAGTTGCGTCGACAGGAAAATCAGGCGCCCGGTTTGCGCACTCTGTGCGATCGCGGCCAGCAGCGCGGTGGCGCAAAGCGATAGGCTGAGCCACACCGATATTCTCCTCATATTCCCTTCTCCCAGCCACCGTCTTGGCCAATATCGTTACAATGCTTATTCGATCAGCCCCATCTGCCTGTAGACCTGTTCGGCGCCCGGATGCAGCGGCGCCGTCAGCC
>Ga0306923_10007756_pt1 | contig 10732 bp, 11 predicted proteins | sample sta12Can44000108_FD_203841 | JGI IMG/M metagenome (GOLD analysis project Ga0306923, IMG submission 203841) | Lab enrichment of tropical soil microbial communities from Luquillo Experimental Forest, Puerto Rico - statanox.12C.anox.44.000.108 (v2)... | ecosystem: Environmental > Terrestrial >...
CCCGCTCGGTCAGTTCCGTGGCTGGCCAGCGCTCTAGCAGGCCGTCCTCGAATACCGGATTCGTGTCCCACGCGATATGCGGGGTCAGCTCCTGGTGCGCCTGCGTGACCTCCTCCTGGACCTCGCCGTCGAGGATCCGGTCGAAGTTCCAGAACAGGGCCAGGGTGCCACCGGCGACAAGCACCGTGGCGGCGTGCTCCCAGCGCACCGCCGGATCCATCCAGTGCCAGGCCTGCGCGCTGAACAGCAGCCGGTACGGCTGCGCGGGGCGGTACCCCTCGAACCCGCGGACCACCACCGTGACCCCGGGATACCCGGTGCAGCTCGCGGCGAGGATGCCGGCCATGGCCGGGTCGGGTTCCACCGCGGTGATCCGCAGGCCCCGCGCGGCGAACGCCCGGGTGGCCTTGCCCGTGCCGGCACCCGCCTCCAGCGCGGTGATCCCGGGGCCGCAGTGCGCCAGCACCGCATCGACCAGCGGCGCGGGATAACCGGGCCGGATCAGGTCGTACTGCTCGGCGGCCAACCCGAACGCCAGCCGGCGCTCCGCGTCCTCAGCCACGAGATCAGTACCGTGCCCCCACGACGTGCCCTCGCGGTCAAACCTGGGACCAGGCCAGCGGCAGTGACTCGACCCCATAGATGCCCTCCACGCCGCCGAGTTCCGCGGGCGCGGCCGGGTGCAGGTCCCGCATCCGCGGGGCGAGGAAGCCGATCGCCTCTTCCAGTTCCGCCCGCGCCAGGTTAGAGCCCAGGCAGAAATGCGGCCCGGCGCCGAAGGTCAGCGGCCGGCCGCCGGGCTCGGTGGTGATGTCGAAGTCCGCACCGGACCCGAGGGCGCGGTTGGCCCGCTCGGCGCAGATCGCCACGATGCTCCCGGCGGGGAAAACCACGCCACGGTGCACGATCTCGCTGGTGCAGATCCTGGCCGTGAACGGGGTGATCGGCTCGTACCTGAGCACCTCCTCGACCGCGCCGGGCACCCGGCCGGGCTCGCGGGCGAGCAGGTCCCATTGCGCCGGGTGCTCGGCAAACAGCCGCAGCGCGTGCGAAAGCTGGGCCTGGGTGGTGTCCACTCCCCCGGCGATGACGTTGAGCACCAGGTTGATGCACTCGTCGTGGGACAGCTTCTCGCCCTCGTCCTCGGCGGCCAGCAGCGCGCTGATCAGGTCGTCGGAGGGCTCGCGGCGGCGCAGGTCCAGCAACTGCTCCACGTAGTCGTACAGCTCCTCGGTGGCGCGCTCGATCCGCTCCGGCTCGGTGCCGAGCGCCCGGATGTCGAACTGGCGCTGCACCCAGGTGGACCATTCGTGCAGGCGCGGCGCGTCTTCCAGCGGGGCGCCGAGCACCGCGGCGATGGTGAGCGACGGGTACGGCTTGGCGAACGCGGCGACGAACTCGCATTCCCCGTCCGGCATGCCCGCCCACAGCCGCTGCGCGAACTCGCGCATGACCGGCCGCCAGCGGGCCGCGGCGCGGGGGGTGAACGCCGGGCCCACCAGCGCGCGGAGCCTGCGGTGCCGTTCCCCGGTCTGGTTCAGGATGTTCGCGTCGATCTGCTCCCGCAGCCGCCCGCCGGTCACGCCGAACAGGTCTGCGATCTCCCGGCCGGGGAAGGCGGTGTCCCGGGCGCGGAGGAAGAACTCCCCGGACTCCTGGTCGAGTACCACCAGCGCCAGCGGCGAGCGGGCCAGCCAGCCCTTCTGGCGCACCTCGGCGAGCCGCTGGTGGTACAGCTCACCGACCAGGCCGGGCTCGTTGTAGTCGAAGAACGGAAGATCCAGGTCGTTGACCGAGGGCGGGGCCTGCTCGTTTGCCGTCACCATGTCAGATCCCTTCCGTGGGTACTCGCCCGGCCTGCCCTGGCCCGGCACCTGGCCAGCACGGCGCCGCGCTGCCGCGCGAGCCAGCTTCCCCGCTCATTGTCGGGCATGGATCATTCGTGCCCGTGGCTGGTGTTGACGACGCAGAACCTGTTGCCTTCGGGATCGGCGAGGACGATGAAGTCCGGGTCGTCGGGGTAGAGGTCCCAGTCGACCCGCTCGGCGCCGATCGAGACCAGCCGCTGCACTTCGGCGCCCTGCTCGGCGGCATCGGCCGCGTTCAGGTCCAGGTGCACGCGCGGGTGGCTTTCCGCTCGTGTGTCGGTGCGCTGCAGCCCGATGCCGGTGCCCAGGCCGCCCGCCGGGGTCAGCGAACTCCAGTCCGCGCCTGCATCGCCTTCGCGCAGCTCATAGCCCAGCGCGCGGGTCCAGAAGCCGATCGCCCGCCCCATGTCCGTCGCGCCCAGTACCACCATTCCGATGCTCACCATGAACCGATCCTGGCAACCACCGCCGTCGCGTGCAAAACCGAGCCCCAGCCACCGGGCGCCTGCGTATCTGGGCGGTGTCAGGCGGGGAGGAAGGTGAACAGCGGGCCGAGCGGCAGCCTGGCCTGCGGGCCGGCGGCCAGCCGGCCGACGCCGACACCGGTCAGCGCCTCGGTGTCCGGCGTGTCGAAGGCCACCTCCTCGAACCCGCCCGCGCGGAACCATTCGCGGATCCGCGGCGTCAGGTCGGGAGCCCGGCGGTGCCTGGTCCAGATGACCGTCGCCCCGGCCGCGCAGAGGGCCGGCGCGGCCCGCGCCGTCCTCTGGATGTCGTCCTCGCTGACGTTGCCGAAGATCCCGCACAGCAGCAGCACGTCGGCCGGCAGCGCGCCGGCGTAGTTGGCTACCCGGCTCGCGTCCGCCACCCGCACCTCCACCTGGGAAAGCCCCGCCTCGGCGGCACCCCGGCGGGCCAGCCCCCCGTTGTGCGGGTCGGACTCGACCAGCACCGCGGACACGTCCGGGCCCCGGGGGTGCTTCGGCAGCACGCCCAGCACGTCGAGGCCCTGCCCCGCGCACAGGCTGACCAGCCGCACCGGTCCCGCCGGCGCCCGGTCAAGGGCACGGCACAGGTGCCCGCGGACCAGGCGCAGCCGCGTGCTGAGCGAGGACGACGGGTCGCCGTAGGCTGCGTGCCAGGCCACCCAGTCCTTCACCAGCGGCTCCCTACCGGTAGTCGGGGTTGTCGAAGTCGAACCGGCAGCCCGCTTCCCATTCCGAGCGCTGGTTGCCGTGCGCGGGGATTCCGCCTGCCTCCTTGACGATGCGGGCCAGGTGCAGCAGGTTCCAGGTCATGAACGTGGTGTTGCGGTTGGTGAAGTCGTTGTCCGGGCCGCCGGAGCCGGGGTCGAGGTAGGACGGCCCGGGGCCGGCCGCGCCGATCCACCCCGCGTCGGCCTGCGGCGGGATGACGTACCCCAGGTGCTGCAGGCTGTACAGGACGTTCATCGCGCAGTGCTTCACACCGTCCTCGTTGCCGGTGATCAGGCAGCCGCCGACCCGGCCGTAATAGGCGTACTGCCCCGCCTCGTTGAGCAGATGTGAGCACGAGTACAGCCGCTCGATGACCTGCTTCATCACCGAACTGTTGTCGCCCAGCCAGATCGGCCCGGCGAGTACCAGGATGTCGGCGGCGAGCACCTGCTGGTAGATCCGCGGCCATTCGTCGGTGGCCCAGCCGTGCTCGGTCATGTCCGGCCAGACTCCGGTGGCGATGTCGTGGTCCACGGCGCGGATCGTCTGAACCGCCAGGCCCTGCTTGCCCATGATGCCGGCGCTGACATCAATCAGGCCCTGCGTGTGGCTGCGCTCCGGGCTCCGCTTCAAGGTGCAGTTGATGAACAGCGCGCGCAGGTTATCGAACCGCCACGGCAGCGCGCCGGTTTCTCCCGGTTCGGTCATCGCCAGCCCCCCTTGTTTCATCCACAACGAATGTCCGCGCTCACCCTAGTCCCCCGCCGCCGCTGGGGTGCGTGGGACTCTCACCCCCTTGGATGATCATGGAGATCTGGCCCCCATAGCTGGGCCAGATCTCCATGATCACGCCGGGCGGGACGTCATCCGGTGGCCGGCAGTGCGCCCGCGGGCTGCGGTTCCGCATGCTGGACGCCGGCGGGCGGCGGCGCCTGGCCGGACTTGCGCCGGCCGACCGCGAGCGCGGTGGCCGCGCCCAGCACCGACAGGCCCGCCGCGACCGCCAGTCCCGGGCGGAACCCGGCGGCCACCTGCTCGGGGGTGCCCAGCTGCCCGGTCGCGGTGAAGACCGCGGTGACCACGGCGACGCCGAACACGCCGCCAAACCGCTGCAGGGTGTTGTTCACCCCGGAGGCCTTGCCCATGTCCGCGGGCGGGACGGCGCTCAGCGCCGCGGTCGGCGTGGCCGGGAACGCCATCGAAATGCCCACCCCGGCGATGACGAACGGCAGGATCAGCGTGGTGTAGCTCACCGTGGCGGTCGCGATCAGGGCGATCCAGGCGAACCCGGCCGCCTGGAGCACCAGCCCGAGGGCCATCAGCGGGCGGGGCCCGGTCCGGTCGGCCAGCCGGCCGGCCAGCGGCGCCACCACGACCGGGGCGGCCGTCCAGGGCAGGAACCGCAGCCCGGCGCCCAGCGGGGAGAAGCCGAGGGCGAGCTGGAAGTACTGCGCGGCCAGGAAGGCCGCCGAGAACAGCGCCGCCGACTGGAGGAACCCGGTCGCGTTGGCGGCGGTGAACGCGCGGATCCGCAGCAGCCGCCCCGGCAGCATGGGTTCCGGTGCCCGCCGCTCCCAGACGGCGAAACCGGCCAGCGCGGCGGCCCCAAGGGCGAACGCCACGACCACTTCCGTGCTGGTCCAGCCGGCCTCGCCGGCGCGCACCAGGCCCCAGAGGATGCCACCGGCGCCGCCGGTCACCAGCACCACGCCGGGTATGTCGAGCCTGGTGGCGGGGCCGCGGCTCTCCGGGAGGCGGATCACCGATCCCACCGCGGCGGCCAGCCCGATGGGTACGTTGACCCAGAAGATCCAGTGCCAGTTCAGGCCGTACACCACGGCACCGCCGACCAAGGGCCCGGCGGCGACGGCCAGCCCGGCGATGCCACCCCAGATGCCCACGATGGCGCCGCGGCGCTCGGCCGGCCAGGCCGCGGTCAGGATCGTCAGGCTCAGCGGCGTGACGATCGCCGCGCCGACGCCTTGCACCGCCCGCGCCGCGATCAGGGTGCCGGCGGTCGGCGCCAGCGCGCAGGCGGCGGAAGCCGCGGTGAAGAGCAGCAGCCCCGCGGCGTAGACCCGGCGCCGCCCGAGCCGGTCACCGAGGGCCGCCGCGGTGATGATCCCGGCCGCGAACGTCAAGGTGTACGCGTTGACGGTCCATTCCAGGGTGGACACGCTGCCGCCGAGGTCACGGTGGATGGTCGGCAGCGCGGTGATCACTACCAGGGCGTCCAGCGCGACCATGAAGAACGCGGCCGAGGTGAGCACCAGGGCCCATTGCCGCGACGGTCCGGTCCGGGATAGCTGCCGTGCTTGCCGGTGGCCGGCAGGCCAGGTGAGTCCCATGTCAATCCCTCCGGGAACGGGCGGCGGCACCTGTGGTGCCTGGCGACCGCCCGGCTCACCTGTCCTACGGGGCGGGGGACACGGATTTCGACAGCCGGCCCGGAGTTTTTTCGCCGGTCTACCCGGCGGCCGGCCGGCGGGCCACCCGGCGCTCGAGTTCGTCGCGGAGCGGCCCGTTCGCGGTGGCCTCGATCGCCCGGGCCCATGCGGCCGTGGCCGCCTCGGTGTCCCCCGCCCGGTCGAGCAGGTCGGCGTGCGCCACGTGCAGCGGCGCGTACCCGTCCAGCGTGCCCGCGGCCAGCACCGGGGCCAGGATCGCCAGCCCCGCCCGCGGGCCGTCGGCCATCCCGGCCGCCACCGCCCGGTTGATCTCGACCACCGGGGACGGTGCGCGGCGGGCAAGCTCGCCGTAGAGGACCGCGATCTGCGACCAGTCGGTCTGCTCGAACCGCGGTGCCTGGGCATGCAGCGCCGCGATCGCGGCCTGGACCTGGTACGGGCCGGGCGCGCGGTGGGCGAGCGCGGCGTCCAGCAGTCCGGCGCCCTCGGTGATCATCTGCCGGTCCCAGAGCCCCCGGTCCTGCTCGGCGAGCGTCACCGGCCTGCCGTCGGCGTCCAGGCGGGCGGATGCCCGGGAATGGTGCAGCAACATCAGGGCGAGTAGGCCAGTGATCTCCGCGTCGGAGGGCAACAGCCGGTGCAGCAGCCGACCCAGCCAGATGGCCTCCTCGCACAGGTCCGCGCGGACCAGTGCGTCCGCGCTGCGGGTGGCCGCGTACCCCTCGTTGAAGACCAGGTAGACCACGGCCAGGACGCCGGCCAGCCGGTCCGGCAGCGCCCCGGCGGCCGGCACCTCGAACCGGATGCCGGCCTCGCGGATCTTGCGCTTGGCCCGGACCAGCCGCTGCGCGATGGTCGGTTCCGGTAGCAGGAAGGCCGCGGCGATCTCCCGCGTGGTCAGGCCGGCCGCGTACCGGAGCGTCAGCGCCACCCGGACCTCCGGCGCGAGGGCAGGATGGCAGCAGGCGAAGATCAATCCCAAGCGCTCGTCTTCCATCACCGCGCCCCCTTGTTCTGCGTCGGTGCCCGGTCCCGGGTCCGCCAGGGCGGCCTCGTCCAGCCCGCGGCGGGCCACCGGCCGGTCGCGGCGCAATTGGTCGACCGCCTTCCGCCATGCGGTGAGGGTGAGCCAGGCGCCGGGGTTGGGCGGCACCCCGCCGCGCCGCCATGCGATGGCCGCGGCGGTGAAGGCCTCGGCCGTCGCGTCCTCGGCGGCCTGCAGGTCGCCGATCCGCCGGGACAGGCCCGCCACCACGGTGGTCCATTCCTCCCGGAACGCGCGTTCCAGGGCGGCGGTGGCTGCTACCCCAGCGCTGTCTGCCAACGCATGCCTTCCCGCACCGGCCGCACCTCGACGGTGCCGTACCGCATGATGGGCATCTTGGCCGCCCAGTCCAGCGCCACGTCAAGGCTGCCGGCTTCCAGCAGGTAGAAGCCGAGCAAGTGCTCTTTGGTCTCGGCGAACGGGCCATCGGTGAGCAACCGCTCCCCGTTGGCCAGCCGGATGGTGGTGGCCGTGTCCGGCCAGGTGAGCTGCTCCGCGCCGAGCAGCACGCCCGCCTCCTTGATGGCGGCCGTGTAGTCAAGCCAGTCCTCGATCACCCCTTCGGGGGCCGGGCCCGGGTTCTCGCTGGCACCCGGCACGGCGTAGATCAGCAACGCGTACTTCATCACGGCCTCCCTGCTCTGTGTGGCCGCCGGCGCCGGCGGCCAGGTTCACGGGTACAACGCGCGCCCGCCGCCCAAATCGACAGCCGGGGCTATCGATTTGCCGCTGCGGCGGGCGCGGCGCCGCTGGGGCTCGCGCCTCGGGATGGCACCCCACTATTCTGGTGGTATGCAGCGCACCGGCACCTCTGCCTGGTGGCCGTCCTAGGACGGTCACCGAAGCGCTGTGCCTGCGGGCCGTCCGGCGGACGGCCCGTTGTCGTGTCCGGCATGGTCCCTCTCCCGGCGGCTCCCGACCCCGAGGAGAAACGACCATGACCGCGCTTACCATTGCCACCGTGGACATCACCCCCGCGCGGGACCGTGCGCCCGGCCCGGGACCGGTACTGCCCCGGATGCTCACCGGCGACCGGCCGACCGGGCGGCTGCACCTGGGGCACTACGCCGGCAGCCTGGCGAACCGGATCCGGCTGCACCGCCAGTATCAGAGCTTCTTCATCGTTGCCGACCTGCACATGCTCACCACCAAGAACAGCCGCGAGGACATCGCCGGGACCGGCCAGCGCGCCGCCGACATGGTGCTCGACTCGCTGGCGGCCGGCCTGGACCCGGCCCACTCGGTGTTCTACCTGCAATCGGGTGTCCCGGAGGTCGCCGAACTCAGCCTGCTGCTGTCCAGCCTGGTCAGCGTGCCCAGGTTGCAGCGGATCCCGAGCCTGAAGGAGATGGCCCGCCACGCGGGCCAGCGCGAGATGCCGCTCGCGCTGCTCGCGTACCCGGTGCTGCAGGCCGCCGACATACTGGCGGTCAAGGCCGCTGTGGTGCCCGTCGGGCGGGACAACGCGGCGCACGTGGAGGTCGCCCGGGAGCTGGCCCGCAGGTTCAACCGCCGCTACGGGGCGGTGTTTCCGGTGCCGGCCCTGGTTCCGGCGGACGTCCCGGCACTGCCGGGCACCGACGGCCGGGCCAAGATGAGCAAGAGCCTGGGCAATGCCGTCTACCTGTCCGACCCGCCGGACGAGGTCGCGGCCAAGGTCCGGCGGATGTACACCGACCCGGCCAGGACCAGTTCCGGCGTGCCTGGCACCGTCGAGGGCAACCCGGTGTTCGTCTACCACGAGGTGTTCAACGACCGCCCGGCGGAGGTCGCGGACCTGAAGGAGCGCTACCGGGCCGGGAAGGTCGGCGACGCGGAGGTCAAGGACAAGCTCGCCGCCGCGCTGAACAGGTTCCTCGATCCGATCAGGGAGCGCCGGGCCGAGCTGGCGGCGGACCGGGGACTGGTGGAGGAGCTCATCGTCACCGGCACCGAGCGGACCCGCGACGAGGTCCGGCGCACCGTGGCGGAGGTGCGGGCGGCCATGGGCCTGACCACCGCGCTGGCCGGGTTCCACGCCGCCGCCCGAGCCCGGGCAGCAGCTGCGGTGCCAGCGAAACCCGCCGCGGCAGTCCCTATCCTGACGGAGACTGTCAGGGATAGGGACTAGGGTCGCTCACCGGCAACCTGCTGCACCCGTACCGCACCAGGGAGGACCTAGTGACCGACGTCATCGTGTTCCACCACGCCCAGGGCCTCACCGACGGGGTCCGCCAGTTCGCAGACCAGCTCCGCAGCGCCGGCCACCGGGTGACTGTGCCCGACCTCTACGAGGGCAAGACCTTCGGCACGCTCGCGGACGGCATCGCCCATGCCGAGCAGGTCGGATTCGACACGATCATCGAGCGAGGCCGGGCCGCCGCCGGGCCCCTGCCGAACGAGATCGTCTACGCCGGCTTCTCGCTGGGGGTGCTGTGCGCGCAGATGCTGGCCCAGACCCGGCCGGGCGCGAAGGGCGCGCTGCTATTTCACTCCTGTGTCCCGGTCGCCGAGTTCGGCGGCACCTGGCCGGGCGACACCCCGGTCCAGGTCCACGCGATGGACGCCGACCCGCTATTCGTCGCCGAGGGCGACCTGGACGCCGCCCGTGAGCTGCTCACGATCACGTACGACGCGGAGCTGTTCCTCTACCCGGGCGACAAGCACCTGTTCGCCGACCCCAGCCTGCCCGACTACGACGAGGCCGCCGCGAGGCTGCTCATGCAACGCGTGCTCGCCTTCCTCGGCCAGGCCGCGCGGTTCGAGCCCGATCCCATTGGCGGCGAGCGGGAGCTGCTCGGCCAGTACCTGGACTTCCAGCGCCAGACGGTGCTCGCCAAGACCGACGGGCTGAACCGGGAGCAGATGGCCCGGCGGCACGAGCCTTCCGCGCTCACCCTGGCCGGCCTGCTTTACCATCTCGCGCTGGTGGAGGAGTCCTGGCTGGAAGTCCGGTTCCTCGGCCTGCCCAGACGCGAGCCCTGGGCCAGCGTTGACTTCGACGCCGACCCGGAATGGGAGTTCCGGACCAGCGCCGAGCTGGAGCCGGAGCAGGTGCGCCAGCGCTACCGCGAGGCGTGCGAGCGGAGCCGCCAGGCCGCGGCCCAGGCGGACGGCCTGGACCAGCTCTCGGTGCGGCCACTCAGGGACGGCCGACCCTTCAGTCTGCGCTGGGTCCTGCTACACCTGCTGGAGGAGACCGCCCGTCACGCCGGGCACGCCGACCTGCTCCGTGAGGCCATCGACGGCACCGTCGGCGAATAGCGCGAAGGGGACCATGAGCATGCAGGTCATCGAGGGGGCCGGCCAGTACACTCCAGCTGCCGGCAGCGAGCCCACCCACTGGGCCGAGCACCTGGCCAGCGCGGATCTCAGTGTGGGCACGTATTCGATTCCGGCCGGCGGGCTCGACGACCAGGAGCCGCACCGCGAGGACGAGATCTACGTCGTGCAGTCGGGCGCGGCCACGCTGGTCACCGACTCGGGCACCGCGCAGGTACAGGCCGGCTCGGTGATCTTCGTGCCAGCGGGCGAGCGGCACCGGTTCACCGGCGTCCGCGAGGACCTGGCGTTGCTGGTCATCTTCGCCCCGCCGTACGGGTCACGCCCGGATGTCGAGAACGCGGCGGCGGTGACGTCATCCTCATGAGCGGCGGCAGCGCGCCGCCGGGTCATGGAGGATGAGTTGATGCGGTACATGCTGTTGCAGAGCTACGGGGCCGCCGGGTCGGACTGCCCGCCGATCTCCGAGTGGGCACCAGAGGACATCAGGGCGCACATCGAGTTCCAGCGCGTGCTGAACGCCGAACTGCTCGAGCGCGGCGAGTTGATCGACGCGCAGGGACTGGCCGGGCCCGAGCAGGCGAAGTTCGTGACCTCGGACGGGATCAGCGCCCCGGTGATCACCGACGGCCCGTTCCCCGAGGCCAAGGAACTGCTCGCCGGGTACCGGATCGTGGATGTCGAGTCGGCCGGGCGAGCGATCGAGATCGCGGCCAGGATCTCGGCGGCCCCCGGCGCGAACGGTACGCCGATCCGTCAGGCCATCGAGGTGCGCGCGGTGCTGAGCGCCCCGGATCCCGAGGTGTGACCGGCGAGCCGGCGGCCGAGGACCTGCTGCGCGACCTCGCGCCGCGGGCCCTCGGCGCCGTCGTCCGGCGCTACGGCCACTTCGCCGACGCGGAGGACGCCGTGCAGGAGGCGCTGCTTGCCGCCGCCACCACCTGGCCGGCCGAC
>Ga0306923_10007761_pt1 | contig 10730 bp, 10 predicted proteins | sample sta12Can44000108_FD_203841 | JGI IMG/M metagenome (GOLD analysis project Ga0306923, IMG submission 203841) | Lab enrichment of tropical soil microbial communities from Luquillo Experimental Forest, Puerto Rico - statanox.12C.anox.44.000.108 (v2)... | ecosystem: Environmental > Terrestrial >...
ATGCTGAAGAGGTCGAACCAGCCGGCCGTCTTGCGCTCTTCCGGAACAGGTTCGATGCCGAACTGCTCGACGCCGGCGGGCTGACGGTAGCGTTCGCGCAGGCGGCGCTCGATGTCGGTTGCGGAAGTCATAGGCAATTCTGCGCGCCGGCCTTGTCCGCCTGGCGCTTAAACATGAGCGCGACATGCGTTTGCAACGCGCTCACTCCTGCATCGCCTCTTCGCGCTTGGCGCGCAGCGCCGGCAGCGCGATGGCGAGGAGCAGCGCGACGGCGGCGATCAGGAAGGCGGCGGAGATCGGCCGCGTGATCAGCACCATTGGGTCGCCGAACGAGATCCTCATCGCGCGGCGCAGGTTTTCCTCCATCATCGGCCCGAGAATATATCCGAGCACCATCGGCGCGGGCTCGCAATCGAGCTTGAGCAGCACATAGCCGGCGGCCGACAGCCCAGCGAGCGCGTAGACGTCGAACACCTTGTTGTCGACGGCATAGGCGCCGATGCAGCAGAACACGAAGATCGCCGGAAACAGCAGCCGGTACGGCACCGCCAGCAGCTTGATCCACAGCCCGACCAGCGGCAGGTTGAGCACCAGCAGCATGAGGTTGCCGACCCACATGCTCGCGATCAGGCCCCAGAACAATTCGGGCCGCTCGGTCATCACCTGCGGGCCGGGCGCGATGCCCTGGATCATCAGGGCGCCCACCATCAGCGCCATGGTGGGGTTCGAGGGAATGCCGAGCGTGAGCATGGGGATGAACGAGGTCTGCGCCCCGGCATTGTTGGCGGATTCGGGCGCCGCCACGCCGCGGATGTCGCCCGCGCCGAAGGCGCGCGGGGGTTTTGCGACCTTCTTCTCGACCATGTAGGCGGCGAACGAGGCGAGTAGCGCGCCGCCGCCCGGCAGAACGCCGAGCAGCGAGCCGAGAGAAGTGCCGCGCACGATCGACCAGAAGCACGCGCGTAGATCCGCGCGGGTGGGCAGCACGCTGCCGATGCGCGAGGTGAACACCTGCTGCTTCTCCTTGTGCTCGAGATTGAGCACCACGTCGGTGATACCGAAGAAGGCCATGGCGAGCGCGACGAAGCCGAGCCCGTCGGCGAGCTCGGCCTGGCCGAAGGCGAAGCGGATGACGCCGGAATTGACGTCGGTGCCGACGAGCCCGAGCAGAATGCCGAAACACACCATGGCGATGGCTTTGACGAGCGAGCCGCGCGCGAGCACGACCGCCGCGATCAGCCCGAACACCATCAGAGAGAAATACTCGGCCGGGCTGAACTTGAGCGCGAGCTCGGCAAGCGGCGGGGCGAAATAGGCGATGAGCAGCGTGGCAATGCAGCCGGCGATGAAGGAGCCGATCGCCGCGATGCCGAGCGCGGGTCCGGCGCGGCCGCGCCGCGCCATCTGATGGCCGTCGAGCGTGGTCACGACCGAGGACGATTCGCCGGGAATGTTGACCAGGATCGCGGTGGTCGAGCCGCCGTATTGGGCGCCGTAATAGATGCCGGCGAGCATGATCAAGGCCGGCGCCGGGCCGAGCCCGAAAGTGAACGGCAACAGCATGGCCACCGTCGCCACCGGACCAATCCCGGGCAATACGCCGACGAGCGTGCCGAGAAAACAGCCGATGAAGCAATAGAGGATGTTCTGCCAGGTCAGCGCCACGCCCAGACCGAACGCGAGGTTGGAGAGCGTTTCCATTCTCGCCTCACACCCGCATGTGACGCCGAACTGGGAGGCTGTTCGCTGGCGAGACCATACGGGGCTTACGACGTCGGCCAGAGCGGCAGCGGCAGGCCGAGCAGCCAGACGAACACCGCGACCGAGAACACGATCATGACAGCCGCGAGCGCGAGATTGTCCACCAGCCGCACCTCGCGTGAAGCGTAGGCTCCGACCAGCACGAGCGCCGCGATGGCGGCGACCAAGCCGAGCCATTGCAGCGCGATGCCGAATAGGACGATGGCCAACATCGAAATGCCGATCGGCCGCGCGTCGAAACGCGGCACCGGGGCGCCGTCGAGCACGAACGAACGCAGCGCGATGATCAGCCCGAGTGCGGCCAGCAGCGCACCGATGAGCGTCGGGAACATCGCCGGTCCCATGCGATGCATGTCGCCGAGGCGGTATTGCTGGGCGAGCAGGACAAAGCCGCCGCCGATGGCGACGAAGATCAGCCCGGCCCAAAAATCCTTCGGCGAACGGATGCGCATCATCACATTGTCCGGTCATGCCCGCGAAAGCGGGCATCCAGTAACTACCATGTCATTTCTTGAGCGCAGCCCATTGAGTTGGTCGTGTTTACTGGATCGCCCGCCTTCGCGGGCGATGACAGCGCATGGGCTCAATCCGGACGGATGTTCGCCTTCTGCACGATGGCGCGGAAGCGCTCCGCCTCCTGCTTCACGCGCGCGTCCAATACCGCCGCGCTCGATGGGATCGTCTCCACCCCGCCGCCGGCGAAGCGCTCCTTGACGTCGGGCATGTCGAGGATCTTCACCACTTCAGCGTTGAGCTTCTCGATGATCGGCGCCGGCGTGCCTTTTGGGGCGAACAACGCGGTCCAGTTGGAGGCATCGACCTCCGTCACCCCGGCTTCTTGCAGCGTCGGCCATTCGGGACTGAATTTCGACCGCTTCGCCATGGTCACCGCCAAGGCGCGGACGCGGCCGGACTTGACGTGCGGAGCAACCGACGAGCTCGCCAGCACGCCGAGCGGGATGTCCCCGCCGGCGAGCGCGGCGGCGGCCGGCGCGCCACCTTTATAAGGAATGTGCTGAAACCGGGTGCCGGTATTGAGCGCCATCCATTCGAGCACGATCTGGTTGACGCTGCCGTTTCCCGGCGTAGCGACCGAGATGCGCCCCGGCTGCGCTTTGGCGGCGGCGATCACCTCGGCCACGGACTTGAACGAACCATCCGCGTGGGCAGCGAGCACCATCGGCGCGTCGCTCACCATGGCGATGGGCGCGAGATCGCGCTCGACGTCATAGGGCATCTCCTTGAACATCGCCGGGTTGATCGCGACGTCGCCGACCGTGGCCATGACGAGGGTGTAACCATCGGGCGCCGCCTTGGCGCCCGCCGTCATGGCGATGAAGCCGTTGCCGCCCGGCCTATTCTCCACCACCACCTGCTGGCCCCAGGCTTCGGTGAGCTTGGCCCCGAGGATGCGCGAGGCGATGTCGGTGATGCCGCCAGGCGCATAGGGCACGAGGATGTGGATGGGTTTGCTCGGGTAGTTCTGCGCCTGCGCGGGCGCGATGCTGAAAATGACGAGCGCGATGACACTCACGATCCAAACCATGCACACCTCCTGCGCCGGCACATCCCGGCATAACCTGCATGAGAGAGCGCCCCCGTGGCAAGGCGCGACCTCGCCGCAGGGCGAGGCGTTCAGACCTCGCGCGCGATGGCGCTCTCGTGCCAGCGCCGCAGCATCAGGTAGGAGAGCAGCGAGAGCGCGTAGAAGATCACGATTCCGGCGATGGACAAGAGCAGCAGCGCCGCGAACATCCGCGGGATGTTGAGCCGGTAGCCGGATTCGACGATGCGATAGGCAAGGCCCGAGCCGGCGCCGGCGGAGCCGGCCGCGATCTCGGCGACGACGGCGCCGATCAGCGACAGCCCGCCGGCGATTCGCAAACCGCCGAGGATTTGCGGCAGTGCCGCCGGCAGTTTGAGCTCCCACAGCACCTGCCGGTGCGTCGCGCCGTACAGGCGGAAGAGATCGACGAGATTGTAATCGACCGAACGAAGGCCGAGCGTGGTGTTGGCGAGGACGGGAAAGAAGGCGACGATCCAGGCGCAGGCGAGCACCGCAATCTGCTGCGGAAGATAGACGAGCAGGAGCGGCGCGATCGCCACGATCGGCGTGACCTGCAGGATCACCGCGTAAGGATAAAGCGAATATTCGACGACGCGCGACTGATTGAACAGCACGGCCAGGCCGATGCCGCCGACGGCCGCGAGCAGAAACCCTTCGAGCGTGGTCGTAAGGGTGACGAGCAGGGACGGCAACAGCACCGCCCGGTCGGAAATCAGCGTCGAAAACACCAGCCACGGGCTCGGCAGCACGTAGGGCGGAACGTCGCCGACGCGCACCACGATTTCCCACAGCACCAGCCCGAGCGTCAGCAACGCGATGGGCAGCAGCACGCGCAGAATGCGATCGATGACGGGAGATGCCTCGTCCCTTGCTCTCGTCTGGCTCATCGTCGCTCGCTCATGCTCCCTTCACGGCTCGTCCGTCGCGCCCGAGGCGTGGGCCAGCGCTTCCGATACCTGCCGGCAGTATCCGCCATACTCGGCGGAAGTGCGGAAGTGTTTGTCGCGGGGATAGGTCGCATTGATCGAGAGCTCAGTGAAGACGCGACCGGGCCGCCGTGTCATCACCACGATCCGCTGCGAGAGATAAACCGATTCGAACACCGAGTGGGTGACGAACACCACGGTCTTTCCCAGCGCCTGCCAAAGCCCGAGCAGATCATTGTTGAGGCGAAAGCGCGTGATCTCGTCGAGCGCCGCAAACGGCTCATCCATCAACAGGAGGCTGGGCTCGGTGACGAGAGCCCGCGCAATCGAGGTGCGCATTTTCATGCCGCCCGAGAGCTCGCGCGGATAGCTCTGCGCGAAGGCCGAGAGGCCTACACGCGCGAGCGCGGCATCGACGCGTAGCTGCGCATTCGGCTCGAGCCCGGCAAGCTTGAGCGGCAGCCGCACATTGGCGGCCACCGTCGCCCAGGGCATCAGCGTCGGCTCCTGGAACACGAAACCGATGCTGCGCGCAGCAGCCGCCTCGGCCTGCGGCCACTCGACCATTCCGCTGGTCGGCTCGCTCAAGCCCGCGATGATGCGCAGCGCCGTCGACTTGCCGCAGCCCGACGGCCCGAGCAGCGACACGAACTCCCCGGGCCGGACGTCAAGGTCGAGGGACTCGAGCGCGACCACCCCGTTGGCAAAGGTCCTGCCCACGCCGCGGAGCGCGACGACGGGGGTGGCGGAGTTGGGCGGATGAACGGCCACGATATCGCTGAACGGCAGCTCGACGGCAGAAGTCTACTTGCGCAATCCGGCTTCGGTCATGAACGCAACCCAACGCTTCACTTCGGCGGCGTGGAATTGCGAAAATGCCTGAACGCCAAGGCCGGTGGGCTCGAAACCGATGGCGCGAAACTTGTCCTGGACGTCGCGCTGCTTGACGATGTCGACGATCGCCGCGCCGAGCGTGGCACGCACGTCCTCCGGCATCTGCGGATGGCCGTAGATGCCCAACCATCCCGTCAGCTCGACACCGCTGACGCCTGCCTCCTTGAAGGTCGGCACCTGCGGCACGCTCGGCAGCCGATAAGGGCTGCTCACGGCCAGCCCTTTGACCATGCGAGTCTTGATCTGCTCCATGACCACCGGAAACACCTCGATGAGGACGTCGATGGAGCCGCCCATGAGATCGTTGAGCGCCGCGGGTCCCCCGCGGTAGGGCACGTGCACGAGCTTGGTGCCGGTCTGTTTCATGAACAATTGGACCGCGAGGTAGTCGAGCGCCGCCGTGCCGGTCGAGCCGAAGGTGAGCTTGCCCGGCCGCGCCTTGGCGTAATCGATGAACTCCTTGACCGAATTCACCGGCGTCTTGGTGTTGACGATCATGGCAGTGGCGTATTCGGCGGTGCCGGCGATCGGAAGAAGATCGCGCAGGGCGTCGAACGGCGCGTTCGCTTCCATCGCGTAGCCGAGGACGAAATTTCCCATCGTCCCGGCCATAAGCGTGTAGCCGTCGGGCTCCGCCTTGAGCAGCTCGCGCAAACCGATCAGCCCGTTGGCGCCGGATTTATTCTCGACGATGACCGGCTGGTTGAACCGAACGCGCAGACCCTCGCTGACCAAGCGCGCGGAGAGATCGGTGATGCCGGCCGGAGGCGCCGGCACGATCATCCGCAGCGGGCGCGAGGGAAAAGATTGCGCGAAACTCGATGCCGCGAGCAGCACGCAAAATGCAAGGCTCAATAGCGCGCGCATAATTCTTCCGCAGACACGCTCATTTCCGCCGCAGATCGAGACCGACCCGCTTGTTCACGAATTGCAGCGTGTAGGCCTTCTCGAGCGCGATCGACGGCTTGACCACGCCGGCACGCGCCATCTTATCGTAAAAATTCTTCATGCGCGCATCGGTCATGGCGCCGACTCCGAGGGTTACGGTGTCGCCTGAATCGACGATGCCATATTCCTTCATCTTGGCGATGGAATAGGCGAGCAGTTCGTCGGTCATTTCCGGGTTTTGCCGCTTGATCAGCGCGTTCGCCGCTTTGTTGTCGCCGTAGAGATAGTTCATCCAGCCGATGATGGAGGCATCGACGAAGCGTTGCACCAGGTCAGGCTTCTTCACGACCAGATCGCGGCGCGTCTCGATCAGCGTCGAATAGCTGTTGAAGCCATAGTCGGCGAGGAGAAACACCTTCGGCTTGAAGCCGGCTCGCTTTTCGATGGCAAAGGGCTCCGAGGTGACATAGCCCTGCATCGCGCTTCGCTTATCTACGAGAAACGGCTGCGAGTTGGACGTATAGGGCTTCACCTTCTTCTCGCTGAAACCGTAATCCGCCTTGAGCCATTGGAAATAGCTCGCGATGCCCTCCGGCGATATGAATAGCGTCAGCTTCTTCAAGTCCTCGAACTTGTCGATGCCTTGGTCGGGATGCGCAATCAGGACTTGCGGGTCCTTCTGAAACATGGCGGCGACCGCAAGGATCGGAATGTTGCGCTCGACCGCATCGAAGCTTTGCAGCGTATTGGCGCTCATGAAAAAATCGAGCTTGCCGACCGGCAGCAGCATGCGGTTGTTCACGTTGGGGCCGCCCGGCACGATGGTGACGTCGAGCCCGTATCGGCGATAGGTCCCGTCGGCCAACGCCTGGTAGTGCCCGCCGTGCTCGGCCTCCGCCACCCAATTGGTGCCGAAGGAGACCTTGTCGAGTTTTTGCTGCGCGGCGGCAGGCGCGCAAAGCGCGATCCCGGCGGCCGCGACGAGAACGACGCGCTGCAACCCTGCAACGATCATTGCGGCCTCATCGCTACTGCTCGAAGCGTTCGATGAACCACTTGAGCAGCCGCGTCCAGATCTCGTCTTTGCCGACCTGGTCCTCGATGCCGTGCTCGAGGTTCGCATTGTCGTTCACTTCCATGACGATGAAGCCGCGTTCGGTCTCCTTGATATCGACGCCGTAAAATCCGTCGCCGATCGGCCGCGCCGCGCGCACCGCGATGTCGATGAGTTCGGGCGGCGCCTTGTCGAGCTCGAAGGTGCGAAAGCCGCCCTCGTGCGAGGAGCCGTCGGGGCGGTGCTTGACGATCTGCCAATGACCGCGCGCCATGCGGTATTGGCACACGAACAGCGGCTCGCCGGCCAGCACGCCCACGCGCCAGTCGAACTGGGTCGGTAAAAACTTCTGCGTCAGCAGGAGATCGGTTTCCTCGAACAGCTCGTCGGCGATGCGGCGCAATTCCTCGGGAGTATCGACCTTGTGCACGCCGCGCGAAAACGAGCCGTCCGGAATCTTCACCACCAGCGGCAGCCCCAGCTCGTCCATGGCCTTCGGCAGATCGCCGGGGTCAGCGAGCATCACCGTCGGCGGCGTCGCCACCTGGTTTTGGCTCAACAGCTCCATCAGGAACACTTTGTTGGTGCACCGGATCATCGAGATCGGGTCGTCGATGACAGGCATCCCCTCCTGCCAGGCGCGCCGAGCGAAGCGGTAGGTGTGGTTGTTGATCGAGGTGGTCTCGCGGATGAACAGCCCGTCGTACTCGGCGATTTCGGAAAGCTGCCGGCGCGTCACCGGCTCGACATCGACCGAAAGCCGCTCGGCGATACGCGCCATGTGCTTGATCGAGTCCGGCGATGACGGCGCCATTTTCTCGTTGGGATCATAGAGCACCGCGAGATCGTATTTGGGGACGGTGCGCGCCTTGGGGTCGCGCCATTCGCGCTTGGTGTGCTGTTGCAGCGCTTCTCGCAGGAAGGATGCTTCGCCGTTGGCGAGCCGCGTGATGTTGCGCGGGCGGATGCGATCGATCGACGGCCAAGCGCCAGCTTCGACGCTGACCTCGAGCGCGGGACAACGGAACCAGTCGAACAGCATGCGCCCGAACGATTAGAAGCGGGGATCGCGCGCAATGCCGAAGCAGACGAGGAGCTTGAACTCGCCGTCCGGCTGGAAGTCGGCCCGACGCGCACAGCGGTTGAGCTCGTCCTCGAGCTTCGGCAAGGCATGCTCGTAGAGCTTGGCCTCGCGCAGCTCGAGCATGGTCTCGACGGTCGGCATGACCCGGTGCCCGCGCGCTTCCGCCAGCAGCGAAGCGTAGTAGCCCTTGGACTGATACGCATAGGAGCGCGCCAGATTGACGAGCTTCGGCCGTCCCATGTCGAACAGGCGCGGACGGGCGAGATACTCGCTCGTCGTGATCACCTTGTGCGGGGTCTCAGCGTTGGGGAGGTCCTTGGGCTGGTCGACCAGAATGACCCAGCCGGTCATGAATTTCCTTTCCGAATGACGATGGCCGCACTCAGCCGCTCCCGACCCAAATGAGTCACACGTTCGAACGCGGTCCAGGGTATTGCATAGGTCTCGGAGGCAGCCGCCATCCCTTGGTGATCTCTCATCGCCGCCGGATCATGCATGAGCACATGATCTCCGTGGCGACCGAAGGCAAAAATCCAGTGGGGTCTGCCTCTGGGAACCATGTGATAACCCGAAACGAGGACGATGACCACGCTTCCCGCATCCAATGCCCGCATGAGAACCGATTCGCTCACCGGAGTCAGGTGGGTGGGGATACCGAGCGCCTTCGCATCACGCTGGAACGCGAGTTGCGTCACCTTCATGACGCGACGCTTGTCGGCGGACTGCGCCGTATCCAGGAAATACGGGCCGGGGTGACTGACATAGACCTCCGGCTCGAGACCGTGGCGCTTGAGCGCGACGGCCATGCCATAGGGCTCGCAGCCGCCCGGTCCGGAAGTCATGAAGATGGTGGTGGCTTCGCGCCAAAGCTGAAACTCGACGTCTGCTGCGGGCCTGAAGCTTCGATCGGCCCACCCCAGCGCCATCATGATGCAGGCCGGCCCGCAGGTGAATTCGGTGCTCTGGTGAAAATAGGGCGGCGCGGCCGCGAGTGCCGGCAGATTGGGTACGAGCCGCTTCTGGAAGCGCAGGGCATCGCCGCCGTCCTCGTAATAGCGGCGCATGCGACCGCATTCGCCGTAGCCGCTCTTGCGGTAGCGGGAAATCGCGGCGTGGTTGCTCACATGCGCTTCAAGCCGCATGGCGCGACAACCGCGCGCGGCCGCGGTCGCTTCCGCGGCCGCGAGTAGCATCGGAGCGACGCCGCGTCCGCCCATGTGCGGCGCCACCGCAAGGGAATAGAGCCGCGCGATGAGCGAGCGCGACCGGAACAGAACGATCGCAGTGCCGGCGAGGCGATCCCCATGCTCGGCGACGATCACCTCTGCGGTCGGTGAGGTCAGAAAGCGGCGCAGGCTGCCGCGCGACAGCCGGTCGGCAGCGAACACGCGCTGCTCGAGCGCGATCAATGCGTCGAGGTCGGCGCGCTCGGCGTTGCGAACGCGGACGTCGGCTACCGGCACATGGGCGAGACGGGAGGGCATCGCGACCAATGGAGCGCGGACCATATCAGCTTCATCATGCGGCCGCACCGTCGTCGCCTCGCGCGCAAGGACAACCGAGCGCAGGCGGAAATCTACTGCCGATTCCGACGCTTGCGCCCTTTGAACCCGTTCGTCGCCTGCCGCGACCAACCGGACGAGCGGCCGCAAGAGCCGCGAGGGATCACGCGATGGGATCATAAAAATAAAGACGGCATATCCGGCCGGAGGATTCGCCTCCGGACGAAGAGTTGTGATCGGCGCGTGCGCCCCCATCCACCCCCGCGTCGGTCCGGCGGTCCGCCCGGATGCCTGCATCACGGGCGGACCGTTATTTTCATTGGGGAATTAACGTTTTTCAGGCACCCGGCCCACGTCCGGGCCTACGTCGCGCGCTGCTAACGCTCGCCCTCGATTATCGCGCCCACGGGCTTGCCAATGGCTTGGCGATGGCATCGCAAGGCGACCATCGGTCATCGTCCGCGCAATGCGGTCGACGCGCAGCGTGCTGCACTCATTGAGAGCCACCTTTGTCGCCTCGCACCGAACCATATCGCGGATGCGATCCGTAAGGGTGCCCCCCGATTCGGTTTCAAGCCGGACAAGAAGCTCGCTCGTATACGGTGAGGGCCATCCCCTTGCGGTTTCTATCGTCCGTTATTATCTACGGGGTCTGAAAGAATCATCGAGGCCGATTGATTCGGCTGACGCGCCGAGGGGCTAGATACCCTCAATCATATCCGCGAGGCGTGCCGGAGTTCAGCGCTTGCCATTGGCAAGCCGGGCTCGTGGTGCGCCTTCTTTCATGCTGGCAGCGAGCCTTTTCGTGAGGACTCGCTATGCAATACCAGCAGTTTCGACCCCGACGCCATGTGACGATTCCCGAGGCTCGCGCCTACGGCGGCGATTCAAGGTCTCGCCTGTACGAGCTTGCTGCCCTTCATCCCGGCCTGTTCGTGAAAAGTGGACGGCGGACTTTTGTCTGCCTTGATGCTTATGACCGCATTCTCGACGCACGACCTGTGGCCATCATTAAAGGCCCGCAGTCATGAGCGGGGACTTTTTTGATACCTGT
>Ga0306923_10007764_pt1 | contig 10727 bp, 10 predicted proteins | sample sta12Can44000108_FD_203841 | JGI IMG/M metagenome (GOLD analysis project Ga0306923, IMG submission 203841) | Lab enrichment of tropical soil microbial communities from Luquillo Experimental Forest, Puerto Rico - statanox.12C.anox.44.000.108 (v2)... | ecosystem: Environmental > Terrestrial >...
CACAAACCCCCGCAGACCATCAAGAATGACTCCGCTGTAATTGTCCTCCCCGGCGCAGGTTTTCGCGCGCTGATGCCTCTGCACCGCCCTGGCGCCGCAGCTGCCGCGCCTCGCCGGTATCAGCGAATCGTCTGGCCCCACCGGGTGAGCCGTCCTCGGGCTTCTCAACCGTAAAAGCGTAGAATCCCAGGCCGCTAATCGTCCGTCCGGGCGCCCGACAAAGGACAAGAGCACCGGCGTCACGGGTCAAGCTGTTTGCGTTCTGGTCGGCTGAGCTCGACGGGAGCGCGTTGCGGGGGGAACCGGCATGTTTTACTGCACATTTTCAGCCAGTCCGCGTAAACCCCGAGGAGTCCTCCTGCTGACACTTGCCGCCGTCGGCGTCGGTGTCTCGCCGCTACGGGCGGATGTCATTACTGACTGGGACGCAAAGGCCTCCGCGGTTGCCGCACCGGCCGCGCTCGGGGAACGGGAGGCCACGATCGTCGATTTGGCCATGTTCGACGCTGTGAACTCGGTTCTCCGTCAGTACCCCGGGTACGTCACTCGCGAGGATGGTTTCGAGCACGCCTCGGCCGAAGCCGCCGCCGCCAGTGCTGCCGCCACTGCGCTCGCCAAGCTCCATCCTGAGAAAGCGGCCGATTTCACCGCCGCACACGCGGAATACCTAAAAGGTGTTGCTGCCGATCCTGCAGCAGTGGCGCTCGGCAAGCAGCTCGGTGAGCGGGTCGGACTCAAAGTATTCGATTCTCGAGCCCATGACGGCGCCACTGGCGCGGATGCGTATCGTCCCTTGACGCAGCCGGGCGTCTACATACCGACGGCCACAATGCTCAGCCCGACCTGGCCGAAGCTCAAGCCATTCGTGCTCGAGCGTCCCGACCAGTTCCGCCCCGGGCCCCCGGTGGCTCTTTCGAGCAAGGAGTGGGCTACCGACTACAACGAGATCAAGGCTTATGGGGCGCTCGACAGCACCCGGCGAACGGCGGAGGAAACCGAGACCGCGCGGTTCTGGCTCATGACCGGTCCGCAGGCCTACCACCCCATCGCCTGGCAGATCATTGCCGCACGCCACCTGAAACTGCTCGAGAGCGCGCGCTTCATGGCGTTGTACTCCGCGGCTCTCACGGATGCCTACATTGCCGTCTTTGATGCCAAGTATCGCTACAACTTCTGGCGACCGGTCACAGCGATCCGCAACGGCGATATCGACGGGAATCCTGACACGGAAATCGATGCCACCTGGCAACCGCTCGCAGCGACGCCCATGCACCCGGAGTACCCCTGCGCCCACTGCATTCTGAGTGCCACGGCGGCGGCTGTGATCGAATCAATGGGGGGACTCGGCGATCTTCGGGAAATCTCGCTCGCGAGCTCCACGGCGCCCGGTGTCACGCATCGCTGGACGAGCCTGGAGAGCTTCACGGTCGAGGTGGCAAATGCCCGAATCTGGGCCGGCTTCCACTACCGCTTCTCGACGCGGGTCGGAACCGCGATGGGTCGGGAGGTGGGCCGCTACGTGGCGACGCATTTCGACCAGTCGGCCCATGGTCCGTAATCGCAAAAGCGAGAATCCAAGACCGGACACTATCTGATGGTTCAGCGGCCGGTCTTAGGGACAGGCGGCTCGCTGGAGTGCCTTCGTATCCTTGCCGTCAGCGTGGTTCAGCTGCAAGTGAACGTCACCACCGCTCGCTCCGCAGCCGGTTCGTGCACCGTGGTGATATTCGTCACTTTCCGGCTCTTCCCAAGCGATTGGCACTTCTCGGTGGCTGCCTCATCTGCCTTCGCCTGAGCGCCAGATATCCCGCCGCGGGCTGGGGCCGCTACTGCGGATACCTCGTAAGTGTCAGGCCCAACCTTAATCACGCCGTAATTCATAGCGCAGCCGCCGGCCAATGAGCAGCCGCAGATCCAAATGAGTGCGAACGCCAGGCGCATGACCGTTGTCTGCTCGGATTTCTCCGTTTGATACGACCAACGCTTCAACATAACGTCCCCCAACTCGCTGGCTGTAGAACTACCTATACTCCCATGTTCAGGCGATTTGTAGTTCTCGCAGCAGAGTTTCGAGGCAGCGGCTCAGTTGCACGTAGGAGTCCAGGCCATGTCCAAGGTCAAAGTGAGCTTCTCCGTCTCCATCGACGGATTCGGTGCCGGTCCGCAGCAGAGCCTCGAGAATCCGATGGGCGTCGGCGGGGAGGCGCTGGGCGAGTGGGTGTTCGCCACACGCACGTTCCAGCGGATGCACGACAAAGACTGGGTTTTCCAGCGCATTCACGGCAAGGACGGAGGAACAACCGGGATCGATGACGATTTCTTCGCTCGGAGATTCCTGGACGTGGGTGCCTGGATCTTCGGCAGAAACATGTTTGGACCCGTTCGAGGACCGTGGCCTGACAACTCCTGGAAGGGCCCGTGGGGAGACACGCCGCCATTTCGCGGCCCCGTGTTCGTGCTGACCCACTACGCGCGCGAATCGATTCCGTTGCAGGGAGGTACGACTTTCCATTTCATGACGGATGGAATCCACCGCGCCCTCGCGAGAGCCACAGCGGCCGCGGATGGGAAAGACGTTTGCGTCGGAGGCGGCGTCGCCACCGTTCAGCAGTATCTTCGCGCCGGACTCATCGATGAGCTGAATCTGGCGGTACCCCCGGTGCTCCTCGGCTCGGGCGAACGCTTCTTTGGCGAAATTGATCTCGTCAAGCTCGGATACACCTGCACGGAGCACGTCGCGGGCGAGCGTGCGATGCATGTCGTCCTGGGGCGTCAGGCAGCCTGAAAGACGGGACTCTCCACAAGACGGCGGCCTATTGGCAGGTCCTAACCCGATGCCCCTGCGCGTGCAGGGCAGGGTGAAACCGTAGCTGGGGCGCCGTTATACTGGTGTCGAGAAGTCTGAGCAGGGTCGACTGCCGGCACTTCGGGGATGCGACAAGACCAGAAGTCTGATTACTCACAAGAGGGGGGCCGAAAATGAGACAGAGGATGCCAGTTCTTACCGCTTTAGCGTTGCTCGCGGGCGCTGGCGTGATGGTCACAGCAGCCACGTATGCGCAGACCTCCGGGGGGGATCGTCGCGATGATAGGCGGGACGACCGCCAGGGTGCCCGGGCGCAGAAGAAGGCCTGTAAAGCCGGTGACGAGAAGAGCCGCTCCGAGTGCCGTCACGAGAAGCGTGATACCAAGCACGGAGACAGCCCGCCAACGAGTAGCCCCACACCGCCAACGAGTAGCCCCACACCGGCAACGAGTAGCCCCGCGCCGAGTAGCCCCACGCCGCCAACAAACAGCTCCACGCCGCCAAAGTAGCCCCACGCCCACCGCCCACGGTCGGATTCCGGTGAGGCCGGGTGCGCACGGCGTGCCCGTGGCGACGTTAGCGGTGAATGAAGGAGGCGCGGGCGGGACTTCGACCATAGAAATGCTGGCGGGGGCGTGCTTCGGACTAATTCGATAATCGCAACGGCAGGCGACGGCCACAGGAGACTTGCCACCAAGCAGATCCAAATTTCCCGGAAGCGGCCACCCTTGGACCGGCGAGCAGGTCAGGGCAGGGCATGTCGCACGCGTCCGACTAACGTCTTTGCGTCCCGCGCACCACTTGATCTCGCAACACCGTAAGCATGCTGCGGCGCACACCAGGTTGCACGGCGCCTGCCGGTAGCAAGCGATCCAGTTCGGGTTCAAGATGTGTGCGCACAGTCTCACCGCACGCATTCCAACAAAACATCTGAAGGAAGGAGACTCCGATGCTCACTAATGAACGTTGGATCGCTGCTGTCTTCATCGTGGCGATCGCAGTGCTGATCCCGCGCACAGTTGAAGGAATGGACCGCTCAAACGGCGACGTGATCGTCGAGTGGAACCAACTTCTGCAGTCGAACATCACCGGACTACCGGTCGGCCAACCGCGCAGCTACGCCATGCTGCAGATCGCCATGGCGGATGCGGTGGTCGCGATCGAAGGACACTACCAACCGTTTCACGCCAAAGTCTGGGCGCCATCAGACGCTTCTGCCGAGGCGGCCGCCGCGCAGGCGGGACACGATGTACTGGTGTCGTTGTTCCCGGCGGCACAGGCGGCAGCGGACGCCGCGCTTGCGAACCGGCTCGCGCAGATCCCGCCCGAACGAGCCATACCCGGCGTTCAGGTGGGCAAGAGAGCAGCCGCAGCGATCCTCGCTTGGCGGGCCAACGACGGTTACGATTCGGCTGATCCGAACCCGGCACCGTTGGACCTGGCGCCCGGCACACTTCCGGGCATCTGGCGGCAAACGGCCACGGGTCGATATCAGTTCTCTGAAATCATCAACGTGCTGCCGTTCGGACTGCTGACGTCAACACAATTCTTGCCGCATCCATTCCCTCAGTTGGAGAGCACTGAGTACGCAGACGCGTTTAACGAGGTGAAGAGCGTAGGTCGCATAGATTCGACGGTGCGAACGCCAGAGCAAGGACGTTTTGCCCAGCTCTTCGCAGGAAATGGCCCAGCATATAAGAATGTCACCAATGTGTTCCGTGTGTGGTCGAATGTGGCGCGCGATGTTTCGCGGTCTAACTCGCTGTCACTGGTAGACACTGCTCGGTTATTCGCGATGATGTGGGCAGCTATGCACGACAGTATCCTGACTTCTCACTCCAGCAAGGCTGTGTATCGGCTGTGGCGTCCTGAGACGGCCATTGCTCACGCCGACATCGATAACAATCCCGCAACCGATGCGGAGCCGGGCTGGGCGCCGCTGATACCCACACCGCCGTACCCTGCCTACTCCAGCGACATGACCTGCATCACCACCGGTGCCTCGCGAATGGTGGCGCACGTGCTGGGGAGTGACGCACAGAGCTTCACGGTCACCTGGTATGCGGCGACCGGTGGGGTGGTGGACACGCAGCCCTACACCAGCCTGTCGGCTCTCGCCACTGACGAGGCGAACAGTCGCGTGTGGGGTGGCATTCACTACCGGTTCGACCTCGAAGGTAGCCACGCGAGTTGCACGCAGGTTGCCGACTATCTGTTCGACAACTACATGGAGCCGCGTCGCGACGATTGACCGTCACGGAAAGACACCCGGTTACCCACGGAAGCCACGCGCTTCCGTGGGGATCGGCTCGCTAGATTGAAAATTGCGAGATTCGGGGGCGGGGTTTAGGCCGGATACATCAAGAGGGCGAAAAATGCGCGAACTGCACGGTGGCTGTCTCTGTGGGCAGGTTCGGTATTCAGCGAACGTAGAACCGGCGTTTGTCGCAGTGTGCCACTGCAAGAACTGCCAGAAGCAAGCCGGAACCGCATTTTCGGTCGTGATAGCGGTTCCGAAATCTTCAATCTCGATCCAGGGGCGTCTCCAGACTTTTCACGACTTGGGTGACAGTGGGCAGCCAGTGTTACGGAATTTCTGCCCACAGTGCGGGTCGCCGATAACTTCCGACGTCGCGGTGATGCCTGAGATGGTATTCATAAAAGCAGGCACCCTTGATGACACAAGCTGGCTAGACCCGAAGATGCACGTGTATTGCGCCAGCGCGCAACACTGGACGCCTATACCCGAAGGCAGCCAAACGTTCGCGAAGATGCCCGGTTAGAGTTGCGGACAACATTTGCGCCGGCCAGGGTGCGGCTGGATTGTAATTGATGGCTGCGCCAGAGACTCCATCTCGCTCCGACGGCGCTAGGGCGCACGGTTGGATCACGGCGTGCGCGATGGCACTCCTCGCTCCGGGGACACTGAGCGCAGCACACGGCACGCCGGTCTTCGACATCGTGATTGAGCACGGCCGGGTGATCGACGGCACCGGCACGCCGTGGTTCGAAGCGGACGTGGGCATTCGCGCGGGGCGAATTGCGGCGATCGGCTCGCTGGCGCAGAAGTCGGCAGGACGGCGAATTGAAGCGCGCGGGCTCGTCGTGGCACCGGGATTCATCGACATGCTGGGGCAGTCCGAGGTGACGCTGCTTGTCGACCCGCACGTACCCTCGAAGCTCTATCAAGGTATCACGACGGAGATTACGGGCGAGGGCGACTCGGTTGCGCCGCTCGACGAGCGGTTACGCGCCACTTATGCGAAGCGTCTCGCCCGTTACGGCGTCCGACCGGATTGGTCGCGCTTCGTCGATTACTTTGCCCGGCTGGAGCGTCAGGGGATCGCGATCAACTTCGCGAGTTACGTGGGCGCAACCCGCCTGCGGGAGATGGTAGTCGGTCTCACCGACCGCGCTGCGACCGAGGCAGAGCTCACCGAGATGCGAGCGCTGCTTCGTCAGGCGATGGAGGACGGCGCCGCAGGGTTGTCGAGCGCACTCGAGTACCCTCCCGCCCCATACGCGAGCACCGAGGAACTGATCGCACTCGCCCGCGAAGCCGCACGTTTCGGCGGAATCTACGCCACGCACATGCGCTCCTACGAGGAGGGCATCATGGAGGCCTTGGATGAGACGTTCCGCATCGCTCGGGAGGCACAGATTTCTGTCGAAGTCTGGCACCTGGAGGTCGCAGGACCAGCGATGTGGGGGCGGATGCCCGAGGTCGTCGCCAAGATTGAGGCGGCGCGGGCTGCCGGCGTCGACGTCATGTCAGACCTGCATGGCTACACCGCGTGGGGCAACGACATGAGCGCGTTCGTACCGCCTTGGGCCCATGACGGTGGTACGACGAAGCTCATCGAGCGGCTGAAGGATCCGACGATTCGGGCGCGTATCCGTGGGGAGATGGAGAACAAGCGCGAAGGCTGGGACAACGAATGGCTCGCGGTCGCGGGGCCCGCCGATATCCTGGTCTCGAGCGTCGGTCATGCGGAACTCCGCGCTCTGCAAGGCCAGTCGATCGAGGCCATTGCCCGGGCGCGGGGCCGCGAGCCGATTGAAACGCTGCTCGATATCCTCATCGAGGACGGTGCTCAAGCGCAGGTGGCTGCCTTCGGCATGCAGGAGCGGGACGTCGTGGTCGCGCTGCGCGCTCCGTGGGTCGCGATCTGCAACGACAGCGCGGGGACTTCTCCGCAGGGCAAATTGGGTCTCGAGCACCCGCATCCGCGCGCGTACGGAACGTTTCCGCGCATTTTGCGGCGATACGTGCGCGAGACGCACGAGCTATCGCTCGAGGAGGCAATCCGCAAATTCACCGCACTGCCGGCCGCGCGCCTGCACCTCGCGGACCGGGGCGTCCTGAAGGTTGGGCTCGCGGCGGATGTCGTGATCTTCGACGAACAGGAAATCGCTGACCGTGCGACCTATGCCGAGCCGAACCAGCTTTCCGTCGGCATGCGTTTCGTGCTCGTCAACGGAGTTCCGGTGATAGCGGACGGACGCGAGACGCTGCGCCTTCCTGGCCGCGTGCTGCGGGGTCCGGGATACCGAATTCCCCGGTAGAGAGGGGCGGAGAACCTCGGTAATGCGAGTGTCTGCTAGCACAATGCGGCACCATAGTCCGGATTGGCGTCGCCGGGAGATGCTCGCCGCTCTCGCTGCGATGGCATCGACCTGGGCGATGCGTCCGGCCGTAGCGGCCGGTGCGCGGCTGCGCGTGGGCGTCGCCGGCGGTGGTATCGTCGGCGCCTCGATCGCGCTGCACCTGGCGCGATCGGGCGCTGCGGTGTGGCTGTTCGAGAAAGCCGCACCCGCGCAGGGCGCGACGCGGAACTCCTTTGCCTGGGTCAATGCCTTCGTCGATGACCCGCACTACCGCTCGCTGCGGCTCGAGAGCATCGCGGGGTACCACACTCTCGATCGGGCGCTCTCGCTCGGGATGGTGTGGGGCGGGTATCTGAACTGGGCGAGCGATGCGGCGGAGGCGGCCAGCGTACGTGCCACTGCGCTCCAGCTCGAGGGCTCGCCCTACCCGGTGCGGGCGGTGGTAGCGCAACAGATCGCGCAACTCGATCCGCATCTTGTGCCCGGCCCGCTTAGTACGGCTATCTACTCCTCCATCGATGCGCACCTCGACCCGGTTGCGGTGACGCGGCGCTTTCTGGCAGCCGCCACCGCGGCGGGCGCCAAGGTGCTCTATCCCTGCGAGCTCACCGCGCTCGACCTCGAGGGCGGGCGCCTGCGCGCCGTGCACACCACGCAGGGGACCTTCGCGCTCGATCGGCTCGTGGTGGCCGCAGGAGTTGATACGCCGCGCCTCCTCGCCATGGCCGGGTTTGCGCTCGGGCTTCGCCACGCCCCAGGCATCCTCGCCCACAGCGCGAGCGTCGCGCCGCTTACCCGCCTGGTGCACGATGCGCCTGGCGGTCTCGAATTCAAACAGATGGCCGACGGCTCTGTGGTGGGCACCGATGCGCCGGGTCCCCCGGACATTCCGGCGCACCAGGAGATCCGCACACATGCGGTGGACTTCCCGAGCGAGGAGCTGCGGCGATCGCATGGCGAGCGCATCATCGGCAAGATCGCGAAGTTCCTCCCCGGGATGCAAGGCGTGGCGCTCGAGCGCGTGACACTCGGATTCCGGCCGATGCCGAGCGACGAGCTGCCGGTGATGGGCTCGCTGCCCACGTGCCTCACGATTCACGTCGCGGTCACGCATAGCGGCGTGACACTCGCCCCGATTGTCGGACGCCTCACCGCGGAGGAAGTGCTGAGCGGCTCACGCGCGGAGCTGTTCGCGCCCTATCGCCCGGAGCGATTCGGCGGCCATTTGCCGGCCGCGAGTTCCGGTGAAGCGGTGTTCCAGGTTCAACCGGCAAACTCCTCTGATGGGTCACGATGACTAAATCAGAGTGATTTGTCGTGCTAAGGAGCCGAGGGTAGGGGGAAGTCGCTGCGCAGGAGCAGGTAGCACGGCTCGATTTGCCCAGTCGGCGGATAGAATTCATCGTGTGTGTAATGGAAGCCAACGCGCGTCAGAACGCCTCGCGATGCTTGGTTATCCGGATGATGCCCGGCATATAAAGCGCGGATACCGAGCGCGGTGAAGGCGTGCACAACGACAGCCTCGGCAGCTTCGCGTGCAAAGCCGCGCCGCCAGAATGCGGCGCGCAGCTGGAAGCCCAGCTCGTAGATGCCTTCCGCCGGTTTGTGCGGCTGAAGTCCGCAGCAGCCGACGTGCTCGCCGGTTTCTGCGAGGAAGATGGGCCAGTACTGAACCCCGTGTTGCGCGTGGTTATTGATCTCCCGTTCCAGACGCCCGCGCACTTGTTGTGGGGTAAATGGACCGCCGGTCAACCGGGTTACTTCTCGGTCGCCCCACAGCTCGAACGCCAGTGGCAAGTCAGAATGCGTCCAGATGCCGAATCCGAGCCGCGGCGACCGTAGAAAGTACTCACGCACCGTGATGTCGGTTACCCGCTCCCTTTCTCGGTGTACGCCGCGAGGGGTGAACTGCAGAACTTATCCATGCGTACCTGCCGCTGCTTCGAGCCACAGTAAGAGCGGCTTCCTCACTATGTCCATCTCGGAGTACTTCCAACGCTCTTCGGTGTAGTTTCTGAGCAGCGCCAGCATCGCCCGCACACTCTCCGGGTCCGATCGGATGCTGGCCAGAGGATCACTATAGGTATGCAGGCTGAACGCGACTGCGTTTGAATCCGGCAACCGACTTAGGGTCTGACGCTCGACCCGGATCCACAGCAGCTCGCCGGCACGCGCGGGATCGTCCTGCAGTTCCGCGGCGACGCGGTGCATCGCTGCCGCATTCGCAGCGTGAGGATCAGTGTGCGGGAAGAAAACACTGGCCATCGGAGTCACTTGCCAGTTGAACCGCTCGCAGGGGGTGGTGGTGTGAACTGTGCGGATTACGCGATTGATCTTGGCACCCAGCTTTTGTGTCAATTGAGGCACGGGCGCGTGCGTCCACTCCATGTCATGCCCGACGGAGGCCGCCAGGCGCCCGGAAGTCGAGTACGCATTCGCGGCGGCTGTGATGCGCGGAATTCCCCCGCCCTCATCGAGCAGCATGAAATCCTCTTCGATCAGGTAACTCAATTGCAGCAACGGCTCGATGGATTGGTCATTCAGATCCAGTGTCTGTCCGGTAATGACAGAACGGACGACCGAAGCCTCTGTTTCGAATGACCCCGGATGGTCGGATAGCAAGTGTGCGGTAACCAGGTCGCGTAACTCCCTTTGCGCAGGCAGCGACTCGGGCAGGGTGCGATAGTAGTGCGATCGGGACCGATCAAGGCGATCGTGCTTCTGGCGCATCGTATACGCGTGATCCGGGCTGATCAGAATCCAAGTCCCGGGCCTGATGGGACGCAGGCCGAGCTGGAAGTCGGCGGAAGCCCAGCGATACGGGCGATACAGCGGCCGATCGACGTTCGTGGGGTCAGCGGTGTGCATCGGATCGTAAGTGTACGGTGACCTTGAGCACTGCTGTAGTCGGATGCCATGATTCGGGGTGATGCCACGAACACTGCAATCACGGGGCCAGCGCTCGCCAGCAGCGTGACATCGAATCTTCATCAAGCCGCTGTAGGAGAGCCTGCGTCCGAACTGCGACGCCCGGCAGGGCCCGCGCTACTGCGTGCCCTGGGAACCTGGGATGTGTCACTCATCACAATCGGCATGATTGTTGGGTCTGCCATATTCATTGCGGCGAGCATCGTGCCCCGCGAGATGCCGCAACCGGCGATCTTGATTGGCCTCTGGTGCGTCGGTGGGCTGCTCAGCCTTGCGGGTGTGGTGACCTACTCTGAGTTGGGCACCATGTTCCCGGAGGCCGGCGGCCAGTATCACTTTCTCAAGGAGGCGTACGGCCCACTGTATGGCTTCCTGTTCGGTTGGA
>Ga0306923_10007767_pt1 | contig 10725 bp, 6 predicted proteins | sample sta12Can44000108_FD_203841 | JGI IMG/M metagenome (GOLD analysis project Ga0306923, IMG submission 203841) | Lab enrichment of tropical soil microbial communities from Luquillo Experimental Forest, Puerto Rico - statanox.12C.anox.44.000.108 (v2)... | ecosystem: Environmental > Terrestrial > Soil...
ATCCCGAGCGACTGTTTAGCAAGGCCGGCTTTTATCAGCGCCTAATGGCACTCTCGATGCATGACGAGCGATTTAAGACGCAACTGTTTCGGTTTGTGGCAGTTCTGCCGTCACTGCGGCGGCCGAGTGAGATTATTCAGCATCTCAAAGAGTATTTCAGCGACAGTGACGATGATTTTTCCCCGCTCGTTGGAATGGGGGTTCGCGCGGCGCGCCTGGTCCCATGGATAAGCGCTCCTGTCCTGCGATGGAATGTTTCCGAAATGGCTCGCCAGTTTATTGCCGGGCGAAATCCGGATGACGTCATAGCGACATTGCGCAAGCGACGGGCGCAAAAAATTGGCTTCACCGTAGATGTTCTGGGCGAAGCGGTTGTGAGCGAAGCCGAGGCGGATGAACACGCAGCATTTTACGGCGATTTGCTGGAGAAACTGGCTCGCGAAACAAGAGACTGGACCGACCCACTCGGAAAAAGCGCAGAGCTTTTCCCGGTTGTAAATCTGTCGGTCAAAATATCTGCCCTGTATTCGCAAATCACTCCGGATGCTCCCGCGGATGCTATCGCCCGTGTTAGCACCAAGCTCCGGCCACTTCTCCGTCGCGCGCGCTCGCTCGGGGCATTTATCAATATCGACATGGAGAGTTATGCGCTCAAAAACACCACTCTCGAGCTGTTCAAAACCATTTTGACCGAGCCTGAGTTCAAAGATTGGCCGCATGCTGGAATTGTCATGCAGGCCTATTTGCGAGACTCAGAGCGCGACTTGCGTGATCTGATCGAGTGGGGCCGTGCACGCGGCACTCGCTTTGCAGTCCGATTGGTGAAAGGCGCCTATTGGGATTACGAAACAACGAAATCGGGCCAGAACGGATCGAATCCGCCGGTCTTTCTTCGGAAGCCCGAGAGCGACGCGAATTTTGAAAAGCTTACGCGCGTCCTCTTTGGGAATGAATCCGTTGTTACTCCTGCCTTTGGGTCGCATAACGTCCGCAGCATCGCGAATGCGCAAGCCGTCGCGGATGAGCTCGGTATCGATCCCAGCCGGTTCGAATTCCAACTGCTTTACGGCATGGCAGGCCCGATCAAGCGCGCGCTGGTGGAGATGGGGTATCGCGTCCGGGAATATTGTCCGATCGGCGAGCTGCTGCCCGGCATGGCTTATCTGGTTCGGCGCCTGCTCGAGAACACGTCGAACGAAGGATTTTTGCGGGCAAAATTTGCCGAGAACGTGCCGGCGAAAGAATTGCTGCGCGATCCAAAAGAGCTGATCACACCGACCCACAAAAATGGCGCTTCACATCACGCAACAGATGGCGATAGTTTTCGAAACGCACCGCTTGTGAGTTTCATTTACAAAGACAGCCAGGACAAGATGCAGAGCGCATTGCGCGAAGTGCGAAAGCGCTTAGGCGAAAAACATCCGTTGTACATCGGAGGGGAAAGAATTTGGACTGATAATCTGACGCCGTCGGTTAACCCAGCCGAGCCGACCGAGATCGTTGGATACGGAACGGAAGCCGGGATCGAGGAAGCCGAGCGTGCCGTCAAAGCTGCGCGCGCGGCATTTGAAAAGTGGAGATGGACATCGTTCGAGGAGCGGGCGCAGTTTTTGGAGCGCGCGGCGGACATCCTGGGGCGCAGGCGCTATGAACTCTCCGCGGTTGAAGTTTTTGAGGTCGGCAAGCCGTGGTCTGAAGCCGATGCCGATATCCGCGAAGCGATTGATTTTTGCACGTTTTACGCGCAGCAAATGCGGCGACTCGGGCGCCCAAAACTCACGCAACAAGTCCCGGGTGAAGAAAGTTATCATCATTACTGGCCGCGTGGCGTGGCCTTCGTAATCGCGCCATGGAATTTTCCGATCGCGATTCTCTGCGGCATGGCGGCGGCTGGAGTTGTTACCGGAAACGCCGTGATCATGAAACCGTCCGAGCAGTCGATTGTCTGCGGCGCCATGCTCATGCAGGTGTTCGAGGAAGCAGGCGTTCCGTCGGGCGTGCTGAATTTCTTGTCGGGGCACGGCTCCACGATCGGAGCTCATTTGGTCGATCACAAGGACGTCGATTTAATCGCGTTCACCGGTTCGCGCGAAGTCGGACTGAAAATTTGGGAATCGGCCGGAATCACCCGCCCTGGTCAACGCGAACTGAAGCGGGTGATTTGCGAGATGGGTGGCAAAAACGCGATGATTGTTGATGCGGACGCAGATCTCGACGAGACGATCATGTATTCAATTTATTCCGCATTCGGTTTTCAGGGACAGAAGTGCTCTGCGCTCTCGCGTCTGATTCTGCTCGAGGAAAATTACGATCGCGTGATGGAACGTTTAATTCCGGCCGCAGCTAGTCTGCGAATCGGCAATCCCGCGGAACCAGGCATCATGGTCGGCCCAGTTATCGATGAACCTGCGTACCGCCGCATTCTGGAATACATCGAGGTCGGGAAAAAAGAGGCCAACCTCGCTTATCAGGCAAAGGAAGTTCCGCCGCATGGATATTTTGTTCCGCCGACAATTTTCAGCGACGTAAAACCGAACATGCGCATCGCGCGCGAAGAAATTTTCGGTCCGGTGCTAAGCGTGTTGAAAGTGCGAGATCTCGACGAGGCGCTCGAAGTCGCAAATGGAACCGACTATGCGCTGACCGGCGGCTTTTTCTCGCGGAGCCCCGATAACATCGAGCGGGTGAAAGCGCGATTGGAGGCCGGCAACGTTTACATCAACCGGTCGTGCACAGGCGCGATCGTCGGGCGTCATCCGTTTGGTGGATTTAAAATGAGTGGAAGCGGCACCAAGGCTGGTGGCGAAGATTATCTTTTGCACTTTCTCGTGCCGCGCGTAGTGACCGAAAACACAAGTCGTCACGGATTTGCTCCGGAACAGTCGCCCGAGTATCGCGACGAATTTCTCTGGCCAAAACCGCGGCAGTAAGTACACAACAGCGAGACGATTAGTTCAGCGGTCGGCCTTTGCTGAGCAACTTCACCACCGTCACAACCATGTAGACTACGGGCCACGCTGAGGTGAGAACAATGACCGCGAACGCCGCCATCTCCCTTGCTCTTTCGCGCGCCGCTTCGATACGATATTCACGTCCTAGATTGAACAGATTCCTGAACCGCGAATTATTTTCTCCGTCGGAAGACCAGAAATGACCGCGCCATTGACCAAACCCGGAATGAAAAAAATAGTCCGTCTGCGGAAAGCTTCTCTTACCGCCCGTGGAAGGAATCCTCGGTTTCATAGACTCTGACCGACAATTGAGGTTGGAACCAGCCAGACAATACCACGTTCAAAAATTCAATCAGCCTGAAAAAATAACTTTCCGATCACCCAGAAACCGCGACAGACTCGAAGCGCAAAATGAAAATGGCGGTGTATCACGCTTGCAAGCTGTTGGTAAGGTTTGTGTTTGGCTGTGTGGCGCGTATGCATGTACTCGGGCGTGAGAATGCAAACTATGCCGGTGGCTTTTTGCTGGCATCGAATCACATCAGTCACTTCGATCCGTTTTTCATAGGCCTGAGCGTGCGGCGCAAGATTGATTGGATGACGATGGCCGAATTCTTTCGCCCGCCTGCGCTCGGTTTTTTTCTGCGCTCAATTGACGCGTTCCCCGCAGAGCGGGACCGCGCCGATCTCAAAACGATTCGTACGGCTATCGACCGACTAAAACGCGGGTGCATCGTGGGGATTTTTCCTGAGGGCGGCATTCGCGATGGTGCGCGCTCTCTGCTCGTAGGCGCGCCGCTTCGGCACGGCGCAGCCACAATCGCGCAGATTGCCGCTGTTCCAGTCGTGCCGTGCGTAATCCTTGGTACGGATCGCTTTTATTCCAAAAAGCAGTGGCTGCCGTTCCGGCGAACATCGGTATGGATCGCGTTCGGGACGCCTATTTCAGCTTCTCCAAAGTTACAAAAATCTCAGGCGCGCGAACAAATCGAATCCGAACTGGCTGCCGCCTTCAAAAATCTCTACGCTGAATTGCGCGAAAAATTTCGCCTCACGGCGAATGATCTGCCGCATTCGCCGCGAGAGCGCGCTGGAGTGCCGCAGGATGCGTCCAGCTTGAATGCTGACACGCCTGTGCGGCGCTCCAAAGTTCCCCGAGTAAGAACGACACCTGTCGATTCGGTTCTCTGCGCAGCGATCAACTGGCTTCATCGACGTCACCCTCTGAATGGGCACAGTCGACAAGAGATGGAGCGTTACCTGATTTCGTGCGAGGGGCTCTCGCCGCAGGAATATTATGTCCTACCTGAGGGGAACGGTAGCAACGGTGGCTCCGATTCAAATCCGGCGATGAATGGCATCCACGGTTCACGTATGGCAACGCTGTCATGGCGCAGCCCGATCAAAACAGAATTTCCGGCAAATAATACCGCGCGCGTGGACTTTTTCCGAAGAGACGCATCCACATGGCGGGAAGCGCCGACAGTGTTTCTGCTGCACGCATTAATGTCATCCAGTCCAACCGGCTATTATCGTTGGGCAGAGAAGTTCAATGAACTCGGCTGGAACGCATGTTTTATCCATTTGCCATACCACTTCTCGCGCGTCCCGACTGGTTACTGGAATGGCGAGCTAGCGATCACACCGGATTTGATTCGCAACGCGGAAGGTCTGCGTCAGGGCGTCATCGAGTTGCGTCAAATAATGCAATTGTTGCAGGAACACGGCTGCCGCGAGTTCGGCGTGCTGGCCACCAGTTACGGTGGATGGATCGGTGCGCTGCTGACGCTTGTGGAGAGCCATTTCCGATTTGTCGCGTTAATGTCGCCGATCGTAAACGTTGAGCACGCCATTTGGCACAGCCCGGCAGCGCGTCGTGTTCGGCGCGAACTGATCCAGGCAAACATTGAGCGCGCTCTGATCGCGCGGCATTTTCATCTGAGCTCGCCTTTGCACGGCCGTCCGGTGTGCGATCCCGCGCGAATTCTATTCGTCACTGGGGAATTCGATTCGATTGTTCCACCTGCAGAAATGGAAGCGATCCATCAAACGTGGCGCGGCTCGGAGCTGTTACGCGTGCGCCAGGGACATTTCGGCCATCGCATGATGCGGCAAACAATCGCGCATCTGAAAAAACGCGGCGATTTGTAACTGCGCGAAATTTGTTGATTGATTTGTTGTCATTAACACCTGGCTTCAGCCAGGTGTTACGCCCACGCCGAAGTTGCAGTAAGCCGTTTAAACAGCTCTTAGAAGTTAGCCGAGCGACAGCACCGCGCTAAAGCGCGGTGTTAATGAGAGTCAACGGATTTCCAAGAAGTCCAAGCTTGCTCGAAGATCGTTGAATGCTGCTTGGGCGAGAACATTGTGTCCTGCCACGGACGCGTGCCACCCGTCGACTGGATGCAGCAATTCCGCGTGGCTGAGGTCCGCCGTCGCCAGCGCATTTGAATATCGCAACTGAATTCGCTGGCTCTGATCGGCGAATTCGCGATTAAATTCTTCCACCATGGCGCGCAGCTTTTCGTTCGCCATCGCTGCAAGCCGAATCAAATTGCCCCGGTAACGCGGGTGGAATGAGACCAAATGCTTGTACGTCGTCTCCAAGTGCGGATACAAAGTTGTGTCTGATTCTCGAAGACGCTCGGCTGCCGCGCGGCCTTTGAAGTACGATTCGAAATTAATCAACCCGTAAACGATGATCGCAACGCGATGTTGCTGGATGCGTGCGCAGTCCGCTAGGCGTCGCAACTCGCGCGCGTAATTTTGCCGAAGTTCTTTGCTCAGCCGTTCTAATCGCTGCTCGGGCGTGTCGAGTTCATGTGATGGACATTGCCATGCCCAATCGACATTGTTGTGTCCGATTGAAATAAGAATCAGATCGGGAAAACGGCGTGCTCGCACCAACTCACCGACTTGACCTGAGAAATTGCGTGTCCCGAGCATGCGGCGGAAAAGATTTTGACGGCAATCTTCGTAATCCACGAGCGCACCAACGCCAGCGCACTCGATCGCAACAAAAGGGGTAATTGTCTCCAGTCTTTTCGAAATACTCGTAATCCTCGGAGCAGCGCCGAGGTGAAGAAACCAATTCTTCCCGCGAGACGTGCGTGCGCGCCACAACGTGCTCCACGGCGACGAGATGTAAATGTCCATGCAGACGCTGTCACCGATCATGGCAACGTGCGGCAACCGACTAATTAACTCCGCGCGCGTGATCGCGCCTCTTCGGTAGGCCAAATAATCAGGATGAAAAGGTGAGTCAGGTTCAGCAACGCGCTCCAGGAAGTTCGGACTGACAAATGGAGCAGATTTCATCTCACCCGGAATAGATCGCGCTCACCCGGTACACTCAGGATGGCTATTACTCATCGAGCCAATCCATCGACTCAAGCATCCTCCGGAACTGTGGATTATCCGCGGAGAGCACAGGCAGCCATTCCCCGACGGGTTCGCGCTTCCACCATGCTTTGTCGCCAATGGGCGCAAATTGATAGCGATAGAGTCGCGCCCGAATGTAATGTGGCGGTGCGTCGGGGAACGGATTGTTCGCGATCAGCGATAACGTGCCACGATCATTGTGCAGAAGTTTCCAGACAAAATGCAGCGTCCACGGATACTCGGCCGGTGACGACATCGCCGCGAACCAGATCTGCCAATCAATCCGAGGTTGATAGGGCGCGACAAATGGCGGCCGACGATTCGGATCACCGGGCTTAGCCTTAAATTCGTACTCTTTCCATTTGGTTTCACCAGTAATCAGCGCGTCATCTGTCCCTTCGAAAATAATTTCATCGCGTTCGCGGCCTACTGTCCCGAATGCGCCGTACGTATTCACAAGATCAAGTGGATCAAAGGAGTAATTCATGAGCTGCCGCCCCGAGGCGAGATTAAGCACTGTCGGTATGCTGAGCCAGATCACCACGATTGTTAAAGCAACAGCAATATCGTTGTGGATGCGTGACGGCGGCGAATTCTGAGCCGCTTCATGTGCCCGCTTCACGATTGATCGCGGTAGAAAACGCCCCAGAAAAGTATCATCAAAGCACGCCAGAAACGGAATGATCGTGAGATAGTTGAGAAACGAAAGATTGCCGCTGATGATGAGAAAAATCTGGAATGTGACCAGCAGCACGCCCGCAGTGTGGCGCGCGGTTCGAGGACCGAAAGAAAACCAGGGCGCAATCAACTCGACGAAGTGATTCCAAATCACTTCGAACTTGTGGAACCAAAGCGGGGCAAAATGCAGATAGCGACTGATCGGGCTTGGGATCGGCTGCGTTTCATAGTGGTAGTAGAGGCACGTCAGATCGCGCCAGCACGAGTCGCCCCGCAATTTGATCAGGCCCGCGCCAAACATGATGCGAAAACCGAGCCAGCGAAAAAGCCAGATTACCAAAATCGGTGGTCTGGACTTGGGGAAGGGCCGGCCATCGAGCAGGGGACAGAGAAAGATGGATAAGAAACCGGTCTCAAGTAGCTGGATTTCCCAACCGTACCCGTACCAAATCTGGCCGATGTGAACGATCGACATGTACATCGCCCAAAGAACCGCGAGTAGAATTGCGTTAGCGTACCCGCCGAGAACAATGAGCGACAGGGCAAATCCAACCCAGGAGAAGATCGACATCGCATCGTCGGAAATTCCGAACCAGAAGAGCGTCGGTACTCGCAGCATGCCGGCGTCTCGCGAGCCCAGTTGTGTTTGAACCACGTTTAGAAAATGCGTGGCCGGCGTTAATCCGTGCTCGCCAATTAAAGGGACAAGTTGGTTTGCTGCGACCAAGAAGGCGATTGCATAGACAAATCCAAGCAGTCGCAGAATGACAAACCGCGTCAGCCAATAGGAATTTCCGAGCGCAAAAAGCTTTTGGACGAAATTTCGCAGATCATGCGACGTCACGCGAAAACGTCGAACGCCAAACACCCAACGTCCAACGTCGAATGAATGGAAAATTGCCAGGGGGGAGAGTCGAACTCCCGACCAAGGGCTTATGAGTCCCCTGCTCTACCACTGAGCTACCCTGGCGTTTATTTCGTGAACGCAGTATCGATTTTTCCTAAAACGATGCCTCCACGATCAGCGATCCGTAGCGGAGCGAAGAAGAGAATCCAACGCGTCACATTACGTGTCAACGCATGGAAAGGCGGGACTATTTGCCAGCGGGTTGGGAAAGGTATGGCGCTAATTCCTTGTCGCCGCCGCGGACTGCGGCCATGAAGCAAACGCCGTTGTGTTCAGTCACCGCACCCGTCCACCCTTCCTGATGAACATGACGCCAGCCGGGGAAGCGCAGCACTGATCCGGTCTTGCTGTCTCTCTCCGCCGGGAACAAAAAGAACTGCATGCGTTTTTCAGAAACCCAGATTTGAGCGATACGCCGTGACTCGTCATCTTCAAAAACGCGGCAACCGATGGTATCCAGATCTGCGAACTCGTCCGGAACGTCATAATGCTCCAAACCGTGTTTCATAAAAAACAGGTCGCTTAATTTTCCTGCTTCAGCATTGACCGGATCCAGCATCACCGGTCGGGTGGACGCAGCGATCCCCAATAGTTTGCGAGCTGTCGCCGAGCCCGGGAAATCATTGAGATGACTAATAAAATTGAACACGAACACTCCTGCGATGACCGCAACTGCGATGCTGATCGCCAGCACAGCGGGGTTGCGCAGGGTGTCTCTCCAAGTCCGCTTCGTGGTGGGGACCAGGTCCTTTTCCGAGAACCACTCGGCAGACTCGGCTGGAATGGGAATAAGGCGAACCAGGCGCGCAACGGCGCGATCGAAGTTCTGTTGATCGACAAATTCGATGGAGTTGTCTGCACGGGACATTGCCGAGCGCATCGGATGGTCGGCCAACTGACGCGCGCTGATCGGAGCGCAATTCAAAAGAGAACGTTGCCGGCGCATGGACGACAGTAGCTTCATACCTTATTCGGCTGAGGAAATTTCGAATCAAGCCATGCCTGCAATTGCCTGCGGCCTTTCGCGAGCAAACGCGAAAGCTCGCTTAGCTTCAGGTCAGTGATATCGAGGATTTCCCGGTAATCGAACTCGTCGAGATAAAATAATGCTAGTGCGCTGCGCTGCGGATCGGGCGCCGTCGAAATCCAGATCGCGAGCTGCATAGGATCGAGGCGCTCAATTTGTGATTCAGCTTCCCGAGCGACATCGCACTCATCCATTTTAACCGACTCCGGTTGCAAGTCATTTTTTGTCGCTTCCAAGCAGCGCCAGCGCGCGTCGCGAAACAGCCAGAACGGTTCGTCAGGCAGTTCGCCGCGAGCAGCGCGCACCGCAGCCTCACGCAGCGTCGCGTGAAAAATTTCCTGCGCCTTCCGCGAGTCGCCGAGCATCAGGAAACAAAAGCGATAAAGCTGTGGCAGATTTTGTTTTCGTTCCGGCACGCGAGATGGCCCCCGAAAAAGTTCGCGCATTCTACGCGACTCTGCTGCATCGACAAGCGAGGAACGCCCTTCGGCCTCGCAAGTTCATTTCAATTTTAAATCAGGTATGTGACCAAAATTGAAGGCATAGCCGATTAAGATGTGGGTCACGCGCTTTGCAGAGTTTTCAGACGTTGCGCCACTTCCTCTGCGTTTTCCCTGCTGTTGAACGCCGAGATCCGAAAATAACCTTCTCCTTGCGCGCCGAAACCCGCGCCCGGCGTGATAACCACATTCAGTTGGCGCAACATCCGGTCGAACAGTTGCCAGCTTGTCAGACCGCCCGGTGTTTTCACCCAGAGATAAGGCGCATTTACTCCTCCGAAAGCTTTAAGGCCAACGTCACTCGCCGCATCGCGCAGGACTCTGGCATTTCCCATGTAATGATCGATGAGATGACGAATCTGTTTACGGCCTTCAACGGAATACAGCGCTTCGGCGCCACGTTGTACGGGGTACGCAACACTGTTTGATTTCGTGCTCCAACGCCGCTGCCAAAGAGGATGCAATGGGAGCCGACGACCGTCAGCAGTCCGCGCCTGCACCGATTTCGGCATCACCGTAAAACCACAGCGCACGCCGGTGAAACCGCCGTTCTTGGAAAAGCTGCGCAATTCAATCGCACACACGAGCGCACCCGGGATCTCGAAAATCGAGCGCGGAATTTCAGGATCGGAAACGTACGCCTCGTACGCGGCGTCGAAGAGCAAAAGCGCGTCATGTTCGCGCGCGTAATCCACCCAGCGCGCCAGCTGCGCACGCGATGCGACGGCACCAGTTGGATTGTTTGGAAAACAAAGATAGACGAGATCGACGTGCTCCTTCGGTGGCTCAGGCACGAAGTTGTTCTCCGCCGTACAGGGCAAATAATGAATGCCGTCGTAGCTGCCGTCCTTTCGCGCCGGGCCGGTATGGCCCGCCATCACGTTTGTGTCCACGTACACCGGGTAGACTGGATCGGGCACGGCGACCTTGTTTTGCCGGCCGAGAATATCGAGGACGTAACCGCAATCGTTTTTTGATCCGTCAGAAACGAAGATTTCGTCGTCAGCAATGTCCATCTTGCGGTCGCGGTAGTCGCGTTGCGCGATCGTGGATCTGAGAAACTCGTAGCCCTGTTCGGGACCATAGCCGCGAAAACTTTCGCGATGCCGGAGCTCATCAATCGCGCGCTTCATCGCTTCAATTGCTGCGGGCGGAAGCGGCTCGGTCACATCACCGATTCCGCAGCGGATCAATCGCTTCGCCCCTTCAGGATGTGCTTCGCAGAACTCGCGGACGCGTCGGGCCACCTCTGGAAACAGATAGCCGGCCTGTAGTTTAAGA
>Ga0306923_10007769_pt1 | contig 10725 bp, 16 predicted proteins | sample sta12Can44000108_FD_203841 | JGI IMG/M metagenome (GOLD analysis project Ga0306923, IMG submission 203841) | Lab enrichment of tropical soil microbial communities from Luquillo Experimental Forest, Puerto Rico - statanox.12C.anox.44.000.108 (v2)... | ecosystem: Environmental > Terrestrial >...
CTGGTGGACCTCGACACCGAGCTCGCGAATCGCCGCGATTGTCTTCCCGAGGTCTTCAACCTCAATCGCGAAATGTGGGGGGATGACCTCGTTCCTCTCGAGCAGATGGACTTGACCGTCGCCGAGCTGCAGCCACGAGCCTGGGGCTACCGCGCCGTCGGGTCGCTCAACCGGGACAAGGCCCAGCACATCGCGGTAGAAGGCGTGCGCTGCCTCCGCATCGCCGACTGCAATCCCCACGTGATGAATCCTCGCTGTTGCCATGGTTGCCGTCGCTTCTCAATGTGTGCGCTTCGGCGACATTACTGCCGCCCCCGACGAGGCCGAAGCGCAGCGGGTCTCGGTCGGCGAGATACGTCTGGCCGATCCGCGAGTCGGAAGATGTTCCGTCGGTTTCTGTTGAATCAGCTATTGAGCGCGACAACACGGTATCGCCACGGCACGAGACACCGACAAGGCGTAGCTTCGGGAGTTCCGTTCACTAACGGAACTCAGAAGTGAGGTACAGAGATGACGGTGATTTCCGTAACGGCATTGACCATAAAGCCCGACCGGTATGAGGATTTCCTCACGACCACCAAGAAGTCGAAGTCGATCTTGGAGAAGTGCGGCGCGAAGAACGTTCGGCTCATTGTGGGCTTGGGGGGCCAGGCGTCGGGAAGCTTCGTTCTCAGTCACGAAGCGGACGACCACGCTGCATCCGGGGCCATCTTGGACAAGTTCCTTGCTGATCCCGAAGGGCTGGCGCTGATGATGGAATCGGGCACCGAAGGCGGCCCGACTGCGAGCTGGCAGACATCGACGTGGGTTGAGATTCCGCTCTGAGATCAGAGGGTCGGGCTGGAGCTGAGCGGCTCAAAGTGCGCCGGCCTTGGACCGGGTATCCCAGAACGCCGGATATGTGGTGCCCTCTGAAGAGGACAGCTCGGCTTTCAACAACCCAAGGTGGTGGGCGACAATGCGCCGATGGACATCGGATTACGGGACAGGGTCTTTCTCGTTACTGGTGGCAGTCGGGGTCTCGGATTCGCTGCGGCCCAGGCGCTCATCAGGGAAGGCGCGAACCCCGTCATAGCGTCGCCCCATGAGGTCACAGCCTCGGCGGCTTCACATCGCCTCGCCGAGACCAGCACTGAAGCTCAACCTCCTCTATGGATTGTCGCCGACAATGCAGAGTCGGACGCGCCCGAGCGCCTCATCTCAGCAGCAAAGGAGCGATACGGGCGGTTAGACGGAGCACTCATAAGTGTCGGAGGAACACCAACTGGAACCATCGCAAGTACAACAGACGACGAGTGGCGAACGTCCTTCGAAAGTGTCTTTCTCGGGGCCGTGCGCCTTGCTCGCGCTCTCGCAGGCGAACTGCGGGGACCGGCAAGCAGTCCGTCAGGGACAGGTCCCTCTATCCTTTTTGTCTTGGCGGCTTCAGTGCGCACGCCGCTTCCGAACCTCGCCACTTCGAATGGTCTGTTCCCCGGCCTGGCGGGTGTTGTGAAGATGCTGGCTGACGAACTCGGTCCGTCCGGAGTTCGGGTGAACGGTCTTCTGCCCGTCCGAATCGCCACCGAGCGAGTACGTCAGATCGACTCCCTCGCGGGTGATCCCGAAGAAGTCCGTGCGAAGCAGTCGGAGACCATCCCGTTGCGCAGGTATGGGGACCCAGAGGAGTTTGGCCGAGTAGCAGCATTCTTGCTATCTCCGGCTGCGTCCTATGTGACGGGCGCAATGATCCCCGTGGACGGAGGAGCTATCCGCTCGATCTGAAACCGCTATACCTGGCCGGAAGAGGTGCCCCAGATCACCGGATACGTGATCCATCGCACCACGGCAAGGACAGTGCAAGGATCGACTTGTGGAACGACTTGAGGCTGATCTTCTCTCGTTGACGGACGGCGTAGATCGGAATGTTGGCGAGATCTGGTTCGCGTACGTTGACCCGCTTATGACAAAGGAGGAGCTGCCCAATCAGCTCGTCCACCTTATGCAGCGCGGCTGGGTCAGCAAGACGACAAATGATCGCTGGTTTACTACCGAGGCCGGTCGAACAGCTCTCCATGATGCTCAGAACTGGGCCGTCGCGGTCCGCAGCGTCACTGAGGGTCCAGATACCCATCGGCACTATGTAGTCACTGGAGCTCTAACCGCGGGCAGTGCCTGCTTCCTCGGCAAATACTCGCCCCGCTTCACGATCCGCCGAGATGGCTCCGTTAGCGGCGATGGCCGCCTGTTGTCACCGGCAGAAACCAAGGTTGAATCAGACGAGGAGCTTCTGCGTCTGGAAGTCGAATCCGATCCGATCAGGGCAGGTGACGTATTGAAGTACATCGAGGTCTAGGTCGGCTGATTTCAGAAATTCGGCTGTCTGTGGGGTATCCCCGAACGCCGGGAAGGTGGGACCCCGATCAGGGATGAGGGGCAGGCGACAAAGGTGAACCGAAGGGACAAACTCTCACCTATGACGGAGAGTCCGGAGACACGGTTCGTAGCCGTGGGAGACGCAGATGTGGCCTACCAGGTCCTGGGCGACGGCCCACCCGATCTTCTCTTTTGCGACGGCATGGGGAGTCACATCGATTTCGCCTGGGAGTCTCCCGCGTACGCCGAGTTCTACAACCGACTGGCCTCGTTCAGCAGACTCATCATGCTCGATCCCCGCGGCACAGGATCGTCCGAGGGCATCTCTCGCACTGCCATTCCGACCTGGGAGGAATCAACAGAAGACATCGTGGCGGTGCTCGGCGCGGCTGGATCGAAGCGAGCGGCCATCTTGGCCGCGATGGATTCGGGACCGGTCGCCATCCTGTTGGCGGCGATGCATCCCGAAATGGTGAGCGCCTTGATCCTCTTCAATACGGCCGCTCGATACCTGCAAGCAGACGACTACCCGATCGGAGTCTCGCCCGATGAAGTCGACGCGCTGGTGGAGTGGTTAACGGCGGTTTGGGGCACCGACGAGTTGACTCGTCTCGCCAACCCGAGCATGGCCGACGACGCGGAGTGGGTGCACTTTACGTCGAAGGCGATCCGATCTTCAGCGACGCCTCGAACAGCCGCGGCCCAGTTCAACTACAACCTGCGCAACGATGTTCGCCAGGCGCTACCTCTGATCCAGGCTCCGACCCTGGTGCTCCATGTCCAAGAGAACGCTTTGGTGCCAATCGCCCACGGTCGCTATCTGGCCGAACACATCAGCGGCGCCACTTTCGTCGAGCTTCCTGGGGGCGACACCACCACGACCCCCGAGCTGTACGTCATGGCAGATGAGGTCGCCGAGTTCTTGACGGGAGAGCGGCCCGTGATCGAGATCGAGCGCATACTCACCACCGTGGTCTTCACCGACATCGTGGGATCCACCGAACGCGCCTCGTCGCTCGGTAGTAAGCGGTGGCGCGCACTCCTCGACGCCCACGACCGCGTCGTGCGGGACCAACTCCGGCGCTTTCGTGGAAGGGAGATCAACACCACCGGGGATGGCTTTGTGGCGTCGTTCGACGGGCCGGCTCGGGCCATTCGCTGCGCTCAGGCGATTACCGCGGCCGCCGGAAAACTCGGGATCGAACTCCGAGTGGGGTTGCACACCGGTGAGTGTGAGATTCGCGGAGATGACCTCGGAGGAGTTGCGGTCCACATCGCTGCTCGATTGGAAAGCTTCGCGGATCCTGGACAGATCGTAGTTACCGGGACCGTGAAGGACCTCGTCGTCGGGTCCGGTATCAACTTCGAGGACCGAGGCGAACACGAACTCAAGGGGGTGCCTGGGTCCTGGAAGCTCTTCGCGGTCGTCAACTGACCGCCGTTATGTGCGTTATCGAGCGGCCTCTCGGCACAAGAAGGGGGTATCGCATATCGCCGGCTCGGTGACGGTTATCGGGCGGTTCTTACCCGTTCGTATTCAGCAATACCGAGCCGCTACTTCAATGCCTAACGGTCGGGAGGGGCACCGCAACGTTTGGTCACCGAGCGGGGTCTGCCGACGTGGGTATCCCTAACGCCGGTTATGTGACTGTTCTGTCCTCACTTTTCGGGTTGCCCGAGCTGCTTTCTCATGATTACAGCACTCTCGACGTACCCGAGGCTCGCATAGAGGCTCCTCGCGATCCCATTGTGAGCGAACACGTTCAGCCCGATCGAAGAAGCTCCGTGCTCTCGAGCCAGGTGCTCCGCCAATCGCATCGCAGAGCGGCCGTAGCCCTGGCCCTGGAGGTCGGCTTCGATCGCAACGTCCCAAACCCACCACCTCGTGGGATCCTCACCCATCGGTCCCACCCAGAGGTGGCCAACGCGTCGCCCATCACCATCGAGTAGGCGGCCGAGATGCTGACCCGATGCCGGGGTCCCGCCAGGAACGAGCCGCTCGAAGCTCGACGCCGCGTTGGCTTCTGCCTCCGCCGTTGAATCTCCAGCCTCCATGCGTTCAGCGATGTAGGCAGCCCGGGACACGTCCAACCACGAGCTGAGATCAGCACCAATAAGAGGTTCGAACCGCAGCTCTTCACTTGCCACGGCAACGATGCTCGCAGGCCGGGGCGTTCGGTGCTTAGAGGACTGGCCCTATCCTCGAACGCCGGGACAGAGACACTTCTGTAAGAGTCAAGACATGGCGCATTACGAAGACCTAGATCCTGGTGACTACAGCTCAAGGTGGTCTGAAGGTCGACTGGCCGTGGGGTGGCTCTCGGTCGAGCATCCTTTTCCGGCTGAGCTGCTAGATCCACCGGCATCTTTGGTAGAGCGGCCAGTGAACCTCTATCGGGGCACCCACGAGTGCGATATCTGCCCTCCTGCGGAAGACTTCTCAGTGCCTCCAGCGTCGGCCCGCGAGGTGAGAATGCGCCGCGCAGGAGAGGATCATTGGCACCAGGGATGGATGATGGGCCAGCGCGCCGTGGTCGACGGCCGCGAACTAGAACTTGGAAACGGCGAGATCCAGATCTGCGGAGAAGGCAGCGCCGTCTACGTCGCTCCTACCATGATCCTTCACTACATCATCGACCACCACTACCTGCCGCCGGCAGAGTTCATCCAGGCGGTTCGAGTCGGTCGTATGCCTGATTTTCGCCGGAAGCGTTCTGGGCCTGACATGCATCGGCGGGGTGCCCCCTATCGCCGGTTCGGGGATACCCCGTCAGCTTTTCGGACTTTCGCGACTCTGCGTGCGTGCTGAGGGCTGGGTCATCGGTCCGCGACTTTGGACTTTTCGACCCGGCGCGTTGATGAGCGCCGCGTCCGGCGCTGCCCGACAGAGCGACGCGACGGTCTGTCAGGCTCGTAAGAATCCGCTATTCCACGGCCATTCCACGGGGCCGATTTTGGACGATTCAGCACGATGCCGGACTTACGAAAAAGTGGCTGTGACTAGAAGTGTCGGAGGGGGGACTTACTCGTTTACTACACGGCCACCGCAGCAGCCTTGGCACATGGAGTGCGCCGCCTGACGTTTCGCCACCGACCGCCGCATCTCCCGCCGCTCCCGCTCCGTCGTCCTGCCCCAGATGCCCGACGAGGTCGTCGTCCTCGTTGGCTGTCCCCTATCCCCGAACCGGCGTTCGAGGAAACCGTGGCGCCACCTGTGAAACATCGGACAACGCAGGTCCGGGCGCAGTTGGGCGACAATACAAATGGGGGTTGTGGTCTCGTTCAGTATCGGCGGTCCATGAGCGACGAGTTCGTCACCTACCGAGCGAGCCACGCGTTCGTATGGATTGGGGGCCTGTTCGCACTCTGCATCGCCTGGTCCGTTGGTGCTCTCTTCGTCATCGGTCGCAATGCTGCTGGCATCGCGTTCGCGCTCTTCGGTGTGGCGATCGGCGTGGTTGATCTGCTCTATCCCTTCGAGGCGACACTGGATCGCCACAACCTCTTGGTTTTTCGCAGCATCATCCGCACACGGAGCTTCTATGTCGAGGACCTGCGGCATGTGAAGTACCACCGGGACGAGGGCGAGGGGGGAGTCAACTACTGGAAGTTCTCCTTCACGAGCGGCTCAGCCCGCTTGCGTGGGTCGCCTGGAGAGCGATTAGCCCTGCGGCTGCTCGAGTTGCAACCGAACATTGCCAACGATGCTGCCAATGATCGGTTTCTTTTTGATCGTTAGCGCCGCTCCGGTTTGGGACCTCCCGACGAGATGACGGGCGAGCCGAGGCCGTATGTTGGCTGTGCCCGCCGGCCACAAGAGTTCAGCCGAACGGCGCTTGCGCTCCGAACCGGCGTTCTGGGATAGGGGCGTAGCGTTGGCGGCATGGCAGTCGCCGCGATGCCCCAACCTGGTGACCCATGTCCGGGATTCATCGCCGAGGCAGGACGCTGTTGGCAGAACGTGTACAGCTCGCAGCTCCAGGCGACCCACTGCCCCGAGCCGCCAGCTTGGACCGGCCGCTGGCGTTCTCCCAAGGGCGACCGCTGGTTCATGGTCTGGGCTTGTCCCGACCATCTCGAGGGGCTTACAGGGCTGCGCGAGTTCGGCCGGCGGCGATGACGGCCTACTGCATTCACTGCGGCGCTGAACTCTGGCCCCATCATCAGGTTTGTTACTCGTGTGGTGCTGACGCCCATGTCACCAGTGCCGACCCCGTCACAGCAGAGGCAACGCCCGACCCCGACACCCCACAGGCGACATCGTCCGCGAACGCACGGTCCACTCGCCGACAGAAGGGCGAGCTGAACGCCCAGCTCGCTGCCATGAAGATCGAAGCGTGTCCCGGGTGTGGCACTTTCAAGTTGCCAGGAACACGGAAGTGCCACGTCTGCGACTATGAAATCCGACCTCAGGCGTGACGGGGTCATGCTCGTGGATGGGAGTTCGGCCGGCGACGCCACCGCTGATGGGTGACGGGTGGACCGAGGGGCTGACCCAGGCCGACCGTCGGGCCGACTGGGCGAGGCTGTCCCCGTTCTGGCGCGCATACAACACGGACGTCCTCGACGAGATGGTGAGCGAGCTCGTCGTGCTGCCACCTGACAGGGCGGCCGAGATAGCCGCCAGCATCGTGGCCTTCTTCGATTTCGGCGCCCACGACCTCGGCGACATCCTCGAGCGTGCCCGCCTGTTCCACTGAGCACGACTATTCAAGACTTTCGCAACCTGGGATGCGAGAATCTTGCGATGGAGCCGGAGTCGCCGGACTGGGCCCGGTTGGGGGTGGTGGTCACCGAGCGGATGCGAGAACTGGCTCTGACGAAGTCCGAGCTGATCCGGGCGTCGGGCGTCAGCCAGTCGACGCTCGACTCCTACATGGCCGGCGAGGCCCGCAAGAGTCACCGGCTGGACAAGTTGCGGGACCTCTCCCTCGCCCTCGGCTGGACGCCCGACAGCCTCGAGCGGGTGCTCGCCGGGGAAGACCCGGTCGACGCCCACCAGCCGGTCGACATCGACCCATCCTCGAGCCCGGAGACTCTGATGCGATTCATGCTCGATGAGCTCGTCCGCTTGAAGATGGAGCAGAACGACCTCAACCGACGAATCGACGAGTTGCGGCGTGTGTTGGGCCAGATGTCCACTGACCCTTCGAGGACGGCGTAAACCGGCGGGGGGTGTCCCCTAACGCCGGATATGTGTGAGGCGAGGTTGGACGACATAGGTTGAACAGAACCGGAGGGTAAGGGGCATGCCGAGGACGCCGAGAGGGGAACCAGCACCCGACCAACTTGAGCCAGGAGAGACAGTCCTGGCTCTGGCTCGTTGCTCGCCTCCAGATGCCTGGCGGAAACAATCCCCCCAACCAATGAGGATTGCGGTTACGGACCGGCGGCTTCTTGCTCTCAAAACAAGCCAGCTGACCGGTCGAAGTCAGGGAGACGTCGAAAGAGCCATCCCGCTTCGAGATGTCGTAGCGGTTCACACCAAGAAACGCCACCCGGTATCGAACTTTGGAGTCCCAGTCTTTGCCGTCTCCGTAGTCCTGTCGAATGGTGACGTCTTGGTGTTTGAGACCTCCGGATATCCCATCTGGGCACTGGGGCGTTGTGCCGAGGCTCTTGAGACCGCCGCTCCGAACGTTCCCGGCAGCATGTATGAGTCGGATGTTGAGGCTGCTGACGAGACATAGGTGCCCCAGACCGCCGGATAGGTGGCGTTATAGCGGCCCGTCGTATCCTGCGCAGCGCCTTGGGAGCGTGCAAGAGTCAGACCCGTGAGACTGGTCGTTTGTCTCGATTGCCAGAATGCCGAGCGCCTTGTCGACTTTTGGAAGGCGGCGATCGGATACCGCCAGCTGCCCGAGTCCTTGCCCTACGTAGTACTCGTTCCAAAGGAGGGTCACGGACCTGCTCTCGTGCTTCAGCAAGTTCCCGAATCGAAGGCGACCAAGAATCGGATGCACCTAGACCTCCACGTGGACGACCGCCCGACACTGGGGGCCACGGTCGTCGGCGAGTACGACGAAAACGGCTGGCGATGGACGACGATGGCCGACGTTGAGGGCAACGAGTTCTGCGTGTTTTGATTGAGTATCCCCGAACGCCGGATTGAGGCCGCTTTCGGGTAGTGCGTCGAACGACGGAAGCCCCTAGTCCGCGCCCTTTCCAGCGTCTTGCGCCCTCAATCGCTCAGCAAGCGAGGAAACTGCTGCTCGAGAAGGATGCCCCCGGCCGATACAGAACGGATGGCCCGCCGGGTCCGCATATACCTGATGGCCTTCGTCGGCGTCCAGATCGCCCGATTGGAGCAATCTGGCACCGAGCGCGATCGCCTGTTCGTGCGCAGCTCGGGGATCCTCGACGTGGAGGTCGAGATGGACCTGCTGGGGCTCTCCGTCCGGCCAGTCGGGTGGGACGTGGTTTGGCGACAGCTGCACTCCGATGGGCCATTCGCCCGATTCGGTGACGACGCAGCGAAAATCGTCGTCGCCAACAGCGAATCCACCGAGCAACCCGGCCCAGAACGTGATCTCACGATCCAGGTCGGCGGCGTCGAACACCACAACCTGACGGACCATATCCATTACTCGAAAATATCGTCTTGAGAAGACAATCCCTTCGGGAGACAGCGAAGCAGCAAGGTGAGGTATCCCATAACGCCGGGTCGGAGGCGCCTATTGACCTGGGTGCTCGACCCGCCAACCTCGAATAGCGAGTCAGCTCTCCAGGAGATGTTCGACCATTGGGTAGCCCCTGCTTCTCAGGTCCTCTAGTAGCACATCACCCCCGGTAGGGATGCGTATTGTCATCGCCGTTCGCCGGTCGTTGGCATCGACAAAAATCATGGCGCTAGTGCCGCCGGTGCTGGTTGGTATCAAGTAGCGGATCGCGGTTATCGCCTTCCGGGAATGCCACGTGTTTCTCATATACCAGGCGTAAAGCCATGATGAATGGACCCATAGCTCGTCGTCGCTGACCTCCAATAGGCCGAATGGCCAAGGCACTTCGCTCAGCCAGCCCGTTTTAGCCTCAACTCGATAAGTCGATTTCATTGTCTGCATGTCATCGAGGGTGCTTTCCTCAGCCTGACCGCGTCGTCCGTCCACTCAATATTGATCTTGCCAGCTGTTCCATCAAATACCGCCCCAGAACGCCGGATCGGTCGCAAGCGCCTCGGGTTGAACTCTTGGTTGCTGGCGGGCACAACCGACAATCTGTTGCTGCAAACGTAGCGGCGCTAACGATCAAAACAGAAACCGATCGTTTGCCGCATCGTTGGCAATGTTCGGTTGCAACTCGAGCAGCCGCATGGCTAATCGCTCTCCTGCCGACCCCCTCAAGCGGGCGGAGCCGCGGGCGAAGGAGAACTTCCAGTAGATCAACCCGCCCTCGTTGCCCGGGTCCCGGTACTTCACACGCCGTAAGTCCTCGACGTAGAAGCTCCGCGTGCGAACGAGGCTGCGAAAAACCAAGAGGTTGTGGCGGTCCAGTGTCGCCTCGAAGGGATAGAGCAAATCAACGATGCCTGACGCGACGCCGAAGACGGCGAACGCGATGCCAGCCTCATTGCGACCGATGACAGCGAGAGCACCAACGGACCAGGCCACGCTGACTGCGAACCAGCCCCAGATCCATAGGAACGCGTGGCTCTGTCGGTAGGTGACGAGCTCTTCGCTCATGGACCGGCGATGTCGGACCGTCCCACAACCCCCATTGTAGGGTCGGTCTAACCGCGCCTGAGCTGCGTTTGTGCGATGTTCGCAGGTGTCTCCTCTGTGTCCCAGAACGCCGGTTCGGGGACACGAGGACCCCGATGTTTCCAAGTGCGAGCGCCGGCGGCACCGAGGAAAGGGCTCGATGCCGGCGCCGGCAGCTCGCAGCGCGGCCCAGGCTTGGAGGGGAGCCGAGCGGCGCAGAGCTTGAGAGCGTGGGTATCCCCTAACGCCGGGTAGGTCGCAAGATCGCCACGATAAGCCGGCGCTCGCGATCCTGGCTGACGCGACGAGGCGGGAGGACGACACATCGGGCAAAATGCCGGTTGTGGTCGAACTTCCTACGACCCACTACACCCGTTCAGCCGACGGGACGAACCTCACGTACCAAGTGAGTGGCGGCGGGCCCCTCGACCTGGTGTTCCTACATGGCAATGCGATCCCTATCGATCCCCTGTCGGAAGAACCCGGATTCATCCGCCTGCGCAAGCGGCTCGATACCTTCAGCCACACCCTGTGGTTCGAGGCTCGGGGCTTCGGCGCATCGGAGGGCGACGCCCGAGGCTCTATTGACGAAGAGATGATCTCCGACGCCGACCTCACCGCCGTGCTCGACGCAGTGGGTTTCCAGCGAGCGGCATTCGTTGCCGAAAACGGG
>Ga0306923_10007771_pt1 | contig 10723 bp, 12 predicted proteins | sample sta12Can44000108_FD_203841 | JGI IMG/M metagenome (GOLD analysis project Ga0306923, IMG submission 203841) | Lab enrichment of tropical soil microbial communities from Luquillo Experimental Forest, Puerto Rico - statanox.12C.anox.44.000.108 (v2)... | ecosystem: Environmental > Terrestrial >...
TTGTCGTGGTCGGGGAGGTCAGCGTCGGGTTTGCCGGGCGCAACCGCGCGAGTGCCGGCCAGGGTGAGCGCCGAGAACGCGCCGGGATGGTCGAGCGCGGCGGCCTGGGCGACCATCCCGCCGACGCCGATCCCCGCGAGGTGCGCAGGCACGCCGCCGAGCGCGTCGACAAGGGCCGCCGCGTCAGCGGCGAGGTCGCGCAGGGTGTAGGTGGGCGCCGCCGGGTCCGCCGTCGTCGACTCGCCGCTGTCGCGCAGGTCGTAGCGCACCACGCGACGCCCGCCGGCGGCGAGGCGCTCGCAAAGCGCGTCGGGCCAGGAGAGCATCGTCGTCCCGCCTGCGAGCAGAACGAGTGGTGCGTCGTCGTCACCGAAGGACTCGATGCCCAGGGCGACCTCATTGGCGTTGATGGTGGTCATCGGTCGGTCAGCTCTCCAGGGCGGCGACAATCGGCGCGGTCTTTGAGTAGCCGGCGGCCTCGACGATCTTGCCGTCGACGACCCGCATGACGTTCACGCCACGGACCGAGTCGTCGCGGCCGGGACCCCCATACGTAGCGCCAGCGGATGAGCGCCCACTCGTCGCCGTGTGGACGTCCTCGACCTCGAAGTGGCTGGTGGTGTCGTCGATGAGCGCCTTCCACGAGCTGAACGAAGCGTCATAGCCCTCGTTGCGGCTGCCGTCGGGGGCTGGCTGGACGCTCTCCATGACGCAGTCGGGGGCGGTAATGTCCACGAGGACGGTGGCGTCCCGTTCCTGGAACGCCCGGTTGAAGCGGTCGATGACCTCGTCGGTTGTCTGCGTCATGTTAGTGGGCTTCATCATCGCGTTTCCTTCTTGGTTGGGCCCCCGGAAGCCGGGTCAAGGTCAGTCGTCGCTCAGTTAGACGGGACCACCGCCCCGATCTCATCGGTTGTGGTCGGTCGGCGATCCTCTTACGGACATCGGGCAGGTTCCTGCGTCTGTCTGCTTGCGGCCGCGAGCGATCATCGTGCAACACCGGTTGGGATCATGTGATTACTGTCAAGCACATAGCAGCGTTCGGTGCGCCTCGGACGCTGGTGCCATGCCGACTCACTCGCCACGGCATGGGTGTGCGTTCGGCCGCCACCGGCATCGCCAAGCCCGCTGGTCCAGTCGGCGCCGTTCACACTTGCGGCTGCCAGAAGTCAGTCACCTGAGCCGCGCCACGGATTGGCGGGACACTCTATAGCTGCGGGCCACCCCGGTCACCGGCCCTCCGGGTACGACCTCCATGACGGCGTTATCGCGCCGCTGCATGACGCCCAACTCCACGAGCATCGCCCGGCCACCCTTGCCGCACAAGCTGCAGGCCGCGCGAATCGGCGGTTCTGCGTGCGGGTGTCAGTGCTGGGCAGTCACTTTTCGTGACAGGCGGAATACTCGGAACTCGCACGCCTCATGGTGAACGCCGCCGCGTCCCCCGGGGCCGTCGCTGCGGTAGGCGAGGGCCGAGCTGCCTGCTGGTCAGTGCGCTGCGGCCAGGCGCTGCGCTTAGGCCCGCTCGTCGGGCCCCGTCCGCGCCGAGCCGTTGCGACTCGCCCGTAACCCGCCTTCCTGCCGTACATGGGATATCCGGTCATTCCCCTCACGGGCCGCCTGCCTGCGGACTCTATTGCTGCTCGATGAGGCCGCCGTCGGTCCTGCGTATCCACCGGACGCCTGCTGCGTCACGGAATCTGAGGATGGCGCCGCTGATGGCCATGTTGGTGTCGCTCGGAAAATCACGGCTCTTTTCTTCTCGCTCGCCGGGCAGGAGGATGCCGAGCGGCTCGGGGTTCGGTTCGCCATGGCTGGCGGAACCGCGACGCCAGTAGAACTCCGCGTCGTAGACGGGCTGGTCGCTGCTATTCACCGCACGAGCGACTACGAAGGGGATGGCAGGGGGGCCGCTTGGCGGGCGTGACAACCCCTCGGCTTCCACGATGAATACCTTGGATGCCTGCGCCTTCCGTTGCTCTTCGGCTGCACGCTGCCGTGCGGCTAGTGATTCACGGAGTTCATCAGCCTGGAGTTTCAGCACTTTTGCCTGGTCGGTGCTGGCCTTGCGCTGGTCGTCGAGCTGCTGGCGCTGCAGTTCGAGCTGGCCGGACTGGACCTTTAGGAGCTCGGCTTGCTGCCTCGTGAGTTCGTGCTGGTCTTTGACCTGCCGCTCGATGGCCCTGACCTCTTGTGATTGCTTGCGGAAGGCCTGACGCGCGAAGAACGCCGTGACGATCGCGAACACGGCTAGGACTGCGGTGGCTATGGCGGTGATCTCAGCGGAGAGGTCACTGGACATGGGGGAAGGCTACGGGGCGCGGCCCGGGGCGTGCGGCGGTTCGGCTTAACAGCCTAGGTCTGCCGTTGGCTGGCCGATGTGCGGTCTCATGCCGGCGACTGCGGCCCGCCGCCACCCGGGACCGCCAAGTGCTGGCGGCCCTGGCGGAGAAGGCGGAAGCGGCGATGAATGCGGATAGCCCCGTCCGCCTGCGGAGCCTTCCGGGGGAGGCGAACTAGGGAGTTTCCTTAGGCACTGCGGTCCCGGGCCGGGCGACAGTGGATCCAGGCTCCATGGAGGGGCACTCCCGCGGGTCCGTCGGCAAGCTGACACCGGCCGTGTCAGCTCGGTGACTGACACCTGCACCGCAGTCCGGCACGGTTGATCGCAGCCGGTTAATCCCGTGCGGCGCGATCCGCGTGGCGGCCTCGGCCGGACATCCTCATCAACCTCATCAACTACTACGCCGGCCAAGCCCGGTACGAGAAAGGCACCGACAATGGTCACACTTATCCAGCAGGACCTCGCTCACCCGGCCGTCAGCGACCCGCTGGCCGCGGATGATGCCCAGATCACCTGGCCCGCCGAGACCGACTTCTCCATCATGGGCCGTGACCGCGGCACCTATGACGTGATGGGCCCGGGCGGCGTCCCGTGCTCCTCGGACTTCTCCATCATGGGCCGTGACCGCGGCACCTACGACGTGATGGGCCCGGGCGGCTTCTAGAGGGAGACGGCGAGCTTTCCAGTTCGTTCGTTTCGAGTGCCGCCCCGGCAGATGACGGCCTGGGACTCCTATGTCTGCGGCGAGCCGCAAAGTAGCTTCTCGTCCTGCCGGGTCGGCCAGGAACTCCTATATCTATAGCCGGTGGTGGTCGTCGTGTTGGCGGCGTCTGCGGGCCTTCAGTGAGGGCGGGCGAACCGTGGCGGCCGGGCGGCCGCCTGCCCGGCTTGCGTGCCTGCCGACGGAGAGGCGGGCGTTGATCGTTTCCGAGCGCATGTTGCGGTCTGTGGCGGCACTTGGCAGCCGGGGAGTGTTTGCCGGCCGGGCAGATGAGCTGGCCGTGCTGGAGCCGGCGGCGACCCGCTGCGGCCAGCCTCAGGTCGTGCTGGTCGAGAGAGGAGGCTGGCGTCGGCAAGTCCACCCTGCTGGTTCAAGAAGGAAGTCCTTGACCAGTACGACCAGGAGCAGGTCTGTTCCTATGCGAGCTGCTCGAGCAGCAGACACCACTCCCTCGCCCCGGGCAACCAGGGTGTCACTGATGTCGCGGGCGTCAGGGACCGAGCGGGCGAGCCGGTCGAGCTTGGGGAGCACCAGGGTATCGCCAGCGCGCACGGCCGCGAGGGCCTGGTCCAGGCCGGGCCGGGCGCGGTTAGTGCCGGTGAGTCCCTTGTCAAGGTAGATCCTGTCCGCCGGGACGCCGAGGCCGGTGAGGATCTCGGTCTGGGCGGTGAGGTCTGGCAGGACGGTTAAGCACCGGGCGTAGCCGATGAGTTCTCCTACCCGGCCGCGTACCGTTTAGCCTTCCCTCACCGGACATTTTCGCGGACTACCTATATGAGAAGGCGTAACCGCAGGTTGGCCGCCTCAGCGCCACGCCCCGGGGGTGTCTCGCTGGGCGATCCTCGAACGTGACGGCCGATCGATGTCTTGCCGCGCTCTGTTCGGCCTGGCTGGCGTCGTGCGGTGATGACCCGCCCGGGCTACCCGGAGGCGAGATGCCGGTCCGCTATGTGCCTGACCCGGAGCTCGCCCGGCTGTCGACCTGGCCCGGCGAGATCGCCGACGAGGATGCGGTCACCTTCTTCACGCTCCGACGCCGGCCGGGCGTGGGTGCGGCTTTAGCCGTGACGAGAACCGCCTCGGCGTCGCGGCTCAGCTGTGCACACCGGACCACTCGATCGGCATGGAATTGGAGCTTACCCGCGATCCGCTTCACGCCTAAGTTCCAGAGCATGACAGTTATCGCGCAACCAGAGCCGGGCTCGTCCCGCACGGTGACACGACGCCGCAGATCGTGTCAGCCACAACATCTCGATTGGAGAGTGCATCAATGCTGAATCAGGTGGCCGACGGCGTCTGGGTCCGGCAAAGCGAGTGGGTATGGAGCAACGCCATCGTGGTGCGCGGGGAGGGTGGGTTGATCCTGGTCGATCCCGGCATCGATGGTTCCGATCTGAACCAGCTCGCCGATGACGTGGACCGGCTCGGCATTCCGGTGGTCGCCGGGTTCTCCACCCATCCCCACTGGGACCACCTGCTCTGGCATTCCCGGTTCGGCGAGGTGCCGCGCTACGCCACCCCCGGCGGCGCCCAGGCTGCCCGCGAAGCCCGGGAGCGGGCGCAGAGCATGGCGGCGCAGAGCGCGTCGGGCATCCCTCTCGAGCTGGTCGGGCTCCTCACCCCGCTGCCCGCGGACGGGGAACCCGTGCCGGGCGAGATCATCGAGCATCAGGCGCACGCCGTCGGCCACGCCGCGGTCCTCCTCGCGGACCGTGGCGTCCTGCTCGCCGGCGACATGCTCTCCGACGTCCTGATTCCGCTCCTCGACCCGCGCCGCCCCGGTCAGCTGGCCGCCTATGAGACGGCACTGGACCGGCTGGGTGAGGCTGCCCGGCACGTCGATGTCCTGGTCCCCGGTCATGGGGCCGTTGCCAGGGGTCCCGAGGTGGCGGCCCGCCTTGCCGCCGATCATGCCTACATCGACGCGCTGCGCCGAGGAGGGGAACCGGCCGACGCGCGCCTGGGCCAAGACTGGCTCTCCGGCATCCACCAGTCGAACCTGGAGCAGGCGCGACACTCATCCGGATGAGCCTCGGCGTCATCGCGCTCCTGGTCGCCACCCGGTGAGCGTCCGATCGGCGGCGACGAAGGCACCCTCTACTGACGACCCTCATCGGCATGACCGCGTGAACGGCTCCAGCGTCGAGTGCGCCCGCTGATGTATCGCCCGGAGGGCAGCGCACTCAACTCGACTGCGCCTCGTCACGACGCCGGAGTTGCACGAAACCTACGGTCACTGCTCGAATGCCGCCAGCAACACGCCGTACGGGCCGGCAAGGACCTGGCGAGACGTGGCTCTGACCTGCACAAATGGGAGTTCTGCATTAGATGCAACTCCCGTGGTTTACTGGCCGATAACGGCCCTTTACGTCAAGCCGCGGAACGCCGCGACCCGCGGTTGCTCACCAGCCGCCAGTCCTCATCCACTAACGTCCACGAACGATCAGCTCCTCGGCCGGATGATGAGGCGGCCGCGTACGGCCGATACGCGGGCGTGCCGTCGCAGGCCCCGTAACTTCGGACTAGTGCTACGTTCCTTAAAGGGTGTATATAAAGCGCCGGCGGTAGGAGCGGTGTTTGGGCTCGGGTCGTCCCCAGATCCAGGGCCGGGCGCGGGCGTTGAGCTGGGCGGTGGCCACCCGGGTGGCGTGGGCGATCTCGTCGGGGTCGGCGAAGTCCTGCCCGGCCAGGGCCTGGCGCCGGAAGATCCGCCACCAGCCTTCCTGGAGGTTCAGCCAGCAGGCGCGCTTGGGGATGAAGGCGTGCCGGATGCGGGGATGGTCCTCCAGCCAGGCCCGGGTGCTCTTGCTGTCGTGGCTGGAGAGGTTGTCGGTGATCACCCAGATGGCGCCCTCGGGGTTGGCCTGCTCCTCGAGCTGGAGGAAGTCCTGGTAGAAGGCGCTATTGCGGGACGGGGCGCACAGGGTGACCGCCTGGCCGTCGGCGACGCGCAGCCCGCCGTAGACCCAGGTCTTCTCCGGGCCGCGGGAGTACTCCAGCGGCGCCTTGATCCGGTGCCCGTCAGGTGACCAGCCGGGTGCGGGCGGGAAGGTGCGCGGGATCACCGGCCCCAGTTCATCAGCGCAGATCACCGTGGAGCCCGGCGGCGGGGCGGTGTAGAGCTCCACGATGCGGGTCCTTTTGGGGCGAACTCCGGGTCGGTGCTCGCAGCCCAGCTGCGGGTCCGCCGCCAGCGGACCTTCTCGGCCAGCAGGATCCGCCGGACCTGGCTGCGCCCCACCGCGATGCCGGCGTCCCGGGCCGTCTCGGCGAGGGTGTCCAGGGTCCACTGGGCCGGCCCGCGCTCATCGTCCGCGGACAGCTCCCCGGCCCCGTCGCGGTCTAGCCGCCCGGGCGGCACCGAGCGGGCCAGCGCGATGATCCGCGACCGCTCCGCCTCGGTGATCCGCCGCTTGCGGCCGACGCCGGGCCGGTCACCGAGCCCGTCCAGGCCGGCCGCGTTGAACCGGTGCAGCCAGCGGCGCACCGTGTTCTGATGGCAGCCGATCTCGGCCGCGATCGCCGGGACAGCCAGCCCGTCCCAGCTCAGCGTCACGATCCGGGCCCGCTCGATCCAGTCCGCCGGGGCATGCCGGGCGCCCGCGAGCTGGCGGATCTTCCTGGCCTCGCCGTCATCCAGCGGCGGGCGCGCCCGCACGAACTTCGGCATGGAACTCGCCTCCACACACCCGTCCCACGCTCCCGCTACCTATATCTTAAACTAACTACTCAAACAGGAACGTAGCACTAGCGGTAGTTTGTTAATTCGGGAGGTAGAGGTGCAGGCCGCAGCCTGCCGCGACCGAGTTCATCAGGGCTTGCAGCTGCGGGGGCGGGGGCGCCTTGGACCATGCGGTCCACCAGCGCTGCAGCACGGTCCAGGGGGAAAGCCAGGCGCGGACCGCGCGCAGCGCCCGCGGCCAGGACGGCGGCGGCGGCGGTCCGGCGGCGTGCGGCCCCCCTCTCTCCGCGGCCGGGTTCCGGACACGGAGCTGCGGGTTCGCGCGGGGCCGGATGGGCGAACCAGGCGTCCCGGCAGAAGCTGAACGCGCAGTTGACCAGCACCTGGTGGCGGCGGATGGCGAGGTCGGAGCGGACCTGGAAGTCGGCCCAGCCGAGCTCGTCCTTGACCTGCTTGTAACCCTGCTCGACCCAGTGGCGGATGCCGTAGATCCGCACGATCTCGGCCAGGCCGGCGGCCTGGTGGGGACTGCCCGGCTCGCGCGGGCCGCCGGGCCGGGGCAGGTTGGTGACCAGGTACCAGGTGGCCTTGCCCGGCAGGGTGCCGGGGTCGGCGGTGGCCACCACCAGGCGCCGGGCGCCGTCTGGCCCCCACCAGCCCAGCCGCGCGTCGGCGGCCCGCCAGGTCCCGGCGTGCCCGTCGCGGAACGTGCGGCTGACCGCCGTCCAGTCGCCGGGATCCTCCGGGCCGCCCCAGGCCAGCTCGCGGGCCGCGTCCACCGGAGTGTGCGCGTCGTCGCCGTAGGCCCAGGTCCCGCGGCGCGGCTTGAGCGCCATCACGAACGGCAAGCCGGCCTCGGCGAGCTCGGCGCGGAACCCGTCCTGGTCCCCGTAGGCGCTGTCCGCCACGACCGCCCGGAATGTAAATCCTGCCGCCTGGGCCCGGATGGCCAGGTCCGCGCCGATGGCCAGCTTGGTCCGGAACCCCGGGTCGTTCTTGCCCTTCGCGAAGTGCCTCGCCGGGGTGTACGGCACCGCGTGCACCGGGTAATAGACCCGCTCATCGGCCCACACCGTGGTGACGGTGACCACCCCGTTGTCGGTCTTGCCGTACCGGCCCAGCCACTGATGGCCCACGTGCGCGGTCTTAGTCCCGTCCTTGCGGTCCCCGCTGTCATCGATCACCAGCACCCCCGCCTCATGCGGAGCGGTCGCCGGGTCCGCGGGCAGCAGCTCCAGCCGGCGGTCATTGACCCGCCCGGGGTCCCAGCGGGACCCGGACAGGAAGAACTGCAGCCGCTGCACCGCCGGATGCTGCGCCCCGGTCACCGGCTCGGCGCCGGCCAGCGCGGTCAGCGTCTTGTTCCGGTCCCGCGGCGCCAGCAGCCCGGCCAGGTACTCCCGGAACCCCCGCCGCTGCTCCACCCGGGTAAAAAGATCATCGAACCGGGCCGCATAATCCTCCAGCGGACCCGGAGCGGGCGGACACGGTACCGGCTTCGTCATCGCTCATCACCGGCTCCCAACTCACCAGGAAACCCGCAACGATCCTACCCGCCATCACCTTGACTTAACAAACTACCGTTAGGTGCAGCCGCACCGCCTGCGCCACATCCTCGGCGTCGGCGCTGCTCAGTCCGTGCCTGGGGCAGATCGGCGAGATTAGCGGGGCGTACCGTGGCGGGTGGCCCATGAGGCAATTTGTGTACGCGAGCTGAAGCCGAGCTTGCGCCGGATGTTCTCCACGTGCCGGGCGGTGGTCACCGGGCTGATCACCAGCTCGTCGGCGATCTCTCTGTTGGAGAGCCCCCGGGCGATCAGCCGCACGATCTCGTGCTCACGCGGGGTGAGCGGGGCCGGGCTACGATGCGCACCGACGGTGTCCAGCCGGGCCGGGTCGGTCCAGGCGGGCTCGGTGGCCGCCGAGGGCCCCGGCACGGGCTGGTCTTGGTCCGGGCCGGGCGCGAAGCCGGCGGCGTCATCGGCGATGACCGGATGGCGGCGCAGCCGGTCCAGGCAGCGGGCGCGGTACGGCCCGATGCTGCCCACTGGAATTCCCAGCTCCGCGGAGATTTCCGCATATGAACGGGGCGGATCGCTGGTGAGCATGGAAAGCAGCTGCTGGCAGCGGAACGGGAGCCGGGCGAAGGCCGCCCGCAGCGCCATCTGCCGCCCGGCGAGGATTTCCTCATCGATCACCACGCCGACCGCCGATGGCGGCCAGTCAGCCAGTCTCGGATCCAATCGTTCAGGTCCGCGCCCCGTCAGCCTGCGGATGCACTCCCGGCTGGTCGTGGCGGCCAGCCAGCCAGCCAGGGCGCCCGGATCGCGGAGGTGATCGAGCTGGTCCACTAGGTGCAGCCACACCGCCCGCGCCACCTCCACGGCGTCGGCGCTGCCCAGCCCGTGACCGCAGCAGATCGACCAGATCAGCGGGGCGTACCGTTCGACGATCTCGTCCCACGCATCCCGGTCCCCTGCGGCCGCCTGGCTGACTAGCGCGGTGGGCGGCGGGCCGGTACCAGGCCCAGCGCCTTCCGGGTCTCGCCGGGCTGCCTTCCGGACTGGCTCTTCTTCCTGGTGGCGGCCCGCCGCCCGGAGCGTGCGGCGGAGCCTCGCCTCAACTTGGTCCTGGCTGATCCGCGAAGCGATCTCGCCGGCCAGGCCGAAGACGGTCCCGAACAGCTCCTCAAGGGACTCCTGCTCGTCCGGGCCGTCATGTCCAGGGCCGCTGGCGCTCATCGGTCCTCCTCCCCCGTGTCGTGGCGGCGGTTACCCTCGTCGTCGATCTGTGCGAGGTATTTCGTCAGGCGCTTGCGGGCCGCATGCAGGTTCTGGCGGACCGCCGCCTCGGTCTTCCCGAGTCGCTGCGCGGTTTCCTGCTGCGTGAACATGCTGGCCATGCAGGCCAAGACCTCCCGCTGGGCGGGGGGCAGCGATTTGAGCAGCAGTCTCACCCACTCCCGCTGTTCCCACACCAGCAGGTCGGGATCCAGATCATGCTCGGGCGGGACATCGCCCCGCTGGATGAGCCGTTCCCGGATCCGCCTCAGCCCCCGCTCCTTGTCCTTGATCAAGTTGCTGATAGCCGCCCGGCGGGCATACGCCCGCGGGTTCCCGATCGAATCCCACCGCTGGAGCACTTCTATCATCGCGGCGGACACTGCGTCCTCCGCCTCATCCGGATTCCAGCCTGCGAAGATGACGTCCCGCACTAGGGGCCGATAGGCATCCCGGAAGAACTCCTCAAAACCCGGCACGGTGATCTCGCCCAGTCACACCCGGACTAGTGCCCGGGGTACCGTAGTCCTCGCCCTCACGGCATCCTCCCTCAAACACACATGCCCGCCACGGAACCTGCTTTTGATACTTAGGTCCGGCAGGTGGCCGGGGCGTGAGGCCTTCTGGCCAAAATCCTCGCATCAGGCCACAGCGCCGGCCAGCGCACGAGCAAGGCGAGCCCGCCCAGGATGACTGCGGAGACCGCGGCCATCCACGTGACCAAGATGGTGGATGAGGCCAGGCTCTCCTGATCGAGGCACCCTTCCCCCGGGGGGCGGAGCCCTACCCGCGGCCGCGCGGACTTATCGGAGGTAATGGCCATTACCTCTGATAACCCGCCTGCCGTCCCCGCGGGCATGACCGTGACCTGGGTTGTGACTTTCGGCGGTAGATGGTTCCGCCCCACATTTCGTGATGGTCTCGGCCCTGGGTCATGCCAGCAAGACCCGCTTACGGAGCAGGTCGAATCGGGCGCAGCCGTACATTTGCCGTTTGAGCTCTGCTGGCCCGCAGAACACGATCTCCCAGATTCCTCCCAATACGGCGACAGCTCCCATCCGCTGTGTAGGATGAGAGCTGTCCAGTGAGCTTCTGACCTGGTCTTATAGCAGAGAGGTCTTCACGTTTAGTGCTGACCTGCGCGGATGGGGGGGCGCGCTGAGGGCTGCCCACGGGTTGGGCGAGCGCTGCCCACG
>Ga0306923_10007775_pt1 | contig 10720 bp, 7 predicted proteins | sample sta12Can44000108_FD_203841 | JGI IMG/M metagenome (GOLD analysis project Ga0306923, IMG submission 203841) | Lab enrichment of tropical soil microbial communities from Luquillo Experimental Forest, Puerto Rico - statanox.12C.anox.44.000.108 (v2)... | ecosystem: Environmental > Terrestrial > Soil...
CTGAGCAATCTCGGCGCGATCGGTGTTTGGCTGCCGGTCGGCTTGCTGATTGCCGTGGCCGTAGTGGCGTGGACGAAGTTCGGCTCAGCCACCAGTTTCGCGCCGGCTGCGCTTAAACCCTCGTTGAACCTGGGGATACTGGGAGTGTGGGCGACGCTCCTCTACGCCTTCAGCGGGGCGGAGTCGGCCTCGTTCATGGGCGACGAGATCAAGGACGCACGCCGCACCATTCCGCGCGCGCTGATTACGGCAGGCGTGATCGTCACCGCCGGCTACGTTCTGGGGACCATTGCCGTGCTGGTCGCTCTGCCCACGGCGCAGCTGAACAGCATGGAAGGCATCATGCAGGCCATTACCAGCGCGGCCGCGCACGTGGGTTGGTATGGCATCGGCCCGGCCGTTGCCTTGCTGATTTGTCTTGCGAACCTCGGCGGAGTGGGCGCGTACCTTGCTGCGCTGGCGCGCATTCCTTTCGTGGTGGGAATCGACCGCTACCTGCCGCCCGCGTTCGGCCGCGTGCATCCCAAGTGGGGAACTCCGGCAGTGGCCCTGGTTACGCAGGCCATCAGCTGCCTGGTGTTCATCCTGCTGGGACAAGCGGGCAGCACGGTACACGGAGCCTACCAGGTGCTGGTTACGATGACAATCATCACTAACTTCGGGCCATATCTGTTCATGTTCGCAGCCATGATCCGTTTGCAAGCTGAGCCGGTCGAGCCGGGTGTAATCACCGTTCCCGGCGGCAAGCCCGTAGCCATCGGCCTCGCGACGCTCGCCATGGTGACCACCTGCGCCGTCATCATCGCGTCGGTCATCCCGGACCCCAGTGAGCCCAATAAGATACTGGCTGTGGCGAAGGTCGTATTCTTCAGCGTCCTGTTGATTGGCGGAGGAGCGCTGCTGTACGCGGTAGGGAAGCGAAGGGCCGCAATGAAGTAGTTCGTGATAACGCAAACCAAGTTCCACACCCCTGTGCGCAACTCTGAACACACAGAGCAGAACCCCAAGAACGTCTTTACGTTCATCGAGATTCGTTTTCGAAAAATGTTGCATTGGTCCGCGAACTACCGCGCCCTCTCGCCCCATCTTCCGGCGCTATAATAGCCATTAAGTCCGGAGGGGTTCACCAATCTTATGAGTACGAACAAAGGCAGCAACGGCAATGATGCGGGCATTCCGAAGCCCCGGGCCGAGTGGATCACCAGGCGTCGCGAAGAGGCCGCGCACAGCGGCGACACCAACATGTCGCAGATGCACTTTGCGCGCAAAGGCCTGCTCACGGAAGAAATGCTCTTCGTGGCCGAGCGCGAAAAGGTTTTGCCGGAACTGATTCGCGACGAAGTGGCCGCCGGGCGCATGATCATTCCCGCCAATGTCAATCATCCTGAGCTCGAGCCGATGGCGATCGGCGTGGAATCGCGCTGCAAGATCAACGCTAACATCGGCAACTCCGCCATCACCAGCAACGTTGACGAAGAGCTGAAGAAGCTACACACGTCGGTGCACTACGGCGCCGACACCGTGATGGATCTCTCCACCGGCGGCGGCATCCATGAAATCCGCGAGGCCATCCTGCGGCACTCGCCGGTACCCATTGGCACCGTGCCGATTTACGAGGCGGTCTCGCGCGTCAAGCGCATCGAAGACCTCACCATCGACATTATGCTCGAGGTGATCGAGGAGCAAGCCGAGCAGGGCGTGGATTACATGACCATCCATGCTGGCGTGCTGATCGAGTACCTCCCGCTGATCACCAAGCGCATCACCGGCATCGTGAGCCGCGGCGGCGCCATCCTGGCGCAATGGATGGCGCACCACCACAAGCAGAGCTTCCTCTACGAGCGCTTCGACGACATCAGCAAGATTCTTGCCAAGCATGACGTGAGCTACTCGCTCGGTGACGGCTTGCGGCCCGGCTGCATTGCCGACGCCAGCGACGAGGCGCAATTCGCCGAGCTGAAGACACTGGGTGAGCTGACCACGAAAGCTTGGGAACGCGATGTGCAGGTGATGATCGAGGGCCCGGGCCACGTGCCGCTCGACAAGATCAAGGAGCAGGTGGACATGGAAGTTGAGATGTGCCATGGCGCTCCGTTCTACACCCTGGGGCCGCTGGTGATCGACATTGCGCCGGGCTACGACCACATCACGTCGGCAATTGGCGCGGCCATGATTGGCTGGCATGGCGCGTCGATGCTGTGCTACGTCACGCCCAAAGAACACCTCGGCCTGCCCAACGACAAGGACGTGAAAGACGGCATCATCGCCTACAGGATCGCCGCACACGCAGCGGACGTGGCACGCCACCGCCCCGGCGCGCAGGACCGCGACGATGCCATCAGCTACGCGCGCTACACCTTCGATTGGGACAAGCAGTTCGAGTTGTCGCTCGATCCCGAGACCGCGCGCGGCATGCACGACGAAACGCTTCCCGATGCGTATTACAAAGAGGCAGCATTCTGCTCCATGTGCGGCCCTAAGTTCTGCTCCATGAACTACTCCGCCAAGGTGGACGAATACAACAAGCAGGTCCACGGCGTGGAGAAGAAAGACTACTCGGAGCTGGTTAATAAACTGGCGGCGATTAAGTAGCGGCGGGTACCTGGTAATGGGTAACTGGTAGCTGGCAAATGGCCTGGTATTGAGGCTGCGTCCTTCCTTGCTCGTTCACCGTGCTTTTCACCGGCTACCAATTACCAGTCACCAGTTACCTCTCCTCCATTTGCTAAACTCGAAACGTGCGAAAGATCCGACGCAACGCCTGGATGCTGGCCTGCGCATCAGGCGTGCTTCAGGTTCTTACCTTCCCCGAGCCCGCGCTTTACATCCTCAGCTGGGTTGCGCTCGCCCCGCTCATCTACGCCATCCTTCAGTGCCGTGAGCAAGACGCGCTCCTCACGGTCGTCGAAGACGGTCGTTGGTTCGCCCCCGCCACCGCCTGGCAGGGCTTTCTGCTGGGATACCTTAGCGGTGTCATCTGGTACCTCGGCAGTTGCTACTGGGTGTTTCACGTCATGCACTACTACGGCAACCTCGGCACTGCCACTTCTGTCGTGTTGCTGATCATGTTCTCGCTCTACCTCGGCCTGTATCACGGACTGTTTGGCCTCCTGGTCGCCCTGATCGCCCGCCGCCGTAACGGTTACAGCCTGCGCGCTCTGGTGTTCGCCCCGTTCGCCTGGGTGGCGGTCGAACTTGCCCGCACCTACGTAACTGGCTTTCCGTGGGATCTGCTGGGCACCGCGCAGATCGATAACATTCCGCTGTCACGCCTTGCGACAGTGACTGGCGTGTACGGCATCTCGTTCGAGATCGCGCTGGTGAATACCGCCGTGGCGGCGGCTTTCCTGGTGCCGCGCGCACGCCGGAAAGTGCTGTTGAGTGCTTCGTTCGCAGCCGCCCTCGTGCTGCATGCGGGAAAGTTTGTGCACCCACCCCGGCTGCCGGGCGATCACGGTGCAACACTGGTGCAGTCGAACATCCCGATTCTTGAGTCCGAACCGTGGAGTCTTGATTACCTCGAACAGACGCTGGGCGGGTTGCGCGCGCTGAGCGCGCGTCCGCCGCAAGCCAAAGCAGGGTCGCCGGCGTTGATCATCTGGCCGGAGTCGCCAGCGCCGTTTCTCGTGACGGATCTGCACTTGCGCGCAACGCTGGGAGAAGTGGCGCGCTCGACGAATTCATATATCGTAGCTGGATCGATGGGCATCGAGCACGCCGGCGATCCCAATCGTTCGCCCGACATCTTCAATTCTGCAGCATTGATTGCGCCGAGTGGAGCGTGGGTCGCGCGTTACGACAAGATCCATCTCGTGCCTTTCGGCGAGTTCATACCGTTCGAAAGGTTCATCAGCTTTGCCAAGACTCTCACGCGCGACGTCGGAACATTCGCGCGAGGCACACAACGCGTCCCGCTCGAACAAGGCGATGTCAGAATTGGGACGTTCATCTGTTACGAATCCATCTTCCCCAACGAGGTTCGACAGTTCGCCCTCAATGGGGGAAATGTGCTTGTGAACATCTCTAATGACGGATGGTTCGGAGACACCGGAGCGCCGCGGCAACATCTCAACATGGCGCGCATGCGCGCAGTCGAAAACGACCGCTGGCTTTTGCGCTCCACCAACACCGGGATCACCGCCGTAGTTGACCCCTACGGGCGCATTGTGGCGGAAGCCCCGCGCAAGCAACGCACGTCTCTGCAAGCTTCGTATTCGTCGCTTGAGAGCACCACGTTCTACACTGGGCACGGCGACTGGTTCCCGTTTCTTTGTGCGATAATCACCTTGGCCGGTGTGGCGCTGCGCTTCCGCGAACCTGCGGAGAGGCTGCAGCCCGCGCCGGTTTAAAGGGTTGCCGAACATCCAGCCGCGCAGCGGCGAGAGTGTTGGAGCCATCGGCGCAGCCCGCGGTCAAGCTTCCTCTAGGTTGCAATAGTGAGAGGCACCGTCGAGGGAGCAGCCCCGGAGGGGCGAAATATCTTAACCCAGCGCTTCAGCGTTGGGAAAGGTGCGAAACCGAATCCGAGTCCCGGAGGGACGACAGATGTTCCCGCGGACTTCCGTCCGCGACCGACTTTCAGCGAGGTCTCCATACCCATGGTCGAAGAACTAGAGCAGGAATATACCGCACTGCGCGGTAAGGTACACGACCTTCAGGAGTATCTTTGACGCTCCCAAGCTACGCGAAAAGCTAAGTGAGATCGAGAAGCAGAGCGCCGATCCTACGCTCTGGTCCAACCCTGAGAAATCACAACTGGTCATGCGAGAGCGCAAGCGCCTGGAGACCGCCCTTGCCACCGAGTCGGACCTGGCGCGCCGCGCCACTGATATCGACGCGTACTTCGAGCTGGCGCACGAGGGCGAAGATGTGTCGGCAGACTTGCGCCGCGAGATCGACGAACTGCGCAAGAGGGTCGACAAACTCGAGATCGCGACCCTGCTCTCTGGCCCAAACGACGACCGCAACGCCATCGTGACCATTCACCCCGGCGCAGGCGGCACCGAATCGCAGGATTGGGCCGAGATGCTGATGCGCATGTATCTGCGCTGGGCGGAACGGGAGGGGTTCTCGACGCCGATGTACGAATACCAGCCCGGCGAAGAGGCGGGCATCAAGTCGGCGACTTTTGGCGTCAACGGCGAATACGCGTTCGGGCTGCTGACCAGCGAAATCGGCGTGCATCGCCTGGTGCGCATCTCGCCCTTCGACCAGGCCAAGCGCCGACACACTTCGTTCGCCAGCGTGTACGTCTCTCCGGAAATCGACGAAAGCATTGACATCGATATCAAGGCGGAGGACATCCGCATCGACACTTACCGCTCCGGCGGCAAGGGCGGACAGCACGTGAACACGACCGACTCCGCGGTACGCATTACGCACATTCCGACAGGGATTGTGGCGGCGTGCCAGAACGAGCGCTCGCAGCATAAGAACAAAGAGAAGGCCATGAGCATTCTGCGTTCGCGGCTTTATGAGTTCGAGCTGGAGAAGAAGAAAGCGGCGACCAAACACATTGAAGACTCCAAACTCGACATCGATTTTGGTTCGCAGATCCGCTCGTACGTACTGCAGCCGTATCGCATGGTGAAAGACCTGCGCACGCGCGCTGAAATCGGCGACGTGGATCGCGTGCTTGACGGCGATATCGACGAATTGATTCGTGCCTACCTACTGGCACGCAGGAACGGACAGCGCACCTAGCAATACGCAATCAAACCTTCATGCTGGAGTCATGTCGTGATTGTAGAAGTTCTCTACCGCCGTGAATCATGCCTTGTTCGCCGGCTAATTTTGGAGCCGGGCGAAGCGACGCCGTGGCATCGCGATGTTTGTCAGCGCGTCTCCGTCGTTCTCAGCGGAACCGCGCTGGAGATCGAATATCGAGATGGCCAAAATCGTGACCGCATCAAAGTTTCTGCGGGCCAAGTCGATTGGGACGAGCGAACGGAAGGCATTCATCGTGCAATCAATGTTGGTCGAGGTCCTCACGAAGAGGTTACGACCTTTTCCTCGACCGACCGTCCCGCATCCGGAGGTGCCGTAAGCGCTATGGCGTCAAAACAATGCGATCACCTTCTGCGTTGACATCGGGCGGATCGCCCGGCTGCAGCCCAAGCCGCCGGCGGATGGCGCTTGGCAGCACCACCTGTCCTTTGGTTGAAATCTTGGTCACCATGGTACGACCTTCAATCCTCCGCTGCACCGCAGATGCGCGTTATCGTTTAACATTTGCCCATGGAAAACTGCCTCTTCTGCAAAATCATCGCAGGCAAGATCACGGCGAAAAAGGTTTACGAAGACGACAAAGTTTACGTTTTCGAAGACATCAACCCCCAGGCTCCCACGCATGTGCTCATCGTTCCCAAGCGGCACATCGGAGGGCTGAAGGAAGCCGCGCCGGAAGATGCGGAAATCATCGGCTACTGCCAGCTTATCGCTGCGAAACTGGGTCGCGAACGCGGCATCGAGGACGGCTACCGCACGGTGTTCAACGTCGGCCCGAAGTCAGGGCAGTCGGTTTTCCATCTGCACCTGCACCTGATCGGCGGCCGCGGCATGAAGTGGCCTCCGGGATAGAACCGCGAAGCGGTGGCATTTGTTTTCGCCGTGGGCGTCAGCCCGCGGTCGAGTGCGAAAAAATGTTCTCCGAACCGGCTTCAGCCGGCGACACCGCTCTTTCCTGGTCTCGTCTGGAGATAACCATTAAGGACTGATCGCGCGTTCGGCTCATTGCATTTGAAACGCAGTTCTTATTTCGCCTTCCTCCGTGTCTCTGTGCCTCCGTGGTGAAATTCCTCAAGCGTTGGCTGGATCAACTGCGAAAGCCAGTTGCATCTTCGGTCCCACGGAATTGAGAACTACCGCTCAATCTGCTCGCGATAGCACGGTCCCGAATTGTACGTGCAGAAGGGATACAGCTTGCCGTCGGGCGTGGCCTAGTAAATGACACACCGCTTCACCCCTCGATGTCATAGTTGTAGGCGCCTTGGAAGTGCATGCCCGCCACCAGCAGAGTGCGATAGTTGAACGTTCCGTCCATTCCGTCGCCACCCAACTTCTTGTCGGGTCAGGCCCTGTAGTGTCTGTAGAAATTTCTTGAAGGTCAGGCCCTGCAGTGTCTGTAGAAATTTCTTGAAGGTCAGTCCACGCGGTGCTTTGTCCTGATGGAAATGCCTTTGCAGCGTGTTCCACATTTTCACACCGGAGTAGAGCTTGAAGGACAGTTTGGTGGTTTTGCGCGACAGCTCCTCCATGTCCTGCAGCATGCCGGGCACGTCGACGAATTGGGTGATCGAGACGGCCTGCTTCGTCTCCTGGTCAACGAAGAAATATGTGCCCAACGAGCCCTGCGGATGCGACGCGATGGTCGGCACGTCGGCGCCTCGAATGGCCGCTGTGAGCTTCGAGAACGGCGTGACGCAGGCCAGCGGGAACCAGTCTTCGTGTAACTTGGTGATGCCCGTCTGCTCGCCCACACAGCGCGCGAGGTCCGCCAGGGTGAAGCGCTTGGCAAGCAGCTCGTGCCGGGCAATGCACAAGGTGAATGCGACCGGCTGGAAGCTGATACCAGAGACGGCGTCAATGTTGACGATGGCCACGCGCACGATGTCGTCGATCTGGTGATCGTTGAGCCCCTTTGACGATGGTGGGCACGACTCGACGACCTTCAGCTTGGTTTCAAGCAGCGCCTGTCCGCGGGTGCGGCGGTACACCTCATTGGTTACGCCATCGAACTGTAGGTAGAGCGTATTGAGCCCGGCGGCTTTCGCCTTTTGCGCAAATTCGTGGTGAGCGAGTTCGATGCCATTCGTCGCAGCTTGGACGTGAGTAAATCCCATGTCGCGCGCCATGCAGAGAATCTCGAAGAGACTGCGGAGGAATCGTCGGCTCGCCACCGGAGAATTGCACCACGCGGCCGTCCACGGGACGCTTGTTGCGCAATGTCTCGAGCATGACTCGCACCTGTCCGACGCTCGGCTCATACAGATATCCCGCGACATTGGCATTGGCGAAAACACACCGGGCAGGTCAGATTGCAACGATTGGTGAGGTCCACGTTGGCCAGCGCGGTGTGCGAGGTATGCATGCCGCAGAGCCCGCAGCCATCAGGACACGCCTTGGCGCCTTCGACATGGATTCGACAGGCCGAGGCTATCGCCAAAGTTCCATTCCTCCATCTCAGGTAGAGATCGACATCGCTGAACACGATGTCGCGAAACGAACCCTGCTCGCCACAGAACTTCTGCATCGCTACATTGCGGTTTTCCTCGAAGATCCGGGCAGTAATGACCTTCGTGCATTCCGGGCACAACGACTCGGGTGCAGTGGCTTGATGCGTGCGCCGGTGTGGGTAACCTCAGGCTGCAGGATGCGCAGGTTGGGCCGCTTCTGAGGAACGACGCACGGGAGTCGTGATTTCAGGCGAAAAAGTCTGCTGCCCGCTGGTGACCGATGTCCTACCCAGTATTTGGTCGACAGCGTAAAATCGGATCGTTCATCGCGGTACAACTTGAACACGGTCAGGAGGTTTCATGGGGAAGGGGTCGAAGAAGAAAAAGCAAGCATACGGTCATGCGAATGACGCAGGAGCGGCGGAGCCCAAAAATGTTGCCGTAGCCTCCGAGAAGCTCAATAACAAGGACTACGAGCGCCAGCTCTTCAAGCTGCAAACCGAACTGGTCAAGATGCAGGAGTGGGTCAAGGCGACGGGGGCGCGCATTGTCATCATCTTTGAAGGGCGCGATGCTGCCGGCAAGGGCGGAATCATTAAGCGTATCACCGAGCGCACCAGTCCGCGAGTCTTTCGGGTGGTGGCCCTGCCCGCACCCAGCGATCGCGAAAAGACCCAGATCTATTGGCAGCGCTACATTGCCCAATTGCCGGCCGGCGGAGAGATCATCATCTTCGATCGCAGCTGGTACAACCGGGCGGGCGTGGAACATGTGATGGGCTTCTGCAACAAACAGGAGTACACCAAGTTTCTCAAAACCTGTCCGTCGGTCGAAGCCTCTATGGTGAATGACGGCATCATCCTGCTGAAGTACTGGCTGGAGGTGAGCGAGAAGGTGCAGCACAAGCGATTCCTGGCCCGCATCAAAGACACGTCGAAGCGCTGGAAGCTAAGTCCCATGGACCTGGAATCGCACCGCCGCTGGTACGACTATTCGCGGGCGCGGGACGCTATGCTGGCCGTGACGGATATTTCGCAGGCGCCGTGGTACATCTTGCCATCCGACGACAAGAAGCGGGCACGCCTCAATTGCATCGCCGATTTACTTAGTCGCATCCCGTACGAGGAAATTCCCTACAAGCCGCCCAAGCTGCCGGCTCGCCAGAAGCCGCACGGATACGAGGAGCCGAGGCTGCAGCATCAGCAGGTGGCCCAGCGATACTGAACGTAGCCAGGCTGCAGCGTCCTTTTATTAGTTAACGAGTTTCTAAACTAAATGGCTGGCCGCACGGCGCGGTCCGCCACTCGTTTTGCCTTGATCGATCTACCGCGGCTGCGGAGTGCCAGGGCCCTGAGTCACGTTATAGCTGGAGTCGGCCACATTGCCATTGGAATGCATGGTGCAGTGATACGCAATCTGCCCCATCCGTCCCTGGTTGTCACGCACGTTGGCGTTTCCATCCACCATGACAAACGCTCTCGCCTGCTTCGGGCTGGGCGCGCCGATGAAGTTCAGCGAGGCGCCGCGCATTTGCGAGCTAAATTTGTTGCGAACGTTGTTCTGGCACTTAGGGACTAATGTGTTGTTCCACTGGCCTGGCGGGGGAGGCATCGGGCCGCCGCCGCCCCATCCGCCGCCGCCGTTCCAGTTGTGCTGCCACCAGCCGCCGTTCCACGGGGCGCCCTTGTTGTTGCCGCCGTCCCAGAAAATGTCGCCGGTGTATCCTTCCATGCCGGGGCGGTTATCTTCGATGCGGATGATGGCCACGCCATGGTTACCGTTGGGGCTTTTCAGCAGATACTGCTTGCCGCGGCCATCGACGCCGGCAAAGCGGAAGTTGTAAGGATTGCGCGGCAGGGGCTGATTGCATTGCAAGCGGACCCACTGCGCCGGCATACCGGTCTTGTTCTGGATGTAACCCTGGTTGCCGCGAATCTGCACATTGGCAACGCCGTCCACCCGCACTTCAAAGGTGCATTTACCGCCGCCGCCACCGCCGGAGATGCGCGCATTGATGGTGTTCTGTGCCCAGCTCGACAATGGCAAAAGCACCAGTCCAGCCAGACCGCCAGTGACCAAAATCCGTCGAGCTGATCGACTTTTAGTCATCGCGGGCCTCCATCCTGAGACTTGCAGGTCGAAACGGAGACACCTTAACACCTAGCGACCATCTTGGGGATCAGGAATTTTCGTATTCGGTACCCCCTCCCCCTCCCCCTCGAATCTTTGTTTTGTTGAGGATAGGATGTAAACCCGGCGCAAAATTGCGGGAACAACGCTGTTGTAGGCAAAATGTTCGGGAATTAGGACTTACGCGGGATTTTGTGGGGCTGCGGACAAGGGTGGGGCACCCGCGCAACCGTAGCCGTGGAGGCTAGCTCCATAGAAGGCTAATTAGATAACCGTGTCGGCTCCCAGCCGCTGGGTAAACTTGGTAGCGCTCAAAGCATCAAGGCTCGATGGATGGGAGCCGAGCACATGAAGATTGTAGGTTAGTGATTCGCACACGCGCTACCAGCAGATCGCGATGCTGGACACCGAAACGG
>Ga0306923_10007776_pt1 | contig 10719 bp, 9 predicted proteins | sample sta12Can44000108_FD_203841 | JGI IMG/M metagenome (GOLD analysis project Ga0306923, IMG submission 203841) | Lab enrichment of tropical soil microbial communities from Luquillo Experimental Forest, Puerto Rico - statanox.12C.anox.44.000.108 (v2)... | ecosystem: Environmental > Terrestrial > Soil...
GCTCCACTGGCATCAGTAATTTGGTGGTGGTCCTATGATTCTAACATTCGCAAGCGTGCCTCCCCAGGTGGAATGCGAATGTTAGAATCGGACCACCTGCCAGATGAAGCCCGCGATCCCCGCCGCGGCGAGGGCGGCACCCGATGCCAGCGTCAGCATCGCAAAGCGATCGGTCGCGCTCACGCCCGAGGCGTAAGCGGCCCGCTCCCGGGACGCGAGGCCATGCACGATAACCTCGCGATTGAAATCGCTGTGCGCCCGCAGCTGGTCCGACAGACCGGCGCACATCAAAAGCGCGCCGAACAAGAAAAGCCCGGCAAAGCCGAGCAGGACCATCAGCAACATCGGAAACATGCCGACCAGAAAGATCGGCAGCAGCACGATCACCAACGATGCCTCGGACTGTCTTCGCATCGGACGACCAATCGCGAGAACGGGAAACAAGTGTAGTCTCCGCGCTTGCGGAGAATCAAGGCTGTTGCTCGCGAAGGGTGTCAGCCCGCCGCCATCTCGGCGCGGATTTCGGCGCGCAATTCGTCGATCAACCTGAGACCCTTGTTGGTCTCGATATGCCAGAAGGTCCAGCCGTTGCAGGCCTCGGCGCCTTGCGCCACCGCGCCGATGCGGTGGATCGAGCCGACCTTGTCGCCGAGCATGATGGCGCCGTCGGCGCGGACAAGCGCGCCATGGCGCTTCCTGGCGTCGACCAGTCTCGTGCCGGGCAGGATCATGCCGCGCTCGATCAATTCGGAAAAGGCGACGCGCGGCGCCTCGCGCGCGGTCATGAAAGGCGCAAGTGTTGCCTCGGGCAGCGGCTCGACGGCGGCGATGCGTGCTTCCGCCGCTTCGGCATAGGCCTGGTCGCGTTCAAGGCCGATATAGCTGCGGCCGAGGCGCCTGGCGACCGCGCCGGTGGTGCCGCTGCCGTTGAAGGGGTCGAGCACGAGATCGCCCGCTTTTGAAGACGACAACAGCACGCGTGCCAGCAGAGCCTCCGGTTTTTGTGTCGGGTGTACCTTCCTGCCGTCCTTGCCCTTGAGCCGTTCCTCGCCGGTGCAGAGCGGAATCAGCCAGTCCGAACGCGCCTGCACGTCCTCGTTTGCGGCCTTCAGCACCTCATAGTTGAACGTGTAGCCGGTGGCCGTCGCATCGCGCGCGGCCCAGATCATGGTCTCATGCGCGTTGGTGAATCTGCGGCCGCGGAAATTCGGCATCGGGTTGGATTTGCGCCAGACGATGTCGTTGAGCAGCCAGAAGCCGAGGTCCTGCATGATGGCGCCGACGCGAAAGATGTTGTGGTAGGAGCCGATCACCCAGATGGTTGCCGAAGGCTTCATGAGGCGGCGGCAGGCGAGCAGCCAGGCGCGGGTGAAATCGTCATAGGCTGAAAATGAGGAAAACTTGTCCCAGTCGTCGTTGACGGCGTCGACATGGGATTCGTCGGGGCGCTTCAGTTGGCCCTTGAGCTGCAGATTGTAGGGCGGATCGGCGAAGACCAGGTCGACGGAAGCGGCAGGCAATTTTGCCATCTCGGCGACGCAGTCGCCGACGATGATGCGCGAATTTGCGGGGGCCTTAAAATTTGTGCGGGGCGCCTTTGCAGACGCCCCGCGACGCGACACAACCATGACTCAAGAACTCTGACTCAGGCGACGCTGCCGGCGACGCGGGACCAACAAACCGACTGCCGCTACATTGACCGGGCAAAGTAAAAATCGACTTAACCGGGAAATTTTTTCACACCGTCATACAGCGCACTCGCATTGCGCTTCGTCGCCGCCACATCGATTGTGTGACGCCTACGATGACAACAAGCTTGCGTTTTTGTTACGGCTTTCCGGCAGCGCGATTTGACATTGTCTTGCGAGAAATCGCCGTGTTACCGGAACCAATGTCAAAGACCTTGCCCTAGGCAATTTTTGCCGGGTGCGCTATTGATAGGCGCAAGGAAAATTTTACTTTTGTAGCGCGCCGCAAATCGAGTGAGGAGCCAAAACCATGCGTTACGATGATTTTCGCCGCAGCTCCGACATCGAAGACCGCCGCGATGATAGCGGTGGCATGCTGGGCGGGGGCGGCGGCATGGGCCTGCCGATGGGCGGCGGCGGGCTCGGGATCGGCACCATTATCGTGCTCGGCCTGATCTCCTACGCGTTCGGAATCGATCCCCGCCTCTTGATTGGAGGCGCGGAAGTCCTGTCCGGCGGCGGCAGCAGCGCGCCCACTTATCAGACCGATCGCGGGTCGGGTCAGGTCAAGAAAGGCGCGCCGACCGACGAGATGGGCAGCATGATCGCCGGTATCCTGGGCGAGATCGACGATCGCTGGAGCGAGGAGTTCCAGAGGAGAGGCCAAGACTGGGTCGGGCCGAAGATCGTGCTGTTCCGCAACGCCACCAACGGCGGCCGTTGCGGCATGGCTCAGTCGGCGATGGGCCCGTTCTACTGTCCACCCGACCAGAAGATCTTTCTCGACACCGGCTTTTTCCGCGAGGTCGAGACCCGCTTCCACGGCTGCTCCGGCAATGCGTGCAAGTTCACCGCCGCCTATATCATCGCTCACGAGGCCGGCCATCACGTGCAGAACCTGCTCGGGATCATCCCGCGCGTGACACGAATGCAACAGCAGGCCGACAGCAAGGCCGACGCGAACGCGTTGCAGGTGCGGGTCGAATTGCAGGCGGACTGCCTGTCCGGCGTCTGGGTGAATCGCGAATCCAAGAAGCGGCCTGATTTCCTCGAGGCCGGCGACATCGACGCCGCGCTGACGACGGCGTCCGCGATCGGCGACGACACGCTGCAACGACAGGCGACCGGGCGCGTGGTGCCGGATTCCTTCACCCACGGCTCGGCCGCGCAACGCAAGCAATGGTTCATGAATGGCTTCCAGCAGGGCACGGTGGAGGCCTGCAACACGTTCAGCTCGGCGTCGCGGTAGGGATGGCAATCGGATAAACATCGAGCGTCATGGCCGGGCTTGTCCCGGCCATCCACGTTCTTTCTCTCAGAGGCAAAGGACGTGGATGCCCGGCGCAAGGCCGGGCATGACCAGAAGAGAGACAGTCGTGATATCAACCGATCAATCCAGGACGTTCATTCCGCTCAACATCGCGGTGCTGACGGTTTCCGACACGCGTTCGCTCGACGACGACAAGTCCGGCACGACACTCTCCGAGCGGCTAACGGCAGCCGGCCACAAGCTCGCGTCCCGCGAGATCGTCACCGATGACGTGGAGGCCATCCGCGCGGTCGTGAGGAAGTGGATCGCGGATGCAGGCGTGGACGTCATCATCACGACAGGCGGCACGGGCTTCACGGGGCGCGACGTCACGCCGGAGGCAATCGAGCCTTTGTTCGAGAAGCGGATGGATGGATTCTCGATCGCCTTTCACACGTTGAGCCAGGCCAAGATCGGCACCTCGACGATCCAGAGCCGCGCCACCGCGGGCGTGGCGGGCGCGACCTTCATCTTCTGCCTGCCGGGTTCGCCCGGCGCCTGCCGCGACGGCTGGGACGGCATTCTGGCCACCCAGCTCGACTACCGCACGCGGCCCTGCAATTTCGTCGAGATCATGCCGCGGCTGGACGAGCATCTGCGGCGACCCAAGGCCAAGGGGGCGTCGGCTTGAGGCGCGAAGGGTTGTGGCAGTCTGCTGAGGGTTAAGAATTCCGATGTCTGCCGGCAGACTGGCGTGTCCCGGACGCTGCGCAGCGTTCTTCACGATGCGCTGCAGAGCCGGGACCCACACGTTCTGGCCCCGGATCAGCAGCGCAGCACGCCGCATGCTGCGCTGAAGACTTCTGGATCTGTTTTGTGGCGGCGCGCCGCGCTGCATCCGGGGCACTGCCCGACGGGCAACAGACGCATACGCAGCATGCGCGATTTGCCCGTCGTGCCAATCTGTCGCAAGCCGACGCCATTGCCGGTTGCCCCAAATCAGTGGCATCTGGCGCCGTCCCGAGCCCACAAGAGGGGCGCTTCGCGATCGTCACGAGTGTCGGGTGCGGGATGCGATGGACGCGGCATGTCAACTGACGAGTGATGTTGCGCGCGGACGGCGAAGTCGTGTGGTCCTGACACACCAAGGCAGGTGTCAAGTTGGCGACGATGCTTTGCATCGCGCCGATGACGGTGGCAAAAAAGCCAGGTCACCGGGGAGAGCGCGAAGGAAACCGTAAAACCATCGCGCAGGGAAGGCCGGGTCTGCCCGGTTGAACCTGTGGTGACTTTGCTGGTGTGCTTCTCTTCAACCGCACGCCAGGCTGCGGGTGCAGCCAGCACCCGGCTTTCCCTGCGCCCTCCTTCAGGGGGACGTGATTGCCGCAACAACTCGGGCGCATGACGCGTGCCGGGAACGCGTTCTCGTGTCCCGGACGCAGCGCATCACGACCCCGGCGATGCGAAGCATCGTCCGGTGTGGTGCGCTGCTGCGCCGGGGCCCATGATCTTGCTCGGTGCCGGAGGGTCCCGGCTCTGCGGCGCACCACTGAAGAAGCGCTGCGCCGCGTCCGGGACACGGCTGTTTGAAAATCGAAGCTGAAAAACACCGGGTCAGCTTCGCAAGCTAAAGCGTCAGCTCCCAGGTTTCGCCCAAAAGATCGGCGCCAAAGCTGTGGTGCTTTTCGGTGGCGACCTTGCGGAAGCCGGCCTGCTGATAGATGCCGCGTGCGGCAAGCAGAATGCTCTGCGTCCACAGGGTGATCTTCCTGTAGCCCGACTCGCGCGCAAAGCGGACGCATTGTTCGACCAGCGCCCGTCCGACGCCGAGGCCGCGCGCCTTCTTCTCCACCAGCAGCAGGCGGAGCTTTGCGACCTCATCCGAACTCTTTACCAGGAAGATCGAGCCGACCGGTTCTCCCGCGACTTCCGCGATCCAGCAATGTTCGCGCGCGGGATCGTAAGACTTGACGAACTGCGCCGAGATCTCGGCGACCAGCGCCTCGAAGCTGATGTCCCAGCCGTATTCCTGCGCATAGACGGCGCCGTGACGCGAAATCACCCAGCCGATGTCGCCAATACGATGGCTGCGCAGCAGGAACGGCACGCGCTCGCTGGCTTGCGGTTCAAGCAGATTTTCGATCGTTGCCATCGCCTCGGTCAGGCGGCTGCCGTCTTCCACCGAGAGCGGGGCCAGCATCGATGCGACCTCATCATGCGAATTGCGGTCGAGTCGCGCGAAGGCCTGCCGCCCCTTGGCGGTGAGCGAGAGTCGATATTGCCTGCGGTCGGAGGCGAGCGCGTTGCGGCTGATCAATCCGCTCTCCTCGAAGCTCTGCGTGATCCGGCTGAGATAGCCGAAATCGAGCCCGAGATCGGTTCCAATCTCCTTCGCCGAGAGGTCGTCACGATGCGCGAGTTCGTACAGTACCCGCGCCTCGCTCAGCGAGAACGGGCTCTTCGACAGGTGCTGGCCGAGCACGCCAAGCTTGCGCGTGTAGAAGCGGTTGAACGCACGCACCGAAGCGATCCGGTGCTCGATATCCTGGACAGACATGGCGCTACCTCGATATTTGCCATTGTCAAATAATTATTTGACTTTGGCAAGTATCTTTGCAGGCCCCGCTTCACACCATGATGATCCGGCTGCGCAGCAGTGTCCGCGAGGAACGGCCTAGCCGGCGCAGCAGCCGAGCTTCGCCCCTTGTGTCGGACGAATAACCGCCGAGCTGGACATAGTGGTCGCGCGCGATCAACAGTCCCTGGTCGGTCAGGGGCCCTGCGACCATCCGTGCCAGGAAGCGCAGGCGGTCGCGCAGTCGCCTCTCCGCATAGGGCGAGCGGGCGTAACGGAAGACGCCGGCCCTGGCGCGGCCGCTTGATGCCACGCTCTGGATGAATTGCGTTGTTTCCTCGATCCAGCCGGTGTCAAGCACGGCGCCGGGGCGCAAGAACATCAGCCAGGGCGAGCGGGCCTGGCGCGCCCCCGCCGCGAGCGCCGCCACGCGCGATCCCTCGAAAGGGAGGAAACGGCAGCCCGACACGTCGGCGACGCGTTCGATCACGCCGTCGCCGGCACGGTCGACCAGCAACACCTCGCGGACCAGTCCGGACGCGGCTCCCGGCACCAGCGCCGCCAGGGTAGCAACTGTCGGTCGCTCCAGGCCCTCGGTTGGGATGATGACGCTTAACACGGAGAAAGCTTCATGCTCGAAGTTAAAAAACGCTTAAGCGTTAGCAGCTTGTCAGGATCAAATCAGCCCGCGATCACACACTATTGTTCTTGATTTGTTCTCGTCGCGTGGCTATGTTGATGCCATGAGTCGAGCATCCTCTCATGCCCTCAAGCACCCGCCGGTCACGCCGCCCTCCGAGCCGGCGGGTGCGCTTTCGCCGTTTCCCGAACTTGCAGTTGCAATCGACCGGGAGCGGCGGCGCGGGCGCGGCGCGCAGTCCAACGTCAGCGGCCGCTACGAGGCCGAGGCGCGCACGGCCTTCGATGACGGCTGGCAGAGTCTGGAGGAGCTGCCGCCGTTCAAGACCACCGTGACGCTCGACACCGCGCGAAAGGTGATCACGCGCAACGATTCTCCAGATATCGGCTTCGACAGGTCGATCAATCCCTATCGCGGCTGCGAGCATGGTTGCGTCTATTGCTTTGCCCGGCCAACACATGCCTATCTCGGCCTGTCACCGGGCCTCGATTTCGAATCCCGTCTCTATGCCAAGCCGGATGCGCCGGCGCTCTTGGAGAAGGAACTGGCGGCGGCGGATTACGAACCGCGCATGATTGCGATCGGGACCAACACCGACCCCTATCAGCCGATCGAGCGCGAACGGAAGATCATGCGCGGCATCCTGGAGGTGCTCGAGCGCGCCGGCCATCCGGTCGGCATCGTAACCAAATCGTCGCTGGTTACGCGTGACGTCGATATTCTCGCGCGCATGGCGAGGCGAAATCTCGCCAAGGTCGCGATTTCCGTGACCACGCTCGACCCGAAACTTGCGCGCACCATGGAGCCGCGGGCCTCGACGCCACCGCGCCGTCTTCAGGCGCTGCGGCAGCTTGCCGAGGCCGGCGTTCCCACCACGGCCATGGTGGCGCCGGTGATCCCGGCGCTGAACGATACGGAGATCGAGCGCATTCTCGATGCGGCCGCCCATGCCGGCGCGAAGGAAGCAAGCTACGTGCTGCTCCGCCTTCCGCTCGAGGTGCGGGATCTGTTTCGCGAATGGCTGATGGCGAATTATCCCGATCGTTACCGCCACGTCTTTACGCTGATCCGCGACATGCGCGGCGGTCGCGACTATGACTCGCAATGGGGAAGTCGGATGAAGGGCACCGGGCCGATGGCCTGGATGATCGGGCGTCGTTTCGAAATCGCCTGCGAGAAGCTTGGGCTAAACAAACGCCGCTCGAAGCTGACCACGGATCATTTCGCGCGCCCCAAAGGCAATGGCCAGCAGCTCAGCCTGTTCTAGGAGGTCTCCTGAATAACGGGGAATTGCGCAAGGTTCCCGGTTGCGCGGTCGCGCAAGCTTCAGCACGATCCCGCCATGAGTCGGGACGAGTCCTCAAGCCAAAAACCAGGAAAGCCGCCGCAGGACGTTATTGTCGTTTCGCCGCCGAACTTTCGGCGCGAACGCGCGCTCCTCAAGCGTGGCATCTGGCCGGTCGCCGGCTGCGACGAGGCCGGCCGTGGTCCGCTCGCGGGGCCGGTGGTTGCCGCCGCGGTCGTGCTCGATCCCGACCGGATTCCGAAAGGCATCGACGATTCGAAGCGCCTGAGCCCCGAGCAGCGCGAAGGGCTGTTCGAAAAAATCTGCGCCACGTCCTCGTTCGCGGTCGCCTTCGCCTCGCCCGCGCGGATCGATCGCGACAATATCCTGCGGGCTTCGCTGTGGGCGCTCACGCGTGCGGTGCGGTCGCTTCCGCAAGCTCCGAAACACGTGTTTGTCGATGGTCGCGACCGCCTCGTTCTGCCTTGCGAATGCGAGGCGGTGATCGGCGGAGATGGCCTGGTGAAGTCGATCGCGGCGGCCTCGATCATCGCGAAAGTGACGCGCGACCGGCTGATGTGCGCGCTGGCGCGGGACTGTCCGGGATACGGGTTCGAACAGCACAAGGGCTATGCCGTGCCCGAGCACCTGGAGGCGCTCGACCGCCTTGGCCCGTCCGCGCACCACCGCAGCTTTTTTGCGCCGGTGATTGCGGCGCGCGAAAAGCATCAACCCTGGACGGTCAGGGTTGAGGCTGACCTTTTCGCGGTCGAAAGCAAAATCGACTCCGATCTTTCCACGGCGATTTGACGTCAGTTGCGCCCGGTCCCGGCGCGCTTTATCACCTTCAGATCAAGGGCCGGACTTGGAGGTCCGGCGGTTTTCGGAAGTTCCATGCGCTTCACCTCGCTCGTTATCGAACTGATCAGGGCCCGGCCACGCCTGGTGTTCTGGATCGTTGTGCTGCTGCAAGCCGGACTCTGGCTCACAGTGCCGCTGATTTTTTACGCGAGCCCTCCGGGCGATCTGGCGACCGTGTTGGCATACGGCCGGGAATATCAGGTCGGCACCGATCTTGGTCCGCCTCTGGCATTCTGGCTCGCCGATATCGCCTATCGCGCCGCCGGCAACCACATGTTCGGCGTCTATCTGCTGGCGCAGCTGTGCTCGGTGGCAACCTTCTGGTTCGTCTACCAGCTCGCTCGCACCATCGTCGGCGCACAGCAGGCGGTGCTGGTCGTCTTGTTGACCATGACGATCAGCGCGTTCGGCTCACCGAGCCTCGAATTCGGTCCGCTTGTGCTGGCGCGGCCGCTCTGGGCGCTGCTGCTCCTTCACACCTGGCAGCTCATCGGCCAGAACCAGCGAAACGTCTGGTTTGCCTGGTCGATCGAGGCCGGTCTGCTGCTGCTGACGACTTCGGCGGCGCTTGGCATGTTGCTGCTGCTTGCGGGGTTTGCGCTGGCAACCGAACGCGGGCGGCGCATGTTGATGTCGTTCGATCCTCTGTTCGCGCTGCTTGTGATCGTGGTGCTTGTCCTACCTTATCTGATCTGGCTGATCCGCTCCGATGCGCACTTGCTGCCGCTGTTCCCGCCGCTTTCGGATCTGGGCGGACGAGTGGTGGGGTGGGCCTTGGTCGCGGGCGGGTTGCTGCTTGGCATGGCGGGGATCGTGATCCTGATTGCCCTCAACTCACAGCTGTTCAGCAGCGCACCGGAAGAGGCCCCGATTATCTATCGCCCGCCAGTCGCTCCGCTGGCGCGCGATTTCGTCTACTTCTTTGCAGTCGCGCCGCCGTTGGCCGGAACCTTGATATCAGGGTTTTTCGGTTTTGAGCGCGTCGCGGGTGGATCGGCCGTCGCACTCCTGATGTCCGGCATGGCCATCGTCGTTGCGACCGGCGATCTCGTTTATCTCCGTCGTCAGCGCTTGTTGCGCGCGATTTGGGCGGCCATCGTCGTAGCCCCAGCGCTGGCTGTCATCGCTGGCACGCTGTTTATGCCCTGGACCGGTGGCGGCGAAGTTGCAACCTCGCTGCCGGCAAGCTCGATCGCGCAATTCTTCGGCGAAAGCTTTGAGCGGCGGACCAATCAGCGGCTGCGGGCGGTGGCCGGCGACGCGCAGATCGCAAGTCTGATCGCGCTGAACGCCGGCCGGCCGCATCTGATGCTCGACGCGACCCCGCAACGGACGCCCTGGCTGACGCCGGAAAGGTTCAATGAGACCGGCGGCATCGTTGTCTGGCGTGCTTCGGACACCGTCGGCGTGCCGCCGCCCGCGATCGCGCAGCGCTTTCCGGGCCTCATTCCGGAAGTGCCGCGGGCATTCGAATGGTTGGTGAATGGCCGTCAGCCGCTGCTGCGGATCGGCTGGGCGGTCGTGCGGCCGAAGGGGCAATAAACCGCGCGTGCTAACGAGCTACGAGCGCCTTCGCGATCGCGCGCAGATCCTGCCAGGACAATCGCTTGTAGGCCGGCGAGCGCAACAGATAGGCGGGATGGAAGGTCGGCAGCGCGCGGATCACGCGCGTCCCCGTGTCATAGTCGAACCATCGGCCGCGCGTGCGCATGATGCCCTCGCGCGTTCCAAGCAGGGTCTGGGTCGAGGGATTGCCGAGCGTCACCAGCACGTCGGGATCGACCAGCTCGATCTGTCGCTGGATGAAGGGCAGGCAGATCTGCGTTTCCTGCGGTGTCGGCGTGCGGTTGCCGGGCGGCCGCCAGGGTATCACGTTGGCGATGTAGACCTTGCTGCGATCGAGCCCGATCGCGGCGATCATGCGGTCGAGCAGTTTGCCGGAACGACCGACGAACGGCAGGCCTTCGAGATCTTCATCGCGCCCGGGGGCTTCGCCGACGAACATGATGCGGGCTAGCGGATTTCCGTCGGCGAACACGAGCTGCGTCGCCGTCGATTTCAGCGCGCAGCCGTCGAACTTTTCCATCAGCGCGCGCAGCGCCTCCAGCGTCGGGGCGATGCGGGCCGCTTCCCGCGCAGACGCAATTGCCCGCTCCGGCGTTGGCGGCCCAGCATCGGCAGGCAAGGGGGCAGGTGTCGGTGTGGGGGATTGTTGCGGAAACACTTTGCGAACGGTGGGCTCGGCATCGGCGAGGCGGTTGATCGGCTCCTCGCCAAGCGCGCAATCGACGCCCGCCTCCAGGTAGAAGGCCAGCAATTGCCGAACATTGGGGGCATCGTCGGGCGTCAACTGCGACATTCCGTTCAATTTACCCCGCATCGCGCCATCATGAAACGCATTTCCATGGTTGTCCTGCCGAC
>Ga0306923_10007778_pt1 | contig 10718 bp, 11 predicted proteins | sample sta12Can44000108_FD_203841 | JGI IMG/M metagenome (GOLD analysis project Ga0306923, IMG submission 203841) | Lab enrichment of tropical soil microbial communities from Luquillo Experimental Forest, Puerto Rico - statanox.12C.anox.44.000.108 (v2)... | ecosystem: Environmental > Terrestrial >...
CGCCAAAAACGCCATCCTGATTGTCGAATTCGCGCGGCAACTGGAGGATAGCGGCCATAACCGCTGGCAAGCGGCAATTGAAGCCACCCGGCTGCGATTGCGGCCGATCCTGATGACCTCGCTTGCCTTCGTCCTCGGCGTGACCCCGTTGGTCTGGGCAATCGGCGCCGGCGCCGAGTTGCGTCAGGCGCTGGGAACCGCCGTATTTGCCGGTATGATCGGCGTAACCGCGTTCGGGCTTGTGTTCACGCCGGTCTTTTACGTGATCGCGCGCTGGCTTGCCGAGCTTATGCCTCGGTTCCGAAAACGACGTGAAGCGTCGCAACCCGCGGAATAGTCTCGGCGCTGGTCTCACCGGGCGGCCACTATCATATACGGGGAATAACGCCCGATACCCGGTGTTGAATGGGCGGGCTCGACGCTGGATACGGAACCATCAGGAGCTCGCGCAGTCACGAGGAGGCCGCCCCATGTCTTGTACGGTGATTATGTCTCGTAAGCTGATTATTGCTTTCGCTGCTCTTCTGCTCGGCGTGACCGCGGCCGCGGCGCAGAGCTGTCCGGAGTTCATCCAGAAGCGCCAGACCTTGATGAAAAAGAGCGGTGAAGAGGCGAAGATCGGCACGGCAATGATCAAGGGCGAGAGGCCGTTTGACGCCGCCAAGGTGCAGGAGATTTATGCGGCCTTTGCCGATGACGCCAAGCAAATGCCCACGTTGTTTCCTGATTGCTCCAAAACCGGCGCCAAGACGACCGCGGCTCCCGCGATCTGGGAAAGAACGGACGACTTCAAGGCCGCGATCGCCAAATTCGCCGATGACATCAAAGCGGCGCAGGGTAATACCAAGGACCTCGACGCTTTGAAGGCCAATTTTCAAGCCATTGGCAAGAACTGCAGCAACTGCCATCAGACTTTCCGCATCAGGACGAGTTGACGCGGCGAGCGATCATCGAGAGCGGGCCGCCGCACTGGCGGCCCGCTTTTTATTTGCCGACGCGCAGAGCGTCACTGCACGCGTTTTTTTGCACCCGAAACGAACGGCGATCTCAAGTGCGGCGTCCAAGGCCTGCGCCCTCGGAGATGGGCTATGCGCTAAAGGCGCTGCAATGCAGCCGCGAAACGTGTATCACGTCGACACTGCTCCGGAGGCGACAAGGTGTCGAGGCTGCGGACATTTTTATTCGTGGTGGCGGCCTGCATTATTTTTGGCTTGGCCGCCATTTGGATGTTGACGCTGCCAAGCGTGGTGACGGCAGCGGCATTGCCCGCGCATACGCCGAATCTCGCCAATGGCGAGATCATGTTCAATATTGGCGGCTGTTCGTCCTGTCATGCCATTCCCAATAATTCACCCGAGAAGGTCGATCGTAAGCGCCTTGGCGGCGGTCTCGCGTTGAAATCGCCTTTTGGCGTCTTTTATGCGCCGAACATTTCGCCCGACATCAAAGACGGTATCGGCGGCTGGTCCGAGGCGAATTTCGTCACCGCTTTGTGGAAGGGCACATCGGAACACGGCGCGAATCTCTATCCTGCTTTTCCGTATACCTCCTATCGCTACATGGAGCTCGACGATATTCGCGATCTTTTCGCTTATCTGAAAACCTTGCCGCCGGTGCAGGGCAAGTCGCACCGTCATGAACTGTCGTTTCCATTCAACGAGCGGCGTCTGGTTGGCATATGGAAGTTATTGTTTCTCGGCGAGGGGCCTTTCGTGCCCGATCCGTCAAAATCGGCTCAATACAGCCGCGGCGCTTACCTCGTGAACGGGCCAGGACACTGCGCGGAGTGTCATAGCCCCCGCAACATTCTTGGTGGGATCATTGACAGCCAGCGTTTCGCCGGTGGGTCTCCGGATGGCACCGAATGGGCGCCGAACATCACGCCGGTCGGCCTCCAGGGCGGCGACGAGAACTGGTCCGAGAAAGACATCGCCAGTTTTCTTGAGGACGGCATGACACCGTCCGGCGATTTCGCCGGTGGCGCGATGGCGGATGTGATCAGGAATACTTCGCTGCTCGCTTCCGAGGATCGCAATGCCATTGCGGCTTATGTTGCGGCGCTGCCGCCGAAGCACGGGCCCACACCGCCGCCGAAGAAGGACTAGCCGCGACCTACCATGCCGAGCATCATCTTCTTTTTCACACGCTGCAGCGAAGCGAAGCGAGCTTCACGCCGATGAACACCGGCAGAGGCATCGCGTTCAAGCTTATTTCGGCGGCATTATTCGCAGTGATGCAGGCGCTCATCCGCTATCTCGGTGCGCGCTATCCCGTCGGACAAGTGGTGTTTTACCGTTCGGTGTTTGCGATGATTCCGGTGGTGCTGGTCTATGCCTGGCGCGGTGAACTCGCAGCGGTGGTGCGCACCGAGCGCCCGCTCGGGCAAGCGGGCAGAGGCGTATTGAGCATTGCCGGCATGTTCTTCAACTTCGGTGCGGTGGCGCGGCTTCCGTTGGTGGAGTCCAATGCAATCGCGTTCAGCTCCCCCCTGTTCACCGTCGCGCTTGCTGCGCTGGTTCTGAAGGAGCGCGTGCGCGTTTATCGATGGTCGGCGGTCGTCATCGGATTTGTCGGTGTCCTGGTGGTGCTCTCACCCCATCTTTCGGGCGCGGAACTGACCGCCGCACTCGCCGGCGCAACGAGTCTCGTCGGCGTCGTCTGTGCAATCTGTGGATCAGTTACCAACGCCGGAACCGCGATCCAAACTCGCCGCTTGGCGCAGAGCGAGTCGACTTCCTCGATCGTGTTCTATTTTTCACTTTCCTGTGCCCTCGCGGGCCTAGCGACCCTGCCATTCGGCTGGATCACGCCGAGCGTCGGCGAAACCGTCGCACTAGTCAGCATTGGCGTTCTCGGCGGTACCGGACACATTTTCCTTACCGAGAGTTATCGTCACGCGTCGGCTTCGCTCGTCGCTCCATTTGACTATACGGCCATGATTTGGGCGCTGGTGCTCGGCTATGCGATGTTCGGCGAAATGCCGACAGCAGAGATTATTGGGGGTTCGGCGATCATCGCGGCGGCAGGCCTGTTCGTGATCTGGCGCGAACGCCAGCTCGCAACGATGCGGCGCCGCGATGGCTTGGCGCCGGCATCGACTCGCGCAGCTACGACCCTCCGAACGCCTTGAACGTGATGATGGTCCGCGTGTCGGCTATTCCGGGGATGCCCTGGACTTTTTCCGCGATGAAATGACCGATATCGGTCGCTGGCTCGACATAGAACTTTACCAAGAGATCGAAGTCACCGGCTGTCGAATATATTTCGGAAGCGATCTCAGCGTCGGCTAGCTTGCTAGCGACCTCATAAGATTTGCCGAGCTGGCATTTGATTTGTACGAAGAATGGGACCATGCGCGCCTCCGGAAGGATGCATACCTTATACCAAAGCGGGTGGACTGCACGAGCCCGGCGAGGCGTAGTAGGATCGCCGGCATTGGATAAAAAATGCATGCACCGATCGAGCTTGCCGACATTGCCGCCGACGTGCTCGCGCGCGTCCGCGAGCGCACGCCGCGCGTGCATTGCATAACCAATTCGGTGGCCCAGCAATTTACTGCGAATATGCTGCTGGCCGCAGGCGCCGTGCCATCCATGACGATTTCAAAGGACGAAATCGGCGCTTTCGTTGCCGGTGCGGATGCGTTGCTCGTCAATCTGGGCACCTTCGATCGCGAACGCAAATCGGCAATCGAGCTGGCGGTGAAGACCGCTGCCGAGCAAGAACTGCCTTGGTTGCTCGACCCGGTTTTCGTCGATCGCTCGCCGGGGCGAGCCAAATTCGGCCGTGTATTGCTTGCCGCGCGGCCCGCGGTGGTGCGTCTCAATCATGCCGAGTTCGCCGCGCTTTCCGACGATAAAGCCGAAAGCGAAGCGGCGGCGCGGTTTGCGCAAGCCAACGCAACGATCGTGGCGCTCACGGGCGGCGTAGATATCGTCACCGACGGCCGCCGGCGCACCGCGATTGCAAACGGCGATCCGCTTATGGCCGCGGTCACCGCCATGGGTTGCGCCGGCGCGGCATTCGTTTGCGCCGCGCTTGCCGTCGAGACGGATGCTTGGCTGGCGACGCTCGCCGCCTTGGCAGCATTTGGAGTAGCCGGTGAAGTCGCCGCGCAAACTGCGCCGGGGCCCGGCAGTTTTGCGGTCGCCATGATCGACGCGCTGCATCGGCTCGATGGGGCAACGCTGCGGGCCCGCGTCAAGGCATCCTGATGCGGCTCGACCTTCGTCTCAACGCCATTGTCGATCCCGAGCGCGCCGGCGGACACCGGCTCGCCGACCTTGCGGCGCAGTGCGCTCGCGGCGGAGCGACGCTGGTGCAACTGCGCGATAAGCACTCCGAGACGCGCTTGCTGATCGAGGAGGCGAGGGCAATCAAAAAGTCCTTGGCGCCCTTTGCGGTGCCCTTTGTCGTCAATGACCGCGTCGACGTGGCCATGGCAGCGGCCGCCGACGGCGTGCATCTCGGTCAGGACGACATGGCGGTCAAAGATGCGCGCCGGTTACTTGGGCCGAATGCGATCATCGGCCTGTCAGTCAAATCAGTCGAGGAGGCCGATGCGGCGCGCCTCGATCTCGTAGACTATGTCGGCAGCGGCGGCATCTACGCGACCTCGTCCAAGCAGCAGAAAGCCGCGCCGATCGGCCCCGCCGGCTTGGCGCGAATTGTCGCAACGCTTCGCCGCCGGGTGCCCAATTTGCCGATCTGCGGCATCGCCGGGATCGACGCCAGCAATGCCGGGGAGGTGATCGCTGCCGGCGCCGACGGGGTCGCGGTCATTTCCGCGCTGTCACTTGTGCCCAACCCGGAGAGCGCCGCACGCGCGCTCCGCGCGATCGTCGATGCAGTCCTGGCCAAACGGGGCACGTGATGAGCGTTCCGATCGCGCTGACCATTGCCGGTTCGGATTCAGGCGGCGGCGCCGGCATTCAGGCGGATCTCAAAACCTTCGCCGCGCTTGGTGTCTATGGCGCGTCAGTAATAACGGCGCTCACCGCTCAGAACACCAAAGGCGTTTTTGCCATTCACGAGGCGCCAACGGAATTCATCGTCGCGCAAATCGACGCGGTTTTTTCCGATCTCAATGTGAGTGCGGTGAAGATCGGCATGTTGGGCAGCGCAGCAGCAATCGCCGCGGTCGGCGCTGGATTGCGTCGCCATCGGGCACGCAATGTCGTGCTCGACACAGTGTTGGCGGCAAGTTCAGGGAAAAAATTATTGCATGACGACGCTGTCGATGCCTTGCGTGCCCTGGTCGCCCAGGCGCGCTTGGTTACCCCCAATCTGCCCGAGGCCGCGGCTCTGACCGGCGGCAAGCCGGCCCGCGATGAAGAGGAAATGGATATCCAAGCGCAAAAACTCGTGGCGCTCGGCGCCGGCGCGGTGCTGCTCAAGGGCGGACACGGTGGCGGACCCGAAAGTGTCGATCTACTGATCGAGGGTAACGCGCGCACGCGATTTGCCGTGCCGCGTGTTCAAACGCGAAACACCCACGGCACGGGATGTACACTTGCCTCTGCAATCGCTGCCGGGCTTGCCAAGGACCTCCCGCTGGTGGACGCGGTGCGCCAAGCCAAGACCTATGTCACGGCCGCTCTGGAGGCGGCTGACCGGCTCGACATAGGGTCCGGCCCCGGACCGGTGCATCACTTCCATAAATGGTGGTAGCCGCCGGTCAGGCTGCCGCAGGCGCTCCCGGCTGTTTCAAGGGATGCGCGCGCGCAAATGCTTCGATTGCCCCCAGCGCGTTTGCAATCCGCGAAAAATTCGGAAACGGCGCGGTGTCGACATTGAAGAACTTGGCGCCGGCGGCCTGGCTGGCGAGACAGATATCCGCAAGCGTAATTGTATCGCCGTGGCAATAACGGCTGGACTCCGGGCCCCGCAGATGCGCTTCCAGAGCGGTGAGCGCGGCAACGTGCCAATGCTGGCACCATTTGATCCTTGTCGCCTCGTCGAGCTTGAATTCGTGTTCCAGATATTCGCGCACGCGCGGCACGATCAACGGATGTGAATCGCAGGCGACGATCTGCGCGAGCCCGCGCACGCGCGCGCGACCGCGCGGATCGCGCGGCAAGAGCGGCGGATTTGGATGCGTTTCGTCGAGATATTCTATGATAGCAAGCGACTCGAACAAAGCCGGCCCATCGCCGTCCACCAGCGCCGGTATCGCCATCATCGGATTGATCGTGCGAAATTCAGCCTTGCGCTGCTCGCCCTTTATGAGATTGACATCGATGATCTCGTCAGGAACGAGATTCTTCAGATTCAGCGCAATCCGCACCCGATAAGTCGCCAACGATCGCCAAAACGAAAAAAGCTTCATAGGTCATCTCCTTCCCATTTGTCGTCATTTTATTCGCCCAGGCATCGATTTGTGAGCCGCGGCAGCGTGAAAATTTCTAATCCGGAAAATCAATCCGGCGGGCACCCGTTTTCGTGTGTCGCTAGTCCATTCCGGGCTCCGCCTTCAATCCAGCCGCCACGATGCCGGCGACGGCGCATATTTCATCTTTATCTGAAGTGTCGCCGGAAATGCCGCAAGCACCCATCAGGTCGCCGGCCGCGTCGCGGATCAGTACGCCACCCGGATTGGTGACGATGCGCCCGCCGCTCGCCGCCGCGAGCATTGTGAAAAATTGCGGGGTCTTGGCGGCGCGGCTCGCCAGCGTGCGCGAACCGAAACCCATGCCGAGGGCGCCCCAGGCTTTGGCGAAAGCGATGTCGAACCGCAAAATGCCGGCTTTATCTTCGCGCTTGAACGCGACCAGATGACCGCCGTTGTCGAGCACCGCAACCGCGAGCGGCGCCAAATTGCTCTCGCGCCCTTTTTTCAGCGCGGCATCAACAATAATAGAAGCTTGTGCAAGCGTGAGGACAGACATGGCGGCTCCAATTCGTCTTGAAAAACCTACTGACGTTCGCGGTTTGCCCAGTAAACGGAGACGGTAGAGATTTCAGCATTGCCCGAACGATGCCGCTTGGTTTCCTGGTAGCAGCCGAGCGTCCGCTCGACCAGCGGCAGTTCGATACCGCGCGATTTGGCTTCCGCCAGCATCGATTGCATGTCTTTGATAGCGCTGTCGACATCGAACGTGACCGCCCCGGCGGAGCCGCCCTTGAGCATTGACGCGATGCCGGGAGCGCGCACCTTGAGGACATTGGCCGCTCCTGAAGTGTCGCTGAGGAGATCCATGAGCCGCTCCGGCTCGACGGCAACGGTGCGTGCCATCGCCAAGGCTTCACCGAGCGCCTGCCAGTACACCATCAGCGGCAAATTGATCGTGAATTTCAGGACCGAGCCGGAACCGACCGATCCCGCATGTTCCAGCCGCCGGCACAGTTGTTCGAGAACCGGCCGCGCCCGTGCCGCGTCCGCCTGTTCGGCGCCCATGAGCCCGATCAGCTTTCCCTGCCGCGCCGGCCCGGTCGAGCCACCCACCGGGCATTCGACGAAGGCCGCGCCCTTGGCGCGCACCGCGCCGGCGAGCGCGATCTCGGCCGCAGGCAGAACCGTGCTCATATCGATAAACAGTTTTCCAGCGACTTTTCCTTGCAATAGGCCCGAGGGGCCGTTGTAAACCGCATCCAGCGCGGCGGCGTCGGTCAGGATGCTGATGACGACGTCGCTGTTTTCCGCAAGTTCAGCCGGGTTAGCTGCTATTTTCGCCCCGACGACAGCCTTGGCTTTTTCCGGCGTACGATTCCAAACCGTGACGTCATGTCCGACCTCGATTAGCCGTGCGGCAATCGCCGCTCCCATTTTGCCGATACCGGCAACACCCAGTTTCATACCGCGCTCCCCGGATCGTCATTGGCGCGCACGGCTTTAACCCGCGCACCGTTAGACCACAACCGCTCAAGACCAGCATTCCGGTGTCGCAACTGCAAGCGCCTTGCGAACTGTACGGCAATGTCCGAGCGATAAGCCGCTTGCGCGCATTGCAAGCGGATGCGATAGCCTCAGGCTTTGCGAAATTGGAGTGGGATAGCGATGCCTCGGGCAAAGAAAGGTACCGTCGGGATCATCGGGCTCGGAATTATGGGCGGCGCATTTGCGCAGAATTTAATTGCGGCCGGTTGGCAGGTCGTCGGCTACGACGTCGCGCCGGCGCGGCGGCGAGCCATGGCCAAGCGCGGTGCGGACGTTGCCGAGAATACCGAGGATGTGGTGCGGCAGGCCCGCACCGTCATTACGAGCCTGCCCAAGCCATCGGCGCTCGTCGAGGTGGCCGCTGTGATCGCCAAGTCAGGCGTGCCGCAGCGCATCGTCGTGGAGATGTCGACATTTGCCTTGGAGGATAAGGTCAAGGCAGAAGCCGTGCTGCGCAAAGCTGGGCATGGCATGCTCGATTGCCCCGTCAGCGGCACCGGCGCACAGGCGTTGACCAAGGATCTTGTTGTCTACGCTTCCGGCGATTCGCGCGAGATACGGAAATTGCGCGGGTTGTTTTCCGGCTTCACGCGCGCCGTCCACGATGTCGGCGCATTCGGTAACGGCAGCCGCATGAAATATGTGGCCAATCTTCTGGTCGCTATTCATAATGTCGCCAGCGCCGAGGCAATGGTGCTAGGCATGAAAGGCGGGCTGCCACCGCAGCTCATCTTTGACTTGATCAAAACCGGCGCCGGTAATTCGCGAATTTTCGAGCTGCGAGCGCCGATGATGGTGAAAAATCGTTATGGCAACCCGACGATGAAAATATCGGTCTGGCAGAAAGACATGGACGTGATCGGATCTTACGCCCGCAAAATTGCGGTTCCGACGCCAATGTTTGACGCCAGCAAAGCGATCTATGCAAAAGCTCTCAAGAGCGGTCACTCGGCCGAAGATACTGCGGCGGTGTGTGCGGTACTGGAAAAAATGGCTGGCATTAAACGGCCAAAAGGGCGCGCCAAGGCAGCGTGAGCGGCGAGTTGCCAACGTCTTCTTAAACCGGGAGCGCGAGAGGAGTTGTGAATGTCATCGCTCGAAGGCGAAGCGCGCATAGCGGCTGTGGCCGGCGACCGCAGCAGTCTTGAGCAACGCAGTGAAACCCGTGACGGCATGCGGATCGATTGGAACGTGCCGATTGCGATGGATGACGGGCCGGTACTGCGCGCCGACGTTTTTCGCCCCGTTGCCGACGGGCGATACCCGGTTATCTTGAGCTATGGACCTTACGCCAAAGGACTGGCTTTCCAGGATGGTTATCCGAGCGCCTGGCAGCGCATGGCGGACCGGCACCCCGACGTCACCGCCGGATCGAGCAATCTCTATCAGAGCTGGGAGGTGGTCGATCCGGAAAAATGGGTACCGCACGATTACGCCTGCGTGCGGGTCGACTCGCGGGGCTGCGGGTGCTCGCCCGGCTACATCGATCATTTTTCGCCGCGCGAGACCAAAGATTTTTACGACTGTATCGAATGGGCCGCAGCGCAGCCGTGGTCGAGCGGCAAAGTCGGGCTGAACGGGATTTCCTACTACGCCATCAATCAATGGCACGTTGCCAGCCTGCAACCGCCGCACCTTGCCGCTATGTGCATCTGGGAGGGCGCCGCCGACTGGTATCGCGACATGACGCACCACGGTGGCATTCTGTCCACGTTCTGGGACAACTGGTACGACATGCAGGTCAAAACCGTGCAATACGGCGCGGGTGAGCGCGGCAAGCGCAGTCGTGTGCACGGGGAGCTTGTCTGCGGTCCTGAATTTTTGTCGGACCGGGAGTTGGCAAAAAACCGCAGCGATTTCGGTGCTGAAATCTGCGCGCACCCGTTGGACGACGCCTATCACAAAGCACGCTCGCCGAACTGGTCGAAAGTGAAGACCCCATTCTTATCGGCGGCCAATTGGGGCGGCCAAGGCCTGCACCCGCGCGGCAACTTCGAAGGATTCATGCGTGCGGCTTCCAAGCAGAAATGGTTGGAAGCGCACGGCATCGAGCATTGGACGCATTTCTACACGGATTACGGCCGCGATCTGCAACTGCGTTTCTTTGATTATTTCCTGCACGGCAAAAAGAACGGTTGGGACAAGCAACCGCCGGTTCTGCTTCAGGTTCGGCACACCGATCGGTTCGTGGCGCGTCTAGAAAGCGAATGGCCGCTCAAGCGCACGCAGTGGACGAAGCTTTATCTCGATCCCGCCGGCAGACTTGCTCCGAATAAGCCCGCGGCCAAAAAATCGGTGCTGCGGTTTGAAGCCATGGGCGACGGCGTCACATTTGTCACGGCGCCGCTTGAACGTGAAACGGAGGTTACCGGACCGTCCGCCGTCAAGCTGTACCTGTCGTCATCGACAACGGACGCCGACATTTTCGTCGTGCTGCGCATATTCTCGCCGGATCTCAAGGAAGTGGTATTCCAAGGCGCGATTGATCCGCACACACCGGTCGGCCAAGGCTGGCTGCGCGCCTCGCATCGGCAGCTCGACAAGAAAGTGTCAAAGCCTTACCGGCCGTATCACACTCACAATAAGAAACAGCCGCTCAAGCCCGGGGAAATCGTCGCGCTCGATGTCGAGATCTGGCCGACATCGATCGTCGTGCCCGCCGGCTACCGCATCGCGCTGACCATTCGCGGCAAGGATTACGTTTATCCTGGAGGAAGCGGCGGACGGCTGTCGAATTTCAAGAACGAACTCACCGGCTGCGGACCGTTCCTGCACGACGATCCGCGCGACCGGCCGCCGCAGGCTTTTGGCGGAGTTACCGGGCTGCACTTCGGCGCCGCGG
>Ga0306923_10007790_pt1 | contig 10706 bp, 10 predicted proteins | sample sta12Can44000108_FD_203841 | JGI IMG/M metagenome (GOLD analysis project Ga0306923, IMG submission 203841) | Lab enrichment of tropical soil microbial communities from Luquillo Experimental Forest, Puerto Rico - statanox.12C.anox.44.000.108 (v2)... | ecosystem: Environmental > Terrestrial >...
AGCACGGGCTGCGCCTCGTCCATCAGATGACCCTGATGACGATCGGCCTCTACAACGAACCGGCCGGCGCCTACCTGCCCTCGGTGCTCTACTAAGCAAAAAGGCCATGCGACGCGAGGAAATCGCGCCAGCCCGGATAACGCTCGTGATCGATCGTAGCACCGTCCCGGAGAGGGCGGAGAAGACCAGGGTCGGTTTCGAGGGCGGTGCCGCAAGGCAAAGCCAGCCATCTGATCTCTTCGGCGCCGTCGAGGCGCCGCCAAATCGCACGATTGAGTTTTGCCACCGGCTCGCGGCCGGATTCGACCGGCATCGCGTCGCCAGCGGCGCACAAGGTCAGAGCGGGTTCGAGCAAATCCGGAGCGGATACGAGGCTGGCGAGCTTCTGTGGACCATCCGACAGCGCGCCGACGACCGCCCTTGCCGTCGGGCTGTCGTACGCAAGCTGGCCCGCCGGCGTCATCGTCGCATAGCGGACATCGTGGGCCGGGCGAGTCAGCGCGTAGGCGCCCGCCAGCAGCCGGCCGGCACGTTCCTCCGCGCCGAGGCGGCGGTTGCCGCGGTCGAACACGTCGCACCGCAGGCGCTGATCGAGGAAGAAATCACGGACCAGCTCGCGGACGTCCGGGTCGCCGATCCGCGCCAATGTCCGGCGCGCGCCATCGCTCAGCACGAGCCGGTCGAAATTTTCGATCAGGGTCGTCGAGCCTACCGGAGCGAGCCCAATCGTCGCCATTGCAGCGCGCATCTCGGTCACATAGAGCGGCCGCCAGGCGGCATTCATGAACTCGTGCACGAGATAAGCCATGGGGTAATCCTGCGGCCGGGCTTTGAGCTCGGCGAGGGTAAAGCTCGACGCCAGTGCCGGCACCCGGGCGTCGGCTACCGAGCGCACGATCTCGGCGCCGGCGACAAAATGCGCGGCGCTGTCGCCGGGAAACGTCCGGCCGACTTCGCGCACCAGGCGCTGAAACGGCAAATCGTTCGACCAGCCCGGCATCGCATTGTAGCTGACATAGACCAGCCCGCCGGGTTTGAGATGACGATCGATGAACCCTCGCAGCGCGGTTTGGCTTGCCGTGTCGATCCAGCTGTAGACGCCGTGGGCGACGATGTAATCGAAGGCCGGCAAATCGAGGCCGAGGGCGCCTGCGAAATCGACGGAGTGAAATCGCGCGTTGTCGATCTCCGCATCGGCCGCGAACCTTTGCGCGTGGTCGATGTGCGCCGGGATCGCGTCGATGCCGTGAAATATGCCGAGCGGGTGAGTTGCCGCCAGAATTGTGGCGGTCACTCCTTGGCCGCAACCGAGATCGCACCAAGCGAATCCTCTGTCCCGGGCGGGTGGCTCGACCCCGCAAACGAGCGCTGCATGGTCAAGCCAGGCGGGCGCCAGCATCGGCTTGAAATCGCGCAAATAAGGGATGTCGCTGACATAGCCGCCGAGATCGCGCGTCATCGCCTGCCTCCCGCAGTGGGCGAACCCGGCGCCACCGGGTCGAGTAGTCCGATAGCCAAAAGAAATGCTATATTACCGGCGAACCGATCGTTTCCGGGAGCGCGCCCTTGAGGAGGGCCACGTGGCCGAAGGCCAATCAGTAGAACGCAAGCTCGCCGCCATCTTTGCCGCAGATGTCGCCGAGTACAGCCGCCTGATGGGCGCTGATGAAGTCGGTACATTGCGGCAGCTGCAAGCGTATCGGGTAATCCTCGACCAGCTGATCGCGGTGCATCACGGCCGTATCTTCAATACTGCCGGCGACAGCGTCATCGCGGATTTCGCCAGTGCGGTCGATGCCGTCGAATGCGCGGTCGCAGTGCAGCAGGCAATAGCCAAGGCAAACGCCGACCGCCCCCCGGAAGAGCAGATGCGGTTCCGCATCGGTGTCCATGTCGGTGACGTGATCGTCGAGGGCTCGAATCTCTACGGCGACAGCGTCAACATTGCCGCACGGCTCGAAGCGCTGGCCGAGCCCGGTGGCGTTTGCCTCTCAGGTGCGGCGCGCGAGCAGATCGGCACCAAGCTGCCGGTCGGCTTTACCACGCTCGGCGAACAGCGGGTCAAGAACATCGCCGAGCCGGTACGCGCTTTCAAGGTCGAGGAAAGCTTCGGTCGGTCGTCGGCTTCGGCGCTCGGCACCCGCGGACGGCGAGGGCGGCGTTTCGTTCTCTGTCTTGCGGCCGTCGCCGTCCTCGCGTTAATCGCGGCTGGCGGAGCTTGGTGGCTACGGTGGGGGCCATCAGCGGTGACGAATGTGTCGGCGCCTCGGCTGTCAATGGTAGTACTGCCCTTCACCAACCTCAGCAATGACCCAAACCAGGAATATTTTGCCGACGGCATCACCGATGATCTAACGACTGATTTGTCGCGGATCGAAGGCAGCCTGGTAATCGCGCGCAACACAGCCTTTTCCTACAAAGGCAAAGCAGTCGACGCCAAGAAGATCGGGCGCGAGCTCAACGTGCGCTACGTCCTTGCGGGCAGTGTTCAGCGTTCGGCCAAAGAGGTTCGAGTCAACGTGCAATTGGTCGATGCCGAAACCAACCGGCAGCTCTGGGCGGAACGATTTGACCGCGACCTCGGCGATCTGTTCGCGCTGCAAAACGAGATTACCGAGCGGATCGCCCGCGCGCTGCAATCGCAGTTGGCGATCGCTGAGGCCGGACGTCCGATCGCCCATCCCGACGCGCTCGATTATATTCTGCGAGGGCGCGCCCAGTTGTCCAAGCCGATCTCGCGTGAAACCTACGATGAAGCCGTGCGCGATTTCGAGACCGCGCACGCGCTCGATCCGCACGCCGCCGACGCGCAGGCATGGCTCGCGGTCGTGCTGGCGGTCAGGGTCCTAGACGAGCTTAGCGATTTTCCGAGCGTCGATCTGCGGCGCGCTCGACAGCTGGCGGACGAGGCGCTGGCAGCGGCGCCCAACAGCCCAATGGCTCATGCCGCAAAGGGCCAGGTGCTGCGTGCGGAAGGGCGCTGCGCGGAAGCCATTCCCGAATATGAAACCTCGATCGCCCTCGATCGCAGCCGCGCGCCGCTTTATGCCCATGTCGGCTGGTGTAAGTTTCTGACCGGATCGATCGATGCGGTGGAACCTTATTTTGAGCAGGCCATCCGTCTCAGTCCACACGAACCCGGCATTGCCGTATGGCATGGTCGGGTCGGTGTCGCAAAGCTGCTCCAATCTCAGACCGACGAGGCGCTCGTTTGGCTGGAACAAGCGCGCAACGAGAATGCCCGCCTGCCGTTTGTCCATGCCTATCTCGCGGCCGCTTACGCACTCAAAGGGAATATCCAGCGGGCCCGCGAGGAGCTTGCGGAGGCGCAGCAGCTCAGCCCGGGTTACGCGAACCTGACGCAAGTTGAAAAGTCGAGCTTGTACGATAACCCGAAGATCCGGGCCTTTGCCGAAGCGACCTATTTTCCCGGACTGCGCCGCGCCGGTATGCCGTAGGGCTGAACCGAGAATGCCTATGGCAAGTACGATGCCCGGCCGATCTCGCGATTGAACCAGGAAGCCCGGCGGGCGTTTACTACCGCCGAGGGTCGCCAGGAGTGCGACGAGATGCCCATGTCAACGTTCAGGCTCACCGCAGGAGCAGCCGGGTTCGCGGCGCTGCTTGGCGCCGCGTATACGCCGCCTTGGACCCCGTGGACGCTCACCCAGTCGCCGGACGACATAACCTTGCGGTGGTATACGGACGACACGCGGGCGGCCACGGCGGATCAGATCGCCGCCCTCCATTGCCGATCGTGGGGCAAGACGGCCGAGCTCACTTCCGATGCCGAGGATGGCAGCGCCGAGATTGCGGAATATCGCTGCCGCTGAAATCGCTGCGGCGTTTGGCTAGGATGCGCAGTCGGCAGCTGCGGAGACCAGGCGATGAAAATCGAGCAAACGTTGAGCGAATTGGGGATCAAGCTGCCCGAAATCGGGGGTGCTGGCAAAATTGCCGGCTGGCGGCTTGAAGGGAGGCGGTAATGCCGAGTTCAGCACGAGTGGCGCTAATCACCGGATGCGGCAAGGCGGTCGGCATCGGCAATTCGACGGCGCGCGCGTTGGCCGCAACCGGCGCGACGGTGGTCGTCTCCGACGTGGTGGCGACGGGTGTCGCGAACGAGCACAATGTGCAAGGTGACACGGATGCCTCGTGGGGCGGGGTCGACAGCCTGGTCGAACAGCTGGTCCGCACCGGGCGCACTGCCTCCTCGACGTTGGGAGACGTCAGCGTCGAGTCCGATGCCGGGCGCATGGTCGAGGAAGTGCTGAGCCGCTACGGACGGCTCGACATCCTGGTCAACAACGCCGGCGCGCCGCAGGGTGCGGATCGCAACGAGATCGAGGACGTGCCGGTCGAGGCCTGGGACCGCACCTTCGGCGTCAACGCCCGTGGTTGCTTTCTGATGTCGCGCGCCGCGGTTCCAGCGATGCGCAAGGCGCGGTGGGGCCGGATCGTCAGCGTGTCGTCGAAGGCGGCGTTCCGTCCCGGCCGAAACCGCGCCGCCTACGCTGCCTCAAAGGCAGCCATTGTCGGCTTCAGCAAATCGCTGGCGCTCGACCTGGCGCCGTTCGGGATCACCGTCAACGCCGTCTGTCCCGGTCCGATCCGCACCTCGCGCGCGATCAGCACCAACCGGCGCGAATACGGCGACGATCTCGAAGTCGGCTTTGCCGAACGGTCAAAGGCGATCCCGGTTGGCCGGTTCGGCAGCCCCGATGAAGTCGCGGCTATGATTGCCTTTCTGGCCTCGGACCAGGCCGCCTTCGTCACCGGCCAGGCGATCGGGATCGACGGCGGCTGGTAGTTCCCGTCGCGGCCAGTCGGGCGCGGCGAGCCTGAATGGAAAAAGGGCGGCTCGAAGCCTTCACCGATGGGGTGATCGTCATAGTCATCACGATCATGGTGCTGGATATGAAGGCGCCGGCCGGCACCGACCTTGCCGCGTTGATCGGAAAGGGCGCCGCTCGCGGTGGCTGGTTCACTGTGCTGGTTCCGGCCGCAGTCTGCGGTAAAGCGTCAGATACTGGCTCGCGGCGGCCTCCCAGCTGAAGTCGCGGGTCATCGCGCGCCGGATCATCCGCCGCCATATGGTCTGCTGGCGAAACAGGACGCCGGCGCGCCCGATCGTCGAGGCGAGCGCCTGCGGGCTCTCCTGGTCGAAGGCGAAGCCGGTCGCGGTCCCGTCCGCCAGGGTCACCGCGTCGGCGCCGACGACCGTGTCTACCAGCCCGCCGACACGGTGGACCAGTGGCAAGGTCCCGTAGCGCAGCGCATAGAGCTGGCTCAGGCCGCAGGGCTCAAATCGCGATGGCATGGGCAGGACGTCCGCGCCGCCAGTGATCAGATGCGACAGGCCCTCGTCATAGCCAAGTTCGACCCCGACCGATCCGCCATGTGCTCGCGCTGCTGCCGCAAACCCGCTTTCGAGATCGGCGTCGCCGGAACCGAGCAGAACAAGCTGGCCACCGCCTGCGACCAGCTCAGGCACGGTCGCGAGCAGCAGGTCGAGGCCTTTTTGCGGCGTGAGGCGGCTCACCGTCCCGAATAAAGGCATATCCTCGCGCAGATCGAGACCGAGGCGGCGTTGCAGCACTCGTTTGGCGGCACGTTTTCCGGCTGCGGCGCCTTCGATCGCGTAATTTTGCGGCAGGTTCGGATCGTGCCCTGGATCCCATACCCTGCCGTCGACCCCGTTCAAAATCCCGGTCAGCGCCGAGGCGCGGCTGCGCAGCAGCCCATCAAGGCCCCAACCGAAAGCCGGGGTCTGGATTTCGCGCGCATAAGTCGGGCTGACCGTGGTCAGGTGATCCGCGTAGAACAGCCCGGCCTTGATGAACGACACCTGTCCGTAGAACTCGACGCCGTTTACTGAGAAGAATTCGGCCGGCAATGCCAGTTCAGGGAAAATCCCGGGCGGGAACAGCCCGCGATAGGCAATATTGTGGATCGTGAACACAGTCGAGGCGCGGCCCTCCGCCGTCGGAGCCGCGGCGAGATAGGCCGGCGCCAGCCCGGCGTGCCAGTCATGGCAATGGAGAATGTCAGGCCGCCAGCCGCCATCGGCGCCCCGAGCCAGGGCCGCCGCCACCCACCCGAACAACCCGAAGCGGCGATGATTGTCCGGCCAATCGCTGCCATCCGGCTGCGCGTAGGGATTGCCGGGCCGATCGTAAAACGGCGGATGGTCGACCAGATAGGCGAGCTGCCCGGTTCCCGGCATATGCCCGAGCGCCAGCCGCACCCGCTCCGGCGCAAACGGCGTCGCCAGTCGGGTAACGTCGGTTATGTTCTCAAAAGCATTGAGAAAACCGGAAAAACCGGGCAGCACCAAACGTACGTCTTGACCCAGCGCCGCGATGGCAAGGGGCAGCCCTGCCGCGACATCGCCGAGCCCTCCGGCCTTGACCCAGGGATACAGCTCGGCGCTGACATGAAGGACTCGCATCAGCCGCCGATTGACTGGGACGGGGCGGTCAGCGCGCCATCCGCCTTGTTCCTCAGTTCTTGGTTTTATCGACGAGGCGGTTTTGGCCGATCCACGGCATCATCGCGCGCAGTTTCTCACCGACCTTTTCGATTTCGTGCTCGGCGGCGCGGCGACGCATTGCCTTGAAGCTCGGCTGGCCGGCGCTGTTTTCGAGCACCCATTCGCGGGCAAAGCGGCCGGACTGGATGTCAGCGAGGATTTTCTTCATTTCGGCGCGGACATGGTCGTCGATGACCCGCGGCCCGCGCGAGTAATCGCCGTACTCGGCGGTGTTCGAGACCGAATAGCGCATGTTGGCGATGCCGCCCTCATAGATCAGATCGACGATCAGCTTGACCTCGTGGCAACACTCGAAATAGGCCATTTCCGGTGCATAGCCGGCCTCGACCAGGGTCTCGTAACCAGCCAGGATCAGCGAGGTCAGCCCGCCGCACAGCACCGACTGCTCGCCGAACAGGTCGGTCTCGCATTCCTCGCGAAAAGTCGTCTCGATAACCCCGGCGCGGCCGCCGCCGATGGCGCAGCCGTAGGACAGCGCGATCTCGACCGCGTTGCCCGAGGGGTTCTGCTCTACGGCGAGCAGACAGGGGACGCCGGCGCCGCGCAGGTATTCCGAGCGCACGGTATGGCCCGGCCCCTTCGGTGCAATCATAAAAACGTCCATGTCGGGCCGCGGCTCGATCAAACGGAAATGGATGCTGAGCCCGTGCGCGACGGCGAGTGCCGTGCCCTGGCGCATGTTCGGCCGCAATTCACCGTTGTACAGCGCCGCCTGCAACTCGTCCGGCGCCAACACCATGACGATGTCGGCCCATTTCGCCGCCTCGGAGTTGGTCATGACCTTGAAGCCGGCGTTCTCCGCCTTCTGCACCGACGGCGAGCCGGGGCGCAAAGCGACGACCACATCCTTGACGCCGCTGTCACGCAAATTGTTGGCGTGCGCGTGGCCCTGGCTGCCATAGCCGATGACCGCGACCTTTTTCGACTTGATCAGGTTCACATCCGCATCGCGGTCGTAATAAACGCGCATCGTCATCTCCTCTGGTTCACAACCCCGCTGTCCCGCGAGCGATCGCGACGGCGCCGGTCCGTGATATTTCGACGAGGCCCAACGGCTCCATCAAGGTGATAAACGCGTTCAGCTTCTCGGCCGAGCCGGTCAATTCGAAGACGAAACTGTCGAGCGTCGAATCGACGACGCGGGCGCGATAGATGTCGGCGAGACGCAGCGACTCGATGCGCGACTCGCCTTTGCCCGAGACCTTGATCAGCGCCATCTCGCGCGCGACGAACGGCCCCTCGTCGGTCAGGTCATGGACCTTGTGCACCGGCACCTGCCGGGACAATTGCGCCTTGATCTGCTCGATGATCATCCGCGTTCCCGACGTGACGATCGTGATCCGTGACAGGTTGTTGCGGCTGTCGACCTCGGCGACCGTCAGGCTCTCGATGTTGTAGCCGCGGCCGGAAAACAGGCCGACCACGCGGGCAAGGATGCCCGGCTCGTTGTCTACCAATACAGCGATCGTGTGACGCTCGATATCGGCCATGCGCGGCCTCGGCCCCTTAGCATACCGTCATTGCGAGGAGCCGAAGGCGACGAAGCAATCCCAAAAGGGCGACCCTCGATTGGCGCAAGATTGCCTCGCTGCGCTCGCAATGACAGCAGATGAAGACCGGAGACTGCTCACACCAGCACCATTCCCTCTTCCGAGACGGGCTTCTCCGCCTCGTCCTTGGGGCCGAGCAGCATCTCGTTATGCGCCGCACCCGACGGGATCATCGGAAAGCAGTTCTCCGCCTGGTCGACCGCGACATCGAGGATCACCGCGCCCGGCGCCTTCAGCATCCAGTCGATCGCGCCATCGAGCTCCGCCGGATCCTCGACCCGCCTTCCGGCCGCGCCAAAAGCTTCCGCGAGCTTGACGAAATCGGGAAGGGCCGCCGTATAGCTTTCAGAATAACGGCCGCCATGCAGCAGTTCCTGCCACTGCCGCACCATGCCCATATATTGGTTGTTGAGAATGAATACTTTCACCGGCAGCCGGTATTGGGCGGCGGTCGACATCTCCTGAATGTTCATCAGGATCGACGCTTCGCCGGCAACATCGATGACGAGCGCCTCGGGATGAGCGATCTGGACGCCGATCGCCGCCGGCAGACCGTAGCCCATCGTGCCGAGCCCGCCCGATGTCATCCAGTGGTAAGGCTGCTCGAACTTTAAGAATTGGGCAGCCCACATCTGATGCTGGCCGACCTCGGTGGTGATGTACACGTCGTGGTCGCGAGTCTGCGCATAAAGCCGTTCGAGCGCATATTGCGGCTTGATGACACTGCGGCAATTCCGGTCATAGCCCAGGCAGTCGCGCGCCCGCCATCCGTCGATCCGGCGCCACCACTCGCTGCGGTCCGGCACCGATCCGCCGCGCGGCCACACGGCAAGCATCGCCGTTACCGCCCGGCCGACATCGCCAATGATCGGCAGATCGACGCGTACGTTCTTGTTGATCGATGACGGGTCGATATCGATATGGATCTTTTTCGAAGCCGGCGAGAACGCATTGAGCCGCCCGGTCACCCGATCATCGAAGCGCGAACCAACCGCGACCATCAGATCGCAGCCATGCATAGCCAAATTCGCCTCGTAGGTGCCGTGCATGCCGACCATGCCGAGGAAATGCGGATCGCTGGCCGGGAACGCGCCGAGCCCCATCAGGGTCAGGGTGCAGGGCGCATCGATCAGGCGCACCAGCTCGGTGAAACGGGCGCACGCCTCGGGCCCGGAATTGATCAGCCCCCCGCCGCCGTAAAACAACGGACGCTTAGCCGCGGCGATCATCTCGACCGCCTGGGTGATCCGCGCCGGATCTGGATCCAGTTGCGGGCGGTAGCTCTTATGGCGCCCGTCCTCCGGTCCGCTGTAAGGGCCGAGCGCGAACAGGACGTCTTTGGGGAGATCGACGACTACCGGCCCCGGCCGGCCGCTTTTGGCGACGTAAAACGCCTCGTGCAGCATGCGCGCCAGTTCGTGCACGTCCTTGACCAGATAGTTGTGCTTGGTGCACGGCCGGGTAATGCCGGTCGTGTCGGCCTCCTGGAATGCGTCGTTGCCGATCAGGTGGGTCGGCACCTGCCCGGTCAAGCACACGATCGGCACCGAATCCATCAGCGCATCGGTCAACCCGGTAACGGCGTTGGTGGCGCCGGGACCGCTCGTCACCAGCACAACCCCGACCCGCCCGGTCGAGCGCGCATATCCCTCGGCGGCGTGAACCGCGCCGCCCTCCTGCCGCACCAGGATGTGGCGCAGCGCGTTCTGCTTGAAGAGCGAGTCATAGATCGGCAGCACCGCGCCGCCCGGGTAGCCGAAAACAACATCGACGCCCTGGTCGGCGAGCGCCTTGATGACGATATCTGCTCCGCTAATCGGCTCGGCCGACATGACAAGCTCCCTCGGCCGGTAAGCAAGCCGCATCAGGGTGGGTCGCCCGGGCACTGTCGCTCTCGGGCGGGGCCGGCAACCTAATCAGCTATTCCTAGCCGGTCAACAAAAACTGATCAATAAACTGGCGTGAGCAGCGCAGCAAACTTTCCGAAAATTGCGCATCGAGAGTCAGATCCGCCGCGATCTGATGACGGAACCAGGTCATCTGCCGCTTCGCGTAGCGGCGCGTCGCGCGCTGCGCGTCGGCGATCGCTTGAGTGAGTGGCGTCTCGCCGCGCAGATGACGGATCAGTTCGGGCAGCCCGACTGCTTTCATCGCCGGCAGATCGGGATCGAGCCCACGCCGTGCGAGTGCCCCCGCTTCGGCAAGCGCACCCTTCTGGATCATCGCGGCAAAGCGGGCATCACAGGCGGCATAGAGCTGCTCGCGCGGCGGCATCAACACAATGGTGGCAAAGCGGTAGGCGGCCGGTTCATGGGTCCGGCGGCGCCACGCGCCGATGGGGATTCCGGTGGCGCGCACCACCTCGTAGGCGCGCACCAAACGCTGTGTGTCTGCGGCATGAAGCCATCGGGCGGAATCGGCATCAAGCACCGCGAGCTTCTCGCGAAACGCCGCGCCGCCGAGCGTGCGGTGCAGCGCCAGCGCCTTGTGGCGCACCGCTTCCGGGATTTCGGGGACGGGCGCCAACCCCAGCGCCAACGCGCGCAGGTACAGGCCGGTTCCCCCGACGACGATGGGCAGCCGCCCCCCGGCCGTGGCCGCCG
>Ga0306923_10007792_pt1 | contig 10704 bp, 10 predicted proteins | sample sta12Can44000108_FD_203841 | JGI IMG/M metagenome (GOLD analysis project Ga0306923, IMG submission 203841) | Lab enrichment of tropical soil microbial communities from Luquillo Experimental Forest, Puerto Rico - statanox.12C.anox.44.000.108 (v2)... | ecosystem: Environmental > Terrestrial >...
ACGGCGGAGTGCTGCCGGGCTGGATCGTCGGCAGCGCTGGGGCAGTCCGTTACGCGCTGCCCGCTGATGCCGCGCACGGGCGATTCGCGCGCGCCCACGTGTATGGCTACCTGCTCGCCACCGTGCGCCCTCCCGGGGCGAGGGACCGGGACCCGATCGAGTTCGAGTTCCGCGAAGTGACTGCGGCAGACGTGCCGAACGCGGTCAACGAGCGGTTCGGCGCTGCGCTGGTGAAGCAGTGCTACGAGCAGAACGTGCAGGACTGAGTACCGTCTCCCTGGCCCTGGCTCAGGGCTGTCCAAAACGCATGGTGATGCGCCGATAGGCCAGTGCCGCCAGCAGTGCGGCTGCCGCGATCACCAGTACGAGCAGCACAAACAGGTGATTGATGAGCCCGCGCACTTGGGACGCGCCATGTCGAGCGCGTTACTGATGGGGTTGGGACCACTGGCGATGGTGTAGGCCGAGCTCGCCTGCTGTACTTTCCAGTTCTGTGCGAGCAGGCGCTCGTCCGGGTCATCCAGTCCTTTCTGGAACTGGTTAACCGCCTCGCGCGTGCGACCCGCGTACTCGTCCGCGAAACGCATCACTTCCAGCTGCAGCTTCTGCAGCTGCTGGGCGTGCTGCTCGGCTGCCTTCTTGCGCGGATCGACGCTCTCGATCGTCCGGCAGCCGCCCAGCACGAGGGCCAGCACCAACGCGCACGCCAGGAAACGTCCAGGGAAGCTCATGTGCGAGACCTGCGGCGGCGAGATTGGAGCCGCGCGAAGATGCTCGCAGGCGGGTGGCGCTCAACCGAGCGGTGTGCTGCGGCACCGCTGGAATTCAGGGGTATTGGAGAGGAGGCCTCAGGCCGCTCGCACCTTGCGAACTGGTCGGGTAGTGGTAGTCGAGCCGCTGTTCTCACGCGGGGTAGTGAGACGGTCCCTCACGCGTCGCGCGGCGATGACCCCGATGAAGTTCTTGATACTGGACTTCGCCTCGAGTACGGCAACTTCCTCCTGATAAAGGCACTGCACCACGGCGGGGTCGGTGGCGGTCTCCTGTGCCAGAGCCGCGATGGTCGTCTCAACGCGAAGCGGCCTTCCATGAGTCCTTGAGTCTGCGTGCGACAAAACGGGTCTCCTTGGATATCAGATCGACTCACACATTATACCGGGCTCATCGACGGCACCCTAGGTAGAGACCGCAGCACGCTGCCAGGGGCGGGGTGTTGCAGAAGTTCCCTTGCGACTATTGCAGTTGCTTATGCTGAGCATTCAGTTGCACCACGGGGGAGTACGGCCCGAGCGATTGCCGCTGCCACCACATGCCACGTGCTTTTGCGGCCGCGTCGCTGAAGCCGTAGTCGTAGAACCATGCACGTATGTACACCGGCGGCTTGTCCGGAAAGGGATTCTTCTCCAACAGGGCGATCACCGTGGGCTCGTTCTCGAGCAACCGCTGCAGCAGGCGCCAGAACCAGGGCAGACCACGCGGATCATCGAGCGCTGCAAACCACATCTGCCAGTCGAGGCGCGGCTGATGCGGGATATTCCAGGGAGGAGGGCGGGCGAGATCGCCCGGCTTGTAGCGGAATTCGTATTCGTGCCACTCGCTGCCATCGTACGACCCCTCGATGACGATCTCGCCGCGTTTGGTCGTCATGATCGAGAACAGGCCATAGCTGCTGACGATGCGCAGGGGCTCGATGAAGCGGTCGATGGACTGCGCTGCCGCAGGCGGGTCGCCGCCGAAGCGCGTATCCATCTCCACGAGACTGCATAACACAATGAGGAGCGCCAGAGCGCCGACCGCCAATCTCCTGAGGCGGTCCGGTAGCGCTGTATCTGCTGTGACTGGCAGGAGCCGGTGCAGGCGTACGGGCAGCAGCCAGCGCAAAGCCGCGTCATCAAACAGCGGCAGGCACAGCAACATGGTCTGAATGTTGAACCAGTTGTAATTGCCGGTGAGCAGAATGCACGCTTCCAACAGCAGGATGCCGAAGGCGGCGCAGAATCTCGCCCGCCGCGGACAGAAGATCAGAAACGGCAGCACCAGCTCGATGAAAAACACGGCCCCGGTAGCGAACCTGAGCGCCGCAGCTGGCAGCTGCGCGGCATACCAGGCGACCGGCGTCGGCAGCGGCTGCGTCAGGAAGTGATACGAGAGCGCTGACAGGTTCCACCAGTTGGGATCGCCGCTCAGCAGCTTCACCATCCCCGACATGAACATGAAACGAAACAGCAGCCAGCGCAGCAACCAGATTCCGGGCATCCTGGCGAAGCTCAGGAGCAGAGCAAGAAATCCGCCCTCCAGCAGGAAGGTGTCCCACTGGTAGGTCATGAACGTCTGCCCGGCGTAGAGCAGTGACAGGTAGAGCACGTAGAGCAGCAGCAGCGCGAGCCGCGGCAGGAGATTGCAGGTGAGCAGCAGCGAGAGCCCCACTCCTGTCCAGCACACCGCTTTGATCGCGAGGTCGCTGCTGTTCCACCAGAACACCATCGGCATCAGCCAGAACCGACTGCGGCCGAGGCTCGCGCCGACAGCCTCGACCAGCTCGGTCACCGGCAGGATGCCGTGGCTGCCGATCAGTCCCTGCGCCTGAACCGCGAACGAGAGGAACGCTGCGAGGTAGATCAGGCCGAAGCCGCGGAGGAAGAGAAAAGAGACCAACTCATACCGTGGAGGCTCGTAATCCCGACCCCAGAGGAGCCGGCTGATGCGAAAGAAGGCCGGGCGATGCGCGGCGGTGAAGGCGTAAGCGAGCTCGGCGAGTGGCTCGAACCCCGGTAGTCTCCGATAGAGCCACAGCCACCATCCCTTCCCGGGTGCGTGACTGAGGGTCAGGAGACTCGCCTCGGCGGCGCTCGCGCGCCGACCATCGGGGGCGATGAATTGCACGGCGCGCTGAAAGTCGGCGATCGTTATGTCGGGATACTCGACGGCTGCCTGCTGATAGGGACGGTAGGTGACGCGCTCACCCGTCAGCCGCTGCCAGTAGTGCGCCCAATACACACAGAATCCGCAGTCGCCGTCGTAGATCAGCACGGGCCGATCGCGGCCGCTTAGCCTGTCGGCAACGTTGGCCTGCTGATCGCGCGGTTCCACCGGCATGCAGGCACTCTATAGGTAGATTCCACGATCCGCACTGCCGCACCTGCGGATGCACGCCCAGCCACGGCGCGGGCAGCATTACCCATCGACAATTGCGCGAACTCGGAGGGTCTGCTGATGGGTGCACAAAAGCGTGTGGCGCTGGTCACCGGCGGGATGGGCGGGCTGGGTGAGGCCATCTGCCTCAAGCTCGCGGCGCTCGGCTACACGGTGGTTACCACCTGCTCGCCCACCAACGCCCGCGCGGAGCAATGGCTCAGGGACATGCGCGAGCGGGGCCATGACTTCCACGCCTACCCCTGCGACGTAACGGACTGGGATAGCTGTGTGGCCGGCGTCAGACGCATCGTGGACGAGGTCGGTCCGGTCGATGTGCTGATCAACAATGCCGGCATTACGCGTGACATGACCTTCCGCAAGATGGACCGCGGCAGCTGGGACGCAGTCATGCATGCCGACCTCGACTCGTGCTTCAACATGACCAAGCAGGTGTGCGATGGCATGGTGGATCGCGGCTGGGGCCGCATCATCAACATCTCCTCGGTCAACGGCCAGAAGGGGGCCTTCGGACAGACCAACTACGCCGCGGCCAAGGCAGGCATGCACGGCTTCACCAAGTCGCTGGCGCTGGAAGTGGCCCGCAAGGGGGTCACGGTCAACACCATTTCGCCCGGCTACATCGGCACCAAGATGGTGACGGCGATTCCGCGCGACGTGCTCGACAGCAAGATCATCCCGCAGATCCCGATGGGAAGGCTGGGGAAGCCAGAGGAAGTGGCAGGCCTGGTCGCTTATCTGGCGAGTGAGGAAGCTGCATTCGTCACGGGCGCGAACATCGCCATCAACGGCGGGCAGCACATGCACTAGCACGCTGCGGTCGCGATTCAGCCCGTTTTCTTAACACGGCCCTGATGGGCGTCCCCCTATGCTGTCGCCTGGTCCCATGACGGCAGAGGCGTGGATGAGTGAGTCTGAAGTTGCTTTCTATGTGATCGGAGCTCTGGCCACCCTGTATATCGTAGCGGCGACCTGGCGATCGAGGGACGCCGCCGTTAGACCGGCCGAGGAACGTACGCAATCGATCGGGCACCCGACTGTGCATCGGCGGGTAGTCCACTGGTGGCGTGCGCTGCGCCGTGAAAGGTCGCGACGGACGGCGAGCTGAAGCGCCCGCGCCGCGCAGATCGAGGCCCAGTCACTCCTCCGCCGGGATTCGCTCTACAATCAGCCCCCGGCCCCTGGCCGCCTTCCTCGAGGAGCTGATGAGCAAGTTCGACCTGCGGCCACCGAGTGAGCCGCAACGGGCCCAGATCACCGCGGGACTCACCCACGATGAGCGACGGGTGCTGCTCGAGCACGGGACCGAGGCTGCCTTTTGTGGGGTGTTTCTCGATAACCATCGCGAAGGGATCTATACGTGCCGCTTTTGCGGCCTGCCGCTTTTCCGCTCGAGCGCGAAGTTCGACTCGGGCACTGGCTGGCCGAGCTTCTTCAAGCCCTACGACGAGTCGCATATCCGCCGCCTGCGCGATACCAGCTATGGAATGATCCGGGTCGAGGAGGTCTGTGCGCGTTGCGGCAGTCATCTGGGACACGTGTTTCCGGATGGACCGCCACCGACCGGGGAGCGTCACTGCCTCAATTCGGTCTCGCTGTCATTCACCGACGAAGGGCAGGCGCTGCCGGACATTCTCCAGCGCGGCGCGCCGGAGGGCCGGCCCGACCCGGGCTGAGGCGCGGCGCTCATGGGCCTGATGTTGATCGACCAGCGGCGCCGCAGCCTCGGACGCTTCGAGGTCGGCCGCGTGTTGCCCCATCCTCACCGCCATATGGTCGGCCCCTTCATATTTTTCGACCACCTGGGGCCTGTGGAGCTGCCGAAAGGCGTGCCGCGCGAGGCGGATGTGCGCCCGCATCCGCATATCGGCCTCGCGACCGTCACCTATGTGTTTGCGGGCGAGATCATGCATCGTGACTCGACCGGAATCGAGCAGGCGATTCGTCCTGGGGAAGTCAACTGGATGACCGCCGGCCGGGGAATCACGCATTCCGAGCGATTCGAGCGCGCGCGAAGAGAAGGCGGGCCGATGCATGCGATCCAGTCCTGGGTCGCGCTGCCCGATGAGGCGGAGGAGACCGAGCCGCTCTTTGCGCACCACGCCGCAGGCGATCTGCCTCTCGAGCAGGAGGGGGGCATGTGGCTGCGGTTGCTGGCCGGGGAAGCGTATGGCGTGCGCGCGGCGGTGAAGACTCATTCGCCGCTTTTCTATGTGCACCTGTTGCTGCACTCATCGGCCCGTATGGCCCTGCCGCGCGAATATGCCGAGCGCGCCGCCTATCTGGTTTCCGGACGCGTGAGCGCAGATGGGCAGTCCGTCGAGGCCGGCCACATGATGGTGTTCGAGCGCAACGCGCCGGCGGTGCTCGAGGCGAGCGCGCCGAGCGTGCTCATGCTGTTGGGTGGAGCGCCGGTCGGTCAGCGCTTCATCGAGTGGAATTTCGTTTCCTCCTCCAAGGAGCGTATCGAGCAGGCCAAGGCGGACTGGCGCGCCGGCCGCATGAAGCTTCCGGACGCGGACAACGCCGAGTTCATTCCTCTGCCTGCCGAGAACCGCCAGAGCCCCAACGCGATGTCCTGAGGAGAGCACTTGTGGCACACGCGACCGCGGATATCGGCACGACGAACTACACGGTTTCGCTCGTAGCGGGTCATCACAAACTCACCTCCGATGAAGGAGCCGTGGCCGGAGGTCAGGATGCCGGTGCTACACCGCATGAATTGCTGTGCGCTGCGCTCGCCGCCTGCACGGCGATCACCTTGCGCATGTATGCGCAGCGCAAGGAGTGGGCGCTGCGCGCGGTGCACGTGGATGTGCGGCTGAAGATCGAGGGCAAGGAGCACAGCATCACCCGGCGGCTGCGCTTCGATGGGAGCCTCGATGAGGCGCAGCGCGCGCGCCTTGCAGACATTGCCGAGCGCACCCCGGTCACATTGACGCTGAAGCAGGGCGTCACGATCACGACCACCCTGGAGTGATTCCGCAGCACCCATGTCGTGGCGCTTTTGCCGCATGAGTCGTCTATAGTTCTTACGATGAGAACGTCACCGAAGGTCATCGGGAACCTGCAGCGGGTGCTTCGGCTCCCGTTGCTCTGCCTCTCGGTGACCCTCCTCAGCGCCTGCTCCCTGATGCACCTGCAGGCGCCCGACATCACACCCACCTCGGTCGAGCTCGTGGACGCCCAGCTCGACCAGCAGCGGTTCAAAGTGGGCCTGCACGTGCAGAACCCCAATGACCGCTCGCTGCCGATCAAATCCGCTAATTGCGCGCTACAGATCCAGGGAGTAGAGGTCGGTCGTGGCGAGACGACCGAGCCTTTCGACGTGCCGGCTCATGGCGAGAGTGACATCGCCATGACCGTCACCACGAACCTCGCTACGAGCGTCCCGAATCTCGTCATGCGCCTTTTCAGCGCACGCGAGCTGCCGAGCTATCGCCTCTCGGGCAGCGTCAATCCGGACATCACGCTGCTGCCGCCGATTCCTTTCTCGAAATCGGGTCAGTTCAACCTGCCGAGTAACCTGGGCGCGAACTGAGCCGTGACGCAGGGCTGCGCCCTTGGGGTAATTGGCCTGGACGTCTATGGCACGCTGGTTGACCCAGCCGCCATGGCTCTTGAGCTCCGCAAGGCCTTCGGAACGCAGGCCCAGGCCGCGGCTCAACTCTGGCGTGAGAAGCAACTCGAATACACCTTTCGCCGCGCGCTCATGCGCAAATACGTCGATTTCGATTCCTGTACGCTGCAGGCGCTCAGGTACGTGGGCGCCTCGCTCGGGGCGAGTCTGGATGAAGCCGGGGAGCGCGCGCTGCTCGAGTCCTATCTGCACCTGCCACCGTTTCCCGACGTCCGAACCGGCCTCGCCAAGCTGGCACGCGCCGGGCACAAGCTGGTAGCGCTCACCAACGGCACAGAACGCTCCGCGCACGCAGTGCTGCAGAATGCCGGCATCAGCGAGTACCTGGAGTCGATACTGAGCGCCGATCGCATTGGAACGTTCAAGCCCGATCCAGGGGTCTACGCGCTTCTGAATAACGTTGCCGGCGCAGCTGGACGGCCTCGTTGGCTCGTGTCCGGCAATCCCTTCGACGTGATCGGAGCGAAGGCGGCAGGGGTCCAGGCGGCCTGGCTGCGGCGTGATGCGCAGCGGGTCTTCGATCCGTGGGAGTTCTCAGCCGACCTGGTGATACGAACCCTGGACGAGTTGTGCGACAGGCTTGATGCGCCGGAGATGACGCAATGAATCAAGGAGAGAAAAAGGCCGCAGACTCGAGCGTACTCGTCGTCGGCGTCGGCGCCTGGCAGGGGCTGGGAGCGGCGATAGCACGCCGTTTTGCCAAGGGCGGCCATCCGGTCGTGATCGCCGGCCGCAACACCCAAAAGCTCGAAGCCACCGCGGCGGAACTGCAGAGGCTGGGTGCCAGGGCCGCGCATGTCATTGGCGATGCGGCGCTGGCCGCGGATGCCCGGCGCTTCGTCACCGAAGCGGAGCGTCTCGGGCCGCTGGCGGTGGCCGTGCACAACGCGGGCGGCAACGAGCCGGCACCGTTTCTGCAGGTGAGCGAGGAGCGCTTCACACGCCACTGGCGTGAGCACGCGCTCGGTGGGTATCAATTGGCACAGGCTGCCCTCCCACTGCTGCTGCAGCACGGTGGTGGCTCACTTTTCTTCACCGGCGCTTCCGCGAGCCTGCGCGGAAAGGCGATGTTCGCACCGTTTGCGTCCGCCAAGGCGGCGCTGCGAAACCTGGCGCAGAGCATCGCCCGTGAATACGGACCGCAGAACATTCATGTCGGCCACGTGGTGGTGGACGGCGGCATCGCCGGCGAGCGGCTGCTATCGGGCAATCCGCAGCTGCAAGAGCGACGTGCGCAGGATGCGCTGCTCGAACCGGACGCGATCGCCGAAGCCTTCTGGGATCTGCATCATCAGCACCGCAGCGCGTGGACACTCGAGCTCGACCTGCGGCCGTGGAAGGAGAGCTTCTGACCGCGCAGCCTTCGTCTTGAAAACGGCTGCGGCGCTCCCCATACCGCGTGCATGGCTGAAGCGTTGCACCTGGTATGTCCTCACTGCGAGAAGATCAACCGCATTCCCGCGGCGCGCCTCGGTGAGGCGCCCAAGTGCGGGCATTGTCACCAGCCGCTTTTCACCGGCCACCCGACCGAGCTCACCAGCGCGAGTTTCCACCGGCAGATCGAGCACAGCGATGTGCCGATCGTCGTGGACTTCTGGGCTCCCTGGTGCGGTCCATGCCAGATGATGGCCCCCCAATACGCCGCGGCGGCCACGGAACTGGAACCTGTGGCGCGCCTGGCGAAGGTCAACACTGACGCCGAGACCGCTCTCGCCAGCGAGTTCAGCATCCGCAGCATTCCCACTCTGGCGCTCTTCAAGGGCGGCCGCGAGGTCGCCCGTCAACCAGGCGCCATGAGCAAGTCTGACATCGTGCGCTGGGTGCGCACACATTCCTGACACTCAGCGGAGCTCTCCCGCTGCTCGGGCGTTACCGCCGCCGGGCGCCTGACTTTGTAATCCGTCGCCTGCGCCTCCGGCTTACGGTTAAATAGGCTCCACAAGAGGCCGCGTGGTTGACATGACCACTGCGTGTTTTGGGGGCGGGAGGGCAAATGAAGAATCACAACGAGCAGCGTCAGCTGGGCCACCAACAGGACCTCAGGAGCCGAGTCCCGTCGGTCTCTGCAGTGCAACCCCCACGCTCTGGACGTGTGGTGTTGGCAGCCATGGGTCTGGCGTTTGTGCCGCTGCACGCAGCAGTGGCGTCGGCACCCGAGCAGCCAGTGCACCAATATCTCGAGGTGCGTCTCTCCCCCGACGCTCAGTTCGTCGCGGCCATCGAAGGTGACTCCCCGAAAGGCGGCTACTATCCCGAGGTGCGCGATCTCGTGATTCGACGCGTCTCGGGCAACTCTGAAATGCGGGTTTCGCTGCCCTGCGGGCGGGCGCCGCAATGCTGGCCGGGGTCGCTGGCCTGGAGACCCGACGGCAAGCTCCTGGCGTTCACGTTGCGTACGCCCGGCAGCCATACGTATACGCTTTATTCGGTCGCGCCGGACGGCAGCGGCCTGACGAAACTCCTGCAGTTCAGCGGGACCTTGACTGACCTCAAGTACGGACGGGACGGGACCCTTGCGGTGCTGGCGATCGACGGTGCACGCAAGGAGGTTGGTGCGACCGAAGCAGGAGCGCCGGTGGCGGGTGACCTCGACGCCCCCTCCACCGAGCAGCGGATTGCGACCGTGGATGGCGGTGGGTTGCGCTGGGCTTCACCGCCTGACCTGTTTGTCTACGAGTATGACTGGCGACCCGATGGCACCGGGTTCATCGGGACGGCGGCGCCCGGCGATGGGGATGACAGCTGGTGGATCGCCAAGCTGTATGCATTTGCGCGGGCCGATGGCGGCGCGCGCGTGCTGTATAGCCCGGCCGACGCCCGCCAGCAGATCGCCGTGCCCAAAGTTTCTCCCGATGGGCGCACGGTTGCCTTCATCGCGGGAATCATGAGCGACTTCGGCTCGACAGGCGGCGATGTCTTCACTGTACCGGTCAACGGCGGAGCCGCAGTCAATGTGACTCCGGACATGAAAGCCTCGGCGACGCTACTCGCGTGGAGCTGCACTGGAACCTTGTGGGCGCGGCTGCTCGCCGGCGACCAACTACAGGTGGTCGACCTGGGCAGGGGAACCGCTGCGGCAAGAGCGAAGGTGCTGTGGAGCGGCTCGGAGAGTCTGGAGGGCGATGAGGACATCAATCAGGCGGCCTGCCCGAGAGGCGTGCTGGCCGCCTCACACGAATCCTTCACCTCGCCGCCCGAAATCGAAGTCGGCCCGTTGGGGCAGTGGCGCGATATCACTCACGTGAACGCAGGCCTCAGTGCACACATGAAGGTCACGAGCCTCAGCTGGAAGAACGAGGGCTTCGACGTGCAGGGGTGGTTGCTGCTGCCGGAGTCCGCCAGCGCCAAGATGCCGATGGTCACGATTGTGCACGGCGGCCCGGCCGCCGCGGCGACGCCGTCCTTTTCCGGGCCCGGCATGCAATCGGCGTTGCTCGCGCGCGGCTGGGCAGTGTTTCGCCCGAACCCACGCGGCAGCTTCGGTCAGGGAGCGCGCTTTGCCGCAGCCAACGTGCGTGACTTCGGTCATGGGGACCTGCGCGACGTGTTGACCGGCATCGATGCAGCAGAGCGCGCAGCGCCCATCGACGACACGCGTCTCGCTCTCACCGGCCACAGCTACGGTGGCTTCATGACGATGTTCGCGATCACCCAGACCCAGCGCTTCAAGGCGGCCGTCGCCGGCGCAGGCATCAGTAACTGGCAGTCCTACTACGGCGAGAACGGCATCGACGGCTGGATGCTGCCCTACTTCGGCGCTTCCGTGTACGACGATAGCGAAGTCTACGCACGCTCATCGGCGGTCAATTACATCCACAACGCGCACACACCAACCTTCGCCTATGTCGGTGAGCGGGATATCGAATGCCCAGCCTCGCAGACCGTGGAGTTCTGGCACGCGATGAAAGCGG
>Ga0306923_10007793_pt1 | contig 10704 bp, 8 predicted proteins | sample sta12Can44000108_FD_203841 | JGI IMG/M metagenome (GOLD analysis project Ga0306923, IMG submission 203841) | Lab enrichment of tropical soil microbial communities from Luquillo Experimental Forest, Puerto Rico - statanox.12C.anox.44.000.108 (v2)... | ecosystem: Environmental > Terrestrial > Soil...
TGCGAGCCATGCGCGCTCCCGCTGGCGTGCAGAGGCGGAGTATCGGCGAACCAGATCGAGTATCGTTGACGCAGTTGGGGTCGCCGATCGCTCAGGGGTTCCGACATCTTTCGTCACGTGATCAGCGGAAACGACAATTCTCTGCGCAATCTTAACCGGCTTCTAACCAAGACAATTTACCGGCCATTCTTTCACCGAACCTAACATGGCAGCGAAAGAATGAAGCGCCTTCGTTCCATGTTGCATTGCTTTAAGCTCAGGGAAACAAGTCCGCCCGTGTCGCGCGCGCTGCTCGTTGAGACGGCCCGGAGCCTTAGGAAACAGCTTCCCATTCTCTACGCGATCCTGGCCGTCAACAGTATCGGCATTGCTTATGTGCTGCCTCCAGCCATGCCGCGTGTGCTCAAATTCGGGCCGCCCGGCTTCCTGTTGTTCATCGTTTGCATCCACTTGATTTCTTGGCTCAGATTGAACGCACGCGCGCCGACCGTCGAGGAGGCGCTCAGGCATTGTTCGAGGGCGCGCGTGCTCATAATGGTCTTGAACGCGGGAGCGTTGGCTTGGATCGTTGCCGCTTTTGACGACATGGACATTAGCTTGAGAACTCCAGTGTCGCTGCTGGTGTCTATGGGCGCTGTTGCAAGCGCCTATTGCCTCAGGGGTTTCCCGAGCGCGGCTCGACTCACAGTGCTGGTGACCGCGCTGCCCGTTGTCCTGCAATTGGTTTTCTCCCGCGAGACCACTTTGATCTGTACGGGGATCAACCTTTCCCTCTTCGTAGTTTTGCTGATCGGCGTGATGAACGCCGACTATCGCCGCTTCGCGAAGCTCATTGCCGCTAGGACGAAGATGTTGGCGGACGGCAACCGGATCCGTAGAGCCGAGGCTCTGGCGCGAGAGCGGGAGGCTAAAGTAAAGGAGATTGCTGCAAGGTTCGACACCGCCCTTAACAACATGTCTCAAGGTCTGTGCTTCTTTGACGGTGCACAGCGTCTCATTGTATGCAATCGGCGTTACATTGACATGTATGGACTGTCGCCGGATGTCGTGCATCCTGGAATGAGCTTGCGTCAAATCGCGGAGATTGGTTTCGATGCCGGCTGGGGTCCAGATTTGACCAAGGAGGCATTCCTCGGCTGGCTTGATCGTGTCGCCGTGATCGACCGCCCGGCTATTACGGTCCTGGAGTTGAAGAACGGCAGATTTTACGAGATTCGTCATCAACCAATGCCAGATCGGGGGTGGGTAGCCACCCACGAGGACGTAACTGAAAGATACCAAACCGAAAGGGCACTTACGCAGGCCAAGGCCAGTGCCGAGCGCGCGGAACGCGAGGCGCGCGCGGCACACGTGACCCTGCTCAACGCCTTGGACATTATCCCTGAGGGATTGGTGATCTTTGATGCAGACGACCGTTACGTCCTCTGGAACCGCCGATATGCCGAAATCTACGCCGAAAGTCGGGACGTCTTGGCAGTGGGTACGCGGTTCGAAGACACGCTGCGCGCTGGACTTGAGCGCGGCCAATATCCGGATGCTAAAGGGCGCGAACAGGAATGGCTACGCGAACGACTGGCTCGGCACGCGGAACCCCACAGCTCACATGAGCAACAACTGCCGGGCGACCGCTGGCTGAGGATCGAGGAGCGGCGTACAGCGGATGGCGGTAGGATTGGAATGCGAGTCGATATCACCGATTTGAAAGGTCGGGAGGCGTCTTTTCGGCTGCTGTTCGAAGAAAATCCTCTACCGATGTGGGTCGTGGATATCCACTCGTTGGAGCTTCTCGCTGTCAACGCCGCCACCTGCAGGCACTACGGCTATACCCGCGAACAGCTGCTCATGATGACCGTCGAGAACTTACGCGTTCCCGAGGAACGTGACCTGTTGCGTAATGAGTTCAGAAATAACAAGGGTTTGCAGAGCGCAAACAAGACCCGTCGACACATTACGGCTGACGGAAGAGTGATCGACGTTGCGATCGAAGCGCGCCCGCTCCGCTACAACGAGCGCGACGCTTGCGTCGCGGTAGCATTCGACCTAACCGACAGACTGCAGGCCGAACGGCGAATCATGCATTTAGCCTGTCATGATGCGCTCACGGATCTTCCAAATCGGACGGCCTTCGACGAGCACTTCGCTTTGTGCTTAGATCGCAGCGATCGTTTCGCGGTGATGTGCATCGATCTCGATCGTTTCAAAGAGATCAATGACTTGTTCGGTCATGCAGTGGGGGACGCGGCGTTGAGAGAAACGTCTCGCCGCTTTAAGGCGATGTCGCCGCGTACTTTCCTTGCCCGTGTTGGCGGCGATGAATTCATTGCTATTGTCGTGGAGGGACCCCTGCCCTCGAGCGCTCAAAGCCTGGCAAATACCTGGAGGGACTCTTTGAGCGCCGACATGGAAATCGACGGCCACTCCGTCCAGATCGGACTCAGCATCGGGATCGCCGTGTTTCCCCAAGACGGCTGTGACGCCAGGACCCTGATCGGCAATGCGGATGCCGCACTTTACCGCGCCAAACACGAAGGGCGCGGGGTCATTCGATTCTTCACTGCAGCGATGGATCAACAGCTTCGTGATCGACGTGCGCTGGAGCGGCATTTGCGGTTGGCCGTCGAGCGCGGTGAACTCCGGCTGGATTACCAGCCACAGGCGCGCACCAGCGGAGAGATCATCGGTTTCGAAGCTTTGGTACGTTGGGAGCATCCGCAGCGGGGATTGGTTACACCCGGGAAGTTCATCCCTATTGCCGAAGAGAGCGGCTTAATCGTCGACGTCGGCGAATGGGTTCTGCGTCAGGCTTGTGCAGAAGCGGCGTCTTGGCGTCGACCGCTGCAGATCGCGGTCAATGTCTCGGCGGCTCAGTTCCGCCGGGGTAATCTTCAGGGCGTGGTGCACGCAATCTTGCTTGAGACCGGCCTTTGCCCCACGAGACTCGAGCTGGAAATTACCGAAGGCGTCCTGATTGAAAATGTTTCGCGCGCGACTTCGATGCTCCGAGGCCTAAAGGCCCTCGGCGTCCGGATCGCTCTGGACGACTTTGGAATGGGATATTCATCATTGTCTTATCTCGAATCGTTTCCACTCGACCGGATTAAGATCGATCGAACTTTCGTTGCAAACTTGGGCCGTACCGACAGATCGTTGTCGATCATACGCGCCGTCATCGGCCTCGCCCACGGGCTGAGCGTGCCAGTGCTTGGAGAAGGCGTCGAGACGTCCGATCAACTCGCCATCCTATCTCGGGAGGCATGTGATGAGGTCCAGGGCTTTTTGATTGGATATCCGCGCTCGATCGAAGCGTACGCGGATGTGGTCGGCGGCAAACCCATTCGCACGAAACTGGCTGCTGTTTCGACCTAGTTGATACGACTTGACGACATGATGTCGCCAAGCGCCATCGTTGTCGCCAGGACGCTGTAGAATCAACCAAAAACCAGAGCGGAAGCACGGCAATTTGTTGCACCCCGCCGGCCACTCCCTCTTGGGGTGTGAGCAGGCCGATCTGCACGCCGCGTTCGTGCGGCAGCAGGATCTGGAACCAATTGGCTCTGGCCTGGTTCTCAGAGAGGACCAAGATCTCTTTCGATTGCCTATCGGCGCCTTGCTCCCTAAACGGTGGGATGAGAGAAGATGACCGGGAAGATATCGCCGGTGAAACCCCGCAACCAGCCGTCAGCCGCTGCTAGACATTCTCGAGCTGTGCCCTCTGGGGGAGTGTGATCCCACGGCGCGCGGTAGCGCGAAAAATGGCCTAGGACCTCATGACCAAATTGAATTTCGCCAGTCTCGCCTGCGCGGCTTGTCTGATTGCATTCACGCTCGCCGATGCGAGGGCGACTCAAACTCTTGATGCCGTCACAGTCAATCAGGCGCAGCTCTCGCCGAAATCCAAGGCGAGGGAGGTCTCGCGCGCCGTGCGGTTGCGCGCGCAGGTTCTGCTCGATCGGGCGCATTTCTCGCCGGGCTTGATCGATGGAAAATCCGGTGAGAATACCCGACAGGCACTTGCCGCCTTCCAGAAGGCCCGCGGGCTGCGCGTGAACGGAAAGCTCGACAACGAGACGTTTGCCAAGCTCATGGAAACCGGGAACGAGCCAGCCGTGATCGAGTACAAGATCAGTGAAAGGGACGTCAAAGGTCCGTTCGTGGCCAGTATGCCGAAGGATCTCGAGCAGATGGCGCAGCTCAATCATCTTGGCTATGCGAACGCGCTCGAGCTGTTATCGGAGAAATTCCATGCGAGCGAAGCGCTGCTCCAAGCGCTCAACCCGGGGCAAACATTTGAGGCCGCGGGGGCGACGATTACGGTTCCCAATGTCCGTGCCGCTCAAAACACTGGCAAGGTGGTAAAAATCGAAGTCGACAAGCTCGGCAGGGGGGTGCGCGCTTTCGGTCGGTCGGGCGAGCTCGTTGCCTATTACCCCGCTTCCGTCGGGAGCAAAGAGAAGCCGGCGCCGAGCGGCAGCTACATGGTTCGGCGCGCCATGTTCAATCCCACCTACACCTATGATCCGAAATTCGCCTTCAAGGGCGTGAAGGCCAAAGCGAAGCTGGAAATCGCTGAGGGGCCGAGAAACCCGGTTGGCTCGGTTTGGATCGACATCACGAAGCCTTCGTATGGCATTCACGGAACGGCGCACCCGGAGACCGTTGGCAAGAGCGATTCGCATGGTTGCGTTCGGCTCACGAACTGGGACGCAGCTGAACTTGCGCATATGGTGAGCAAGTCGACAGTGGTGGTGTTTCTGGACTAAGTGGCGGCCTTTGTTGGTTGAGCGGGCGGGGGGATATCCGCCGGGGCCGTCGTTGGCCACAGGGTCAGCCGCCAGGATCAAGGTGCCGGTCCCGAGGCCCTCGAACAGCCAGCGCAAATCTCGGAGGTTGCCAGCGCCGTCGCACTCGCGTGAGCGAGCGTACTAGCGCCTTTGCGTTGCGGCGATACCGACTGTGCCGTTCGCCGCTTTCTTGTTTATCAGGATGAAAGCTTCTCACGCTTTGAAGCGGCGAGTTTCACAGCGCGAATGATCTCGGGATAGCTCGCGCACCGACAGAGATTGCCTGATAGGTAATGACAGATTTGATCGTCGTTGGGGTCGGGATGCGCATCGAGCAGCTGCTTGGTCATGAGCAGGAAGCCAGGGGTACAGAACCCGCACTGGAATGCGCCAGTCTCGATGAAGGCTTCCTGGACCGGATCGAGCTTCTGGCCGTCGGCCAGCCCCTCCACAGTTTGCACGCTGGTGCCGTCCACGAATGAGGCCAAGTAGAGGCAACCCGACACGCTGCGATCATCGACCAGTACCGTGCAGCAGCCGCATAATCCCTGCCCACAGCTCTCGCGTGCGCCAAATAGATCAAACTGGTTCTGGAGCAGCTCGATCAGGTTCTGGTGCGACGCAACCTCGGCGCTGACGAGCTCACCGTTGAGCTGGAAGTGAATGGTCTTTTTGCGGATATGCATCTCAATTCTCGATCGTCCCGCTTCGCGAAGCGCGAACTGCAAGGTAGACGGCCTCGGGCGTGATCGGCAGCGAGGTGATGCGGACGCCGACGGCGTCTTCGATCGCGTTGGCGATCGCGGGCGACACACCAAACGTGCCGGATTCACCAACACCCTTGGCTCCAAAGGGGCCATTGTGCTGATGGGAATCGATGACCTCGTTAATAATCGTGGCGGGCAGGTCGAGGAATCCCGGGATCTTGTAATCGGCAAGCGACGCGTTGGTAACTTGCCCGGCCTCGAACTCCATCTTTTCGGTGGTGGTGAAGCCGAGTTGCATGATCGCTGCGCCGGACAACTGGGTTTCGACGATTCGTGGATTGATGCTGCGTCCGACGTCGGCGACATTGATCATTTTGAGAATGCGGATGTGACCCGTCTCGGTGTCGACCTCTAGTTCGACGCCGGTCGCCCCAACCATCCAGAACGGCGTGATATTGTCCGACTGACCCGTATCGTGATCGGGTGAGGTGTAAGGCGGAATGAAGCTGCCCATACCGATAACGTTGCCAGCCTGCATTTTGTACTTGCGCAAAAACAGCTCGCGCGTCGGCTGGTTGCTGCCGGGCGGCAAGCCGACTTCGGCGGCGAGCGCTTCGAGCTTTTGACGAGCGTCCTCGGCAGCGAACTTGACCGCGTGGCCCATATGAAAGGTCGAACGCGACCCCAGCGTCGCCATGTCGTAGGGGGTGACGTCGGTGTCGGAGTGGACGACCCGGACAGTCTCTGCCGGGATGTTTAGTACCTCGGCCACGATCTGCGCCAGGGCGGTGTCGGAGCCTTGACCCATGTCGACCGTGCCGCAATAGAGGGTGCAGCTTCCGTCCGCCGAGACATTGACCACCGCGACCGATGTCGTCGGCGAAATCGAGGCTTTAAAGCCGATGGCGATGCCCCGCCCGCGACGCACGGGCGAGGCGCCGCGATCGAACGGCGAATCCCACTGCATCAGGGCGGCCACCCGTTCAAGGCAAGCATCGGCCCCCATGTCCTGCACCACGGTGCCGGTTGCTTGCGGGCGGCCATTGCGCAGCAGATTTTTGCGGCGAAAGGCAAGCGGGTCAATGCCAAGCGCACGCGCGATTAGGTCAGAGTGACTCTCGTAGGCCCAGACCAGTTGCGGAATACCGAAACCACGTAACGCTCCTGCGGGAGGAAGATTGGTGTAGAGCGCGTATGACGCGATCTTGACATTGTCAATGTCGTACGGACCCGGTGCGGTGAAGCCGGATTTCTGAGAGACGCGAGGCCCGATGTCTGCATAGGCGCCGCCGTTCCACCAAATTTCGCATTCCCGTGCAGTGACCCGACCGTCTTTGCTGACGGCGCTCTTGATCCGGAACGTGCTTGCGTGCTTGGTCAGGGTATAGAACTGTTCTTCCATTGGCAGCGCGATCTTCACCGGCCGCATGACGATGAGCGCCAAGGCCGCAACCAGGGCTTCGAGCTTGATGTAGAGCTTGCCCCCGAAGCCACCGCCGAGGAAGGGGACCTGGACGCGTACGCGGTTTTCGGGCCAGCCAAGCAAGCGGGCAATCTCGAGGCGCACGAAGGAGGGGCTTTGCGACGCGGTGTGAATCGTCATGCTCAAACCATTGGTCTCGGCGATCGAGACGTATGGCTCAAGCGGAACGTGCAGCACCTGTTGGGTCCTGAAGGTGTGCTCGAATAAATGATCGGCTTCGGCAAAGGCCTTGTCGGGGTTACCGCGAGAGAGCCGGAAATCAAGCGCGATGTTGGTATCGCGCACGCCGTGTAGATGCTTGAGATCGGGGAAGGTGCCGGCTGGCTTGAGCTCGTCGTGCACGACGACAAGCGAGTCGGCGGCTTCCACCTCGTCGAAGACCGCCGGCAGTTCCTCATAGTCGACGACAACGAGCTGCGCGGCCTGCTCGGCAACATGCGGATCGCTAGCAAGCACCACCGCGACGGGCTCGCCGACGTAACGCACCTTGTCGATCGCCAGAATAGGCTGATCATGGAAGGCCGGACCGTAATAGGGATGTGGGACGACCTTGACAATGTCGTCGCGGGTGACGATGCGGTGAACACCGGGAACTTTGAGCGCCTCGACAAGGTCGATGTTCTTGAGGCGCCCATGGGCGACGGTGCTGCGCACAATCTTGCCCATGAGCATACGTGGCAGACGCATATGATGCACGTATTCGGCCCGGCCGGTGACCTTGGCGACGGCCTCGAGTCGCGGAACGGAGCGGCCAACCTGTCCACTCGGCGCCACCGTCGTCGGCATCATCGCAGTGGGCCTCCGTCGCCATCTAGCGCCTGCCGTAACGCGCGTTCCACATAGACACGAACCAGCTGCTGCTTGTAGGCCGTCGACCCGTGCAGCTCATCAGCCAGCGCCATGGCCGCTGCCTCGCCGGCCGCACGTAACAGCTTGGCGTCGGGGCGGTGGCCGACGAGCAGCGTACGCGGCGCTTCTATCCGCATGGCCCGCTCGGTCGCAGCACTCGCCACCACAGTTGCGTCGCGCACACGGTCGCCCTCGACGGCGACCGAAACCGCAACGCCGAGCGTCGGCCAATCATGGCCGGCGCGAGTCGTGCATTTAAGGTAAGCCGACCGCCTGCCGTTCTGAGGCGGGACAAGGAGCTCGCTGATCAGCTCGTCCTTCGCCAATCGTGTCTCGAAATAGCCGGTGAGTAGATCGGCCACGGGGATGATGCGTTCGCCGGCCGGTGCGAGCACGCGGACGCTTGCACCGAGGGCGATAAGGACTGGCGGTAGATCCATGTGCGGATCGCCATGCGCCAAACAGCCGCCAATCGTCGCGACATTGCGCACGCGCACGTTGGACAAGACCCGCAAGGTGGAGGCGATAACCGGGAGTCGCCGCTGGACGTCGCGCGAATATTCCAGGGTCGCCAGTGGTGTCAAAGCGCCAATGCGGGCGCCGCCGGCGGCGTCGAAGCGTATGTCCGAGCATCCCCGCACCGAGCGCAGGCTGACCAGACGGGTGGGTCGGAATAAGCCCGCCTTCATCATCATCATCAGCGCGGTGCCGCCGGCAATCGGCCGAACTGAAGCATCCTCAGGATCAAGGAGTCCGACCGCTTCGCGCAGCGACTGCGCCTCGACCAGTTCGAAAGGGATCATGATCGGAGCTCAGACGGCGTCTGTTCGAACGCGGCACATAAGCGGGTTGCGAACTGCTTCTCCATTTCCTTTGCCTTAGACCGCAGCACCGGTTGGCCCAAGCTTCCGAGCTTGCCAGTTAAGGCCGCCTCGATCTCGTATTCGATCTTGGTCTCGTCGACCTCTTGTGTTAGCCGCGTCAACGAGGTGGCGGTCATCCGGCCGACGATGCCGAGTGGCGTGCCCTCCACCCTCGCTTCGAGCACGCTCGGCGGTTCCTTTCGGATCACCTCAATCACGAGCTTAAAGCGAAACTTCATGTAGGCGATCGTGGTTTCGAGCACCGCGTTGTAATGCGCGGGATCGATCTCAGCTAGCTGCTGCACGCCGTCGATACAGGAGGCAAAGAAGGTAGCATCCTGCAGCGCGTTGAACACCACCTCGCGTGGCGCTCGCACCCGAATCTGCCCCAAGACTTTCATCGCTGCCGGGTACCTTTCAAGGGCTTTGAGAGCTCTCACGAGACGCGATCGCGAGTCTCGACGACCAAGTCCGAATTCTTGCCACCGTCAAGGCCGTGCGCTGTCGACGACCAGCGTCTCTCCTATAAGAGTCGTCAGGCTTCTACAACTGCACCTTGGCCACGACACTTCCTGGATCGGGATCGACACTTTGGTCAACCAATTCGGCCACCGGCCGCCTGAAGATATAATCCTGCGCAGGAAAATGCATGAGCGCGCCACGACCCAAGAAGCGACAGCAGCGCTTGCGCATGACTCCTCGGCGCGTACACTACGTTCCCCCGAGCGACAGTCGCTCTAGAAGCCGCATCAGCTGCTGCTGACGGGCTTTAGCGCCCAGACGATAAACTATGAAGAATGCGGTCTATCGTCAATCCTCAGCGGTACAACAGAGGCATTTCGTCGATGCGCATGGCGGTTCCAAACTGGCAAGGTTGCCGATAGCGTCATGCTTGGATCCTTGGTCGTGACGCCGAGAATGCCGTCGCTCGCGCCGAAACCGTCCGCCGAGGCAAAATCTTATCTGCATCGTGGAATGGAAACTATCCGAACTCTATCGGCCATAAGCCACTTGGGGAAACGCCTCGCTAGTATGGTTCGTCGCGCAGGTGCACTTTGTAAAGCACGCGAGAGAGAGCGAGTTCGCCGACAAAAAAGATCACGATTCCCAGCGCGATGTCGGCGGCTGTCAGCGCGAGCGAGAAACGGCATGCCAGCAGCGGAAATAGCGATTCAGGCACTTGATCAAGCCCGAGCGCCTGACTGCTCGGCGGCAGGTTCAGGCGGCGCTTCATGAAACTGGAGAACAAATCGCCCGCCATAGCCGCGATTGCCACCAGTGTCCCAACCCCGGGGGCCACGCCAACCAACGGGGCGCTTGCCGTCGTGACGGGGATTGACAACAGAATGCCGCGGAGGGTTTTCGATGATCCCAATCGTGGCCTCTCGTCAAAGAACGTGATACCGGCATCTACTGGACGGGCAAAACGGCGGCCAAACATTTTCTTGGCGATGAGCGGTGTACCATTCGCGATTGTCAAGAGCGCCATTAACTGCAGGATTGCTAGAGGATGCATTGCTGTAGCCTATCTCAAGATCGCGCAGCTGTCTTGCCCCAATACCTCCGTTGAGTCGTTTCGCCGCGATTTCCGCGACCCACCAGCGAGGTGGATCTTCGACCCGAGCTCTCTCATCAAATGTCGTTCGCAAGCCATCGGTGTTGCGCCACCCGGCGATTCAACTATCAGATGCGCGAAGTCCTCGCGCTCGACAAACATCACCAAACGATATTTGTAGATTAAACAGCGAGCGGCGCCGCGCGGCGAAATTGACAGTTGCGGCACTATCACGACTCCTCCGATCGCGCAGGAGCCCAGCGCAAGGCGATATTGTGGGCGCGGCAACGACTCCGTTGCCATGTCTGCCCGGCCCATAGATCGGGCGCAGGCCCCGGCCCATGTCTCGGCGAGCGCGGACGCATGCAACGGATGTTCGTATCGAGGTTTATGCTGGCCGCAGCGCAATCGTTGGTTCAGGAGACCACCCCGTTGATGCCCTTGAGAGCATCGCTCCAGTTTTGTT
>Ga0306923_10007798_pt1 | contig 10702 bp, 9 predicted proteins | sample sta12Can44000108_FD_203841 | JGI IMG/M metagenome (GOLD analysis project Ga0306923, IMG submission 203841) | Lab enrichment of tropical soil microbial communities from Luquillo Experimental Forest, Puerto Rico - statanox.12C.anox.44.000.108 (v2)... | ecosystem: Environmental > Terrestrial > Soil...
TAATTTCCAAAAATGACACTAAATCGATGCCATGCGACAGGGTTTATGAAAATAGGGTAACGACGCATAATATAAGTGTTGACGGGAATGCTATTGATATTGAATCAATTTTAGTTGTTAATGCAGAAGACAATAACTATGATTCTTCACATAAGATAAGTTCATTTATTGCGAGTAAGGATTTAAAGAAAAAATATGACGAAATATATTCAGAGTTAGAAAATCGAAAAAGTGAATATATAAAGAAATTAAAACAAGTTTCACAAAGTACCGATTGTGAAGCTGAGTTTGTTGATGCATATAGTCAATCATCAAAGGATACTTTCTTTGAACTATTGTTAGCTAATTCAGAAAAATTAATAAAACAACCAAGTAGTTATAGTTTTCGGTATAATGATATTTTTGATAAAAAAGGTAATATCAAAAAGTTTTTGGACAAGAATCAAAAACTACTGTCTGACTATGTTGCCAAATATGATGAACTTTTAAAGAAATCTAAGTTTTTCAAAAGTTCCAATAACTCATTTGGCACATATCAAGCAAATGAGTTACTTGAATCAACAAAGGACAATTCGTATTTTGAAGCGGGTCATAAATTTATACTCAATGATAATGCTGAAATAAAATCCGCTGAAGAATTAAAGCAGTTACTTCAAACAGAGATAAAGAATATTGTAAATGACGAGAAGTTAAAAAAATCCTTTGACCAAGTTGATAAATCAATCGGGGCAAATGCTGAACTAAGATCTTTCAAAAGTGTTATTGAAAAGAACAACTTATTATTAGTTGAAATAGAGAAATATGAAGATTTCAGAAAGAAGGTCTGGTTAAATTATATTTCAACTCTTACTCAGGAAACCACTGAGCTTGCAAAGTTTTATGAAAGTAAAAAAGCCGAAATCGAAAAAATAATTAAAGATGCTAAAAAAGAGTTTGCAATATGGGAAGGAATTGTTAAAACATTCAATGAAAGATTTTATGTGCCTTTTGAAGTCAGATTAGTAAATCAAGAAGATGTTGTTTTAAAAGAAGAAACGGCTAACCTTGAATTCGATTATAAAGACCCAAATGATAGTCCTGTACGAAAAGACAAGAATTCTTTACTTTCAATACTAAGTAAAGGTGAACAGAGAGCATTTTACATTTTACAATTTCTTTTTGACGTAGAATCACGAATGCAACTAAATCAAAAAACTCTTCTAATTCTAGATGATATTGCAGACTCATTTGATTATAAGAATAAGTACGCCATAATCGAATACATTAAAGAATTGCATCAAAATGCAATATTCAAAATCTTGATACTTACTCATAACTTCGATTTTTACAGAACAATTGGTAAGCGGCTATATCTAGACAGACCATGCATTCTTATGACATTGAGAAATGACGCAAGAGAAATTACTTTAAAACAAGGTGCCTATTTAAATGATATTTTTAGTCATTTCAAAAAGAACTTAGCCAAACCAAAAGTATTTGTAAGTATTATCCCATTAGTGAGAAATTTAATTGAGTATATCGAAGGAAAATCGAGTGCAAACTATCTTCAACTTACTTCATGCCTTCATTTAAAGACAGATACAAACACAATAACATGTGCTGATATTTTAAATCTTATACATAGCAGTTTTCCGACAACCGCAGCTCAGACAATTGATTTTGCAGCAAAGCCAATAAAAGACTTCATTTTCGAGACAGCTAATACAATTGAAACGGAAAGTTCTATTGATGAGATACTACTAGAAAATAAAATAACTTTATCAATTGCGATTCGCTTGAAAGCCGAGGAGTACATGTTAAACAAAATCCCTAATTCAGGTACAATAGTTATAACATCAAATCAAACTTCAGAATTATTAGCGCATTTCAAAGCCATAAATAATGACAAAGTCACTTTAGCAATTTTAGACCGTGTAAATTTAATGACACCCGAAAATATACATGTGAACGCTTTTATGTACGAACCAATTATTGACATGCCAGTTTATCATTTAATAAACTTGTATAAAAAAGTAAAACAGTTAACGTAAAAAAGCTGCTGCTAACAAAACTATTTGCAAAAGCAGGCCTGAAAAATATTTACAATTCAAGGTTGGTATAAACACCAACCTTTTTTATTTATATCTTTAGTCAGTCAGTAAATTTTAAAGAAACTTGACTGACTTTTTTATTAGTAAACAATATTTTGGTCACGTTTTGGTCACAAATGGAAGTAGAAAATACTAAAAGTCCCTTCTGTAAAGCATTGTAGGAGATTTCTGGATTGCATGGCATGCAAGAGGTCACGAGTTCGACTCTCGTACTCTCCACAAAAAATCCCGCAACTGCGGGATTTTTTAATTGTATAAACTGCTGTTTATTTAGCATTTTTCCAACGCCTGTACAATATCATTCAAAATATCATCTTTATGTTCTAATCCAACGCTGATGCGGATTAAGCCCGGCGTAATATTTACAGCCTTACGTTCGGCTTCTGTTAATTTTGCATGTGTGGTACTTGCAGGGTGCGATGCAATACTTCTTGTATCGCCTAAATTTCCGGTTAATGAAAGTATTTGTAAGGCATCTAAAAACTTCTTACCACTTTCCAATCCGCCTTTCAATTCAAAACAAACAATACCACCGCCATTTTTCATTTGTTTTGTAGCGATTGAATATTTAGGATGACTTTTTAAGAATGGATATTTTAATGATGCAATTTTAGGATGCGATTCTAATTGCTCTGCGATAAATAATGCATTGCTTGTATGGCGTTCCATTCTTACATCTAATGTTTCTAAACTTTTACTTAATATCCATGCATTGAAAGGAGACAATGCCGGGCCGGTACTTCTGCAAAACAAATAAATTTCTTTTATTAATTCTTTTTTGCCAACTACAACACCACCCAAAACTCTTCCTTGTCCGTCAATCCATTTGGTTGCAGAGTGTACCACAATATCTGCACCTAATTCAATTGGGTTTTGAATAATTGGTGTAGCAAAACAATTATCCACATTTAAAATAATATTGTGTTTTTTTGCAATCCTTGCGATCATTTCAATATCTAAAATATCCAAACCCGGATTGGTTGGTGTTTCCAGATAAATCATTTTAGTATTGGATTTAATGGCAGCTTCCCATTCTGCTTCTGTTGCCCCCGCACTAATTTCAGAGGTTTCAATTCCGTATTTAGGTAAGTATTTTGTAATGATGGTGTGTGTGCTGCCGAAAATAGAATCGCTCGATAACAAATGATCTCCTTTTTGCAATAAAGCCATGATCGAGCCAAAAATAGCACTCATGCCGCTGGCTGTTGCGTAGCCTGCTTCTGCACCTTCCAATGCGATCATTTTTTTTGTAAACTCATCTACATTCGGATTGCTAAAACGACTGTAAATATTATCATCACTTTCATCTGCAAAAGCTGCACGCATTTCTTCTGCATTATCAAAACAAAAACTGCTGGTTAAAAACATAGGTGTGCTATGTTCCATTTCATTTGTTTTTTCTGTTTGTATGCGGATGGCTTTAGTTATTGATTTCATCAATTAAGAATTAAAAATTAAAAATTACGCCTGTCATTCAACATTTAAAATTTATCATTAATAGCGGCACTCCATTCTATCACACAACCTGCAGCTCTTAATGTTGCAGCAACAGAACAATATTTATCTATTGATAATGCACATGCTTTATTGGCTTTATCCAAATCAACATTTCCGCTGAATTGAAAAGTAATATGAACATATTTCCATAATGCAGGTTCTTTATCTTTTTCCCGTTCACCTTCAATAATCATTTTAAAATCTTTTATATCCTGCCTTTGTTTTTTAAGAATAGAAACAATATCAATGCCGCTACATCCGCCCATGCTCATTAATAAAGCCTGCATTGGTCTTACCCCGCTATTGTTACCGCCAATTTCAACGGCACCATCCATTTTTATGATATGTCCGTTACTGTCTTTCGCTTCAAATGCATAAGCATTATCTACGCGGTTCAACTCTACTTTTATCATACAAAAAATTATTTTTTGCAAATGTAATTGATTCATGCCCTTACTTTGCGCCGAAATGCGGAAGGTTGTTATGGAAATGTTTCATTATACAAATGATTTTGTTTTAGAAAACGGGAAAGTTTTATGCGGATTGGATATTGCGTATAAAACTTATGGAACGCTCAATGCCGATAAAAGTAATGTGGTATGGATTTGTCATGCATTAACTGCCAATGCTGATCCTGCCGATTGGTGGAAAGGCGTTGTAGGTAATGGTTATATTATTGATCCTGAAAAATATTTTATTGTCAGCGCCAATATTTTAGGTTCCTGTTATGGAACAACCGGTCCGTTAAATATTAATCCTGCAACTCAAAAACCGTATTATTCAGATTTCCCTTCTGTTACCATAAGAGATATGGTTGATGCCAATATTTTATTGCGTAAATATTTGGGTATTGATTCTATTTATTTATTGATGGGAGGAAGCATGGGCGGCTATCAGGCATTGGAATGGAGTGTGATGGAAAGAGATGTAATTAAGAATATTTTTTTAATTGCAACATCGCCATCCGAAAGTGCGTGGGGCGTTTCGGTACATACTGCACAGAGGTTGGCCATTGAAGCGGATGCAAGTTGGAGAGAATATAAACCCGATGCTGGTTCCAGAGGATTAAAAGCGGCAAGGGCTATTGGTATTTTAACTTATCGCAATTATGCTATTTTTCAGGATAAACAAACCGATCCCGATCCTGAAAAGATTGACAATTTCAGAGCATCTTCTTATGTTATTTATCAGGGCGATAAATTGGCAAAACGTTTTAATGCTTTTAGTTATTGGCTGTTAACCAAGGCGATGGACAGCCATCATTTGGGAAGAAAACGTGGCGGCGATTTAATTCAAATTTTAAATTCTATTCAGCAAAAAGTATTGATCATCGGTATTAAAAGCGATATTCTTTGCCCGCTGGATGAACAACGTTTTATGAAAGAGCACATGCCAAATGCGGAGTTGATAGAAATAGATTCTGCTTACGGTCACGATGGTTTTATTATTGAAACCAAACAAATTACCGAACATTTGGGTAAGTGGATGCAAAAGTTAAAATAGGTATTGCTTACATGTTTTACCGATATTAATGAAGATATTAGCCGAAACCTTACATTTATCATGTTTTCAGGATTAAGGTGCAGATAACTTAGTAAATAAACACAGGTTGTGAAAGTTGCTGCGATCTTCACATTTTTTTTAATAACTATCTTTTCAAATTGTATACAGGCTCAGGAAGTTTGCCCGAAAGAAAGAACAAATTGCACGAATCATTGCAGAAGGTATACAGATGAAAATAAGAATGATACTTGCGATTTATCTGAAGCGTATATTAAAACTATTTTACAAAAAAACATTGAGCCGCAAGTTAAAATACCTGAATTGCTTCCAAAAGATTCTTTAGCTAACAATAGTAAAATTAAACAGTCGAAAGAAGATTTATATGCAAATACGGATGATAAAAAAAATGGAAATACATTAAAAGTTATTACTAAAAAAACTACTGGCATTTCAAAGTCATCGTCTGTTCAACATGACGATACTACTATTCTCAAGGCTATTGTTACTCCTTCAAATAATATATTCAATAAAGAAAGTAAACCAATCCCCAAAAATACACCTCCTTATCATTTAATAACAATGAGTGCTGTGGTATTAATTGGATATGTTTTATCTATGATTTTTGTTGCAGCTCATTTCATCAAAAAATCTTCACATAGAAAATTCTGGAACCTTATTTTATTGATCACATTTTTGTTAAGTGGATTACTCGGTTTTTTCTTAGCAATTCAAATTAATTACGATCTGCCTATAAAAAATCTTACGATTTATTATGTGATACATGTTGATGCCGGTATTATTATGGCCATACTTTCTCTCATTCATTTTTATTGGCACCTGAAGTATTATTATTCTATGCTAAAAAAATAATAATAAATAAATTTGGTAAAACTAAAAAAATTAGTATTTTTGAATCTAAATTTATTAGCCATGAGTTATGCCGGAAAAAATCTTCGTTATTTACGTAAACTGCGTGGATGGACACAAGAAGAATTTGCGAACAAACTTGATGTAAAGCGTTCTTTAGTTGGTGCTTACGAAGAAGAACGTGCAGAGCCTAAATTAGAAGTGCTGGAAACATTATGTAATATTTTTAAACTGAGCTTAGACGAATTATTGCTCAAAGATTTGTCTGCCGCCAAAGGCAACAGCTTTATTGAACAACGCCGTAAACTAAAAATGGCATCGGCCGGTTCTGTTGAAATTCAGTTTGTACCTGTAAAAGCTGCTGCCGGCTATATGGCCGGTTACGCCGACCCTGATTTTCTGGATGAACTTAACACATTTACATTGCCGATGCTGGCACCCGGCCAATACCGTGCTTTTGAAATTGTGGGCGATAGTATGTTGCCAACACCAAGCGGCAGCGTAATTGTAGGCGAAAGAGTAGAAGATATGGAAGATGTAAAGAACAGTAATACCTATGTAGTGTTGTCTAAAAACGATGGTGTGGTATACAAACGCGTGTTAAAGAATAATCGTAGTAAAAGCAAAATTACGTTGGTAAGCGATAATCCTATTTACGAACCTTATACTGTAGATTCCGATGAAGTATTAGAACTGTGGAAAGCTGTTTATATATTGCAAAAAGCAAATATGATTCAACGCTGGGATGTAAATTCTTTAGCCGGTATGGTAAACAACTTACAGGAACAGGTTTCCAGTTTACAGAAAAAAATTAATTAAATACGATTGGGGGTTAGTTAAGTATAAAGCTTCGATTTCTATCGGGGCTTTTTTGTTACCGGCAGAAGTAATTCTATGAAGCTTTACTTGCGTCGCACACTTGTACTTTATGTAATTAAGCAACTTTAATATAATTTCAATGCAGTTCTGAATGTATTGCAATGAGCTTCGATAATGGTTCTTATTTCAGGTGAATAACCCCCGCCCATTGCAACTGTAACAGGAATATTATTTTTCATTAACTGTGTAAAAACAAATTCATCTCTCTGTTTACAACCTGCAAGTGTAATTTTTAATTTACCGAATTTATCCGTTTCCAAAATATCAACTCCGGATTGATAAAATGCAAAATCAGGTTTAACTGTCTTAATTAAATGTGGTAAATGTTCATTTAATAAACCAAGATAAGTAGCATCGTTTATCCCATCCTCCAAATTAATATCCAAATTACTTTGCTCTTTATGAAAAGGATAGTTATGTGCACCGTGCATACTAAAAGTAAACACACTGTTGTTTTGCTCAAATATTTTTGCAGTGCCGTTTCCCTGATGTACGTCTAAATCAATAACTAATATTTTATGTGCTAATTTTTTTGCCAATAAATAATGAGCAGCAATGGCAAAATCATTCAGCATACAAAAACCTTCGCCTCTGTCTTTAAATGCATGATGCGTTCCACCTGCAACATTCAAAGCAACACCATTTTCTTTTGCATATAAACAGCAATCAATGCTGCCTTGTGCAATCATCAATTCTCTTCTGGTTAATTCCTGCGATTGCGGAAACCCAATCTTTCTTTGCTCGGATGCGGTTAATGTTTGGTATAGCAGTTTGTTTAAATAGTCTCTGTCGTGTGTCAATAGAATTGTTTCTTCGGGGCAAACTGCAGGAGCAAAAATATTTTCTTGCAAAATTGTTCCCTCATATAACAATTGTTCCGGAATTAATTCATATTTCAACATTGGGAATCTGTGCCCTTCCGGTAAAGGATGTGCATATATTTTATCGTAAGCTATTTTAATCATTGTATTGGTACAATCGCATTTTCAACAATAGTAAAAGCAGTTTCATTTCGTTTTAATTCAATTGCATGAAACCCGGTGAATTTGCTAAATGCAGGCAATACAGCATATCTTTCACCAAAATAAAAGCAAGGAAAGCGAAGGTTTTGTTTCCCTGCTCCTTTAATGCTGATGCCGGGATGAATATGCCCTGAAATATAATACAGTTCTTGTTTTTCTTCTGCATCCTGTATATCATGAATAAAGGAAATGTTTTGAATGATGAGTTCATGCTCATACACAATCATATTGGCATTTTCGTACCATTCATTTTTTAAGATATCATGATTGCCTTTTATTAAATGAATTTGGAGCGAGGAAAAATCTTTTCTCCATTTTAAAAATAAGTCCAATTCTTTATTGCTTTCGCTGTGAAAAAGATCACCCACAACAATTAATTGTTCCGCTTTAAAATAAGATAGTTGATCCATCAATCTTTGAATATCCTCTTTAAAAATATTTTGAGGAACCGCAATGCCGCTTTTTCTGAAATGCCCGGTTTTGCCAAAATGGAGATCTGAAACAATTAAAGCCTTCTTTTCTTCCCAAAAAATTGTTCTGCCAGGCGACAACCAAAAATTATTTTCTTTAAAGCTGTAATAAAACGGTGCATTCATATAACAAATAAACCATAAAATTACTGTTCATGTATATTTTTTTGGCAATGCCAACTTAGTGATTAATTTTAAATAATTTATTATTCAATCCAAAACTATAAACTATGTCAGATTCAATGTCATTTAATCAGGAGCCCGAAAATAAACCGGGTAACTTAAAAGTATTAACCCTATTAACTTTTATAGGAAGTGGTTTAGGAATTATATTCTCTGCAATTATGCCATGGTATATAAATTTTTCAAAAAAAATGATGGATGCTGCAACATCATCAGGTAAAGAATTATCTCCTAAAGATTTGGAAAAAATTGAAGAAGGACGTAAAGCTATTGGATTAATCGAGGCTAATTTGGTGCCTGTATTAGTGGTTGGTATTATAGGGTCTATTGCTTGTATTGTTGGTGCAATATGGATGCGTAAATTAAAGAAAGATGGTTTTTATGTTTATGTAGCCGGAGAAATATTGCCATTGATTGCAGGCTTCATCTTAATGGGTACCGCTCAATTTACAGGTGTGGTAAGTGTAATTATGGGAGTTGGTATTCCTGTTGTATTTATTATTTTATATGCCATGCATTTAAAATATTTGAAAAAATAATTTTTTCGAAAAATAATTTTTAGAGCAGATGATTATCATCTGCTTTTTTATTGCCGATAGTTAATTGTTGCTGCATTCTTTTAACTCTGTCTTCCATTTTTTCAGATGATAAATTGTTTCTGCTTAACCCGTCTACGATAATCGGAAAGCTAAGTGGTGTAAGCTTTTGAGGGAATGTGATGATGATATTGCTTTGCTCAATCCTGCTTAATGCACTTCTTAATCTTACTTCTTCCATTTGTTGATCCATCACTTCATTGTACGCTTGTTTGAGTAAAAGATTATTCGGTTCGTATTCACTGAACACTTTGAATAGGAGCGAAGATGACGATTGTAAATGCCTTGCTTTTTTATGCTCACCGGGAAAGCCCTGAAAAATTAATCCGCCAATTACTGCAATATCTCTGAATTTTCTGTTTGCCATTTCTGCACTGTTAATGCTCTTTTGAATATCGTTCAATAAACCTTTTGTAGTAAATAATTCCTGTGCATTAGCATCATCAACAGGAATGGGTTGATCGCTTAATAATTCAAAACCATAATCATTCATGGCAATAGAGAAAGTTATAGGAATAATTTTGCCAATGCGATAAGCAAGAATGGCACTCATCGCTTCATGCACTTGTCTGCCTTCAAATGGATAGACTAATAAATGAAAACCATCTTTGTCTTCAATATGTTCAATCAATAATTCATTTGCTTTGGGAATATGTGATAATACTTCCTGTGTTTTAAATAAATGATGCAAACTTTTTAATTCCAATGAAACATTTTTTTTCAATGCTTCATTAAATGTTTGCCTTAATACATCACCCAGGTTTGCTGTTAATGACATTCTTCCGCCATTCCAACTGGGCACAATTGATTTTTTTGCAGCAGATGGTTTTACTAAAACATCCATATCTTTTATTGCAATCAATTCAAGGTTCCTTCCTGCCAAAGTAAATACGGTTCCGGGTTCCAGCCTGCTGATAAAATATTCTTCAATAACGCCGATATATTTTCCATTCAATAATTTCACTTTTAACATAGCATCGCTCACTATTGTACCAATATGCATTCGATGACGCATTGCAATTTTTCTGCTATTGATTTTGTATAACCCGTTTTCAATTTCAATTTTTTTATATTCATCATACTGGTGCAATGCAACACCGCCTTCGGTTAAATGATGCAATACTTGTTGCCATTCATCCGTTGTAATTTCAGAAAAGCAAAAAGTACTTTTTATTTCTTTAAAAATTTCATCCGGATAAAATCCTTCACCAACAGCTAATGTGCTTAAGTATTGTATCAATACATCAAAACAAAGAAACATCGGTTCTTTGCTTTCAATCACTTTATTTTTGATAGCAGTTTTTAATGCAGCCGCTTCTACTAATTCAAGCGAATGTGTTGGAAGAAAGTATATCTTACTAACATCGCCGGGTTTATGGCCGCTTCTTCCGGCTCTTTGTAAAAAACGTGCAACGCCTTTTGGCGAGCCTACTTGAATAACGGTATCCACCGGCCTGAAATCAACGCCTAAATCTAAACTTGCGGTGCAAACAACCGCTTTTAGTTTTTGTGTATGCAATGCATCTTCTACCCACAAACGCAATTCCTGTTCAATACTTCCGTGGTGCAATGCAATCGCACCTGCCAATTGCGGC
>Ga0306923_10007802_pt1 | contig 10700 bp, 12 predicted proteins | sample sta12Can44000108_FD_203841 | JGI IMG/M metagenome (GOLD analysis project Ga0306923, IMG submission 203841) | Lab enrichment of tropical soil microbial communities from Luquillo Experimental Forest, Puerto Rico - statanox.12C.anox.44.000.108 (v2)... | ecosystem: Environmental > Terrestrial >...
AAATAACACCTACACAATGTGATGTATTGAAATTGTACACATGAACATCCTTGACAGGAGTGCGTATCTGACATCACCTAATGTCTACAAGAGTTGTGGAGTATATCATGCCTTACGATGCGGACCTGCTGACCCAGATCGGCAATACCCCCCTGGTCGAGCTCAGGAACATCGACACCGGGGTGTGCCGCCTGTTCGTCAAGCTGGAGAGCCAGAATCCCTCCGGCTCCATCAAGGACCGCATCGCCGTTTCCATGATCGACGACGCCGAACGCCGCGGCCTGCTGAAGCCGGGGGGCCGCATCGTCGAAGCCACCGCCGGCAACACCGGCCTGGCCCTGGCCGTGGTGGCCGCGCGGCGGGGCTATCAGCTGACGCTGGTGATTCCCGATAAGATGAGCCGCGAGAAGATCGCCCACCTGAAGGCCATGGGGGCCGAGGTGGTGCTGACCCGCTCGGACGTGGGCAAGGGCCACCCCGAATACTACCAGGACCTTGCCGCCGATCTGGCGCGCGCCACCGGCGCCTTCTACACCGACCAGTTCAACAACCCCGCCAATCCCGCCGCCCACGAGGCCGGCACCGGCCCTGAAATCTGGCATCAGATGATCGGCGAGGTGGACGCGGTGGTGGCGGGCGTCGGTTCGGGCGGCACCCTGACCGGGCTGGGGCGTTTTTTCGCCCGCGTCTCGCCCAAAACCGAGATCGTGCTGGCCGACCCCAAGGGCTCGATCCTGGCCGATTACGTCAACCACGGGACCATCGGCGAGGCCGGCTCGTGGCTGGTGGAGGGCATCGGCGAGGATTTCGTGCCGCCGGTGTCGGACCTGTCGCTGGTGCGCCGCGCCTACACCATTGCCGATGGCGAGAGCTTCGGCACCGCCCGCGTGGTGCTGCGCAAGGAGGGCATCCTGGTGGGCTCGTCATCGGGCACTCTGATCGCCGCCGCGCTCCGCTATTGCCGCGAGCAGACCGAACCGAAGCGGGTGGTCACCTTCGTCTGCGACAGCGGCAACAAGTACCTGTCTAAGATGTACAACGATTTCTGGATGGAGGATCAGGGGCTGCTGGCGCGGGACAATTTCGGCGACCTGCGCGACCTCATCGCCCGTCGCCATGAGGAAGGGGCGGTAGTGGTCGCCAGTCCCGAGGATTCCCTCGCCACAGCTTATCAGCGCATGAAGCTGTACGACGTCTCCCAGTTGCCGGTGCTGATCGGCGACCATTGCGTCGGCATCATCGACGAATCCGACATTCTGCTGGCGGTGGAGGAACACCACGCGCTGTTCGATTCTCCCGTAAGCACCGCCATGGTGACCCGGCTGGAGACGGTGGCGCCGACGGCGCCCATCGACCAGCTGATCCGCCTGTTCGATCGCGGCAAGGTGGCCATCGTGGTGGACGATGAACGCTTCCTCGGCCTGATCACCCGCATGGATTTCCTCAACCATCTGCGTAGGAAGGCAGCATGAGCCGCTTTGACACCCTGGCCGTGCACGCCGGCCATTTCTCCGACCCCACCGGTGCGGTGATGACGCCCATCGTCGCCAGCTCGACCTTCGCCCAGAAGGCGCCGGGCGAGCATACCGGCTGGGAATATGCCCGTTCCGGCAATCCCACCCGTGCCGCGTTCGAGCGGGCGGTGGCCGAGCTGGAGGGCGGCACCCATGGCTTCGCCTTCGCCTCCGGCCTTGCCGCCGAGGCCACCGTGCTGGAGCTGCTGGACCACGGCGCCCATATCGTCGCCGGCGACGACCTCTACGGCGGTTCGTGGCGCCTGTTCGAGCGGGTGCGCAAGCGCTCGGCCGGCCTGTCGGTCACCTATGTGGACGCCACCGACATCAAGGCGTTGCGGGCGGCCATCCGACCCGAGACCAAGCTGATCTGGGTGGAAACGCCCACCAACCCGCTGCTCAAGGTGCCCGACCTTGCCGCCATCGCGGCGCTGGGCGAGGAGAGGGGCGTGCTGACGGTGGTGGATTCCACCTTCGCCTCGCCCGCTATCCAGCGTCCAATTTCCCTGGGCATCGACGTCGTCCTGCACTCGGCCACCAAGTATCTGAACGGCCATTCCGACATGGTGGGCGGTGTGGTGGTGGTCAAGAATGACGAGCTGGCGCGCCAGTTGGGCTTCCTGCAGAACGCGGTGGGCGGCGTGCTGGACCCGTTCCCGGCCTTCCTGGCGTTGCGCGGTCTGAAGACTCTGGCGCTGCGTATGGAACGCCATTCGGCCAACGGCTTGGGCATCGCGCAATGGCTGGAGGGGCGGAAGGGCGTGCGCCGGGTGCTCTACCCAGGCCTCGCCAGCCATCCCCAGCATGAAGTGGCGAAGCGCCAGATGCATTGGTTCGGCGGCATGATCTCGCTGGAATTGGACACCGATGCTGCCGGCGTGCGTCGTTTCCTGGCCGCGTTGAAGGTGTTCACCCTGGCGGAATCCTTAGGGGGCGTGGAAAGCCTGGTGGGCCACCCGGTGACCATGAGTCACGGCTCAATCCCCGCCGAACGCCGCGCTGCGCTCGGCATCACCGAGCAGCTGGTGCGCTTGTCGGTGGGCGTCGAGGCCGCCGCCGATTTGATCGCCGACCTGGATCGGGGGCTGGCCGCCTTGTGAGGCCACTCCCCACGCGGTTAGCACCCGGGGCGGCTACGCGGCAATGGGGTGCGAGGCATGTGCCTCTACGGCGGCGAGCGGGATGCTGACCGCAAACACCGAGCCCTTGCCGACACGCGAGCGCACCGAAAGATTGTAGTTCAGCAGGTGGCAGAGGCGCTCTACGATCGACAGGCCCAGTCCCACGCCCTGCTTGTGGCTGCCGTCAGGGCCGCCGACCTGATAGAACTCGCCGAAAATCATCTCGAGCTGGTCTTGCGGAATGCCGACCCCGGTGTCCCATACCTCGATGGACAGCGCGCCCTGCCGTCGCCGGCAGGCGACAAGAACCCCGCCGCTTTTGGTGTAGCGCAGCGCGTTGGTGGTCAGGTTGGCGACCACACGACGAAGCATCGTCTTGTCGGTCATCACTGTCATGGCGGGGCAATGGCATTTCAGCTTCAGCCCCTTCTCCTCGGCAAGCGGGGCGCTGCCCGACACCACGGCCTCGATCACATCGGCGACGGAGACCGGTTCCAGCTTCGGCGCCATTTGACCGGCATTGAGGCGGGATATGTCCAGCAGCGAGGTCAGTAATTCTTCGCCAGCCGCGATGGCCTTGCCCAAACGGTCGGATATCTCGGCTTGCCGCCCTTCGCTCAGCGAGACCGCCAGGGCTGAGTGCAACAGCCGCATCGCCTGGAACGGTTGGCGAAGATCATGGCTGGCCGCTGCAAGAAACCGGTCCTTGGCCGCATTGGCGGTCTCGGCCATGGCGGCAAGACGTTGCTGTTGCCGCAACAGCAAGGCGTTTTCGATCATCCAGATCGGCAGCAGCAGAACGCTGCCGAACAAGCCGTTGAGGCGTGCGCCATACCAGCCGAGTGTGAAACGCGCGCCGGAATGGGCCGTGGTGAACACCTCGAATATGAAGGCGAGCATGGTGATGGAAAGCCACAGGGTCAGAACCGACCGCTGCCGATGGCGATGCCACAGCCATGCGATGGCCGCGATGTTGAGGGTGATCGTGACCAGGGCAACGACCCAGCGGTTCATCGGGTGAAAAATGCCATCTTCCACGAGTTCGGGCAGATGGCCGTCACCCATGGTGGCGAGCAATGCGAGGGCCAGTGCGAGAAAAAGTGCAAAGGCGCCGACTAGAGCGGCCGACCGGCCTGACTTGGCGGGGGCTGCCTTTTCGACGCAGGCGAAGGCAAAGACGAAAAGCGGAAAACCAGCGTACCAGAAGGTCCACAGATAAACCCCTGTTTGCCCGCCACCAAGCAGGCTGTCATCTGCGAAAGACAGTGAGTGTAGCGCGGCGAAAAAGGCACAGGATATGTAACCGAGGCCAATAATTATGAAGCCGTGCATCCCCATTTTGTAGTAATTAAAAAATCCGAAAACGGCAAGTAGGGCATATGTTATGATGATTGTTACGTTATATGCCGGTATGAATGAATCATACTTTTCCAATTGAATGCCGCTAAATGGAAAAATAATTCCATTTGTTAATATGATGATTGCTGCCAAAATGAAGGCCGTGCGGTAATGGCGCCGTACCGGTGTCATGAGTGCGCCAGCTGCAAATTCATTTTGCAGTTTGTTTGCTTCGCGCGAATTGCCCGGCATGTCTATCGCCTTCGTGCTATGGCCTGGTCCATTCGTGATAATCCTTAATTAACACTCCTTTCCACTCCTCAAGGGGGGTAGGCGCGCTCGGGCGCTGGCGCGCCAGGAAATAATCGCGGTTGCGGCTGCGATGGAGGGTGGGAGCGCCGGGCTCATCATGCGGTTTGGTGCAGAAACGACGAAGGCCACCCGAAGGTGGCCTGCCGGAGGTCGTCGTTTTTGAAGAAGATGGTGGGCGATGCAGGGATTGAACCTGCGACCCCACCCGTGTGAAGGGTGTGCTCTACCGCTGAGCTAATCGCCCATCTTCTTGCACGCGGGAAGAGCCGGTGGCTCAGTGTTCCCGCTTGGGAGGCCGCTTTATAATTCCCTCGGTTGGGCCTGTCAACCGGGAAGAATTTACTATTTCATACGGTATCCTTGCCGACCACGCGCACCGTCTCCGGCGGCTGGTAGGCGGCCAGCCGGGCGAGCAGGCGGGCGGGGTCGGACTCCACCGCCACCATGGCGCGGTGGCGTTGCTTAAGGAACCCTTCGGCCACGGAATGGTCCAGGAAGGTGTGCAGGTGGTCGTAATAGCCGGCCACGTCCAGGAAGCCCAGCGGCTTGGGGTGCAGTCCCAGCTGGCCCCAGGTCCACACCTCGAACAGTTCCTCCAGCGTGCCGATGCCGCCGGGTAGGGCGATGAAGGCGTCGGACAACTCGGCCATCATGGCCTTGCGCTCGTGCATGGTGTCCACCACCCGCAGCTCGGTGACGCCCGTGTGGCCGGCTTCCATGCGCTTCAGCGCCTCGGGAATGATGCCGATGACCTCGCCGCCGGCCTCCAGCGCCGCATCGGCCATTTCGCCCATCAGGCCGACATGGCCGCCGCCATAGACCAGGCCCAGCCCGCTTTCGGCGATCAGGCGGCCGACGGCGCGCGCCGCCTCGGCGTAGACCGGGCGGGTGCCGCTGCTGGAGCCGCAGAAGACGCAGATCCTGCGCATCAGCCGCCGGCGATGGCGCGGTTGAAGGCCTTCACGGCGGCGGCGGGGCCTTCGGGGTGGTTCCAGACGCCGCCGCACACCGCCAGGAAGTCGGCGCCGGCTTCCACCAGCGGGCGGCAATTGTCCACGGTGATGCCGCCGATGGCCACCGACGGGACCGTGAACAGATCGGACCACCAGTGCAGCAGGTCCACGTCGGCCTGGTGCTTGGCTTCCTTGGTCGAGGTGGGGAAGAAGGCGCCGAAGGCCACGTAATCGGCCCCCTTCTCGCCGGCCTCCATGGCCAGGTGGCGCGAGTTGTGGCAGGTGACGCCGACGATGCCGTCGCCCACCGCCTTGCGCGCCTCGGCGTAGGTGCCGTCCTCCTGGCCGATGTGGACGCCGTCGCAGCCGGTCTCGAACGCCAAGTCGGGGCGGTCGTTCAGCAGCACGGCGATGCCGCGCTTCTGGGCCGGCGGGCGCAGCACGTCGATCAGGCGGGCGAGGTCGTCGTCGGCCAGGCCCTTCAGGCGGATTTGCACGCAGGCGATGTCGTCGGCGTCCAGGGCAGCCTCCCAGGTATTCACCCACTCATACGGCGTCTCGATGGCCGGCGGGGTGATCAGGTAAAGGCGGCAGGCGGAATTGGTGGAAATGGTCGTGGCCCCTTGCGGCTGGACGGTTGCGGCTTTGCCGACCGTTGAAACACGACTGGGCCTTAGGGCGCAACCGCTTTGGCGGAATACGGCAATTCCATGGCGGCCAAGCGAAGGGCTGGGGCGGAAAGGCAACGCCCGGTGCGGCTTTCGACCCCGCGCATGAGAGGTACGCCCTGCCTCGAAAGAATCACAATCCGTCCCTAATCCCGCCACCGGCGATTGGGAATATCTGTCTTACCGACGGGATGGCCCGCCGGCCGAAGAAAAGGAACTCTCCCATGCGCGTCACCCGTATCCTCGCCGCCGCTCTCGTTTCGGCCTCGCTGATGCCGCTGGCGGCGCTGGCCCAGACCGCGACCCCGGCCACTCCGGCCGAGCCGGCGAAGCCGGCGGTTACCGCCCCCGCCGCCGAGAAGGCCGCCGACACCAAGGTCGACAAGAAGCACGAAAAGAAGGAGCACAAGAAGGCGCACGAAAAGGCTGCCACCGCCAAGCCTGCCGAACCCGTCAAGCAGTAAGCTCCTGCCGATCCCCTGCCGCTGGTGCTATCCCCTGACGGCGGCAGGGAAGGGCGGGGACCTGAAGGCCTTCCCCCAACCTTCGGCTTTAGGTCCCCAGCCAGTCCCGGCAGCATTGCCTGGGCTCCGACATGCCGAGCAGGTCAAGGGCGTTCCCCCCGTATTCCGCCCTGGTGCCGACCTGCTCGGCCATGTCGGCCAATTTGGCCAGCACCATCGCATCCGTCTGCACCCAGACCGGCCCGCACCCCGTGCGCAGGGCCGCCAACGCCATTCCGGTGGCCGGGCCGCAATCCAGCGCCGCGTCGAAGCGGGCATCGGGGAATTCCTGTCGCGCCGCCGCCACCAGCTGCCGCCACCATCCGATGCCGGGAAACGATGCCGCCGAGGGCGGGCTGACCAGCGTGACCGGGTGCCCGCCGGCCGCGTCCAGTGCGGCGCGGGCGTGTTCCAGCGAATGGATGCGGATGGCCCGGTTCACGATAAATTCGTCACTTGCCCTCTTCGGCGATGACCTTGCCCGGGCTGGTGAAGGCCAGCGAATGGGGGCCGAAGAAATAGGCGTTCACCACCTCGATGACCGGGGCGCTGATGGGACGCTCGGCGGTCCACTGCACCACGAAGTTGGCGCCGGTGCCGCCGGCATTGTCCTTGTGCTCGACGAACACGTCGGTCGAGGCCATGGGGCCCAGCCGTGCCGGCCCCGCCATGTACTCGCGGATCAGCTTGCCGGCGGTGTCGTAATAGCGCACCGAGCGCACGGTCATGCCGTCATACGGGTCGGTGTTGCGGATGGACAGCATGGACGACAGCAACAACGTCTGCGGATTGCCCTTGGTATCCAGATTGCCGTGCCAGATGTGCGAATAGACCGGCACATAGACGCTCTGTCCCCGGCTGGTCTGCGGCGTCTCGGCCGACAAAGCGGGCCAGGAGGTGGCAATCGGGGCGGCAAGGGCGATCAGCAGGGCCAGCAGGCGGCGCATGGGGCGGTCTCCGAAACGGTCGAAACTCCAGCGTAGCGGCGAGGTCGAACCTGTCAAGGCGGGCTTGCGTTGACACATCAAGGCTTCGGCCCTAACCTTCGACCGCAATTGGAAAATGTTCGGGGGACGCTTTGTCCGAGCAATCTTCGGCCAGCCTCAGCCGCACCCAAGCCGCGGTGCAGCGCTTAGGTGCCGCCATCGACCGGCTGGAAGCGGCCAGCGCCCGCGTTGGAGCGGGCGACCTGCTGCTGGCGGGCGAGCTGCGCGATGCACGCGACCAGCAGGCGACAATGGAGGAGACCACCCGGGTGGTGGCCCAGCGCTTGGATTCCGCCATCGACCGCCTGCGCACCCTGCTGGAGGAATAGGATTGTGGCCGTCGTCAATCTAACCATCAGCGGCCGCGTCTACGAGATCGCCTGCGACGATTCCCAGGTTGCCCGCGTCGGCGAACTGGGCCGCGAGGTGGACAACCGCGCCCAGCAATTGCTGAAGCAGATCGGCAATGTCCCCGACGCCCGCCTTCTGGTCATGGTCAGTCTGATGCTGGCCGACGAGCTGGCGGACAGCCGCGACCAGTTGAAGGCCGCCAGCGGCGACGTGGCTGCCGCGTTGGACGGCGACGTCAAGCTGGCGGAAGGGATCGAGGCCCTGGCCGCCCGCATCGAGGGCATTGCGGACCGCCTGGAAAGAGCCTAACTATAGGGCGGAGCGGTCTGCTGCGCGGTGCGTCAGGCAGCTAATGTCCCTGGGGCGATACCGATCCTCTAGGGAGCTGTCCCTGCCGGGTCCCTTGGTCCCGGCATATGGCGCCCACCTGATTAGTCAGGCCACGGAGGACTTACAACGCCAACGGCCGAGGTGGCGCCGCTCCACATCCCTTCATGACTATCGCTTCCGACCTTCCCCAGCTCAAGAAAGCCATGCGCGCCCACCAGGTGGCGGTGCGCCGCGAGGCCTGCCTCGCTGCGGGCGAGGCGGCGGCCGAGGCTGTCGCCGCCCTGGCGCCGCTTCTGGGGCTGGACGGGGTGCTGGTAGGCGGTTACTGGCCCATGGGCGACGAACTGGACCCGCGCCCGCTGATGGGCCGGCTCGCCCAACTCGGCTGCCGGCTGGCGCTGCCGGTGGTGACGGCGCCGGGGCAGAAGCTGGACTTCCGCGCCTTCTCCAAGGGGGACGCGCTGGAGGCGGGCCGCCACGGTACCTGGCATCCGCTGGCCTCGGCGCCTGCTGTGGTGCCCCAGGCGGTGCTGGTGCCTCTGCTGGCATTCGACCGCGAATGTTTCCGCCTCGGCTACGGAGGCGGCTATTATGACCGCACGCTGGAAAGCCTGCGGAAAAGTGCCCAGGTTAGGGCTATCGGCCTGGCCTTTGCCGCCCAGGAAGTGGCGGCGGTTCCGCGCGACGGTCACGACCAGCGCCTGGATGCCATCGCCACCCAAAGCGAATTGATCACCCCGAGGGCAGCATGAGACTTCTTTACCTGGGCGATGTGGTGGGGCGTGCCGGCCGAGACGCGGTGGTCGAGAAACTGCCGGAAATCCGCCGCCGGCTCGAACTGGATTTCGTCGTCGTCAATGGCGAGAACGCCGCTCACGGCTTCGGCATCACGCCGAAGATCTGCGAGGAGTTCTACGCCGCCGGGGTGGACGTGCTGACGCTGGGCAACCATTCCTGGGACCAGCGCGAGATCATGCCGTACATCGACGGCGACCCGCGCCTGCTGCGCCCGGCCAACTATCCGGCCGGCACGCCGGGCAAGGGGGTGGGGGTGTATTCCCTGCCGCGCGGCCGCAAGGTGATGGTGGTCCAGGTCATGGGCCGGCTGTTCATGGACCCGCTGGACGATCCCTTCGTCGCGGTCGAGCGCGAACTGGCCCGTGTCCGTCTGGGGGCGGGCGGCGCCGACGCCATCATCGTCGACGTCCATGCCGAGGCCACCAGCGAGAAGATGGCCCTGGGCCACACGGTGGATGGGCGCGCCAGCCTGCTGGTGGGCAGCCATTCCCACATCCCCACTGCCGACACCCAGATCCTGCCCGGCGGCACCGCCTACCAGACCGACGCCGGCATGTGCGGTGACTATGATTCGGTCATCGGCATGAAGAAGGATGCCGCCATCCACAAGTTCGTCCGCAAGATTCCTGGCGAACGCCTGTCTCCGGCCGATGGTCCGGGGACCATCTGTGGCGTCATGGTTGAAACCGATGATCGCACCGGCCTGGCGATGAAAGTCGGCGCGCTGCGGCTGGGGCCGCGCCTGGCCGAGGCCTGGCCGTAACATAGCAGCCTGATTATCCAGGAAAATTTGTCCAATATCTTTCGGCCCAGGACGCTGGCCGAAGGTTTAGTCACGCCGTCATGAATCTATATGGGCGCCGGCCGTTTGCCGTGTTATTGTGCACTTCGTGATTTGCACAAATAATGGGTGGACACACATGACCGCATCGCTTCTGCGCCTTACAACCGCTTCCGTATTGGCGCTGATGGCAGGAACTGCCTACGCGCAGGAGGCCAGTGACATAAAATTCTCCGGCCTGTTGAATGCGGGTATCACCGCCACCAACCACTCTCCGGAAAGCAACACCAATTTCGGCCACCTGTTGACCGACAAGAATGACCAAGTGGTGCTCAATCAGTTGATGTTGACCGCCCAGAAGGACCTCGACCCCAAGGCGACCGGTTATGACTGGGGCTTCAAGGCGCAAGGCTTCTACGGTTCCGATGCCCGCTATACCCATTTCATCGGGATCTTCGACCATAATCCGGATGCCCGGAACCAGTTCGACATCACCGAAGCCAACCTGCAGGGCCACATGCCGCATCTGTTCGAGGGTGGCGTCGACGCGAAGCTCGGCCTGTTCACCACCCCCATGGGCGCCGAGGTCATTCCCGCCAACGGCAATACCTTCTATTCCCATTCCTACATCTTCAACTTCGGCCTGCCGTACAAGCATACCGGCCTGCTCACCACCAGCCACGTCTCGCCCATGGTAGACGTCTACCTGGGGGTGGATACCGGTGTGAACACGACGATTGGTGACCGTGGCGACAACAATGACCGGATATCGGGCATGGCCGGTCTGGGGTTGAACCTGCTGAACGGCGACCTGACCCTTCTGGGCCTTGCCCATTTCGGCCCCGAGGATCCCAGCCGCGGGCCCAATGGGTCGCCGAACGCTAACCATACCGCCCGCACCATCGGCGACATCACCGCCATCTACAAGGCGACCGACCAGCTGACGCTGACCACCGAACTGAACTACATCAAGGACGACCTCAATCACGCCCAGGGCTATGGCGTCGCCCAATACGGCGTCTACGCGGTCAACGAGTGGCTGTCG
>Ga0306923_10007803_pt1 | contig 10700 bp, 9 predicted proteins | sample sta12Can44000108_FD_203841 | JGI IMG/M metagenome (GOLD analysis project Ga0306923, IMG submission 203841) | Lab enrichment of tropical soil microbial communities from Luquillo Experimental Forest, Puerto Rico - statanox.12C.anox.44.000.108 (v2)... | ecosystem: Environmental > Terrestrial > Soil...
CCAATTCATCCCGCTGACCGAGGAAACCGGCATGATCGTTCAGATCGGCCGGCAAGTCCTGGCCGAGGCCTGCAGGCAAATGCGCGATTGGCTCGACGCCTACCCCAGCCACGCCGCCTTACAGGTGAGCGTCAACCTTGCCGGCCGGCAATTCGCGGAACCCGATCTGGTCGAGCAAATCCAGACGGTGGTGACCAAAACCGGCCTGGCCACCACCAATCTCAAGCTTGAAGTCACCGAAACCGTCCTCATGGAACATGCGGAAGCCGCCACGGCCGTGCTGCGGCGGTTGTGCGCCATGGGGATCAAATTGTTGATCGACGATTTCGGCACGGGGTATTCGTCGCTTTCCTACCTGCACCGCTTCCCCATCGATACGCTGAAGATAGATGCATCCTTCGTACGGCGCATGGACGCCGACCGCAAGGATGCCGAGATCGTCCGGACCATCGTGGCCCTGGCCCACACGCTGGACATGGATATCATCGCGGAGGGAGTTGAGACCGCGGCCCAACTGTCCCGGCTGCAAGAGCTGGGGGTCGAATACGGCCAGGGCTACTATTTCGCCAAGCCGCTCCCCGCCGACAGGGCCGAGGATCTGATTTCCTCGCCCCGCGTGTGGAAAGGTTCCTAGGCACGCGCCCTCCCCTACACCCGCTGCACGGTGGCATTCAGCAGGAGGGACACGGCTCCACGGGCAAACCGTCCTTGAGCCATCCCGGGCCGGTGTCGTTGCCCATCACACCCTCGCTGACGTTCGCCACGTTGGTGAACCCATTCGCCAGGAGGAGCTTCTGGGCCTGCACCGAGCGGCTGCCCGTGCGACAAATCACTCCCACCGGCCTGGTCTTGTCCCCACCCACGGCACTCAGCACATGCTCGACAAACGCCGCAGGGCCGGCGGGATCGCGCAGGTTGATGTGGAGGGCACCGACTGGCACCCCGGTCTGGCGCCATTCTTCCGGAGTTCGCACGTCGATGAGGAGCAGTTTCCCCTCGACCGCGAGTTCGTGGGCCCGGCGCGGGGAGACATCGGCCTCTTGGGCGAAAGCCGTGCCGGCTAGGCAGCTCAGCGCCATGGCAATCACAAGTCTGCAAATGTTGAAGCGGCTCATGGCTCCCTCCTTGGGGGAAGCGCCCGAAGGCACCTGACGAGGGTTAAGGACACCAGGGTGACGGTACCGCCACACTTGCCCGTCAGCAACCTGGAAGCCCGCCATGACCTATCCCCAGTTCTTCGACCAGGCTCCCCGCATCCGCGTGCGCGACCCCCTTGCCGTCTTCCTGGGAGGAAGCGAGGACGGCATTTTCGAATATTCCTACCTCGACACGGTCAAACTGGCTGGTCACTCATGTCCCACGGTGGCGGGGACCTTCCTGATGGTGCGCGCGGGCCTCAAGGCGCTGTTCGGCGACGAGCTGCCTGAGCGCGGAGCGGTGCGAACATTCCTCCCCGAGGCGGCCTCGGTCGGGGTGACCGGCGTCATGGCCAACGTCGCCAGCCTGATCACCGGCGGCCGTGACCGCGATGGCTTCCACGGCATCGGAGGACGCTTCGACCGCAACGGCCTGCTTGCCTTCGAGGCCGATGTGGCGGGAAGCATGGCTTTCGAGCGCGTCACCGATGGCAAGCGGGTGGAAGTCGACTACCAGCCGCAAATCATCCCGGCGGCGCCCGAAATGAAGGCGCTGCTCCAACTCTGCATTATCGGATTGGCCGATGACGGCCAGCAGCGGGAATTCGGCCGGCTGTGGCAGGATCGCGTGCGCCGGATCCTGGTGGATCACGCCGACGATGCGGACCTGATCCAGGTCCGGGTTGGAGGCAGCCGATGAAGAACCGCCTGGCTTTGATTGCCCTGGCGCTGTGGGCGGTGACCGTCACGGCTGCGGGCGTTCTGTTCGTCCGCGGCCACACCATGACCGCCCCGGACGGCCGCACCTCCGTCCTGCTGCAACGCGGCGAGCGCGACTTCGTGCTGGAGGAAATGCGCCAGCTTCTGGTCGCCACGCGCGGCATCAACCAGGGACTGGCCCAGGACGACAGGGCGCTGATCGCCCAATCGGCGCGCAGCATCGGCATGGCCGCCGCCCACGACGCCGCCCCCACCCTGCTCGCCAAGCTGCCGCTGGACTTCAAGCGCCTCGCCATGCCCCTGCACCAGGGCTTCGACGAATTGGCCGCCGCCGCCGAACACGGCGAGCCCCTTCCGGCGCTGCACAATCGCCTGATCGAGCAGATGGACCGCTGCATCGCCTGCCACGCCGCATTCCGGCTGGAGGTCGAGGGCTGACCTATTGGCCCTACCGCCTGAAAAACCACGGCGACAGCAGGCGCACATATCGGGGCATAATGACATAGACCACCAAGCCGACGATCACGGAAGCCAGGATTCCATGGCGGACGCCAAAAACCTGGAGGTCGGGGATGGCCTTGAATATGGGTTCAAATGCCCAGGGAACGACGATCGTCAGCGGCCAGATCACCGATGTGGTGGCCAGCCACTGCTTCCACCGTGGCGGTGCTTTGGTGACGGCCGGCGGGGTGAACCAATAGTCAATTCCGGATTTTACTTCGATATTTTCCATGTCAGCCAAGAGCGCCTGGGCCTCGGCCACAAAGACGGCACGCTCGGGAGAATTCTGCCAGCGATCCGCATCTAACGCGGTCGCGAAGCGGAGCACGTTGACATATTCATCGTGGCCGGATGGCGGCCGCACGACTTGCATCCCTAGGTGGCCGGGATATTTCGCGGCGGCTGGTATGATGCGCGAAAGCCATCCTTCATAGGCCGAGCCCGCTCCGGGCTTCACCTTATGCCGGATAACGAGAAACACTTGGTCCATGTCCAGCGCTCCTGGATGACGCCGTCGAAATCGGCCGGGAAGCGATATTAGACCTGTTTCGGCATCCACGCCCAGGGCGCCAACCAACGCCCTTTTGGAGTTGCGTGAGGTACTGGCCAATCAACTGGCCGCCCACATGGGCTTCGACGCCGACAGTGTGGACCGCGTGCGCCGGTTCTGGCAGGCACCCCGCAAGCCCATTGCCAAGCGATTGACGTAGCCGACACCGTCCCCGAACACATCAACCCGCCCATGGTCGCCCGGCCCTGCGCGGTATTCCGCACCCTCTTCGGCCACGGCCAATGGGGCTGCTGGTCCACGGTGTCACTGGCCGATAGAGGCATGGCGATGCCCAACGCGGCCACGAACAGCAAAAGCGGTCCTCCCCTGACGATTACCCTTTGGTCCTGAGTTGAAGACTCCACACCCCAGCCTGAGGTCTGGTGACCAATGGCAAGGACTGGTGGTCTATGGGCATAAGTTGCGCCCGTATTTCAACCGGAGGGGATTCGTCTTTTTGCTAAATGGGATTAGCGGGTCACGCATTAGAAGAAAAATGCTGCATTGCAGCAACGAATGTGGATATCCGAATACGCCCTCCAATAAAGGGACAATTCAACGTTTAATTTCAGGGAGCGCAAGCGCAACTCGCCCGTCACGCCCCTCCATAGCCGAACCGCGATGCAGTGACGCCGGATCGCCTGCGACGATGTGGCTGCGCAGCCAATTTCGGAACGGCTCTGCGAGCCTTCAGCGTCTTCACGCCCTACCCGCATCACCTCGCGCGCCCGTGCAGCGAGCACTTCACCGTCAAGCCGCAGTCCTCAATCTTCGTGAAGGATGACCGATGAGACACGTCCTTGTCACCGGCGGCGCCGGCTATATTGGCAGCCACGTGGCCCTGGCCTTGCGTGAGGCCGGCCATGCTCCGGTCGTGATCGACAACCTGTCGACCGGGCGACGCGAACTCGTGCCGGACGGCGTCCCGTTCATTCACGGCGACATCGGGGACGGCTCGGCCGTGGCCGAGGCGCTGGACCGCTATCGGTGCGAAGCGGTCATGCATTTCGCCGGATCCATTGTCGTGCCGGAATCAGTGGCGCACCCGCTGGCCTATTATCGCAACAATACCGCCGCCAGCCGCACCTTGATCGAGACTTGCCAGCGCACCCGCGTCCAGGCCTTCGTCTTCTCATCGACCGCCGCCGTATACGGCAATCCCACCGTGGCTCAAATCGACGAGCAGACACCGCCCCGCCCCATCAATCCTTACGGCCGTTCCAAGTTGGTGACGGAATGGATGTTGCGCGATGCGGCCGAGGCGAACGGGCCAAGATACGTCGCCTTGCGCTATTTCAACGTCGCCGGCGCCGATCCGCTGGGACGCAGCGGCCAAGCCTCCCCGAAGCCGACCCATCTGATCAAGCTCGCCTGCGAGACGATGGTGGGTCGGCGGCCGGAGTTGCAAGTCTTCGGCACCGATTACAACACCCCCGACGGCACCTGCATCCGCGACTACGTCCACGTCAGCGACCTCGCCCAGGCGCATGTTCTGGCACTGGATCACCTGTTGGGCGGCGGTCCCAGTTGCACGTTCAACTGCGGCTATGGTCGCGGCTATTCGGTGCGCCAGGTCATTTCGGCGCTCGAGCGTGTGGGGAAACGGCGCATTGCCGTCAGCGAAGCCGGGCGTCGCCCCGGCGATCCAGCCTGCCTGGTGGCTGATACCCGGCTGATCCGCACCACCCTGGGATGGACGCCGCACTTCGAGGAGCTCGAGACCATCGTCGGCACCGCCCTCGAGTGGGAACGGCGTTCGGCATAACAGGCAACCGCAGTTGGATGAGACTGGCAGGGGTATGGAAACATGGACCTACAGGTTGTGCCCCACGAGGCGGCCCTTCTGACAAAACCGCACTGGACAAGCTCCAGGCGGGCTCCCGCGTTCTTTTTCCTGTCCGATGCCATGGCGCTGACATTGCCGTGGGTGATGAGTGAAGGAACTAGCAGCGGGCCGCTGCGCGCCATACTGATGTGCGGCGTGCTGGTGTGGCTGCTGATGCACGGCCATTACTGGGCCCGCGTCGGTATGGCCTCCGAACTTGCCCAGCTCGGGCAGGCGGTCGCCGCGCCTGCGTTGATCGAGGGGCTGGTGGCATTCTCCATGGGCAACCAATGGCAGGTGCTCACCGCCGCGTTTTTCTGGACTGCAACCTTTGCCGCGCTGGCGCTGAGCCGGATGGCGGCCCGCCGGGCCCTTGCCGCGACCGGTCTGTGGTCGCTGCCGACGCTGGTGGTCGGTGGCAGCCAATCCGGCATTGTCGCCGCAGCGCTGGCATCGGACAAGTCCCTGGGCTACCACGTGGCGGGCATCGTCGATCTCTCTGCCGGGCAGTTGCGCCCGAGCCAGGGGGGGGCCATCGGCCTTGGAGCCTCCGCCGACCAGGTCGAACGCGAGGTGCTTCGCTTCTGCCGCAACCAGGATATCGAGTGCGCGGTCCTGGCCGATGGTCCGGACGCATCCTCCCTGGCCATGCTCAGCCAGAGATTAGGGGCGGCGGGCCTGGAGGTCGCGTTCGCGCCCAGCCTGTCCAGAATGCCGGTGGTCGGGCTGCAGGCGCAGAACTTCACCTCATTCGATGTTGTCCTGCTGACCAGTTGGCTGCCGCCGACACGCCAGGCCCGGGCCGCCGCCAAGCGGCTGTTCGACGTGGTGGCGGCTTCCAGCCTCCTCGTCCTGCTGGCGCCGCTCATGCTGGTGCTGGCGGCCATGGTCCGGATCGATGGTGGACCGGCGCTCTTCGGCCATAATCGCGTCGGCCGCGGCGGCCGCTCGTTCCGCTGCCTCAAATTCCGCACCATGGCGGTCAACGCCGAGCAGGTCTTGAACGACATGCTTGCCAAGGACCCCGCGCTGGCGGCCGAATGGCACCAGAACCATAAGCTCAAGGACGATCCGCGGGTAACCCGTATCGGCGTGTGGTTGCGTTCATCGAGCCTGGACGAGCTGCCGCAATTATTCAATGTCCTGCGCGGCGACATGTCGTTGGTCGGCCCCCGTCCGGTGACCGTCGTCGAGCTCGACCGCTACGCCGAGGACCGCGACTACTATCTCGCCGTGCGGCCTGGGATCACCGGCTTGTGGCAGGTGTCGGGACGCAGCGATGTCCATTACGGACGCCGCACGCGCCTGGATGCGTGGTATGTGCGCAATTGGTCGATAGCGCACGATCTGGTGATCCTGGCCAGGACCGTCCTGGTGGTGATTCGAGGAAGCGGCGCTTATTGAACGGTAAGGGCGGAATACATCCGCCCACGTGAGGGTCAGCTGGCGGCGGTCGTAGGTGAATACGACCGCCGCTTCGCATTGGAAATTGCCCCAGGGCATCGGCAGCCGCCAATTGGGTTCATCCGCGGCACCCTGGCGGAATATGGGAGGTCCCAAAAGGCACATACCCTAGCGCCAATGCCAGGATTGGCTGCCGATATTGGTTTCCGTACCTTCCTTCTGCGCCGTGCCTCATCCAAAAGAGCGTGGAGGAAGCCTTGTCTCTGATCCCGGGGAAGTTATTGCGGGGAGCCAGTGTCGTCACCGCAACCCTTGCCTTGTCAGCCTGCGCTGGCGGGCCCGTGGTGAAGAATCCGGCCCCCCATGCCATGCTCTCGGCCGATACCGCTGTCCCCACCCAGTATGAAATCGGCGCGGGCGACGAGATCGAGATCAAGTTCTATTACAACCCTGAACTGAATGACCGGCTAACCGTGCGCCCAGACGGCAAGATCTCGGTAGCGTTCCTTCAGGACGTTCAAGCCGCCGGACGCTCTCCCAGCGCGCTGGGCCAGGACATTCGCGCGCAGTTGGCAACGCATGTGAGGCAGCCCGACGTGGTCGTGGCCGTGCGCAGCTTCGCCAGCCAGCGAGTGTACGTCGGCGGCGAAGTTCAGCGCCCCGGCCCGGTCCACATGGTGGGCCGCATGAGCCTCCTGCAGACCCTGGCCGAGGCCGGCTGGGTGCGCGATACCGCCCGCAAGGAAGAACTGGTGCTGGTTCGCCGCGACCCTTCCGGCGAGCGCAAGATCTTCACCGTCAATTTGGATAAGGCGCTGAACGGCGATGACCTGTCGCAGGACGTGGTCCTGCGGGCTGACGACATGCTGTTCGTGCCGCCCTCCGCCGCGGCCGATTTCAACCGCTGGATCGACCAGCACATCCGCCAGGCGCTGTTCTTCTCGACCAACGTCGGCGTTTCCGTGAACCGCAATATCGGCGGCAATAACAACAACTGACCTTGAGGTCCGGATTGAAGCGCAGGCGACCAAGTAAAGCGCTTGGCCGCCGTTTGCGCCCCCTGCCCACAGGCAGGGCCATCAGCGGTTCGACGCCGAGGTAATCGGCGGCTTCGATCAAAGCCTTCCGTTTATGAGCCTTTTGCGCCGACGGCCTGGCTCCGCACGGTCGTGCTGTCGATCACGTGCAGCCCGTCGTCGGCCAAAATGTCTGCGGCGCACCACTACCAGCCAACTTGCCCTGGCCACGGCCCCTGCCCACCTGCACCATAGTAAGAGGGAGCAGGTCATGGCGAGGCGCCCTACGTTCCCGACCTTCAGCAATATCCTGACCCTAGTGTTGGCTTTGGCGGCGTGGCCGTCCTGGGTCGAGGTCGAGGCCGGGACCGTGCCCCCGAACCGGGACGATCGGGCCGCCCTAGCCAGCTTCAAATGGATCGACCGTCAGGGCGATCTGCGGCTGACCCCCGACGAGCTGGCCGTTCCAGGCGCCAACTCCCGATTGTTCGCCATCCTCGACCGCGATAACGATGGCGTGTTGACCGCCGCGGACGGAGCGCCGGCACGGCGCCTGCTGCACCAACTGGGGACGCAGCGGATTTCGCGTAATCGCTTTGCCACCCTGAGCGCGCCCCAGATACTTGCCGCGCTGGACCAAGATGGCGACGGTCGTCTGAGCATGGCCGAACTGCGCCCGTCCTTGGCGGGGAATGCCCCCCTGGAGGCGACTGCGCCGCCCAGCCGCCCGGACATCGTCGAGCAGCCAGCCCGGCCGCAGCCCTGCTGGATCCTTGACGGCAACGGCCGCTGGATCCCACTCCCCGCCTCGACTCCGACCTGCAAGATGCGCTGAACCGCCCCCTCTTGAAACGGAGGAGGTGGGTCCAGCACGATTAAGTTATGGTCATCATTGCCTCAACATAGCCACATCAGTGACTATGACTCTTTTACTTGATCCCACCATGGTGGTTGCACGCTCGCCAGATGGCAGATTGCCAATCAATCCAAGTTGGGATCAATATTAATGGCTTCCCTTGACACAAGCGCTTATCGTTTGGTCTTCGATGACGAATTCAACAGCCTGAACCTGCGGACGGCCGACAATCCCAATGGCATCTGGGACACCACCTACGCCTGGGGCGACCGCACCCTTTCCGGCAATAACGAGCAAGAGTTCTACATCGACCCAAGCTACAAGAACCTAGGCATCAGCCCCTTCTCGATCCAGAACGGCGTCCTTGACATCAGCGCCCAGCCGGCCAGCGCCTCGCTGAAGCCGCAGATCAACAACCTGGATTACACCTCGGGCATGATCAGCTCGGCCCACACCTTCTCGGAAACCTATGGCTATTTCGAGATGCGGGCGCAATTGCCGGCAGGCAAGGGCTTGTGGCCGGCCTTCTGGATGCTGTCGAACAATCCTGTCGACCCTAACGCGCCGCAGGAAATCGACATCATGGAGATGATCGGCAACTATCCCAACAACCTGTCCACCACCGTGCACGGCACTGCCAGCGCCGGCACCAACGGCATCGGCTCCGACATCAACGTGGCCGACATGACCACCGGTTTCCATACCTACGGTATGCTGTGGTCGCCCACGACCATCAGCTTCTATTTCGACGGCCAACAGGTGTGGAGCGTGGCGACGCCGTCGGACATGCACAATTCCATGTACCTGATCGCCAACCTGGCTGTGGGCGGAGACTGGCCGGGCAGCCCCGATTCCAGCACGCATTTCCCGGCCGATATGAAGATCGACTACATCCGCGCCTACGCCACTGCCGATACTATCCCCGACCAGACGCCGCCCCTAAGCACGGGGACGAGCGGGACTGGGACTGGGACGAGCACGGGGACTAGCGGCACGGGGACTAGCGGCACGGGGACTAGCGGCACGGGGACCAGCACCGGCACGACATTCCCCTCCGACGCCACCCATCCGGCTTCGGGCGCTCCCACCCACTGGATCAGCTCCACCAATCCGGCGGCCCATGTCACCGGCACCAACGGCAACGACCAGATCACCGGCGTCGAGGGCAAGGCCGATGTCGGCGGTCTGGCCGGCGACAAGGGCGACGACACCTACATCGTCGACAACCCGGCCGACAAGGTGATCGAGTATGCCGGCCAAGGCATCGACACCGTCCTCTCGCACAGCAGCACCTATACTCTGCCTGCCAACGTCGAGAACCTGGGCCTGACCGGCACCTCGGCTATTACCGGCATCGGCAACGATGGCGCCAACATTCTAGCCGCCAACGACGCCGGCAACACGCTCAAGGGCATGGGCGGCGACGACCTGCTGGTGGGCGGCAAGGGCAACGACACCCTGGATGGCGGCACCGGCGCCGACGTCATGAAGGGCGGCCTGGGCAACGACACCTATTACGTGGACAACGCCAACGACAAGGTCGTCGAGCTCTCCAACCAGGGCGTCGACACCGTCCACGCCACCGTGTCCTACACCCTGCCCCAGTTCGTCGAGAACATCACCCTGGACGGCACCCTGAACATCAACGCCACCGGTAATTCCTGGAACAACGTGATCGTCGGCAACAATGGCAACAACGTTCTGAGCGGCGGTGCCGGCGACGATCGCCTGTTCGGTGCCAAGGGCAACGACACCCTGATCGGCGGCGACGGCAACGACGTCTTCGTGCTGAAGATGGCCGGTGCCGGCACCGACACCATCAAGGACTTCAAGCTGGGCTCCGACAATCTGGACATGCACAACGTCCTGGCCTCGGTGGGCGCCACCAGCTCCACCAGCGCCCTCCAGGCCCACCTGATCGAGGTGGTGCAGAATGGAACCAGCGCTCAGATCATCGCCCACGCCCCGGGGCACAGCGCAGCTACCGTCGCGATGCTGGCAAACGTGGACGCCGCCGCCCTGGTCAAGACCGCCGACCACTGGCTGTAACCACCATCAAAGGACAGACCCCGCCACGTTGTGGCGGGGTCTTCCTCCATCAGGCTGGCACTATCCACCGGCATTCTGCAGCCGGCTCTTACCCTGGATGGCGCCGCGCAGGCGGGAAATGAGCGTCCGAAACTTCGGATGCACAAGCGCCGCGCCGAGAAACAACAGATATCGGGTATCGATCGCCCGGGCCACATAGGCTTCAACGATATACCGCAGCCCCAGGAACGGAGCTTGCGCGCGAAGATAGGGGGCAAACTTGGCCCTCAAAGCCAGATAGGCACGCCGGGAAATCCTCGGCCGCCAGGTCTCCAGCCAGTCCAACGTGACGGATGTCTGCGGATTGCTGCCACGATCAGCACGACTGGTGTCATCGTCTTTGCTGAGCACTTCCGGGATCATGACGAACTCCACACCGCCCTCCTCCATCCGCAGATAGAGGTCCCAATCTTCGTGGAGGCGCATGTTTTCATTGTAGGGGATGCGGCGGGCCAGCTCGGTGGCGAGAAAAATGTTGCTCGAGTCGAGATGGCCGCCATGGGCGAACAGGTATTCGGCCACGGATTCGTCGCGGCGCTTGGCGCGATGGGGCCGCAACAGCGTCTCGTGCGACCGCTCAAGATGGACCTGTGAATAGACGAGC